>JABAHQ010012778.1_pt1 | contig 10699 bp, 7 predicted proteins | sample 7062091 | NCBI WGS metagenome assembly JABAHQ01 (sample SAMN14534359, study PRJNA622989) | marine sediment metagenome | biome: marine biome [ENVO:00000428]; feature: marine pelagic biome [ENVO:01000023]; material: deep marine sediment [ENVO:00002113] | place: India: Gulf of Kutch | collected...
TGCCGTGATCCTGGTGCAGGCAGATGGGGACTCCCGGATAGAGCGCCTCGGCCGCCTCGACCATCTTCTCCAGCATGATGTCGCCGGCGTAGGCGCGGGCGCCGCGGCTGACCTGCAGGATGACCGGCGCCTCCGAGGCGCGGGCCGCATTCATGATCGCCAGAATCTGCTCCATGTTGTTGATGTTGAACGCGGGCACGCCGTACCCATGCTCGGCCGCATGGTCCAGGAGCTGCCGCAGTGTGACACGCGCCATTGTGTCAGGCCTCCTCTGCTTCGCGATCCAAGGTCGCCGTGGCCGGGCGCCATACGGGGCGCCCGGTCCGTTCAAACGCGGTCATGACGGGCCGCAATGCCATCGCACGCGCCCCTCATGCCTTCAGGCGCCGGGCGGCCGCCGCCACCGCCTCGGGCGTTATGCCGAAATGCTCGTAGAGCACCGGGCCGGGCGCGGAGGCGCCGAAGCCCTCCATGCCCACGAACGCCCCCTCCGCGCCGAGCCATTGATCCCAGTCGTTGCGGGTGGCGGCCTCGACGCCGACGCGCGGGGCCGGACCCAGAACCTCGCGGCGGTACGCCTGCGGCTGCTGCTTGAACAGCTCCCAACAGGGCATGGAGACGACGGCGGCGCGAATGCCCTCCGCGGCGAGCAGCTCGGCGGCGCTGCAGGCGATCGCCACCTCGGACCCGGAGGCGAGCAGGCTCACGTCGCGCCCACCCTCGGCCTCGCGCAGCACGTAGGCGCCGAAGCCGACCAGGTTGTCGTCGGTATGTGCCGTCCTCAGCGTCGGCACCCCCTGCCGCGTCAGGCAGAGCACCGAGGGCGCCTTCGCCTGAGCCAGCGCGCAGGCCCAGGCCTCCGTTGTCTCAACGGCATCGGCGGGGCGGAAGACGAACAGGTTGGGGATCGCGCGCAGCGCCGCCAGATGCTCGACCGGCTGGTGCGTCGGGCCGTCCTCGCCCAGGCCGATGGAGTCGTGCGTCATCACATGGACGACGCGTTGCCCCATGAGGGCCGCCAGGCGGATGGCCGGGCGGCTGTAGTCGGCGAAGACGAGGAAGGTGCCGCCGTAGGGCACGAACCCGCCGTGCAGCGCGATGCCGTTCATCGCCGCCGCCATGGCGTGCTCGCGCACGCCGTAGTGGNNCGCCATACCGGTGAGGGCGGCGCCCATGGCGTGTTCACGCACACCGAAGCGGAAGTAGCGTCCCTCGTAGTTGTCGTCCTGGAAGTCCTCGGCACCTTCGAACTTGGTTTTGTTCGAGGGCGTCAGGTCGGCCGAGCCGCCGACCAGGTTCGGCACGACCTCGCTCAAGGCATCCAGCAGCTTCTGCGACGACTGGCGCGTCGCGAGCCTCGGCGCCTCGGCGCAAAAGCGCCGCTTGATGGCCACGACAGCCCGCTCGAAGTCCGCCGGAAGCCGTCCCGCGACGGCCGCCTCGAAGGCGCGCCGCAGCGCCGGCTCCGCCTCGGCGAGGCGCGCGTCCCAGCCGCGCCGCTCGGCCCGGCCGCGGGCGCCCGCGGCGCGCCAGGCCGCGCGGACCTGGTCGGGGACCTCGAAGGGCGCGTGCGGCCAGCCAAGCGTTTCGCGCGCCGCCGCGACCTCGTCCGCCCCGAGCGGGGCGCCGTGGGTCGAGGCGCCGCCCTGCTTGTTGGGCGCGCCGTACCCGATGACGGTCCTGCACGCGACGAGCGAGGGCCGGTCGCTGGCACGCGCCCGCTCGATGGCCTCGGCGACGGCGTCCGGGTCGTGACCCTCGACGCGGGCGACGTCCCAGCCCGCCGCCCGGAAGCGGTCGGGCTGGCCCATCGACGTGGCCAGCGAGGTGGCGCCGTCGATGGAAATGCCGTTGTCGTCGAACAGGACGATGAGCTTGGACAGCCTGAGGTGGCCGGCGAGGGCGATCGCCTCGTGGCTGATGCCCTCCATCAGGCAACCGTCGCCGGCCAGCACATAGGTGTAGTGGTCGACGAGGGCGTCGCCGAAGCGGGCGCTCAGCATCCGCTCGGCCAGCGCCATGCCGGCTGCGGCCGCGATGCCCTGGCCGAGGGGGCCGGTGGTCATCTCGATGCCCGCGGCGTGGCCGTACTCCGGGTGGCCGGCCGTCCGGGCGCCGAGCTGGCGGAACCCCTTGAGCTCGTCCAGCGTCATGTCCTCGTAGCCGGTCAGATGCAGCAGGCTGTAGAGCAGCATCGAGCCGTGCCCGTTCGACAGCACGAAGCGGTCGCGGTCCGGCCAGTGCGGGTGGCGGGGGTCGTATTTCAGGTGCCCGTCGAACAGCACCGTGGCCACGTCGGCCATGCCCATGGGCATGCCGGGATGGCCCGAGCGCGCCGCCTCGACCGCATCCATGGACAGGGCGCGGATCGCGTTGGCCATCTCGCTATGCAGGAGCGGATCCGCTTCGCCGGGCGGTGCATGGACCCTGTTCACGGCGCCCTCCATGGTCCTAGACCGCATGCCGTTTCTTCTCGACCAGGCGATGGATCATCGGGGTGAGGATGAGCTGCATGGCCAGATCGAGCTTGCCGCCGGGGATGACGATCGAGTTCGCGCGCGACATGAAGCTGTCGTGGATCATGGAGATCAGGTAGGGGAAATCGATGCCGTAGGGAGTGCGGAAGCGGATCACCACCATCGACTCGTCCAGGGCCGGAATCCAGCGCGCGATGAAGGGGTTCGAGGTATCGACGATCGGAACCCGCTGGAAATTAATGTCGGTCTGCGAAAACTGCGGACAGATATAGTTCACATAGTCCGGCATCCGGCGCAGGATGGTGTCGGTCACGGCCTCGGTGGAGTAGCCGCGGGCGGCGCGGTCCCGATAGATCTTCTGGATCCACTCCAGGTTGATGACCGGGACCACCCCGATCTTGAGGTCGGCGTAGCGGGCGACGTTCACCGTGTCGTTGACGACGGCGCCGTGCAGACCCTCATAGAAGAGAAGGTCCGTGTCGGCCGGGAGATCCTCCCAGTCGGTGAACGTGCCGGACGGCTTGCCGTAGCGCTCCGCCTCGTGCTGGTCGTGGACGTAGTGGCGCGTCCGCCCTGAGCCGCTCTCGCTGTACTGCCTGAAGGTCGCCTCGAGATCCTCGAAGAGGTTGGACTCCGGCCCGAAATGGCTGAAGTGGTTGTTGCCCGTCTTCTCGGCCTCCGCCATGGCGCACTTCATGCCGGCCCGGTCGTAGCGGTGAAAGGAGTCGCCTTCGATGAAGGCGGCGCGGATACCCTCGCGGCGGAAGATCTGCTCGAAGGTGTGCCTCACCGTCGAGGTGCCGGCGCCGGACGAGCCCGTGACCGAGATGATGGGGTGCTTGCTAGACACGCGCTGCCGCCCTATGCCCGAAACAGGCCGCGGCGGGCGAAGAGCGGCGAGCGCTCCCCGATCGAGTGGGGATTGGCGTGGTAGCGGGCGACGCGCTCAACCTTGTCGCGCGCGCCGAAGACGAGCGGCACGCGCTCATGCAGCTCGCGCGGATGGATGCCGAGAATCCGCCGCTCGCCGTCGCTCGCCGCGCCGTCCGCCTGCTCGACCAGGAAGGCGATGGGATTGGCTTCGTAGACGAGACGCAGGCGACCGCTGCGGTAGCCGCGGCGCGCATCGCGCGGATAGAGGAAGATCCCGCCGCGCGCAAAGATTCGGTACGCCTCGGCGACGAGCGAGGCGATCCAGCGCATGTTGAAGTTCTCGCCGCGCGGGCCTTCGGCGCCGGCGATGCAGTCGTCGATATAGGCGCGCACCGGCTCCTCCCAGTGCCGATAGTTCGATGCGTTGATCGCGTATTCACGCGTGCCCACGGGGATCCGCACATCGGCGCGTGTCAGCACGAAGGTCGAGGTGGTGCGCTCGAGGGTGAAGATGTGAGTCCCCTGCCCGAGCGTGAGAACCAGTGCGGTCTGGGGGCCGTAGACCACCATGCCCGCGGCCAGCTGGTTCGTGCCCGCCTGAAGAACCGCCGCTTCGCTCGCCCCGTTGCCGGCCGTCGCGCGCGGCAGGAGCGAGAAGATCGTCCCGATCGAGACGTTGGTGTCGATGTTCGACGAGCCGTCGAGCGGATCCATGGCCACGGCGAGCGGCGCGCCGTCCCTCATGGCGAGCCCCGCCTCGCTCTCCTCGGAGGCCACAACGGCCACCGGCGCCGCGCGCAGGGCGTCGATGAGAAGCTCGTTCGCGCGAACGTCCAGCTCCTTCTGGGCGTCGCCACCAACGTTGTCGCCGACGACCGCCTCGAGCGCCCCCGCCAGGGGGCCGCGGGCGACCAGCTCCGAGATCCGCGCCGTCGCCCCGGCCAGGGCTTCGACGGTCTCGGCAATCGCGCCGCGCTCGCCGTCGCCGCCCGCCCACTCAGCAAGGTACGACCGAAGGCTTGCAAATTCGCCCATATCCCCCTCCCGCTCGCATCTGCCCCGGAATGGGCCGCCGCCCCGCCCGAGGGCCGGGCCAGGCCGGGAACCCGGTCCATCCATCGGCTCACGCGCCTGGCACCCCGAGCGAGGATGACGGCTCTGGCGCTGCAAGTAAATATGAATTATCTTTGCCTGTATGAAAGAAAAACTGAAACCCAGCATGCGCCGCGTGACGCTCAAGCAGCTGCGCGCCCTGGCGGCGGCCGCGCGCGCGGGCACGGTGTCGGGCGCGGCCCAGGCCCTGGCCATCACGCCGCCCGCGGTCACCCTGCAGCTGCGCCTGCTCGAGGAAGCGGCGGAGATGCCCTTGCTGGAGCGGACCAGGACGGGGCTGCGCCTGACCGACGGGGGGCGCGAGCTCCTGGCCACGGCCAAGCGCATCGAGGCGGCCCTCATCGAATGCGAGGAAGCCCTCGAGGCGCTGAGCGGCATGGACGGGGGCCGCGTCTCCGTGGGCGTGGTGAGCACGGCGAAGTACTTCGCGCCGCAGGCGCTGGCGGCCTTTGCCAAGGCGCACCCGAAGGTGGACGTGAAGCTACGGGTGGGCAACCGCGAGGAGACGATCGCCGCCCTCAAGAGCTACGACCTCGATTTCGCGGTCACCGGGCGCCCGCCCGAGGACTCCGAGGTCGAGAAGGCCGTGATCGGCGACCATCCGCACATCATCGTCGCCCCCGCCAACCACCCGCTGGCCCGCCGCAAGCGCCTGGCGCTCACGGACCTCGCCGGGGAGACCTTCCTCCTGCGCGAGCAGGGATCGGGAACGCGCCTGCTCATGCAGCGCCTGTTCTCGGCTGCAGGGCTCAGCCCAAACCTGGGCATGGAGATGGGCAGCAACGAAACCATCAAGCAGGCCGTCATGGCGGGGCTCGGGATCGCGCTGATCTCGGCCCACACGGTCTCCGCCGAGATCGAGGACGGCCGGCTGGCCGCATTCGACGTCGAGGGCCTGCCCGTGGTGCGGCAATGGTACGTGGTCAAGCAGCGCGACAAGCGTCTCCTGCCCGCGGCGCAGGCGCTGTGGGATTTCCTGGCGCAGTGCGGTGTCCACTATCTGCCGGGCGCGCACCTCGCGAAGACGCGGCGCCCGCACCGGAAGATCAAGGCGGTGGGCTGAGCCGGCCGAAGCCATGCGGGCCAAGCGGAGCGGGCCGGCGGGACGCGCCGCGCAGGGCCCGCGCTCTCGCACCGCCGGCGCTCGGCCGGCGCCCTTCGCCATATTGGAGCCGCGGTCGACGATGGACCCGGCGCCCGCGTTTCGGCGCCGGCATCGCCGGCGCGAGCTCAAGCGGAGCCCTCTCCCGAGCCCTCGAGCTCGGCGAACACCTTGCGCGCGATGCGGAAGCACTCCACGCCGGCGGGAATGCCGCAGTAGACGGCGATCTGGGTCAGGATCGCCCTCAGCTCCGCCCGCGTCAGGCCGTTGCGCAGGGCGCCGCGAAAATGGAGCTCGAACTCGTGCATGCGGTTGAGGGCCGCGATCATGCCCAGGTTGAGCAGGCTGCGCTGCCGCCGGTCGAGCGTCTCGTCGCCCCAGCAGGTGCCCCAACAGTATTCCGTGATGAACTCCTGGAACTCGCTCGAGAACTCATCGGCCTGGGCGAAGGCCCTTTCCACGTGCGCATCGCCCAGCACCGCCTTGCGTGCGCTCAAGCCCTTGTCGAAGCGTTCCTGGTCCATGGAGCCTCCTCCCCCTCGTGTCATCACCGTGCCGGGCCCCGTCGAGGGCGACGGCGGCCGTCCCGACATTCCCGTCCATGTTAACGGCCAAGCGCACGCGCCGCATCCCCCGGCAGCGCACGGAGACCGCGCCGCAAGGCGGGCGAGGTCACGTCCGCGGGCTCTCGCCCTGTCGCGCCGCATGGTCCGGGTCCGGCCGGCCCGGCTCCGCACACGCGGCAACGGCCCGCGGCGCGGACGGGGGTGTCCGCCAGGCGCGGCTCAGATGAAGGGCTCGGCGCGCGCGATCAGCTCGTCGAGGTTGGGCTCGTCCGGGTCGCGCGGCTTGCCGGGATGGATGATGCTGACCTGGCAGCTCTCGGCCGCCTCGACGAGCTGCCGATAGGTGCCCGCATTCAAATCCGCGATGTACGCCTGCTTGTTCTCGTCGTAAGCGAACATCCTGGCGTTGATCTCGATGCACTCGTCGCACGTCGTGCAGCGCGGCGTCTCGATGTAGGGCTCGTCCGGCGAGGTCGGCTCCGCCGCGGCCGGCTGTGTGGTCGTCTCCGGCGGCGCCGTAGGCTCGAGGGCCGGGGTCGGCGCGACGGGCGCGGGCTCGGGCTCGTCCGCGGCGCGCAGGTCCGCGAGCTCGCGGTCCTTCTCCTGCTGCCAGGCTTCGCGCGCCTGGTCGAGCTGGCGCCGGGCGTGGGAGTTGTTGATGCCGCCCAGCTCCTGCAGGCTGCGCCACGTCTCGTTGCAGCGGCGCGCGGCGCCGATCATCTTGTCGTCGACGACGGTCCTGTGCAGACGCCCGTCGCCGTCGAGGGTCCAGACATAGGCGACCCGGTCGGGGTCGTCCAGGCCCCGGGAGGCGAGGCATTCGCCGACCGGGACCATGGCCTCGGACCACTCGCCGCGGCTGGTCGGGGCACAGTGATTCGCGTAACGTGCGTCGCAGGCGGCGAAGTCGACGTGCGTGAAGGCCACCGTCTGCATGACCCGCTGGTGATCCTCGTCCTCGTAGGACAGCGAGTGGACGGGCCAATCGGCCTCCGCCTGCGGGTTGTCGCCCACGTCGAACCGCGATGCCCAGTCCGGGCCCGCCGCGGGATCGTACGTGAAGGTCGGGAAGGCGCGCGATTCCTTCGCCGCGGCCGCCAGGAGGTACGGCAGCACGCCGGAGACGCTCGCCGTGGCGCCGGAGAAGACGCTGAACAGCGCCGGGCCCTCGTAGGCCAATCCGCCCAGCAGCCGTTCGCGGACCCGGTAGAGGTCGGAGCTGGCGGCCTGCACCACGTAGGCGTTGCTCACGCCAAGGGCCATGGCGGCGAGCTGCGCGCTGCCCCCGCCGAAGGAGGTGCGCGGCGGTTCCGGCGACGAATCGCCCAGGATGTCGTCCGTCTGGATGAGCACCTTGACCGGCATGCCCGAGGCCAGGGCCTCGAAGGCCTGCACCGTTTCGCCCGCGTCGCTCCGGCCGTCGCGCAGGCAGACGAGGTACGACGGGAACAGCGCGATATCGTCTTCGCGCAGCGCGGTCCCGTCGAAGCGGGCGAAGAAGGCATCGTGCAGGGACGGTCGGTACCGGTTCTCGATCTCCAGCTCCGCGATGCTGATCGCCTTGATGAAGTCCACCATCTGCGGCAGGCGATCGCGAAAGGCGTCGAGAGCCGCGGCGCAGTTGTCGAACACGAAGGAGTAGGGTTCGACCTGTCCCGGCCGCGGCCCCGAGGCGCGGCCCGGGCCATAGAACCTTTGCGACTGCAGCACCAGGAGCACCGCCTCGATCCGTCGCCGCCGCTCCTCGCTCAACATCCCGTGCTCCGATGCCTTGGCCAGCATCCGTGACATCTCGTCGAAGTCGAAAGCCGATTCGAAGGTGGCGCCGACCGACGAGCGCAGGGCCTCCGGGCTTCGCGCCCTGTCGGATTTCATGAAGTCGACTTTCAGGATGTCGGTAAGCTTCAGGATGAGCGCCTCGACCCGTTTCCGGAACGCCTTGGCCTTGAGCGCATGAACCGCATTCCAGGCATGGACGAGAACCTTGACCGGCGTCTCGGCGTCGCAACCGATCACCTCCCCGTCGACGGCGCGCATCTCGCGCGCCAGGTCCAGGTTGCTCGTGAGCGGGCCGCGCGCGGCGGCGTCGGTTCGGGCCAGCAGTTCGGCCTCGGCCAGGCGCCAGAGCTGCGACAGCGATCCCTCCGTTCCGCGCGAGACGAGCGCGCGGATCTCGCCTTCCAGGTTGAGAAGCTGCCGGCGCAGAGGCTCGCCGCCCGGGCCCGGGGGCGCGATCTCGCGCAGCAGGCCGTCGACGATGGCCGAAAGGGACTGCACGTAGGCGCCGCCGAGCTCGCCCGGGACCAGGACCAAAGGATAATCGTGGCGAAGCTTGCCCAGGTCCTCGTAGCGGGCGAACAGCGCCGGGCGCAGGTGCCACCGCGAGGCGCGGTCCGGGTCTGCCTCCAGGACCGTGTCCATCACGCGCGAGCTGGTCAGCTCCAGGGACATGCCGCCCATGACGCCGTCCGATGACCTTATCTCTCCGTCCCTTGCCAAGCGCTCCACCTCGGGCGCCCACCTCGATTGCGCCGGCGCGGCCGGACTCAACCGATCGGGGCCCCGTCTTCCTCCTCGGGCCAGATCGTGAACTTGTCGAACTCCTCATCGAGGACCGTTCTGATCAACCCCGGCGTGTTCGGCCGTTCCCCTTCGCGCACGTCCTCGTAACAGGGCACCTCGCTGTTCCGGTAGAGGATGCCGACCGGTATCTCGTCGCTGAGCGAGGCCACCTCCCTGGCGCGGTGCAGGTCGCTCGGATCGTGCACCTCCTGGTTGCGGTAGGTCTTGGAGAGAGCGGCGCTCAGCTGGAGACCCTGCGGGTGTACGAGCAATCGCATCTTGGAAGGATCCCGCACCCAGGGATCGAAGGCGTGCGGCAGGTACTCCGGACATCTCTGCATGATGCGGACGAACGAGAAGCCCTTGTGGCGGTAGGCCTGCAGGATGATGTCGTAGAGCACCTCGGGGATCCAGTCCGCCGCCTGGGCGACGAAGGAGACGTTGGGCACGCCCAAGCTGACCGTCAGGGGGTTGAGCGGATCCAGGTACGTACCGCGCGGTGTGGTGTTGCTCTTCAGGCCCCGCGGGGAGGTCGGCGACGCCTGCATCTTCGTCAGGCCGTAGATCTGGTTGTCGTGCAACAGCACGGTCATGTCCATGTTGTAGCGGATGGCGTGGATCCAGTGCGCGGCGCCGATGCTGCAGCAGTCGCCGTCGCCGGTGGTGACGAAGACGTGGAGGTCGGGCCGCCGCAGCTTGATGCCCTCGGCCACCGGCAGCGCGCGGCCGTGCAGGCCGTGAAACCCATAGGCGTTCATGTAATGCGGGAACCGGCTGGAACAGCCGATCCCCGAAACGAACACGGTTTTTTCGGGCGTAAGCTGTTCGTCCCGGCACAGCCGTTGCGCGGCCGCCAGGATGCTGTTGTCGCCGCATCCGGTGCACCAGCGCGGCGGACTGTCGCTCTGGTAGTCGCCGAGGGTGTAGTTCTCGTCGATCAGCTTCAGGAGACATTCGGTCAAGGGAGCGGACATTGATGTCACCTCGCAGTGCTACAGCCTTTGCCGGGCAACCTGAACGATGCTGCCGGGCTTGATCGCCTGGCCGCGGGCCTCGCCCCAGCAGTCCACGTCGACGAGGTATCTGGCGCGCAGGAGCCACGCGAGCCCCGAATAGCGGCGGTTCTGCTCGTCGATCAGGCCGTCGCCAAGCCGGTCGCACCAGGCGCTCTCGATGGTCATGACCTTGCCGAAGCGCTGCAGCACCTCCCTGATGCCCGAGGCCATGGGCTGAAGGAACTTCAGGTGCATGGACGACACCTTGTGTCCCTCTGCCCGCAAGCGTTCGACCGCCTCCTCGATGGCGCCCCTTGTGCTGCCCCAGCCGACAAGCAAGAGGTCCCCCTCCTCGGCGCCGAACACCTCCGGCGTCTTCAGCGTCCTCTGGAAGGCGGCCAGCTTCTGGCTGCGACAGCGGATGCCCTCCTGGTTGAGGTCCGGGTCGTAGACGACGTGGCTTAACCGGTCGTGGGCGAGCCCGGTAAGACAGTGCATCCCGTTCGGCTGTCCCGGAATGAACCTGGTGGCCAGGCCCGTCCTCGGATCCCACTCGTAGGGCGCTAAGCCTTCCGGTACCGCGCTCTGGTCCACGGGCGGGGCGAGCCAGTCCTCGTGGAACCGCGGCCGGGGGAAGGGCTGCTGTGCCGTCGCCAGGCTCGCGTCGGTCAGGACCACGACGACCATGTTGAAGGCCTCGGCGATCTTGCGCGCGGTGATGACCGAGTAGAAGCAGTCCTCGATGGTCGCGGCGGCCATGACCACCTTCGGCGCGTCGCCGTGGCCGCCGAAGCAGGCCGACAGCAGGTCGCCCTGCTCCGCCTTGGTGGGCTGGCCCGTGCTGGGTCCGCCGCGCTGCACGTTGACGACGACGAGCGGTATCTCCCCCATCACCGCGAGGCCCAGGCCCTCCTGTTTCAAAGACAGGCCGGGGCCGGAGGTGATGGTCACCGCGCATTTGCCGGCGTATGAGGCGCCGACGGCGAAGGCGCAGGCGGCGATTTCGTCCTC
>JABAHQ010006220.1_pt1 | contig 10698 bp, 8 predicted proteins | sample 7062091 | NCBI WGS metagenome assembly JABAHQ01 (sample SAMN14534359, study PRJNA622989) | marine sediment metagenome | biome: marine biome [ENVO:00000428]; feature: marine pelagic biome [ENVO:01000023]; material: deep marine sediment [ENVO:00002113] | place: India: Gulf of Kutch | collected...
TGGGGTTGGTATCAATCTGAGAGAGGCCGGTTGTCCGTAACAGCAGGTAAAGCCCGTTGAGGTGCGGGTATGATTTTTGTTGGGGGCGCTTCAACCCCAACTGAATGGGCCGGCTCAGCCGTTCATTCAGCGGTTTGAGAAATTTCAACGGTAGCAGATAGGTGCCGGTCACCGGAATGCCCCCTTCGCCGACAAAATCCAACAATTGCTGAAAATCTGGCAGGATTGTGCCGGGCGCGTGGGCCTCGATTGACTGTCGATGCAGCACTTTTTCAAGGTCAGGTGTTAGTTCAAATTGTTGGTGTAGATAAAACATTCTCAGCTCCTTCATTCATAAAACCGGCCTGTCATAGCAAGACTTTCAGTCGATCTTCCGTCGCCCAAGCCTCACTCAATGCCTGCCTAAGATTAGCCATCGCCTGATAGTTTCGCTCACGATCAAGGGACATTTTATTCTATCATGCTTATATACTTATGACAATTGATTCTTAGTCTCTCTTCAGGACTGGATTTGACAAGGGAGGTCCACAGTGTTGTGTAAGCGAAAAATTATCATAACTAGCGATAATAACTGGGGCTTGTAAGATGTTTGTCACTGTGCTAGAATCGATGATTATGTCAGATGTGAAAAAGCATCTAACAAATGGCGCGGTGGCTAATAGCGAACGCGCCTTTACACAGCATAAGTGAAACCTATGAATAACAAACCGATGTTTGAAACTCAGTCAGATTATGAACTGCCGTTGCTACAGCTACTTTATACTTTGCCTAACGGGGGAGGCAAAGTATCTGAGATATTACCCCGGTTTGAGGAAAAATATAGAGACCAGATTCCTCAAAAAGACTATAAAAACTTTGAAAGTGGGGGCATGCGGTGGGAAAAAAATGTTCAATGGTGTCGTTATTATCTAAAGGAACGGGGTTTCCTAGATGCACCGAGGCGTGGCATTTGGCAAATCACTGATGAAGGACGACGTTGGGTAGAGGAAAATCCTAAAGCAAATCGGTTGCCCTCTTTCCGGCGAGAGAAACCCGCGCAACTCAATCCCATTATTAAGGCAATCACTATCGAAAATTTTCGCAGCATTCGCCATTTTACTTTCGATTTAGAACCTTTAAATGTGCTATTGGGTTACAACGCTGCAGGTAAAAGCAATATAGTTGAGGCGATCAGCTTTTTGACCGATGTGATCAAGGGTGGTGTTGAACGTGCTGTGCAAACCAAAGGTCGTGAGTCCTTTGAAGATATTCTTTATCGTAAGGCAACAACACCTGTGATCCGCTTCGAGCTAGACCTTGAAGCCCCTTCAGATGACCCCAACCAATCCTGGAGTTTAACCTACCTTTTGGCATTAGGTCCTGACCCACTTACCAGACAACTGCAAGTGCGAGAGGAATATTTGGGGGGGGAGCAAATTGGAGCAGACGGCCAAACCAGTGTTTTTATTGAGTTAAAATCGGGCGCTTACCAGCTTTTGGATCAGTCGGAAGCGCCAGGCCGATATGAGCAAGCTGACTTTAAGCGAGACCGACCCGCTTTGGCCCAACTGACCGAACGTCGTAAGTATCCTTTGGCACAAACCATCTATCAAGCTTTATCGAGTATCGCTGTCTTCCATTTTGATCCCAAGGCAATTCGGGCAGAAGCCCGCCTAGTCAGTGAGCCACATCTGGGGCGACGGGGAGAAAATTTGGCGGCCGTTTTGGATAATTTTCCCCGCAAAAAGATGGATGCCATTTTAAGTGAAATGAGTGAATTGGTGCCCCAGATTGTCGAAATCGCCTTAAGAACCGGTAAACCCGGCCATAAGTTGCTAACGCTATTTGAAGATGGCCAGGAACAACCTTTCTATCCTCACCAGATTTCCGACGGGACTCTTCGTTTTCTGGCTTTGTTAGCCTTGGCTCATGGCGCTATCGCAGGCCCGTTAGTAGTCATCGAAGAACCAGAAAACGGCATTCACCCTACCCAGCTTTTTCAGATTGTGGAGTTATTAAGAGGCCAGGCGCAACGCACCCAAAACCAACAAAAGTTTATTATCACAACCCATGCTGATAATCTGGTCAGTCGCCTGCAACCAGAAGAGGTACGGCTGCTGGCCCGTGACCCAGTTAGCGGCGAGACAAACGACATCACGCCACCGATCTCGGTAATTGAAAAGCGCTTGGCAGAATTTGAGGGGACTCTAGGCGAATTGTGGTTCTCTGGAGGGTTGGAATGACATCCTTCCCCAAGCAGATTGGTTTTTTGGTCGAGGGTGGCGCCGACCAGGGCGCGTTACCAGTGCTAATCGCCAAAGTGTTGCGGTGTGAAATCGACCCCGTTTTTATCCGACGTGAAGCAAATGGTTTTGATGGATTGGTCAAGAATCACAAAAAGTTTCAGGGGTGGGTGCGCAGCTTTCAGTGGCGAGCACAGGGAGGTGTAATTGTTGTGGATAATGATAGGCAGCAGGCTGGCAAACGCTATAACCACATAGAGGCTATGCTTCCTTCGCCACTTACTGTTTCAGTTGTCATCGGTGTTGCGGTAGAGATGCTGGAAGCCTGGCTCATCGCCTGCCCAGAAGCCTTTGAAGTTGTTTTCAATCATTCCTTGCATCCTTTTCTCAAAAGCAATCAGCCGCCTGAGTCTTATCCTGACCCCAAGCGCCGGATCATCATACCTTACCTACATAAACATACAGTTTACCAACGCTTGAATCGTGAAATCAGCCAAAGGATAGCTCAAACAGAGGCTTGCCAGGTTGAAATCATCCGACAAGCTTGCCCCAGTTTTGAGCAATTTGCGAACGATTTACAAGCAGCTTTTGAGGAAATATCTTAACAACTCATTTGACACCGTCTCACCTTCATCTATAATACCCCAAAGGGAAAGACGATGATTTATCAAAATCCTGCCTTAAGCATTAATTTCAATCTCAGTTGCCAAGTTTCCACCATCGTGGACGCCTACTCGTAGTGCGTCCAGTGGCCAACATTATGTAAACCTTAACCGTGGGCGCGCTCGTGTCCACGGTTTTTTATTTCTCTCTCTACCTTCCGCCAGCCGTGGACGCATGCCAACCACGGCTTTTTTGATTTAAAATCAGACATGTGGGTGGAATGGAGAAGATTATGATTGTTTTACGCCTCGATAATGTTACCTTTAGCCAACCTGGCGACTTCGCCCTCGAAAACCTGACCTGGGCTATTCAGGCGGGGGAGAAAATCGGCCTGGTGGGGCCCAATGGGGCGGGGAAAAGTACCATCTTGCGCCTGTTGGCCGGAGAACTGTCCCCCGATAGCGGCTTCGTCGTCTCAGCCAAGGGGGTGACGATTGGCTATCTCCCCCAAGACATTGAGCTTGGTCCCCAGCAAACGGTCTTGGATGAGGCGCTAACCGCCTCGCCCCAAATCGTCGAACTGGAGACGGCGCTGCGCAAAGTCGAAGACTCGCTGGCCGACCGGGCTGTCTATGGGGATGAAAAAGCTTTGACCAAGGTCCTCAACCAACAGGCCCAGCTCCTGGAAGCGTTTGAGGCAGCGGGTGGCTTGCAATACGAGAGCATCGTCAAATCCACCCTGCGCCAATTGGGTTTTACAGAGGAAGATTTTACCTTGTCCACCGCTGCTTTAAGCGGCGGCCAAAAGAAGATGCTGGTGCTGACCAAGCTGGCCGTCAACCGGCCCTCCGTGTTACTCCTGGACGAGCCGGACAATCATCTAGACCTGGCCGGCAAAAACCATCTGGAGCAGTTTATCCGTAGCTATCCGGGGGCTGTGGTCATCGTCTCGCATGATCGCTATCTACTGGACGAAGTGGTTGATCAGATTGTAGAATTAGAAGGGGGCAAACTGGAATTTTATACGGGCAATTATTCCGCCTATGTCACCGAAAAAGAACTGCGGCGGCTGCGCCAGGCCCAGTTATACGCCGCCCAACAAAAAGAGATCGCCCGACTGGAGGCGGCCATCGCCCGCTTTGAACTATGGGCCAGCCTGGTGGTGAACGTGCGCCACATCCGGCAAGCCCGAAATAAACGCCACCAAATTGAGCGCATGGACAAAATCGATAAACCGTTTGAGCAAAAAAGCATGGACTTGCAGCTAAATGGCTGGCGTGGCTCTGACAAGGTGTTAGAGATTAAAGACTTGATCAAAGTCTTTGAGGACACGCTCGTCCTAGCCGGTCTTAATTTAACCCTGTGGCACGGCAACCGGGTCGGTTTGATTGGGCCGAATGGCGCGGGGAAAAGCGTCCTCTTCCGCCTCATTACCGGCCAGGAAAAGCCCACCGAGGGGGTTGTCAAAATCGGCCCCAGCGTTAAAATGGGGATCTACACGCAGGAACATCAAAATCTCGATTATACCAAAAACCTGGTCGAGACAGTCCGCGATGTCAAACCCATGTACGAACATGAGGCGGTTGCTTTTCTGGGCAAGTTTCTCTTTTCTTATCAAATCGCTATCACTCAAACCGTCGGCAGTTTGAGTGGCGGCGAGCGCAGTCGCCTGCAAATGGCGCTCATCATGCTCCAAGAACCCAATTTTCTTTTGTTAGATGAGCCGACGAATAATTTGGACATTCAATCGGCCGAGGTACTTGAGACAGTCTTCGATACCTTCAACGGGACCATTTTGGTTATCTCGCACGATCGTTACTTTTTGGACAAGGTTGTTGATAAGGTCGTCGAGTTAGACCCTGACCAGGGGAGCTTGATCGAATATCTGGGGGGCTACACCGACTATCTGGCTAATAAAGCAGGGGCCCACGATTAAATTATGGCAGCAAGTTGCTAATTGGCTTTCATTACAGATGGTTTAAACTAATCTCCAAAAAGTAGGTTAAAACCACTTGTGAGGCCTTTAGGTATATGGTATAATCTTTTCACGATACTGCAGGCTCGCATTTGAGGAGGTATGAGCATGGTAGAAGTAACCATTGACGCCATTCGCGTCAGCCTAACTAGCCAACAGCGCATTGTGGTTTTAAAAGAGATAGATGTCGAGCGCTACTTACCAATATGGATTGGGCCGGAGACTGCAGAAGCGATCACCATGCAACTTCAGCGGGTGGCAGTTCCCAGGCCTATGACCCATGATCTGCTTAAAAATGTCGTCACAGCTATGGGAGGAAAAGTCTCTCACATTGTAGTAAACACTTTAAAAAATGAGACGTTTTACGCTCAAATTGTGATGGACGTCAATGGTGAGAGCATGGAAATTGATTCTCGGCCCAGTGATGCTCTGGCCCTGGCCGTTCGCGTCAACGCTAAAATTTTTGTCGAAGAGGAGGTTATGCACGCCGCAGCTATCACGCCCGAGGTTGCGCTGAATCTGGATACGGGATCCGATGATCTGGACGAAAGCACTGGCGAAAGCGAGGACGAAAACCTGGAAGCTTTCCGCGACTTTGTTGACTCCCTGGATCTGGATGACCTTTCCTCGTCGAACGGTTAGAGAAACGTCTGTCAAAAATTTTTAGATTTGAGCAATCATAACAGAGTCTGTCGCAATGTTGGTTATTTAGCTATCAATGCTGGAGACTGTAGTTGCCATCTTAATTTTATCATTTAAGGGGATCACAAATTTTAATATCCCTGAACACAAACTGCTACACCCGTGGGGCAAGTGGGCGACTTGCCCCACGAATCTGTCCTGGCATAACCACCAATTGCTGTCCATATTTTATCCGAATATCTCATCCACCAAACAGGTTGCTTAACCCAGCACTTATTAAGCAAAACCTGGCTTAAACCGCTTGACTAAGTCTCTTGTGTGTGCTATATTTATTATTGTCACAAACAGAACATTTGTTCCTGTACATCCATCTCATTTTGGGCAACTTGGCGGCAAAGAGGAGCTGAAGCATGGCTGAAAAAACACGTGGTTCATCGCGATCCGCGACCCCTGATAAGCTCCAACCTCATAATATTGAAGCTGAAGAAGCAGTTCTGGGGGCGTTGCTCATCGATCCAGATGCTATTATCCGTGTAGCCACCTTTCTGAGGCCTAAAGACTTTTTTTTACAGCGGAACGGCTGGATTTACGAGGCCATCCTGAATCTGCACAGCCGTCGCGAACCTACTGACCTCATCACCTTGACCGATGAGCTGGAACGTCAAAATCAACTGGCCGAGATCGGCGGTCCAGCTTATCTGACCGACCTGATTAACGCTACCCCTACCTCTATTCACGTTGAATATTACGCCAAGATTGTTGAGCGAACTGCGATCCTGCGGCGATTGATTGATGGGGCGACCCAAATCGCCCAATTGGCCTACGAGGACACGGAAGAAGTGGCCGAGATCATAGATCGGGCCGAGTCGATCGTCTTCGGGGTCACTGAACGGCGCAGCGAACGAGACCTGAGACCCATTCGCCATGCGATTGACCGTTACTATGACCTGATTGAGTATCGTAGCCAACACCAGGGCGAGTTGATGGGTATCCCAACCGGTTTGAAAGATCTGGACAGGTTGTTAGGGGGTCTTCAACGCTCGGATCTGGTCATTTTGGCCGGGAGGCCGGGCATGGGAAAAACGTCGCTCGCACTCAGCATGGCCCTGCAAGCGTCCAGAAAATGGAACAAACGTATCGCGATCTTTAGCCTGGAGATGAGCGATGAGCAATTGGTGCAGCGACTGCTCTCGGCCGAAACGGGCATTGATAGCCAACGGCTTCGCCTGGGCCAAATTCGAGACGAAGAGTGGCCGGTTTTCATTCAGGCTACCAGCCTGTTGGCCGATACAAGCATGTTTCTGGACGATACCCCGGCCATCTCGGCCATGGAATTGCGCACCAAGGCCCGCCGTCTGGAAGCTGAACACGGTCTCGACATGCTCATCGTCGATTACATGCAACTGATGCGCGGTGATGTTCGCTCTGAAAATCGCCAACAGGAAATCAGTTACATTTCTCGCTCGTTAAAAGAATTGGCTCGTGAGTTGAATATCCCCGTGGTCGCTCTGAGTCAGCTCAGCCGCGCTGTTGAAAGCAGACATGATAAACGGCCCATGTTGAGCGACTTAAGAGAATCAGGCTCCATTGAGCAAGATGCTGACGTTGTGATGTTCGTCTACCGTGACGAAATTTACAACCCTGACACTGAATTTCCCAATTTAGCCGAAGTCATTGTGGCCAAACACCGCTCCGGGCCCACCGGCATGTTCTCCGTCTATTTCAAGAAGACGTTGGCCCAATTTGTGGACCTGGAAGTGCGCAAAGAACCATTAGAGTATTGAGGTTGAGATAATCCATGTCGGAATTTAACGGCTTCCCTCCGGGTGATTTAAAGTTCACCTCAATTCCAGATTTGTTTTTCGCGCGGTTACTGCCGCAAATTGATAACCTGGCCGAGTTAAAAGTCATCTTACACATCTTGTGGATACGTCAACGTGAGGCCAAACAGGCTATCAGCCTGGCCGAATTGCAAACTGATGAAACGCTTATTCAAAGTCTGAGTGCCAGCTCAGAAAAACCTTACGAAGCACTGACCTATGGTCTAAAACAGGCTGTGCTTCATAAAGTCCTCCTTCACGCCCGAATGGAAAACGATGAAGGGACCCACGAAATATATCTTCTAAATAGCGAGGGAGGGCGGATGACGTTAGAGAAAATACAAGCCGGTGAGGTTGGCGTGGTGGCGGTCAGTGGGGTTGATGTCGTCTCGCCGCGATCTCAACGGGCCAATATCTTTCAACTCTACGAGGCTAATATCGGCCTACTCTCCCCCATTCTGGCGGATGAATTAAAAGACGCGGAAATGACCTATCCCCAGGAATGGATTGAAGATGCGATCAAAATAGCCGTCGAAAACAATGTTCGCAAATGGAGTTACATTCGTGCGGTTTTAGAACGTATGTCTACTGAAGGCAGAAGCCATGGAATTGGTAAGCAAATCAATCAGCCAGATACGTCAAAACGTTGGTTCACCGACGAAGAATATGAGCAACTCCTCAAACATTGAGGTAATAAATGAAGAAGATGTTTGCCGACTGTGTGGTGGGACTGGTTTTCTACGCCAGGATTTGCCGGTCGACCATCCAGATTTTGGCCGGCCGGTACCGTGCAAATGTCGCGTTAGCCAAATACAAAATCGCCGGCTGAGGCGACTGCGGGCCATTAGCAACCTGGATGGGATGGAACATTATACCTTTGATAAATTTGTGCCAACCGGCTATGGTATTACTGAGAACAAGAGCCGGACCCTACTTGAGGCTTATAACAGCGCCCGTGAATTCGCCGCCACTCCCGAGGGTTGGTTGGTTTTACTAGGGGGCTACGGCTGCGGCAAGACCCATCTGGCGGTGGCGATTGCCAACGAGTGTACCAAGCGTGGCCAGGCCGCTTTGTTCGTCGTCGTTCCCGACTTGCTTGATCATATCAGGTCCGCCTATAGCCCTTATAGTACTACCTCTTATGACCAACGCTTTGACGAAATTCGTACCGCTCCTTTACTAATTTTGGATGATCTGGGGACTCAGGCCAGTACACCCTGGGCCCAAGAAAAACTGTTTCAAATTTTTAACTACCGCTATAATGCCCGCTTGCCAACGGTCATCACCTCAAACCATTCGCTGGAGGAACTGGATAAGCGCGTTCGCTCTCGTCTGGTTGACCCGATGCTATCCCGTATTGTCACCATCTTAGCACCTGATTTTCGGGAAACCGGCGTTGAATCCTCAGATCTGTCCAGTTTGTCTCTCCATCAGGACAAAACGTTTGAGACTTTTGACCTACGCACGCATGAACTAGACCGTGAAAAAGCAGAAAACCTGCGACAAGCTTTCAACCTGGCCAAAAGCTATGCTGAAAATCCAACTGATTGGCTTCTTTTCACCGGCACATATGGATGTGGCAAAACCCATTTAGCGGCCGCCATTGCCAATTACCGGATTCAACAGGGTCATACCGGGTTATTTATCGTCGTACCCGATTTACTGGACCATCTGCGGGCTGCTTTTAACCCAAACGCCCAGACGCCTTACGATAAACGGTTTGAGGAGGTTCGTAATACACCTCTTTTGGTCTTAGACGACCTGGGAACTCAAAGCGCAACCCCCTGGGCCCAAGAAAAATTATACCAACTCTTTAACCATCGCTATAATGCTCGCCTGCCAACCATCATCACGATGGTTGACACCGGAGAACTCGACCTCCGGCTCAAGTCTCGCCTGCTGGATGTAGGCCGTTGTACCCCCTTTGTCATCAGTGCTGGTAGCTATCGGGGCCTTCCGCAAAGGCAAGTTAAATCCCAGACCCCAAGACAGCGGGCTGTACCTCAAACACGAAATCGGAAGCCAACTTTTTAGGTGTTTTCTCACAGAGCAGGAGCGCACTCTTGTAACCGGCCAAACCCGCCAATAATTTAATAAGGAAATTTTATGAATTATACAAACTGGGACGCTCCTACGCGACGTACAGTTGCTATCCTGCTAGGGGTATTATTTATTTATATCGTCTATCTTTCTCGTCCCGTTCTTCCTTTTTTAATTATTGCCGGTTTGATTGCCTTTATCCTGGCTCCGGTTATTTCCTTTTTGCGTGGAAATCTTCACTTCCCGAAGGGGTTGGCTATTGCTACAGCTTACCTTCTCTTTATAGTTGGTGTATTGCTATTTCCCCTAATTATAGTGCCGGCCTTAATAGATGCTTTCTCTGACATTCAATTTGACCCCGTCGCTGTCATCCAATTGACCAGGCAGTGGTTGATCACTACTCTCGAAACTTATAGAACGCTCGATATATTTGGTATAACTACCGATTTATCACCCGTTATTGACTCGGCTGAGGAATACCTGAATAACATCACCCCCAGTCAGTTTATCCCCTCTTTCGAGGCAATCCTGGCTTACATTCCTTCTACGATTGAATTGACCTGGGGTGTAGCGACCAGCGTATTTGGCCGACTCGCTTCCGTCGGTTTAGCCATCTTGCTTACCTTTCTCTATTCTATTTATCTGAGCGCCGGAGCCGGTAATATGCGTCGGGGCATCTTTAACCTCGTCCCACCAGCGTACCAACCTGAAATCGCCATGTTAGGTTCCCGGATTCAGGCTGTCTGGCACGCTTACCTTCGCGGTCAAATAACCCTGGGGATTATCATCTGGTTAGTGACCTGGTTTGTGGGCACGTTGATTGGCCTCCCCGGGGCTTTTGGGCTGGGCGTTATCGCAGGGGCGCTGGAAGTTCTCCCCAATTTAGGGCCGATTCTGGCCGCCATACCGGCCTTGTTGGTCGCTCTGTTACAAGGTTCCCAGCGGCTACCGGTCAGCAACTTTACTTTTTTTTTGATCGTTTTGGGGGCTTATATCCTCATCCAACAGTTGGAAAACAACTGGTTTGCCCCTAAAATCCTGGGGGATGCGGTGGAGTTATCCCCTTTGACTGTAATCGTTGGCGTGGTTGTCGGATTTGGGGTGGGTGGTATTCTGGGAGCCCTGGTAGCAGCGCCCGTTATTGCTACAGGTAGGGAAATTGTGCGCTATGCTTATGCCAAAATTTTGCTGCAGGACCCTTATCCGCCTGAAGAGGAAAAAATTGAACCTAAACCATCTTTATCGGAACAACTTAAAATCTTGTGGCTCAAATTGAGTAGCTGGTTGCAAGCCCTAAATCAAAAACGCCGTGCTTCCGGCGAAGAAAATTAAACTTTTCCTTAATCTGTCAATGAATTGACATCCATATCAGCAGTTCTCAGTATAACCTTCCCGG
>JABAHQ010030305.1_pt2 | contig 10693 bp, 9 predicted proteins | sample 7062091 | NCBI WGS metagenome assembly JABAHQ01 (sample SAMN14534359, study PRJNA622989) | marine sediment metagenome | biome: marine biome [ENVO:00000428]; feature: marine pelagic biome [ENVO:01000023]; material: deep marine sediment [ENVO:00002113] | place: India: Gulf of Kutch | collected...
GCGACCCCCGGCGAGTAGGCCAGGGAGAGATCGCGCTGGGTAGCGACCGGTTTTGTCGGGACGACCTCGATCTTCCCGACGCGCCCCTCGCGGTGATAGGCGAGGGCGTCCTCGCGGCGGATCTTCTTCACGTTTCCTCCGAAATCGGAGGGGCGATGATAGGGATTTCGCAGGAAAATGAACACGGCGGTCCGGAGGCGGCTCCGATCCCGTGGCTCCTCGGCCAGAGCGTGGCCACATCCCCGTGATCTCGCTAAGATGCCCGGGTGACTTGTCGTGCAGCGCCCATCGGCCTGCTCCTCCTTCTCTTGGCAGTCTCGGGTTGCGGGGGTGAGGCATCACCTCTGGGGTGGACGATTCAGTTCGAGAGCTCGGACGACCAATTGGCCACCGCGGTCGTGACGACGACGGTCATCCAGGGCGGCTGTGATAGTGGCGGCGCGATCATCTATCGCGGGAGCATCACCCTCCCCGGCGGCTCGGCGCCGGAGCCGATGAACGAGCTCGGCGCCGGTACCCACGGCTTCCAGGTGGAAGCGCGCGGCAACGACTGCACCACCGTCTCCTCGGTCTGCGACGACTACGAGCTCCCCCTCGACCAGGTGACGATCACCAGCGTCCTGCCCGTCATGGCCAGCGGTGGTGGGTGCCCGACGAACACCGAGTGCGACGGCGCTGGAAACTGCACTCCGGTCATCCCACCGGACGGGAGCGTCGACATCCCCTGCGAAACCGAAGGAGAGGCATGTGACGACGGGATGGGCGGGCCGAGCGGGATCTGCCGCGACGGCTCCTGCTGCTTCGGTTGCTGGGATGGCACGGATTGCCAGCTCGGCTCCACACCCTCGGCCTGCGGCGCTGGCGGCGCCATGTGCGACTCCTGCGATCCCGGCGACGCCTGTCAGGGAACGACGTGCGTGGGCACCTCGTCGGAAGCGCAGTTCGACCTGAGCCCTCGCGCGGTCTTCTACCGACACACGAACGGTTCGTATTGGGCCAACGGCGACGACGCGATGTTCGACCAGCTCGGCCCCGTCGCTCCATCCGGCAACAACCTCCGCGGGTACACCGGCAGCCTCCAGTTCGTCGACATCGCGGCCGCCGAGGTCGCCACCGCCGCCATCGAACAGGGCACGGGCGCGCTCTACACGTGGGGGACCAACGGGGCAGGGATCCTCGGGAGCGGCTCTACCGATTTCGCACAGGTCGTCGACGTCCCCACCAACGTCAACACCCTCAACAGCTTCCGTGAGGTCACCGCGGGCGCCGGCTTCTTCTGCGCCATCCACGTCGACGGCTCGCTCTATTGCTGGGGGACGAACACGACGGGTCAGCTCGGCATCGGCAGCATGCAATTCCGCGCCGAACCAGCCCTCGTCGGCGACCGAAAGTGGGTCACCGTCGACGGCGGCTTCGAGCACGTCTGCGCCATCCGCGACGACCGCGCCCTGTTCTGCTGGGGCAACGGCATGAACGGCCGGCTGGGCGACGGGGACGGCATCATGCGGCAGTCGCCCTCGCGGGTCGGCTCCGACAACGACTGGGTTCAGGTCTCGGCCGGACAGGGGCACACCTGTGGCATCCGGGTCGTCGCCGGCGAGCGACGCCTCTACTGCTGGGGCCGCACCACCTCCGGGGTTCTCGGCATCGGCGATCCGATGGGCGCGACCGAGTTCTCGACCCCGCAGGAAGTCGGCGGTGGCAGCCTCACCGGCTGGCAGCAGGTGGCCGCGGGCGAGTTCCACTCCTGCGGCCTCCTCGACCGAGGGATGGACGGCGTCGAGGCGTTCTGCTGGGGCTTCACCGGCTTCGGCGCCCACGGCGGCGGCACGACGATGATGACCGCGCTGAGCCCCGTGCCCGTCGCGCTCCCGACGAACACGGGCTGGACCACCATCGCGGCGGGCTTCCAGCAATCCTGCGGCGTCAGCAGCGGCACCGCCTACTGCTGGGGCGACAGCCGCCTGGATATGGACATGGACATCGACAAGACCTGGCTCGGCATCGGCGCGACCGAAGCGACGGCGACGCCGACCGAGGTCGTCTTCGATCCCGTGTTGCCTTGAGAGCCGGGCGTTTCGACGAAGTCGCGATCCCCGGGTAGCGCCTCGAGCTCGACTACGACTTGAAGAGCTGATTGAGCGCCCAGACCTCGAGGGCGCGGAGGCTGCCGAACTGAACGCCGCAGCCCTCGGGGGTGACCCAGCGGACGGTGACGGGGACGAGCGCCGGTTCCTTGAGCGCCGGCAGCGGGAGGCGTACCTTCGCCTGGACGCCGAAGGGGAGGGGCTCCTCCACCTTCATGAAGAGACCACCGAGGCTGAGGTTGATGGTGCGCCCCTTGATTTCCCGATCTTCGTACACGACCGTGACGTCGAGCTCGTGCTCGAATCGTTCGTGGACGCGGCGTGCCTGGTCGGTCATGGGAGTGGAGTTGATTACCGGTGGCTGAGGACGCAGTCAAGCAGCCACCGAAAAGCCCGACGAAGCGCAAGCTCACACAGAGCGGCGCGCTCCTCCTGGTGGCCTCCCTCACAGCCTCGGCGGCGCTGGTGGCCCTCGCCATCCCCCGCCCGGTCGCCCCGACCGAGACCCCGGGCCTGCACTTTTCCGAAGCGCGCGCCGAAGCAGCGCGCCGTATCGACCGCCGCCGGGCCGCAGAGGCGCCCGAGGGCCTGATGGCGGAGCAGCTCCTCGACGCGTATTACCGTCACGGCAATGCGGAGCGCTTCGGGACGACCCAGCGCACCTACCAGCACGATCGCATGACGATCGCGCGTTCCGTCGGACTGCTCCGCCAGGAGCACGGTGACGAAGCCCTCGCCGCGCTCCAGGCGAGCGTCGTCGAGCGTCTGGACGATGCCCTCGCCGGCCACATGGAGGAGTCGGAGCGGAACGCCTTCCTCGGCGGCTTCGAGGAGACCATGGCGACCTATGGATTGACCGGCGACGGGGCGTGGCGCGCGCCCGACATCGTGGTGCGCGCCCTGTTCAAGGCGCGCTTCAACGCGACGCTGCGCCGCCCCCTCACCGAGGGTCTCCACCCGATCGAGCTCGAGGCCTACTGGGGCTGGCTGGCGCTCGAAGCCGAGGAGGCGCCCATCGATCGGCGCCTCGAGGCGCTGGACGAATACGAGGCCGTCGTCGAGCGCACCTTCCCCGAGGCGCGCGGCGTCCTGCTCTTCCACGCCGGCGAGTTCCTCGAGGCCGCGGAGCGCTTCGAAGAGGCCTACGCCGAGACCGGCAACGTGCGCCTGCGCAACCACGCCATGGCCGCCATGGCGGAGGCCGAGGTCTCGCTCTGAGCGCTCGTCAGGCCTCCTCGGCCTCCGGCTCCTCGTCCGCCCGGCCCCGGCGCCGCGTGCGGCGAATGCCGGCGCGGGAGAGGTTGAAGATCGCCTCGAGGAGGCCGATCACGATGTAGCTGGTGAGGAGCCAGACGAGGGCGAAGGAGACGTGATAGCGGACGGCGATCGCCACGCTGCTCGACAGGGCCAACGTCACGAAGAAGACGGAGCGCCAGGAGAGCTTGAGATCCTTGAACGAGCGGAACTTGATGGTGCTCACCATGAAGAACGCGAGGGCGAGCACCACGCAGAGCATGACGACCGGGCCGCCGGGCAGGACGTCGGCGACGCTGTGATTCGCGACGACGATCGAGACCAGGATCCCGGCGGCGCCGGGGATGGGCAGGCCCATGATGTACTTGCCGGGCTTCTTCGGTGCGCCGCGCTCGCCCATGGCCTGGACGTTGAAGCGGGCCAGGCGGATGGCGCCGCACGCCACGAACGCGAAGGAGGCGAGCACGCCGAGCATCCCGAGGCTGCGGAGCGAGAGCTCGTAGACCAACACGGCGGGCGCGACGCCGAAGGAACAGATGTCCGCGAGGGAATCGATCTGGACGCCGAAGGTGCTCTGGGTGCGGGTCATCCGCGCGACCCGTCCGTCGATGCCGTCGAAGAACATCGCGAAGACGATCAGGAGCGAGGCCCGGTAGAAGTCGTCGGCGACCGGATCCGACGCGCAGATGAGGATCGCGTAGAACCCGCAGAAGATGCTGCTGAGGGTGAAGAGGTTCGGCAGAATGAACAGGCTCTTGCGAAGATCGACCTTCACGCTTTGTAGCTCCAGCTCATGCCGAGAACATGCGAACAGTACGTGCAGCAGCCGATCGTGTCCAGGCAAGGCGATGGCTCTCGCTACCGATTGGGGCTAAGTTTTCGGTCGATGATCGCGCGCACCACCCTGAGCCTCGCGCTCCTCGCGACCGCCGCGTGCGGCGATGGGGACCTCACGCCCGAGGAGTCGCTCGACGAGAGCTGCAACGGCGAGGTGATCCCCAACTGCCGGCCCTACGAATACGCGATCGTCCGCGAGGCGTCGATCGGGCCGGAGAACATCGAGGTGGGCGACCCGCTCGCGACGGTGGACGTGCGCTTCGAGATCGACGCCTGCGCCGACGCGCCCATGGCCCACGCGGTCGCCCTCGAAGCCGTCGACGAGTCCGGGGGCGGGGTCGATGGCGGGGTCACCGGCCGCATGACGACCCTCGACACCTTCTACGACGACGGTCCGCGGGACGAAAACCCTGCCGAGGGTGTCTTCGAGGCGACGGTCGAGAACGTGTTCTTGAGCGAGCTCGTCAGCCCGGAGACGGAGCTAATCCTCACCTTCGAGCCGCGGATCGACGTCTGCCGCGGCGGGACGGTCGAGCTCTCGTATCGGACGGGCCCCGCGTACGAGGGACCCTGAGGGCGCAACCGGAACCCCCGGCGGCGTCCGACCCACCCGCGGCGCCGCCGCGTCCATCGTAACGCGTGGGCTCACGCGGTTTCGGCGCGGGTTCACTGCGCTCGGAGCGCGACGCGGGGGCCGGATGCGCTCACCCCGCTCCTCGGCCGCCTGGCGGCGCTCCGCGCGAGCCCTGACGCGCGGGTTCTCGTAGACCGAGACCATGGGCACGCCGTCGTAGCTCAACACCTTCACCGGCTCGACCGAGCCGTAGGCCATCCAGGCCTGGAAGTCGACCTCGGCGAAATGCTCCTCGTGGTGCACCATCGCGTAGTCCGCGCTGCCGATGTCGCCCACGCCGCGGATGTTGTCCGGGATGAGACCGTCCCGCTGCATCATGTGCCACGAGCCCCAGGTCGCGTCGCAGAGGTAGACCGTGCCGCCATCGGGCATCGTCTCGCGAAACCAATCGGCGAGACCGCCGTGGATGTAGCCCCAGAAATGGCGGTTCATCCCGTCGTCGGCTGCGCCGGGGAGGCCGCCGGCGGGGTAGCTGTAGAACGCGAGGCCCATGGGGTGCGCGTGGGCCGTCTGCACGACGGCGGGGGCGAGGCAGACGCCGGCGAGGAGCACGGGCACGGCCGTCGAGACCGCACGGGGAAGTCGCGCGTGGACGATGCGCTGCGCGACGATCGCCAGGCGGCGAAAGCCGACGCCGGCGAAGAGGGCGAGGAAGGGATATGCGGTGAACCAGTGCTTGGTGCCGCCGAAGATGGGCGAGGTCGGCAGGGCGATCGCGAGCATCGGCGCGAGGAGGCAACCGAAGAAGAGGACGTCCGTCGCCCGCGCGTCGGCTTCGACCCGACCGTTGCGCCAGAAGCGAGCGTCGAGGCCGGCGGGCAGAAGTGCGCGCGCTCGGCTCGCGATCCCCGCGAGCGCCAACAGACACGTGATGGCCGGCAGGGTGTACCAGGTCAGCACGAAGGGCACGGAGACGGGGAACGGCGGCTCCCACCAGCTCTCTCCCAGGAACTGGTAGACGTAGTGCTCGTGATTGACGTGGAAGCCACCGTAGCGATCGAGCCGTACGAGCGTGTCGTGCCACATCCACGGCCAGAGCAGGATGAAGATCGCCGGCCCCAACACGAGCATCCCGAAGAACCACCACGGCACGTAGGTCGCGCGCTCGTCACGCCCCGACTTGCGGCGACGCCGCTCGCGCCAGACGACGAAGGTCCAGTGGATGAGGTAGATGCCCGGGAGTATCCAGGTGTTGTGCTTCGTCTCGAGCGATAGACCGAGGGCGATGCCGGCCATCAGCGCCCACGAAGGCTTCTCCAGGGAACGCCAATAGCAATAGGTCGTGAAGAGCGTGGTCAGGACGATCGGGACGTCGAAGCAGTTGAGATGCGCGTGGTAGAAGGGCCGCGGCATGGCGGCGAAGGCGAGCGCGGCGAACGCGCCGGCGGCGCGACCGTAGCTTCGCGCGCCGAAGATGAAGATCAGCCAGAGGATCAGCCCCGCCGAGACCATGGCGGGGAAGCGATGCGCCTTCGAGGCGGTGTCGAAGATCTGCCACTTCTCCTGCGCCAGGTTCGAGAGCGCGAAGAGGCTCTTGGGCAGGGATGGGTGCTCGTGGTTGTGCACCCAGAAGCGGTCGATGGTCTCCCGGGTCAATGCATCCGCCGGGTCCTTCGCCAGGGTCTCGAACCATCGCCCGTACTGCTCGGCGGCCGAGACGTAGAAGCTCTCGTCCCGGCTCATGGCGAGGTCGTTGGCCGTCGCCAGGAGCATCGCGACGTAGGTGACGCAGAGGATCAGCCCGAAGAGGTGCTCCCGCCAGCCGATGGGGCGCGTCATGGCTCCCCCTCCCGCTCCCCGGCGCGGGTGGTCGCCGTCCAGCAGAACGTCCGGTAGCGGTTGTCGGGTGCCGTCACCTCGATGGTCACTTCACCCCGCGCGTCCGGCGCCTCCGCGGCCTCCTCCGCGCTCCGCGTCTCGAGGACGACCGACTTCCNNGCGGTGGACCATCCGCCCGATCGCGGCGCCGTCGATCAGGACCCGCGCGGTGATCGGCGCGCCCGTCCCCGCGCGCTCGTGGCGATTGTAGAGCCCGCCGTACATGACGAAGCGCTCGCCGAGGGGTACGTTGCGGAAGGTCGCGCGGACCGGCTCGGGACCGTGGGGGTGGTGGTAGATGCAATAGTGCGGCTCGTAGTCCAGGTCCTCGATGATGGTGGTGCCCACCCAGAACGCTCGCCCGGGACACGCGAAGCGCTCGTCGGGGATCACCGAGCCCTGGCCGAGCCCGCTCTTGGGCGGGTGCGCCCGACGGCGCCACGGGCAGCGCTCGGTGGCGCCGTTTCGCACCATCTCCACCCGCGCACCCCGGAGGTTGTCGACGAAGTCGTACTTCACCGTTGACGGGCCGAGATCCCAGCGGCTGACGGTGACCCGCCCGAACCTCGTCGTCTCGTCCGGAGGCCGATCGGGGGCGGCCGGTGAGCGGTGCCCGCGGATGGAGAGCTCGAAGAGGCGCTCGTAGGTGGCGTTGTCGCTGGCCCCGGCCATGGCCAGGGGGATCACGTCGCCCAGGTGATGGCGCAGGTGCGGGTCGGCCCAGGAGGGGGCCGCGACCAGCCGATCGGTCTCCTCGAGCTGCTCCCGAACGTGCGCCGCGGCGGCCGCCCAATCGTCCTCCGCGGGCACCCGCGCGACGATCACCTGATGGCCCAGCAGCTCCGCGAGCGCGATCACCGGCATGACGAGCCAGAGCGCGCGATGAACCCGCCGAGCGCGCGGCAGATCCTCGGTCTGGGCTGAGCGGCTCACCGGCTCGGCAGACGACGGTCGGGCCATGTGCCGCGGAGCATCGAGGCTGGCGGTGACGGTGTCAATCGACCAGCCTCGCCGCGCGACGGGGCTGCGTGAATTGCCGCGGAGAGGGCGGGTTGACGCGGAGTGCTGGACGGGCACACGTTGTCGCCCGATGGTCGACGTGGAAGACGCGCTCCGCCGGATCGATCGCCGCGCCTCGGTGGGCGTGCTGCGGGATCGGGACACCCTCGAGCGCTTCGCCCACGACGAGAGCGACGCGGCGCCGGTCCTCCCCGGCGCCGTGATAGAGGTCGACAGCGCCGCGCAGGTGGCGACGGTGCTCCGCGCGGCGAGCGAGGCGGGCGTGCCGGTGACCCCGAGGGCCGGCGGGACGAGTCGGGTGGGCGGCGCCGTACCGAGCCCCGGCGGGATCGTCCTGTCGATGACCCGAATGGACCGGATCGAGACGGTGGATCCGGACGAGATGCTGGCGGTGGTGGGCCCGGGGGTCACGACCGCGGGGCTCCACGAGGCGGCGGCCGAGGCCGGACTGATGTACGCGCCGGATCCGAACTCGAGCGCGAGCTGCACGATCGGGGGCAACGTCGCGACGAACGCCGGCGGCCCCCGCGCGCTCAAGTACGGGGTGACCCGCGAGCACGTGCTCGGCCTCGAGGTGGTGACGGCGAGCGGGGAGATCCTGCGTCTGGGTCGCAAGACCCGGAAGGGCGTGACGGGCTACGACCTCACGGCGCTGATGGTGGGAAGCGAAGGCACCCTCGGCGTGGTCACGGAGGTGACGACGCGGCTCGTTCCGGCGCCGGAGTCGGTCGGGACGCTCCTGGTCCTCTTGTCGGACGAGGACGAGCTCCCCGGCGCGGTGATGGCCGCCACCCGGGGCGAACGCGGCGCGCGCTGCGCCGAGCTCCTCGACGCGCGGACCCTCGAGGTGCTCAGACCGAAGGCCAAGCTGCCGCTGCCGGCCGAGGCGCGCGCCCTGCTCATCGTCGAGCTCGACGGCGAGGACGCGGGTCTCGAGCGCGACATGGAGCGGCGGGGCAACGCGCTGATGGACGCGGGAGCGCTGGACGTGCTGGTGGCGCGAGGCGCGAGCGAGCGCGCGCGGCTCTGGGACGCGCGCAAGCGGATGAGCCGCAGCATCCGCGAGCTCGCGACGCACAAGATGAGCGAGGACGTGGTGGTGCCGCGGACCCGCCTGGCCGAGCTCCTCGCGAAGGTGCGCGAGATCGGCGAGCGCGAAGCGATCGAGGTGCCGGCGTACGGGCACGCGGGCGACGGAAACCTCCACGTGAACTTCCTATGGAACGACGACGCGGAGCGAGCGCGAGTGGAGCGTGGGATCGCCCGGCTCTTCGAGGCGGTGGTCGCGATGGACGGCACCCTGAGCGGCGAGCACGGCCTCGGGACGACCAAGGCGCCCTTCCTCGGGTTGGAGCAGAGCGCTTCGGTGGTCGCGCTCCAGCAGCGGATCAAGGACGCGTTCGATCCGAAGGGCATCCTGAACCCGGGGAAGGTGCTCTCGGATCCGGGACGGTTGCGTCACGGCGACTGTTGACGCTGGGGCGGCGGGAGAGCTCCGCTACGGCGACCCGGAGCCTCGACCGCAACTGCGCTGCATGAAGCCCTGCCAGAGGAAGCCGCGGAGCAGGTCGTAGAAGACCTCGAACTTGTGCTCGCCGATGGCGACGAGGCGACGGCGCTCCGGCTGGGCCTCGGCGAGGAGGCGCTGGCTGCGCACGTAGCGGTCGTGGGAGGGGTAGCCCACGTAGATGGGGACGTGGCTGCCATCCGGGCGTTCGCCGGCGACCGCCCAGGCCATCACGTGGCGGAAGTACGCCTCGTCTTCCATGGGGCCGAGGTCGGCTGCGCCGTTCAGCGTGAGCTCGTCCGAGAGGCGCGCGTGCCACTGGCTGTAGCCCCCCGCGTCCTCGATCTCGTTGCGCAGGTAATACGGGCCGTAGCCCCAATCGCCGAGCCACGGCGCGATGACGACGATGCCTTCGAGGTTTTCGGCGTGGGCCGTGCCGTAACCGAGGGCGCCGAGAGATCCGAGGGAGATCGCAACGATCCAGACCTTGTCGTAGCCGGCCTCGCGCGCGGGTTCGATCACGTCCTCGTGGAGGCGGTCGACGACCGATTGCTCGTAGTAGTAGCCCACGTGGCTGTCGACGAGGGTCACGTCCGCGTCCACGTGCTCGACGATGCGGTCGGCGACCCGGTGAGCGATCAGGGACTCCGGCGTCTCACCGAAGCCGGGGAGGACGACGACGTAGCAGCCGGCGCGCTCCTCCGCCGGCGCATCGAGCCCCGGCCCCAGGCTGACCGAGCGGATCGGCGTCACCGTGGGGCGCTCGCCGGGGATGATGCAGGCGCTGCCGACGACGATCAGGGCTCCGACGAGGAGCTGTCGCGTGGCGCGCATTCAGATCAGCATGCTGGCGGGCGACTCGATCAACCGCTTGAAGATGGCGAGGAACTCGGCACCGGTGGCGCCGTCGATCACGCGGTGGTCGCAGCTCATCGTCATGCGCATCCGCTTGCCGGGGACGATGGCCCCGTCTTTCACGACGGGCTCGTCGCGGATCGTCCCGACCGCGAGGATCGCGCCTTCGGGCGGATTGATGACCGCCGTGAACTCCTCGATGCCGAACATCCCGAGGTTGGAGATCGAAAAGGTGCCGTCCGTGAACTCTTCGGGCTGGAGCTTCTTGTCCCGGGCGCGCCCGGCGAGCTCGCGCACCTCGGCGCCGATCTCGGCGAGCCCCTTCTGATCGGCGTTGCGCACGACGGGGGTGATCAGGCCGTCCGGGATGGCGACCGCGACCGAGATGTCGACGCGGCCGTGATAGTGAATCGTGTCGCCGCGATACGAAGCGTTCACCGCTGGGTAGCGCCTGAGGGCGACCGCGGCCGCCTTGATGATCAGATCGTTGACGCTGATCTTCTCGCCGGTCCGCTCGAGCTCGGCGTTGATCTTCTTCCGCGCCGCGAGGAGCGGCTCCACGTCACAATCGATCGTGAGGTAGTAGTGCGGGACGTCGCGCTTGGACTCGGTGAGCCGCCGCGCGATGGTCTTGCGCATCTGGCTCGTCTTCTCCACGCGGGTCTCGCGCGGCGCGAAGGA
>JABAHQ010015452.1_pt2 | contig 10691 bp, 12 predicted proteins | sample 7062091 | NCBI WGS metagenome assembly JABAHQ01 (sample SAMN14534359, study PRJNA622989) | marine sediment metagenome | biome: marine biome [ENVO:00000428]; feature: marine pelagic biome [ENVO:01000023]; material: deep marine sediment [ENVO:00002113] | place: India: Gulf of Kutch | collected...
GTGGGCGTACCTGGTCTTTATGCCGTAGCCATGGTTAATCTCTATCATCTTCCCAAGCGAGGGCAGCCTTGCCACCCTCGTAACTATTCCGTCGGCAGGGGCCATCACCATGGTTCCGACCCGGTTGGCTATATCGAGGCCGCTATGCTTCTGCACGCGCCCGGTAAATGGGTCGCTCCTGCTCCCGTACCTTGATGTAACCCATCCGCGTGTCGGCCATATCGATGGTGTTGAGGCGAGTACCGAAGACTGTTCGATAAGGTACTCCTGGAGCTCGGCAAAGCTCATCTCCTGGCTCTTGAGGTCTCCTTTGAGCTGGTCAAGATCCGAGTGGAGGCGCCCGACAAGCTCATCTCTACTCTCTTCTCCAGAGTAGAAGTAATCTTCGTCAGGCGAAGCCCCGCCCATACCGGTATGCTCGTCACCCTCTGGCACGGGTTTTTCTATATTTGCTATAATACGAAGCTTTTTATCAAAGAGTTGCAGTTTGGCTAGGTGTGTCTCGAGATCGTTCAACTTAGACGAAAGGGTCTGGAGCTCTATCTTCTGCTCGGTGTTCTCCTTTTTTACGCTCTTGAGCTCCATCACCTTANNCATGTTGCCGTAGTTAACGAGCGCAAAGGTGCAGCTTAGCATAAAGACGAGGAGCAGGTTCCTCAAAAGCTTATAGCGCCTCTCAGAGATCCTGTACTTCTTCGATCCGGAAGCGTCGCTTGGCAGGATCATTATTGTAATGAAGCGGTCTTTCTTACTATTATCGCTCAAGACATAGCTCCTTGACTGAAGATATTTTAAGGCCATGCCCGTAAGTAAGGCGTGCCTAACAAAACACAAGTTATATTATACACCAAGGTTTNNGCGCCTTTTGAAATGGAAACAAGACGCGAACAGGGGTTATACGTTTACACAAATTGCCTCCATTTGTCAAGGATTTTCTTGGGCTTACCGCCCCCGGTCAAGCCAGAGCGCCAAAGAAGGGTTACCGGGTAGCCAAAGATGCGCCTTGCCGTCGAGGCCAAAGATGTAGTATCATTATCGGCAATGCCGAGACTGATAAGTTACTATATTTTCAAGGAGATGGCCGCACCCTTCCTTCTCTCAGTAGCTGTTCTTACGATTACGATGCTGCTTGGGCGGGTGCTTACAATCCTTGAGCTGTATCTAACGCACGGGCTTGATGCCAGGTTCGTCTTCGGCTTTCTCGTAAGCGCGCTTCCGCCGATACTCATATTCATAGTTCCGGCCTCGTTCCTTGTCGGCATAATAATAGCGCTTGCGCGCCTTAGTTCGGATAGCGAGATAATAGCGCTCAAGGCAGGCGGGGTAAGCCTATACCACATAGCCAGACCGGTAGCGCTCTTTGCCATTATCACCTACGCCATTACCCTTGCCCTCACACTATACGGCTACCCGTGGGGCAACCACAACTTAAGAAGCCTTCTAATAGAGGCGGCAAGCAAAGGGGCCGCCTCGGCCATAGAGGAGAAGGTCTTCTACGACAACTTCAAAGACGTGGTAATGTACGTGGACCACATCCCGGTCAAGGGTAAAGAGAAAGACAGGTTAAAGGGCGTATTCATATACGAGATAACCGACGAGGGTACCACCAACATCATATACGCCGAAGGCGGTGTCTTTGTTCCAACAAGCGAGCCCTTCAACGTCACATTAAGACTTTCCGACGGCGCGCTTCACAAAAAGGACGTCGAGCAAAAGACCTACCACATAATAAACTTTTCGACCTATAACATCGAGCTCTGGGCAAAAGGGGCCGGTGTTAAGCAATCAGAGCGTTGGAAAAAAGACCGCGAGCTCTACGTTAGCGAGCTAAGAGAGAGGATTAAGGACTTCAAAGACTCCGGCAAGCCGACGGAGTCTCTTATTGTGGACCTCCATAAAAGGTTCTCGATACCCGCCGCCGTCTTCGTCTTCGCGCTAATAGGCGTCCCGCTGGGTATTCAGCGGGTGCGCTCGCCGAGGTTCACCGGCTTTGGGCTTGCCCTTACGGTAATCGTCGCATACTACATACTCTCGAAGATATTCGAATCCCTCGGCACCAACGGGCGACTGGACCCGGCGCTTGCGGCATGGAGCACCAACGCGCTCCTGCTTGCCCTCGGACTCTACGTATTCATCCTCTCGGCACGCGAAAAGCAGATAAGACTCGTTGCCGCCCTGGAGGACATTACCCAATCGCTCGGCGAGAAAATCGGCGGAGCCGTAGGATTTCTCGAGAGAAGCCGCCACCGAAAGGACGGAAGCAGGAAATGAAAGTGCTTATTCGCAACACAACAGCTATCGCGTTATGCAAGAAAAACCGCCACCGAAAGGACTGAGGCAGGAAATGAAAGTGCTTATTCGCTACATAACAGTCGAGTTCTGCAAGNNGCTCGTCCTTTTTTTGCTAATAGACGTCGTCGAGAACGCAGACGACTTCATAGAGAAGAGTGTGCCTATCGGGGTATCTTTGTCTTACTTTCTCTTCAAGGTGCCATCGATACTGAGCGAGATGCTGCCGATGGCGACACTACTTTCGGTACTCATCACTGTGAGCCTTCTAAACAAGCACGGGGAGATAACGGCTATAAAGGCAAGCGGGATAAGCCTTTTAAAGGCGCTCTCCCCGCTCTTTGCTGCTGGCGTGATAATTAGCATGTCTATGCTCCTACTCAATGAGTCGGTCGCGCCTGTATCGAAGACGGCCACTGAAAAGATAGAAAACAGGTACGTAAAGGGTTTGAGAGAGAGCCTCTTTGCGAGAAGCGGCCACTGGGTCAAGAAGGGGCTTGAATTCTATAACATCAGGCGCATTGACTTAAACGAGCGAAGGCTCTCGGGGATAACCATCTACGAGTTCGAAAAGCCCTTTAAGCTCAAAAGGCGCGTGGTGGTTAGAAGCGCCGAGTGGAGCGAGGACAAAGAGGCCTGGGTAAGCGGCGAAGGTGCCGAGGTATCCGTATTCAGAGACGACGGGCTCGCCTCTACGAGCTTGAGTAAGTCCTACAGTATAACCACCCTCGACGGACCAGACAGCTTCCTTGCCGCTGAGAAGAGCTACGAGAGCATGCGCTTTGGAGAGCTTCGAGAATACATAAAAGACCTCGAAAGGGACGGCTACGACACAAGCCGATACAGAGTCGAGCTATACAGCAAGGCAACCTTTCCGCTTGTAAACCTTATAATGGTACTTGTGGCGATACCTTTTGCGCTCAGAAACAACCGTCACGGCGGTGTAGCCTCTGGCGTGGCGATGAGCCTTGTAATAGGGTTTGGCTACTGGATAGTCTTTGCGATGAGCAAGTCGCTTGGCCAGAGCGGTTTTGCCCCGCCTATAATAGCCGCGAGTTTTCCGGACCTGCTATTTTTAGCCATCGGGGTGCTTATGTTTGGCTATGCGAGACAATAGGGCCGGGGGGCCGGGGCCGTCAGCTTTTTTTCAAGACCCTCAAAAAGAGCTCTTCGAGCTGCTTGCTATCGACCTCGGAGGGGGCTTCGCTGAGCGGGCATACCGCCTTCTGGGTCTTGGGGAAGGCTATTACGTCCCTTATCGACTCGCTCCCGGTCATTATGGCGAGTATCCTGTCAAGGCCGAAGGCTATGCCCCCGTGCGGCGGCGTGCCGTAAGAGAGCGCGTCGAGGAGGAAACCGAACTTCTCTCCGGCCTGCTCGTCGCCTATGCCGAGCTTTTCAAAGACCAAGGCCTGGAGCTTCTGGTCGTGTATCCTTATAGAGCCGCCTCCTATCTCCTCGCCGTTTAGTACAAGGTCGTAGGCCTTTGTCTTTACCGAGCCGGGGTCGGCCTTTAAATTTGCTACGTCCTCGTCGACTGGGGCGGTAAAAGGATGGTGCACGGCATAGTAGCGTTTATCGGTATCGTCGTACTCGAACATCGGAAAGTCGGTTATCCATACAAAGCTGAAGCCCTCGGTTGGTATGAGCGAGAGCCTTTTGCCGAGCTCGAGTCTTATGCGCCCGAGGACGGTATTCACCACACCGGGCTTATCGGCTGAAAAGAGTATAAGGTCGCCCTCTTCAGCCTCTACAAGCTTCTCTATGGCGGCCTTCTCCTCGTCTTTGAAGAACTTGGCTATCGGCGATTGCCACCTCTCGTCGCCAGAGCCGACCTTTACCCACGCAAGCCCCTTTCCGCCGTAGGTGGCGCAAAGCTCGGTCAGTTCGTCAATCTCTTTTCGCGTAAAGCTTGAGCACCCCTTTGCATTGATTGCCTTGATAATACCGCCGCCTTTGGCTACGTCGGCAAAGACCTTGAACTCGGAGTTTTTTACTACATCGGTAAGCTCCACAAGCTCGAGGCCAAAGCGCACGTCCGGGGCATCGAGTCCGTAACGGCCCACTGCCTGCTCGTAAGTAAGCCTCTCAAAGGGCGCACTCAACTCGACACCCAGGCTCTCGTTGAATACATGGACCATGAGCCCCTCCATGCACTTTATTACGTCTTCAGCGTCGACAAAGCTCATCTCTACGTCAATCTGCGTAAACTCCGGCTGCCTGTCGGCCCTTAAGTCCTCGTCTCTGAAGCACTTTACTATCTGAAAGTAGCGGTCGAGCCCTGCTATCATAAGTATCTGCTTAAATAGCTGAGGCGACTGCGGGAGCGCGTAGAAGTGCGCGGCATTGAGCCTTGATGGTACGAGGAAGTCGCGCGCGCCCTCGGGGGTGCTTTTTGTGAGTATCGGGGTCTCGACCTCTAAAAAACCCTCGTCTGAGAGATAGTTTCTCGTAGCAAGTGCGACCTTGTGCCTCAGCGCGAGGTTTCTCTGGAGCGGAGTGCGCCTAAGGTCAAGGTACCTGTGCTTCAGCCTTAGCTCTTCGCCGGCGTCGGTCTCGTCCTCTATAAGGAAGGGTGGTACGGCGGATTCGTTTAGCACCTTTAGCCACGCAACCCTCACCTCGACCTCGCCGCTCGGTATTTCCGGGTTCTCGGTCCCCTCGGGCCTCTCTGAGACTTCGCCCGTTACGGCTACAACGAACTCGTTTCTAAGCGAGTGCGCCAGGTTATGGACGTCCTTTTGCTGCTCGGGGTCGAAGACAAGCTGAACGATACCGTAGCGGTCTCTTAGGTCTACGAAAATAAGACCCCCGTGGTCTCTTCTCCTCTGCACCCACCCGCACAAGGTTATTGTCTTGCCGAGATGGGCCTTTGAAACGGCCCCGCAGAAGACACTTCTCTTTATTTTATCCTGTTTTTCCAAATACTTGCCTCCACCAAAAAACTCCAATGTAACTGCCCCGGCTCAGGACAAAAAAACCCCCAAATATTAGGGGCAACGACACTGGGTCTTGAAAATCAAGAGACTTATACCACATAAGTATTTTATTTTCAATTTATATGAACGGGCTTGCTGGATTTTTAGCTTGACAAATTACCCACCCTATCAGCTATAATAATTATCTGTCGCTTGTTGTGCGGTTAATACAACATTAAAAATCATTAAGGAGGAAGGTCCATGAACAAGAGAGGTGTTACAGCACTCCTCCTGGCTTGTTTTGCGTGGGGGCTGATCCTGAGTGCTCCGGCCCTTGCCGAGTACGGAGACATAGTCCTCAACAGCAAGTCAGAGAGCATGAAGAAAGCAGACGTCAAGCCCGTGCTATTCCCCCACTGGTTCCACCGTATCAGGTTCAAGTGCAAGGTTTGTCACGAGAGCATCTTCCAGATGAAGAAGGGCTCCAACGACATACAGATGGGCGCGATAATGGAAGGCGAGTTCTGCGGCAAGTGCCACAACGGCCTGGTCGCCTGGGAACCTCTGTACTGTGATAGATGTCACAGCTACGAGGGACAATAGCTTCGGTTCTGTGAAAGGAGGAAAGTGAAAATGAAATCGAGTTTTTTCTATAAGTCATCCCTCCTCGTCGCCGTCGTGGCACTCGCAGTAGCCGTTGCCACCATCCCGGCGAGGGAGGCCAACTCAGCAAACAAGAAGGTATCCCCGATAATCGATCCCGATGATCCGACGAGCATACTCTACACCGACACATCCGGCAACCTCGCCGGCCTCGGCGATGCCGACAACCCCGTAAGCGAGGCCTGGAAAGCGGGCCAGGCATGGCACCCGAAGGCCCTCCAGGCCCAGGGGCTTCCTAAGGACCAGTACGGGCTCGTCGACTGGGCCAAGCTCGTAAGGGAGGAGCTTATAAAGCCAAAGCACTCTCTCGACCCGGAAGAGGCCGAGTTTCCGCCGCTCGAGGTAGACGTCATAATCCCGGCAAAGGGCGACTTCGTCAAGAACGTAAAGTATCCGCACAAGATACACACCTACTGGCTCAACTGCGATACCTGCCACGCCACAAAGGGCGGGGCCATATTCGAGATGGCCGCGGGCGAGAACAACATGACGATGGTCGGCATAGCCGAGGGCGAGTGGTGCGGACGTTGTCACGGCAAGGTTGCATTCCCTCTCACCGACTGCGCAAGGTGCCACTCGGTAGAGAAAAAGAGATCGAGAAGATAAGCTCTGGGCGTTTGGTTACTGATATATGAACAGAGCTGCGATTACAACGACGATACTTGCATTGGCTTCTGCCGCCTTCTTCTTTCTGGCCCAATCGAGCTACGCCGGCGAAGAAGACCTTGGTGAAATGAAGCTCGACAGCAAGATCGAGAGCATGAAGAAAGCCGGTGTGGGGGAGGTTACCTTCCCCCACACCTTACATGAACAGAGCAATTCCTGCGATGACTGTCACCCGGATGTCTTTGCAAGCAAACGCGGCACCAACGACATCACCATGCAAAAGAACATGGACGGCGAGTACTGCGGCATGTGCCACGACAGCATGACGGCCTTTCCTCTTTATCAATGCGCAAAGTGCCACGAAGTCATCGGAAGGAATTGACCTGGACGTACTACCCGTAAAGAAACAAAACAGAGTATGCGGAAGATGGACGCAAAGAAAAGCCGGGGCGAATCAACGCCCCGGCTTTTCTTTTACCCCAAGCAGGACTTATTCAACGATAAGCGAACACGCCCCCTTTGAATCAAAGCGGGGTACCGTCTGGCCGGGGCAGATGTAATTATTCCAGGTTTTATAACGGGTTTTATAAAGCTTGATAAAGTCCCTATACAAGTGCTGCAGAGTCTTTGTCCACCAGCCAGTGTAGCACACCGCTCTCGGGCCTTATAGCGCGTGCCGGACACTTCCCCGCCGCCCGGACATCCCCCTCTTTAGCGAGTGCCTGCTTTAGCGCCTTTGCCTTTGAAGAGCCGGATACGAGAAACGCCACTACAGAGGCACTGTTAACAAGCTCCGGGGTCATCGTGACTCGCCACTTAGAGAGTTTTTCAACATAATTTTCTACTACAAGCCTCCCAGCCGGCGCTTCAAGGGCTGCGGTACCCTCAAAGAGCGAGAGTGTGTGGCAGTCCTCGCCAAGCCCAAGCAAAACGAGGTCGAACAAGCCACTGCTGCGGCCCTTGAAAAAATCGCGAATCTCCTCGGCATATCTCTCGGCAGCTGCTTTCGGCTCTGCGCTTCCGTCGATTGGGTGTACGTTCTCTTCTGGTATCGGGGCCCTTGAGAGAAGCTCATGGCGGACCATGCCGTAGTTGCTCTCCGGATCGTTAGCGGGTACGCAGCGTTCGTCGCCAAAGAAAAGGTGCACGTTCCTCCAGGGTATATTCTCTACATGAGGCGAGGAGCCGAGCAACCCAAGCAGTCTTCTCGGCGTATTGCCGCCGGAGAGGACGACATTGAAGGTGGGGTTTGCGCGCTCGCTTGCAAGCACGGCAAATAGACGGGCTGCAGCGAGGCTCACCTCCCCTATGTCCTTGAATACCTGGAACGTCATGTGAGTGCCGCCTTTGCTAATGCTCTATTTTGAGCTTTTCCTTTATCACCAGCCTCCCTGCGAGCTTCGCCGCGCCAAGGAGAGCGGTACGCGGATTGACTACGACATTGACCGGCAGACTCTTCATAAACTCGAAAAATCGCCCCTTTGCCCTAAAGGCCTCGACAAAGCCGCCCCGCTTTATCTCATCGAGTATCTTCGGTGCTATGCCGCCGCATACATATACTCCGGAGACCGCCATGGACTTAAGAGCCAGATTGCCGGCCTCTGCGCCGAGTATCGAAACAAAGATATCGAGGGCCTCGGCACATACCTTATCGCCTCTTCGTGCCTCGTCGGTTATGACTGCTGGCGGATCTTCGCTCTGGAACCTCGCCTTTATGCGCCCGGGTATGCCGTTGAAGACGGTAAGAAAATCGTATATGTTCTTTAGTCCGTGCCCGGAGAGTACCCTCTCGTAGCTCACGTGGCCGTATATATCGTTCAGGTAGGCAAAGAGCCCCATCTCTACCGGGGTCCTTGGTGCAAAATCCGTGTGCCCTCCTTCAGAGGCCGAAGGCCTCGGCATGATACCGTCAAAGAATATTATCGCCTCTCCAAGCCCAGTGCCCGGCGCTATTATCGCACCGTTGCCGAGCCTTGGCCTTGCCTCCTGAATACACTCGAGATGGTCGCCACGGAGCATGACAAGCCCCATGGCCGTAGCCACAAGGTCGTTTACAATCTTTATCGACGGTATGGAGAACCTACGGCTTACTCTCGCCGAATCTATCTCCCAGTCGAGGTTTGTAAGCCTCGAGCGCTCCCCTTCTACTGGTGCCGCAACCCCAAGGACCGCGGCATCTATATCCTTGCCACAACCGGCGTCTCTTAAAAACTTCTCTATGGCCTCCTCGATACCCGAAAAAAGAGCATTTTTGTATTGCTTTGAACAAATCTCCTCCAAACGGTCGTTTACGATGCCAAACAGAGCAAGGTCTGTCTTGGTCCCGCCGATATCGGCAGCCATGATAAGTTGTCTTCTCTTTGCCATCATCGCAACCGGCCAGGGCTATCTTGGACCGAGCACCTTGAGCGCCCTCTCAACATCTCTACTTCTAACCATGAGCTTTATCCCTCCCACTGCGTTTGCGTAGAGGTGGTTTATCGATACGGTATGTTCGTCGAATACAAAACTCTCGATACCCTCGCTTGCGAGGTAAGTCCTTGCCAGGTGTGCCTCATGTGCAAGCCAGAAGGTAGCTACGGCCTTGAGGCTGTACTCATCCATGGCATTTTATTCCTTACTCGCACTCTTGACCTTGTGTCCGCCGAACTCTTTCCTCAATGCGGCGAGGACCTTCTCGCCGAAAGAGTCCGTCTGCCTTGAACGAAACCGCCTCGATAACGACGCGGCTATCACCGGTAGGGCTACGCCCAGGTCTACGCCCTCTTTAACAGTCCAGCGCCCCTCGCCGGAATCCTCCACGTAGCCGCTGAACTTCTTTAGCCCGGGGTCCTCGAGCAGTGCAGCCGCCGTCAGATCCAGGAGCCACGATCCGATGACGCTGCCGCGCCGCCAGACTTCGGCGACGTCAGCGAGGTCCAGATCGTAGCGATCGACGCCCTTCAAGATGTCGAAGCCCTCTGCGTACGCCTGCATCAGGCCGTACTCGATCCCGTTGTGGACCATCTTNNACCTCACCACACTACCCCTATTCCAGAGCCCTGCGACCGAGGCAAGCTCGAGCGAATCTCCATAGGGCGAGGCCTTCAGTAACTCAAAGCCCTCGGCATAGGCCTCCATAAGCGCGTACTCTATGCCGTTGTGGACCATCTTCACGTAGTGGCCGGCCCCGTGAGGACCGCAGTACATATACCCCTGCGGTGGAGCGAGTGCGGCGAGTATCGGCTCGATATACTCAAAGTCCGCCTTATCGCCTCCGACCATAAGGCAATAGCCGAGACTATGGCCCCATACGCCCCCGCTTGTGCCGACATCGATATACCTTATACCGCTCTCTCTTAGTAAATCCCTTCTTCGCAAATCGTCCTTGTAATGGCTGTTTCCTCCGTCTATTATAATATCGCCTTTGGCAAGGGTGTCCGCTAGGGCATCGATATTCTCATCTATTGGTGTGCCTGCAGGTATCATCAGCCAGATTATACGCGGCTTATCCATACCATCAAGCATCTCTTCAAGAGAGAGTGCCCCTTCTATCCCGTATGACTTGGCCTCCTCCACACTTTCCTTGCCTCTTGCATACCCGACTACCTCATGGCCGCCTTCTGTGAGTCTGCGCGCCATGTTCATACCCATCTTGCCAAGCCCGACCATCCCAAGCCTCATAAAGACCACCTCCGTAAATCTTCAAACGTCGCTACTGCCACGTCCGTGTCGCAACCACACCAATTAATTACATCAAGATAACGACAAACACCTTATGATTAACCTACACGTGAGAGTCAAGGCCCTCTACGCGCAAGGTCATTCATGCAAAGAAAGCTCGAGGTTTACGGGCATGCGATAAAACAGCGCACGTAGCAACCCCTCACTTACTTAAAGAGCTCCGTAACCTTTTTAAGCGCGTCCATTGAGGGCGAGCCAAGCTCAAAAAACGCAACCTGACGCCCTCTTGCCTCGAGTGCCTCCACGTCGCCGAGGGCCTGAGTGTACTCAAGTCCTGCAAAGCCGTAGCCCTTGCCTGGGATCCTGATGTCGTCATCGTCGGAGTGGGCCAGCACTATGAAGCCGCAATGGCTGCTGCCTCCCTTGTGTAGCTGGCCTGTTGAATGAAGGTATCTCGGACCGAAACCGAGTTGTGTTGCGATACAAAGCTTATCGGTTATGGCGCTGCGTAACAAGCCCAATTCGGCGAGTATGGCCTCGTCATCCGGCTTC
>JABAHQ010001753.1_pt3 | contig 10690 bp, 9 predicted proteins | sample 7062091 | NCBI WGS metagenome assembly JABAHQ01 (sample SAMN14534359, study PRJNA622989) | marine sediment metagenome | biome: marine biome [ENVO:00000428]; feature: marine pelagic biome [ENVO:01000023]; material: deep marine sediment [ENVO:00002113] | place: India: Gulf of Kutch | collected...
TATCGCAACCACTGGGACATCGACCTGAGCAAGACCGGCTACCTGGACGAGGCGGGCCGCTGCCTGATCCTGGTGACCACGATCGAGGAACGGCCGGTGGCGATGGTGCTGCTCGATTCCTTTGGCCGGCACACACCCGTCGGCGACGCCGGGCGCATCCGGCGCTGGTTCGAGACGGGCGACAGCGGCTCGATCGCGGCTGCCGCGCGCCGCTACGAGCGGCGCAAGTCGGCACAGGTCGCAAACGCCGACCCCCCCGAATAGAGCCCGGTGCGGTTCCGCCATCCGTGACCTCCCCGCGTAGGCGTCAGCGTGCCAGGTAACCCCCATCGACATGGAGCGGGGAGCCCGTAACAAAGGAGGATTCATCAGACGCCAGGAAAAGGACCGCATTGGCGACCTCCTCGGGTTTCCCAAATCGTCCCAGCGGGTGGGCCGCTTCCCCGGCTTTTCGGATCTCTTCTTTTTGCTGGGGAGAATCGGACATTCCCGCCAAGGCCACCTCCGGCATATCGGTTTCGATAAAGCCCGGACAGACGCAGTTCACCCGTATGTTGTCACGCCCGTAGCGGACCGCCAGCGCCCTGGTGAGTTGCAAAACCGCGCCTTTGGAGGTCACATACGCCGGAGCAAGGTTCTTCGGCCCGTCCAGGGCGACGAAGCTGAGGATTGAGCCTACATTGATGATCGAGCCGCCGCCGCCCTTTATCATGTTCGGAATAACGCTTTTGCAGCACAGGTAGATTCCCTTCACGTTGGTATCGATAAGCCGGTCCCATTCCTCTTCCGCCAGGGCAGGAAAGTCCGCAGAGAGAAGAATGGCCGCGTTGTTGTCCAGGATATCGATCCGCCCGTAGCGCTCCATCGCCGCTTTGGCGAGTGCTTCGACATCCTTAGCGTTTGCCACATCTCCAACCACGACACTCGACTCCCCGCCCTGCTCGCTGATGAGGCTGGCGGTCTCCTGGACCAGCTCTGCCTTGAGGTCATTCAGCACGAGCTTGGCCCCCTCCTTGGCAAAGAGAAGGGCGGTCGCTCGGCCGATACCCCTTCCCGCCCCCGTTACGATGGCCACTTTGTTATTTAATCTCATATGTCTCCTCCTTTGTCTTTCGCTGCCGAACGTGGGTAGACGGACATCTTCCGCGGAATTTCGCAGAAGGGTTCCGTGTATCAGCATGAGGCGCTGGTGTGGAACGCTAAACCTTCGGTCCCAGCAACATGCGTCCTCACGCCCACCGCGTTCTCGCCCCTTCTGGTGAGGATAGCGCAGACTACCGGAGGGCACAGACGCGTTTTCGTCGCATCGCAAAAGAGAAAAGCCCCACCCGACGACCCGTGCCGGATGGGGCTATGAGACGTGCAGCCCCGAGGACGCGCCCCGCCAGCGCTCCTCCTGGATGACCACCTTCTCCTCCATTCGAACGGCAGACGGCGCGAGCTCGGAGCAGCGGGCAGCTCCGGCCCAGATGCTCGTTGCTCGTGATGCTTCAATCGGCAGACGGGTGACCGGGGCATCGCCCCCCTGAATCTGCCAGGCTGGCCGACAAGGGTTCGTTTAATAACGGGATTTCCCTGATGACGGGGGCGCAATGAAACGTCTTCTCATTGCAGTCGGCGCGTTTCTGTTTTTTACAAATGTCGCCGTGTTGGCGTGCCAGTTCGATACCGACCGTTCACCAAGTAGTAAATGTTTGAAGAAGCCGAGGCAGATATACGCGGTGTGAATCGGCGGCATCCAGTCGAGCACCAAACGGGACCGCATGCCAGTCTAATCGATACACGACCAGACATCGGGGCGCTGCATCCATGACGGCAGCTTGGTCCGGGCATCGCCGCACGCAATGTTCACTTGCTCTTGGGTCAATCCGAGGACACTCGACAGATCCACGGCTGTGAAGTTTGTCAGGTAAGTGTAAGCGCCGGTCAGGTCCGCACCCCGCAGGTCGGCTCCGCTGAAGTCGGCTCGGGAGAGATTCGAGTAGGTCAGGTCTGCGTCCCTGAGTGACGCCTCCTCGAACGCGGCCCGACTGAAGTCCGTCTTCGACAGATCGGCGACCGTCAGGTTCGCCCGATTGAAAGTGGCGCGTGAGAACTCGGCTTTCCTGAGCAGCGCCCGCGCGAGATCGGCGTTGTTCAGGTTCGCACGATGACCCAATGCCTTCGTCAAGTCCACGCGCTTTAGCTTGGCACCGATCAACGTGGCTCGGTTCAACTCCGCCTTCGCGAGACTCGCGTTCTCAAGCTTGGCTCTCGACAGATCGCTGCCCCTGAAAGTGGTTCGTTCAAAGCGAGCGCCCGTGAAATCGCGATCGTGCAGGAGCAGCCCTGCCTTGCTGCAGCCTGACCAATCTATCCTCGGTCCGGGTCTGTCGGTGCACGAGGCTTGCGCACTCGCCACTGCAACGACTAGCGACGACGCCAGGCTCAGAGCGGGCGCCCAACGCGCTTTGTGCGGGTTCATGGTTGGAGACTCCCCTGGCAAGGACCCGATCCGATGGCGCGCATGGTTGGGTAGACTTGTACGCGAACACGAGCTGTGAAGGTTTTGATGAGGGGCGATCATCCGCTCTACTAAAGATCTAGGATACGAGCCACATAGGCAACGTGAGGCATGTGCACCTCATTCAAACGCAGGAGCCCGCGGTGGCGCGCCGTTCAGCGTGAACGCGCAATACCGACCATCCAACCCGGGATCTCCGCCATCCCGTCCGCGGTATCCCCGATCAGCCGCTTCGGCTTCATCTCGAAGGGTGCTTGCACCCCGATCCACCATCGGACCAGGGCCGCCTACCCCTATTGTGATCAGGGCAGTGGGACCGGCGCCGTCGTGACCACCTCGAGCTTCCAGTCCTCCGCCGCGGTGCCGCCCAGGTTCAGGTGCCCCGCCATGAAGTAGAGGCGCTGGGTGTCCTCGCTCCGCGACGTGCAGAAGCGATCCTGAAGAAAGTAGGGCGGGATCGCCTGATAGTACAGGGCGGCGCGGACCGCTGCGGGCCGGCCCGAGACGCGGGAGAGATCGACGCGGTAGTCGACCGAGTCCCCGCCGCCGCGGCGATAGTCCGGGTCGTCGCCCACCGCGATCGGCGCCACGTCCGCGGCGAGGTCGCGCCCGGCGCCCAGCGCCTCAGCGATGGAGACGCGCTCGTCGAGGCCGAGAAAGCCGTGGGGTAGGATTCGGTTGTCCTTGGCGCTCGCACAGATGGAGAGAAAGCTTGTAGTGAGCGCGCCCTGGGGTTTGGCGCCGTGCCCGCATTGAGGGGCGCTGGTATCGGGCGGCGCGCTAACGAGTTCCTGATAGATCTGCGCCTGGTCCTGCCGGCCGACCACCTGGTAGTGGGGCTGATGGCCCCGTGCGCCGGGATCGAGCCGCGCCGAGCAGTCGTCCGTCCACCAGACCTCGCCCGCTATGGGCGCACCCGTCTCATCGACGATGCGCCCGGCGCCATCGGTGCGGCCCGAGGCCCACAGCGCGTCTCCGTTCTCGTCGAGCACGCTGAACTCGATGAAAGCCCGGCGAAAGCCCACGCCGGAAGGAAACTTGTGCCCCGTCTTGTTGGTCACGCTTACGGTGGCGCGTAGCGTCGCGCCGTCCATCTCGATGCCGTCGACCTTTATCGCCGCCGTCCGTTCGGCGGCCTGATCCAGCATGGCTTGCTCGCTCCACAGCAGCGGGTCCAAGCCCTTGTCGACCAGCATCGGGTCCTGGGTCCGGATACCGAGCACGTCGGGGAACTGCTGCGCCATCTTGAGGAAGAAGACGTTCAGCCCGACCAGGGTGTGCAGGGCGAAGCCCTCGCGCACCGGCAGATCGATGTCCTCGGGTCCCAGGTTGTGGTCCGCCTCGGGGAAGTTGGTGTACTCCTGGATGCCGGCGATCTTGCTGCGGTAGGGCTTACCATCGGCGTCGCGGCTCGGCATGTGACAGCCCTGGCACGACTCGGCCCTGGTGCCGGCCCCGGCCGGCAGCGGGCCGTCCGGCGTCTTGCCGGTGCGATAGGCGCTGAAGGCCCATTCCGGATAGGTCGTCTGCTCGTACGTGTGGCCGATCACCTGGCCGCGATGCATGACCGGCAGGTGCACCGTGTGACAACTGCCACAGACCTCCGAGGATGTCACGACCTCGTGGTGGACGGGCGTCACCCCGAGCGCGTTCTCCATGGGCTTCTCCTTCGGCTTCTCGAAGGGCCCGTAAAGCTCGTCGGCCGGGCCGACCATGAAGCTTCCGGTGAAGGTCTTGGCGAAGCCGCTATTGCTCGGGTTCAGGAACGCCTGCCTCTCGGCGACGCAGCGATTCTGGGGCAGGCCGCGCACCTTCGCGGTGTCCGTCTCGCCGAGCACCATGCGATGACAGGCAGTGCAGGAGATGCCGTCGCGCGCCAATGCGCCGTACCGCGCAACGGGCGCGCTCGGGTTCCCGCTCGGCCACGGCACCGCGTTGGCGTCCTCGCGCAGGAAGCGGCCGCACTCACCCGTCGCCGCGAAATGATCGATGGCCGACTGGCGCTGGCCGAGAATGCCATGGCAACCGAGACAGACGTCCTGAATCAGAGCGGACGCCTCGGGGTGGAAGGTCTCGGTTTCGCTCGCGAGCTGGGCGTAGAACACCGGGTCGCGCCCGCCGAGCCCCATGGGGGAGGTGCGCCACGTGCCGTAGGGCGACAGATTGAGAAGGTTCTCGCCGCGCGGATTGGGTTGGGTCATGTCGAACTGCAAACCCGTGGCGCCGGCGTCGTGGCAGCCGAGGCATTGGCTGGAGGTGAGATACTGGTCGGCGACCGTCGGCCCGTCGGCGCCGACCCAAACGTTGTCGTAGGTCTCTGACGGCATCTTCGAGACCGTCTGCCACGTGGGCGCGGGCAGGTTGGTCGCCTCGAGCGCGTCCGTGAAGGCGGTGTTGTAGGCGGAATGAGGCTCGCCGAGCCGCGGCGCGTCGTCGTCCGGCAGCGTGACCAGCCGGTGGTGGGGCTTGGACGGCGCGGCGTCGAAGAAGTGCTGGCTCAGGAAGACCACGGGCTCGCCGGGCTCGCCCTCGATGTTGCGCAGACTCGCGAAGGTGAGGTTGTCGCGGGCCGAGGCATGGCAGTTCATGCAATATTGGCCGAAGCCCATGTAGGGATAGCGGTTGTGGGGCCCGGGCGGCCAGTCAGGGTCCCAGTCGCTCCATCCGAACCAACCCCAGAACCAGCCGTCCTGGGCACCCTGGCGGTCCCGGACCATGACCGCGGCGCCGCTTGTCGGCAGCAGCCGGACCGGATCGACCCCGCTGCAGGCGGCCGCCGGCGCCGGGAACATCTCCTTGACCATCACGGCACCGTCGGGGACCGGCGCGGGCTCCGGCGGGGCCGCGCCCTCGTCGAGCGGGCGGTTCGCCTTGAGCCACGCGTACATCTCCCTGGAATACCAGATGACCGCCGGGGCGTGGGTGCCGTGGTCGCTGCCCACCCAGGCGCCGTCCTGAAGCGTCGCCGTATAGGGACCGAGTGCGCGCACTCGCTTGTCACGCTTCCAGCCGCCAGCGGCATCGCGGTGGCAGAAGTTCCGCAGGAACGCGCCGAGCTTCTCCTCATACTCATCCAGTGGTAGCGCGCTCGGCTTGCGGATAGCGTTCGCGAGAGAGGCGCAGAGCGCTGAATTGCTCGGCAAAAGAGCGGTCGCGCGCTCCGCCGGGCAGCCCTCGGGCGCGGCGCTGGTCTGTTGCGGTGCGCAGGCGAGAACACCGTGGGCGACGACCCCCGCGAACGCGAGTCCCCGGAACGTGAGGCGTCTGGTCATGATCTTTCCTCCTCGCCAGGAGCGCGGCACCGAACCCTAACCTGACCGCGGCACGATTGGCGTTGGTTGCGCGATTATCGCGGACCTCCGGGCGAGAGCCCCGAGGAGTCCGGATGGGACGACTCCGGGCCTCGAGACGAAACTACTGCCCCGTGATGAAGCGGTTCCAGAAATCTATGTTTGTGTTTGGCGCTTGGCCGCAGACTTGGCAGGCGATATCGCGATCGGCGCCAGTCCGGCCCATCACGCACGCAGCTCGGACCGCTTCAGGCGCTTAGCTTCACCGACCTGCATACCGCCGAACGTCGGGTTCCTCCAGCGGTAAAGTGTGGGCCGCGCAACAGTCTATTGGATAAGGCTTGTGTCGGGCATCATGGTATCGCCTGATTGGCTTCACCGCACCTTCCTCAAGCGCATGGTCAGGCAAGCTCGAGCCCATCGCGTCCGCCGCATGGGAGGCCATCACGTGAGCATCATCCTCGCGAGTGATCGCCACGTTGCCACGCCCCATTGCCTGGACACCCTTCGTCGCAAACGCCGCAAATGCGCGCAGATCCGCACCCGCGGCCGGAGACGGGTGGGACATGTAGGGTAGGTCTGATCTTCATTGCCGGCATGGGGCATGGGCCGTGCACGGCTCTCGCCTGCTCGCGGGTGCCGAGGCCGCAGGGGGCTGCGGCGCGCCCGGTTGCCTGGACCGCGAAAATTCATTACTTTTTCCCGGCTAGTGGACAGGATGTCCGGTCAAACGTGCATCGAATAAGAAGCGGATCATCGCATCCCACCCTGCACTTTCGTGTTCCTGAAGGAGAGCCGTTGCCATGGCCGAGTCCAGCGCGAGCCTGCATGAAGATGCATCCCGGCTGACACCGGAGACCATCGAGCGCCATCGGGCGATCGTCTCCATCATGGAAGAGCTCGAGGCGGTCGACTGGTACGACCAGCGCGTCGACGCGGCGACCGACGAGGAGCTCAGGGCCATCCTGGCGCACAATCGGGACGAGGAGAAGGAGCACGCGGCGATGGTGCTCGAGTGGCTGCGGCGTCGCGATCCCGCACTCGACGAGCAGCTCAGGACCTACCTCTTCACCGACCGTCCCATTCTGGAGGTGGAAGAGGGCGCGGAGCACGGGGATGCCGAGCCGGGCGAGGCGCCGCCCGGTGATGGATCGCTCGGGATCGGGAGCCTGCGCGAGGAAGCGTCGTGAACGATCTGCTGCGAGAGCTCGCGCCCATCTCGGAGAAAGCCTGGCACGAGATCGAGTTCGAGGCGAAGCGCACGCTGAAGGCAACCCTGGCAGCGCGCAAGCTGGTGGACTTCGTCGGGCCGCTCGGGTGGGATGCTTCGGCAGTCGGGCTCGGTCGGGTGAAGGCCCTCAAGAAGCCCCCCGTCGAGGGAACGGAAGCGAATTTGCGCGAGGCGCAGCCTTTGGTCGAGCTGCGCGTCCCCTTCGAGCTGGCGCGCAGCGAGCTCGAAGCCTTCGGGCGCGGCGCCCGCGACCCCGACCTGGATGTGATCATCAGCGCGTGCAGGGATGCGGCGATCGCCGAGGACAAGGCGATCTTCCACGGTTACCCCGAAGGCGGGATTCGTGGGATCTTCGAGCGCGCCGAGCACACCCTCGGTATCTCCGACGACTACGAGGCGTATCCGGGCGTCGTGGCCGAGGCCACGAACCGGCTGCGCGAGGCCGGCGTGGGTCCACCCTATGCCATCGCGCTGGGTCCCCGATGCTACACGGGTCTCGCCAAGACCATCAGTCGTGGCGGATATCCGGTCATCCAGCACGTGCGCCGTATCCTTGACGGACCCATCGTCTGGGCGCCGGCGGTGGACGGCGCCGCCGTGCTCAGCCTGCGCGGCGGGGACTTCGAGCTCACGGTGGGACAGGATCTGTCCATCGGCTATCTCGAGCACTCCGCGAAGACCATACGCTTGTATCTGCAGGAGAGCTTCACCTTTCTGGTACTGTCGCCGGAGGCTGCGGTGCCGCTGGCGTACGAAAAGTAGCACCGTCATCTCATGCATGCGGGAAACTTTGGCCGCTCGCACGGGTCGCACCAAGCAATGACGGCGCCGGAGGCGTGGGCGCACTCTGCGCGGCTTCCAACATCGGAGTCTTCCCGGGATAATCGGACACTGTCCGCATCGTGGTGGACGCATACGTGCTGAGATGAGTCACAACACCTGGATCCACCGCGTGGCGCGGGTCGGCATCCGACCCCTGCTGAACACGCGGGTCACGCCCAACCAGCTCACTACCGTGCGCCTCGCGACCGGTATCGGCGCCGCCGTGCTTTTCGGCCTCGGGCCCGGGCCGCACGCGTACTGGGCGGGCGCGCTGTTCCTGCTCTCCATGGTGCTCGACCGCGCGGACGGCGAGCTCGCCCGCATCGGCGGTAAATCCACGCCCTGGGGACACAACTACGATCTGGTCAGCGATGCGCTGTGCAACGCCCTGGTCTTCGTAGCCATCGGCGTGGGGCTGCGCCACGGGGCCCTGGGCGCCGCCACCATCCCCATGGGCGTCATGGCGGGCGCCGCCATCGCGTGCATCCTGTGGCTGATGCTGCGCATCGAGGGTCTGCACGGCCACCGTAGCGCGCATTTCAAGAGCGCTGCGGGCTTCGACGCGGACGACGCGATGCTGATCGTCCCGGTGAGCGCATTTCTCGGCCTGACCGAGCCTTTGCTGGTCGCGGCCTTCGTGGGCGCGCCCCTCTTCGCCATGTACACGTACTTCTCCCGCCGCGAGCACCTCTCGCCGTCGACGGACTGAGGCGCCCCGGGCGACTCGATTGGCACCCCCCGGGGTGCATGCTAGAGTCCCGCCATGGACTACCTCCCGGTGTTCTTCAAGCTCGCGGGCAAGCGCTGTCTCGTGGTCGGTGGTGGTGAGGTCGCCGCGCGCAAAGCGGAGCTGCTGCTGAGAGCGGGCGCAACGCTCGAGGTGGTGGCGCCCACCGCCGGTCCCGCCCTGGACGCGCTCTGTGATCGCTATGGCCAGCGGATCCGGCACACGGTGCGCGAGTTCCTTCCCTCCGATCTCGATGATTGCGGGCTCGCCGTCGCCGCCACGGACGACGAAGCGGTCAACCGCGAGGTCTCCGCGCAGGCCCAGGCGCGGGCGGTGCCCGTGAACGTCGTCGACCGACCGGAGCTGTGCTCCTTCATCGTGCCCTCCATCATCGACCGCTCGCCGGTCCTCGTGGCGGTGTCGACGGGCGGCGCCTCACCGGTCCTCGCCCGCCTCATCCGCGCTCGGCTGGAAGCCCTGATCCCGGCGGGCTTCGGACGCCTGGCGACTATCGCGCACACCTTTCGCGAGCGGGTGAAAGAGCGCATCGCCGAGCCGAACGCGCGACGCGCGTTCTGGGAGAGAGTGCTCACCGGCCCCATCGCGGAGATGGTGTTTGCGGGCCGCGAGCGGGCGGCGCACGAGGCGCTGGCGTCGGCGCTCGAGCAGGGCCCAGAGGAGCGCGGACCCGTGGGCGAGGTCTATCTCGTGGGCGCCGGACCCGGCGATCCCGACCTGCTGACCAACCGGGCGCTGCGGCTCATGCAGCAGGCGGACGTCATCGTGTACGACCGGCTGGTCTCGGCGGGGGTCCTGGATCTGGCCCGGCGTGACGCCCGGCGCATCTACGCCGGTAAGGAACGCGATCGACACGTGCTGCCCCAGGAGGATATCAACGACCTCCTGGTGCGTCTCGCGCGCGAGGGGCAGCGCGTCATGCGCCTGAAGGGCGGCGACCCCTTCATCTTCGGGCGCGGGGGCGAGGAGATAGAGACCCTCGCCGAGCAGGGCATTCCTTTCCAGATCGTGCCCGGCATTACCGCCGCCTCGGGCTGCGCCGCTTACGCGGGGATCCCCCTCACCCACCGGGACCACGCCCAGGCGTGCGTCTTCGTGACCGGTCACCTGAAGGACGGGACGGTGAACCTCGATTGGGAGTTCCTCGTCAGACCGCATCAGACCGTGGTCATCTATATGGGTCTCGTGGGTCTGCCCACGGTCTGCCGCGAGCTCGTGCGCCACGGCATGCCAGCGGCCACGCCCGCCGCCCTCGTCGAGCAGGGTACGACCCGCGCCCAGCGCGTCTTCACGGGCACACTGCAGACGCTGCCCGAGCTCGTGCGCGCCGGCGGGGCGCGGGCGCCCACGCTGATCATAGTGGGCGAGGTGGTGAAGCTGCATCGCAACCTCGCGTGGTTCGAGCCCGCCGGCGATGTCACGCAAGACGTGCCCCCCAATGTCGCCGAGCCGCGACGCACCGAGTCGGCGTGATTCAACGCCGCAAAAAGAGGAAAAAGAGGCCACAGAGGACACGGAGGACAACACAGAGGGCACAGAGAGTGTCAGTGGGTTCACTGTGTCCTCTGTGCTTACTCTCCGTGTCCTCTGTGGTGGGAACCCACGTTTCAGTGGCGTAAGGTGCGTCTTCTGCGGTGAGAGCCAGCGCTCGAGGTGCGGGAGCTCAGATGCAGCCGGTGGGCTTGGGCAGGCCCGCGTAGCGACACGCCTGCTTGGCGGGGCCGTTGGGAAAGAGCTGATAGAGGTATTTGGTGTTGGCCTTGTGCTTGCCGAGCCGCTTTCCCATCTCCTTGACCAGGATGCGCACGCGCGGCGCGAGGCCGTGCTCCCGGTAGTACTCGCGCAGAAAACCGATGATCTCCCAGTGGTTCTCGGTCAGCTCCAGGTCGTCGTTCCGCGCCATGGCCTCGGCGACCTCCGCGGACCAATCGTCCCAGTGGGTCAGGTAACCCTCCTCGTCCGTCTCCAGAACCGTTCCGTTGACCTCGATGCTCATCGGCGCAAGCGCGATCGCGCAGGACTCCTCGGGCGGCCCATTATAAGGCACGAGGACATCGGCGAATGGGCCGGAGAGGCGCCTCCCCCGCCGTTCCGCGATG
>JABAHQ010000913.1_pt4 | contig 10685 bp, 11 predicted proteins | sample 7062091 | NCBI WGS metagenome assembly JABAHQ01 (sample SAMN14534359, study PRJNA622989) | marine sediment metagenome | biome: marine biome [ENVO:00000428]; feature: marine pelagic biome [ENVO:01000023]; material: deep marine sediment [ENVO:00002113] | place: India: Gulf of Kutch | collected...
TGCGCCATGATCGTGACGGTTGTCGACGGAAAGGCCGTAAAGGTCGCCGGCGATCCAGAACATCCAGTGACGACTGGCACGTTGTGTGCCAAGGTTCGTGACTATCCCGAGCGGGTCTATGCATCAGATCGCATTCTGACCCCGCGTGTGCGCACAGGACCCAAGGGATCTTCGTCATTCGAGGAGGCTTCGTGGGACGAGGCACTCGATCAGGTCGCTGAGCGATTGGATGAAGTCAGGGCGGACTTCGGTGGGGAGGCCATCCTGCCCTACTCGTATCTGGGGGCTATGGGCTACGTGCAGTCTGATCTGATGGGCACGCGGCTGATGAACGCCCTGGGCGCATCCAAACTCGAACGAACGATCTGTGCCTCCGCGGGGATGGCCGGAGCTGCCTTGACCAATGGCGGCCGTTCTCATGAGGTCGATCCCGAGCTGTGGCCCGAAGCTCGCTTCATTGTCCTGTGGGGTTGGAATCCTCTCTCGACGGCTCCTCATCTCTGGCGTTTCATCCTGAAAGCCCGCCGTAACGGCGCTCAGCTCGTGGTGATCGACCCCTATCGGAGTCGCACGGCGCGCGTGGCCGATCATCATCTCCGTCCAATGCCGGGAACTGATGCCGCGCTCGCTCTTGGGTTCATGCGCGCCATGGTCGATGCAGACGTCCAGGACGATGAGTGGTGTAGGCAGTATTCGACTGGTTACGAACATCTACTCGAGCGCCTCGATGAGTGGCCTGTCGACCGAACTGCTGAGATCACAGGGGTCGAGGAGGAGTTGATCCGCCAAATAGGGACGGGCATCGCAACCGTCCAGCCGTCCCTCGTACGCGCCGGTATTGGGGCGCAGAGACACAAAGGAGCGCCGATGGCCTACCGCACCATGGCATGTGTGCCGGCTCTGGCAGGTTCATGGCGATTCCTCGGAGGGGGATTCTCCTATCTGCCCGTCGCCACGGTGAGTGCAATCCCCTGGGACTCTTTGCACCGACCCGACCTTCGGCCAGAACCCGCCCGGACCATCAATATGTCGGAGCTCGGTGACGCTCTGACGAGCCCCGATCTCGACCCTCCTATAAGGGCGCTCGTAGTCTGGAATAGCAACCCGGCACGAGTAGCTCCTGACAGCACTCGAGTGCTTTCTGGCTTATCGCGCGACGACCTGTTCTGCGTCGTCGTCGAACAGTTCATGACCGACACAGCCAGCTACGCAGACGTTGTGCTACCGGCAACCACCCAGCTGGAACATGCAGACGTAGTTGCCTCCTGGGGACACCACTACCTCACGTACAACGAGCCCTCGATCAAACCTCTGGGGGAAGCCAAGTCAAATGCTGAGATCTTCCGTCTCCTCGCATCACGCCTCGGCTTCGACGATCCATGCTTCCAAGAGACCGATGAAGAGCTCGTTGAGTCCGTGCTCGCGGAAGCACCGCAGAGAGTGGATGTCCCGGAGCTAAAGCAACGAGGCTGGACGAAGATTGACTTCGAACAGGGAGTGGTCCCTCATGCTGAAGGCAACTTCAATACCGGCGACGGCAAACTCGCGTTCTACTCCACAGAACTAGCAAAACGCGGACTCGACCCCGTACCCACATACGAGCCTCCCGCCGAAGTGACCAACGACACGATGAATGACCCTTTCCCCTTTGCGCTACTAACGCCAAAGACCCACTTCTTCCTCAACACGACGTTCGCCAATCAGACTCGACAACGAACAGCACAAGGAGACCCAGCAGTCGTTATTCACCCCGAGGACGCGAAAGAGTTCGATATCGAGGACGGTCAACGCGTGCGCATCTGGAACAACAGAGGCGAATTCCACACGACAGCCGAAGTGAGCGACGATGCAATCCAAAGCGTGCTCATAGCCCCGATGGGCTGGTGGGCGACCGATGATGATTCAGGTCAGGGACCTCAAGCAACAACTTCCCAGTTGTTGACACAGGTGGGCAATGCTCCCACGTTCAACGATGCACGCGTCGGCATCGAACCCGCATGAGCCCAACGGCCCTATTCGTCATACCGAGCCCACTGTGTCCAAAGTTGACAACCGATAGCAGACAACGCATGAAGCGCTGCCAGAGCTCTCGAAATGAGAGATTCACCCCCTAGATATCCGACAGCGGGATATTGCTGGGGCTGAGCCTTGGGCTTCTATTGCCACTGTGGGTGGCGGAGTTGGGGAATCGCGGTTGCCTTCTTCCTCGAGGACTCCAGACGTGACCTCCCGAAACCGCAGCCGTAATAACTTGATGGGTGGGTACTGCAGGTTTCGGCGCGCACCGGGTATCCCATGGCAGACTCATAGGCAACCCCGAAAGAGGATGCTGGATGCGACGCGTGGAGACCGACTACTTGGTGGTGGGTGCAGGGGCGACAGGGATGGCGTTCACGGACGCTCTGATCGACGGGTCCGAGGCGACGGTGGTCATGGTCGATCGCAGACCGGTGCCAGGTGGCCATTGGAACGACGCGTACCCCTTTGTCCGGTTGCACCAGCCGTCGGCGATTTATGGCGTCAACTCAACGAACCTCGGCCAAGACCAGATCGACGAGTCGGGCCTGAACGCCGGCTTCTACGAACAGGCGACAGGTTCCGAGATCGCTGAATACTTCCTCCGAGTGTTGGAAGAAGAGCTGTTGGCATCGGGGCAGGTGAAATTCTTCGGCGACTACGACTACGCCGGGAAGGTCGGTGATGGCCACCGGCTGGTGTCCGGCACTGGTGAGGAAATGTTGGTGACTGCCCGAAAGGTGGTCGACGCCACCTATCTACATACCGAGCTGCCTGCAACCCACCCTCCTAACTTCGAGATAGAGCGGGGTGCCCGCGTTGCCACTCCGACCGAACTCGTGGCCTTGCTGCGTGAAGGGACACCCGGCGACGGGTTCACGGTTATAGGTGCGGGCAAAACTGCGGCGGACACTTGCACCTGGCTGTTGCAGCAGGGTGTCGCCCCGGAGGATGTGCGATGGGTGCGTCCACGAGATGCCTGGTTCATCGACCGCAAATTCACCCAGCCCCTGGATCTCGTAGCCGGGATGGTTGAGGGCTTGTCGGCTGTATATGTAGCAGCGGCGGTTGCCGAGAATCTGGATGAACTGTACGTCCTAGCCGAAGAGGCAGACCAGATCATGCGGCTGGACCTAGAGGTGGAACCGGACATGTGCCACGGCGCCACATTGAGCCGAGCCGAACTCGAGCTACTCCGCAGGATCACGGACGTTGTGCGCATGGGCCACGTGGGCCGTGTTGGGGTAGGCGAGTTGGTACTGGACGAAGGAAGCGTTGCCACAAGACGACAGGAGATTCACGTCAACTGCACGGCTCGTGGGCTCGGTAAGGCTCCACCCAAACCGGTCTTCGAGGAAGACCGAATAACACCACAGGCAACACGCTACGGGATGCTCCCCTTCGGCTCTGCTCTGGAAGGATTCCTCGAAAGCACCGGCCGAAGCAACAAAGAGAAGAACCGTCTCAGTCGTCCCAATCCGGTGCCAAGAGTGGGGTCCCGGCTCGACTGGGCATGGGGAATCTACCTCTCAGGAGTCAACGACCTAGCTTGGCGCACAGAGCCGGACATCCAGGACTGGCTCCAAGGTTCACGACTCAACATCGGAAGAGCCGTACCCGAACACCTCGACGATCCACGAGTTCAAGATGCCATGATGACCATCGGATCGCACGGACGCGATGCGATCGGAAACCTGTGTCGATTATTAGGCGATGACATCACAAGGAACGGGTAAAAGACACTCAACGTGGTCGACGGCAGCAAGTGCGATTCAGCTATCGCACGCTCGACTTCGCTGAATCCCGCCGAAGTGCGCTAGCACCCCGAAGCGCCGTGGGCGCTTCGGGGGGAGGCACGCCGGACGATTCAAATAGTGACCTGTCTCAGGTCGCAAGCCGGACAGATTAGAAAGCAATTCCTCCCACCGACCAGGCGCCAACGGTTCCTGATGCACAGAATGAGTAGCGCAGGTGGCACTAACTCCATGTCAGTGAACGTCCTTGGTCGGGATCAGCTCAGCATCGAAGCCATCATCGTGGAGGCATTGCGAATCCGGTCGAGCCGGGGATCGTCAATAGGGTCGAGGAAGTCGCTACTGACAGGCTCCAGGACCTCATACACTCTGGACCGGAATCCGGTCTTCTCGCCCATGTCCTCTTCCCATTGAACGAGCGCCTCCTGGTCCGACGCGATATTCAGCCAGATGACTCGGCCGGTCTCACTGTCGAAGTAGGAATCGAAGACAAACCGCTGTTCGTAATGTCTCCGAGTGTAGGAGTCCACTTCTTGCGTCAGAGTCTTGGCAGCCAGAGGTTCGCCTTTCATTTGCCAAACCACGATCGCTCGAATAGCCATTGCCTAGCGAAGCTACATACGTTGTTGCACACCTGCAATCGTCCCCGATTCCGAGCAACCGCGGACTCACGGATGCTGCGACGGATCCGATCCAAGACCACGGGACCCACATCTCGGTTATAGCCGAGACGCGTCCAGCCTCGACCATTCGACTCGACGGCTCCTCGAACTCGTCCCGGCCCTCTACCAGTCGACCAGCGACATCCCAAGAAATGCCCAGATACCAACCGGAACAGGGGTCGCTCGAGATAATCCCCATCGGCGTCCGCTGTCGATTACAGCCCATTCGATGCTAGGCCGGAGGTCGCTCCGGAAGCAGAGGCTCCACCGCCTCCCAGATCACATCCACCAGTTGCGGGCCCAAGCGATCGCAGACACCTGATCAGCATTTGGCAAACAAACAGGCATTGATTTGTGCTCCGTAGATAGGGGCTATCTGTTTATGTAACCTTGCATTGATCCAAATGCCAGTAAGGGAGATCGGACATGGTCGATCGTGTTGACGCAAGTTGGGTGCGTGATTTCATCGAGAGCACCCAGTATCTAGTTCTAGCTACGAGCGATGAACACGGCCCATGGGTCGCTCCAGTCGAACCGATGGTCGACGAGGACCTCAACTTCTACTTCTTTTCGACACCGGACGCCCGGCACAGCCGTTCTATCGAGGCAGGCGGGGACGTGGCGGCGGTCATGTTCGCCCCGGAGCAGCCTGACTACGCGCCGGACTTGAATGCGAATCTAAAGGCTGTCCAGATGGACTGTTCGGCTCGCAGGCTCGAACGGTCCGAGTACAGCGAAGCCGTCCAAGGGGCTATCGACGCGCTTCAACCACCGATGCCTCCATACGAGGTCTACAAGGTCACTCCGGAGCGCTTCTATGTTCCCGCCATCGAGGATGGCGTCAACATTCGCTACGAAGTCCAAGTGAACTGACCCGCTCCCATACAGCACGAGTACCGACAATCCATAGCGATCGCGACCGCTCGAGAGAGGTCGATCCCGGACGATGCTTGGATCCGGGCATTTTCTTCTCGGATTTGGTGATATGCGCAATCCAGAAAGAGTCGGATGTCGCGCAAGTCGGTCATTGGTATGTTCGAAAGAACTCTGCTTGGAGATCGTGATCGCTGTTGATGCAAATCACAGGGTGGAAGGTGATATCGAACCTGGGTTTGGGAGTGTTGCTGACGCATTTCAGCGGAACTTCGATGAGCGGGGCGAGGTCGGTGCTGCGGTAGCTGCCTTCTATGAAGGCAGGAAGATTGTTGACTTGTGGGGCGGATTTCGGGATAGGGCGAGGCAGCTGCCGTGGGAGGAGGACACGATGATCATGGTGTTCTCCTCGACCAAGGGTATGGCAGCAACAGCGGTCCACGTGGCACATGCCAAGGGGCTCTTCGCCTATGACGATCGGATCGCGGATCACTGGCACGAGTTCGGACAGGCTGACAAGGAAGAGATAACTATTCGTCAGCTTTTGGCTCACCAGGCCGGCCTTCCGTTCGTACACACAGATCTGGATATGGAGACCATGTCGGACCTCGACGTCATGGCGGAGGTGCTAGCCCAGCAACCCACCGTGTGGAAACCGGGATCACGGCACGGCTACCACGCCGTCACACTCGGCTGGTACGAAGGGGAACTGATACGCAGAGTCGACCCAGACGGGAGGACTCTGGGGCGGTTCTTCGCAGAGGAGGTCGCGGGGCCTCTGAACGCCGAGTTCTACATTGGCCTCCCCCACGACGTACCAGATGATCGGATCGCAACTATCTATCCGGCAAAACGCTCCCAGATGTTGCTGAATTTCGGCCAGCTGCCGCTGCGGCTGATAGCGGCCATGCTCAACCCCCGCAGTTCGACAGTGAGGACGCTGACAACACCAGCGGTGCTGTTCGACACAGACTCCTGGAACAGTCGAACCATGATGGATATCGAGCTGCCCTCGGGTAACGGAGTAGGGGAGGTGCGTGCGGTCGCCCAGATCTATGGGTCGATTGCCAGTGGCGGGGCAGAATTGGAACTCGACAAGGAAACGCTGACGGCAATGGAAGAGCCGGCACCACGGCCATCAGAAGGTCTTACCGATGCCATCCTCAAATACGACCGCGTCTACTCCCTCGGATACAGCAAGCCTCATCGGACAGACCAGAGATCCTCACGGGGCTCATGGTTCGGAACCAAGGTCGGACGAGCCTTCGGTAGTCCAGGCGCGGGCGGATCCTTCGGTTTCGCCGACCCCGATGTCGGCATCGGATTCGCCTACGCACCCAACCGCCACGGCGCAACCCTCGAAGACGACCCCCGAGAACAATCAATCCGACAAGCCCTCTATGAATCACTCTGACCAAAATGCACAGGTACAGACCTGGTGCAGTCGGTCTATTGGACGTTCTCGTCCGGTATCAGATTTCATTTGTTCTCTTCCCTGCAGCCCTCTTTGCGATTCCGGATTCTGTGGCAGACGCGCGAGCGCCGACGCTGGTTGCAGAGGTGATGTTGCTCCCCACCGCAGTGTTGGCAACAGCCGTCATCACCGCGCTGGTCGCTTCCTGGATGGCGAGTTGGCTGGGCGGCGACGGGCGACGCACTGACCTGAAATCGAGTCGCTCGAGGCAACCTGATCTGGGCGGTGCTCCTCGCTGCTCCGGCTCTGGCCTTTCCTTATGTGGCTGCCCTCTTCTCGCCAGCACCTGTTTTCCTGTTTGGCATCACCCTGATCCGGACCACAGTCACCGCTGTCCGGTTGGCCTTCCGCTACCGGGAGACGGAATCGGGAAACGTGGCGTGGTCGATGGCTTGGCTGGTCGGAACAGGTTTGGGCATTGCTGCAATGGTCTTCGTCGTGTCCCTGTTGTCTCCAATTTTTCCATAGATCATGGTCCTGATCGACGAGGCGTTTGGGGCAACCATCACTTGGTGTCAGCCCGTTTGAAAGAAACAGCAATCCTCCATAGGCGGACAAGCACTATGCCGTCCAGGGAATCAAGATCGTGATCTCCCACTCCGAACCAGAAGCTGAAGCCTCGACAAGCCCTCCACTTGGATGCAGGCCACCACTGCCGTTGCGTTCCACCGGAAGATAGATTTTGCCGTCGGCCTCCAGGGGCACACCAAAGATGACGAGCGCCGCATCGTCTTTCACTCGTTTGGGGGGTGTCGACTCTTCGGCGGGTTCCAGAGCATCCGCTTGCTCATCGACGAACTCCACTGTGAGCGGAGCCAGTGCTTGTCGGATCTCCGAAATCGCCGAAGACGTATATCGATAGCCCGAAGCGTCTTCCGTCGACCAGTACACCTCACATGCTTCGCCCACAGCGGCAGCGAGCTCCTCGTCAGGGGACTCTCTCGTACCGCAGTACATCTCCCACTGATCGAAGTCGGGCTGAACGACGTACACGAGTTCCGTCGCCGGATCGTCACCCACATGGCTCAGGGCTGCGGCGTACACACCAGACTTGTCCGATCGGACATGTTCGTCCGACTCGGCGAAATCGGTGCACGCCGATACAACCAAGAGCACCAGCAGGAGTCGGCTGAACGTCGACACCAATCCGAACCTACTGACTCAGCCCTGAGTGGCGCATAACGCTCAGCCGCCCGGGGCGATACGAGGCTCAGTCACCCGAACCTGAAACACACAGCGCCCTCGGTAACGAGCTCCGGTACCTTCTAGTGCAGGTAGACCAAACGGAGCGTTACCGCTCAGCGTTTGATACCTAGTCTCGTTGTCCATGTAGGTTTTCGGTCTCGCCGCATAGGGATCGGTCATCCGAGCTAGCTGTCCTGGGAGAGAGCGGGTTTGCCTGCTTCTACCCACGCGGCAGCGTCTTCGGCCACTTCAGCCCAGAGTTCACCGCAAGGACCTGCCGCTGCGAATCCGGGTTCCAGGTCTCGCACCGAACCTATCTCATAGGATTCCGGGTCGCAGGCTTGCTCGTACTCGTCCGGCTGAGTTTGACTGGCGTATTCTGCGAAAGCTTCGCCTGCTGCGCTGCGCGCGCCCGGAGCAAACATTGTTATCAACAATCCGTCTTTGACGTTGAACGTGCCAGTGGACTCTCCACCCGTTGCTTGCATGAGGGGACCGTTGTAGTTGGTTGCGCAAGAGACTGAAAAGGCGTTTGCGGCGCCCTCAGAGACTATGCAGTTGCTGAGCGTTTTGGTTCCCGGTAACGCGGCGAAGAACTCGACCGCTGGTCTGGTCCGGGGATCTTCTTGTACCCCAGCCTCCATCAGTGCCATGGCTCCGTCGACGTCACCCATCGTCAACGCGGCGAAGAGGTCTTCTGCGGTTCCAATGGCAAGCTCCTCGCCGGTGGATTCCGCTGCGGGTTGGTCGCCCCCCGTGAGTATTAGCGGCAAGGCGACTACTAAAGCCAACGCCAAGGCGAGAGCCCCGACCAGCAGCGGTCGTCTCCTCTTACTGTGTTCTGATTGCTCTGTCTTGGTAGCGTCCATTCCTCTGCTCCTTCCGGAAGTTGAGTCCTGGGCGCCGTCGTCGACCACCGTCTCGACGTCTAACGCCTCCAGGGTGGGGATTGGGTTCGCTTTTGCGAATAGTTCCGCAACCTGATCGTCGGTGATCATCTCGGCACCTCCTTTCCGAGCAGTGGGGGGTCTGCGTGATCTCTCAGGAGTCTTCGGTACTCGTTACCGAGACGGCGACGAGCCCGGTGAGCACGTTGTTTGACCGCATCAACACTGATTTCAAGGACCTCAGCAATGTCCGAATGAGACAGTTCTTCCCACAGGCTGAGCCGGAGGATCTCCTGGTCGATGCTCTTAAGCCGAGAAGCAGCCTCCCGCACCAGCCGGTACTCATCGCGCTGCACTACAACCACGTCGATAGGAGCCTCCAGGTCCACGTCAATAATGTTGCTAAGCCGTTCAACGGCCCTTCGCCTGCGGGTGTTGGACCGCCAACGACGGTTCAATACGCGGAATGCAACCCCGTATAGCCAGAACAATCTGTCGCCGCCGTTGGGAACTTGGTCGATTCTGCGCCAAGCGACCAAGAACACCTCCGCTACGAGATCCTGAACATCCGACGTGGCACGACGGGCGCAGTAGGCCCGGACGCGCTTGTGATACGTCTCGTATAGATCTCTAAATCTTGTCTCTTCTTCCAGAGCCATGGGCCCTCGCGGAGTGCCGACCGTTCCCATACAACAGTTAATGCCCGAACCACGAAGGAGGTGACGGAGAATTTCTCCAGTCACCTACAACCCCTAACGGGCATTAACCAGGCAACCGCCCCACCGGGCGGCAAACGAGCAACCGGGGGGTTGCCGACCGGGTTCCCCGAACAAACCGGGAACCCGGTCGAGAACACCCACCGCCAAGACCGCGAAGTCGAGGTTCCGGCGGACAACGCACAACGGGCTCCCGACCTTCACGAGCCTGCAGCCGGAGACGACTGCAATTCGGTGGAGTCGTGGAGCTCACGAAGAGAAGGCAGGGCTACTCAAGCAGCGTGGCACCCACGCGAGTACCGTGACTGAGGTGCCCTACGCGTGGATTCGCTGGCTTCACATCGCCTCGGCCCTGGGCTTCATGGCGATGCATGGAACCTCGATGCTGGTGCTGTATGTCATTCGAAATGAGAGTGACCGCAAGCGGATCGAAGCTCTGATGAGCTTCTCCGCCAAAACGGTCGTCCCTACGTACATCTCACTGCTCGCCGTTCTCGGCACCGGCTTGTGGCTTGGGTTCGTGGCTACGGGCTGGATCGGCCAAGCCTGGTACTGGATCTCATTTGGCCTGTTACTCCTCATCACCGCGTTGATGTTCTTCGTTGCAAGACCTTATGGGAAGAGGATCCTCGCCGCCTGTGAGATGAGACCCACCGGTGTGCCACGTCACTCAGACGCCGAGCTCAAACAAATCCTCCGGTCGCAGAGGACGAACGTAATCACTGCCATGGGTGTAATCGGGTTGGGTTTGATCCTGTGGATGATGGTGTTCAAACCGACCTTCTGAGATTCAATCGAAAGGGCGTAGTGGTCGATTCGCCGGCCCTCTGACCACTTCTCCCAAGGGGCTGAACGCCGACCCGTGACAGGGGCACTCGAAACCCCCTTCTCCGGGATTCCATGCCACGACACAGCCCATGTGGGTGCATCGGGCCGACATCAGATGCAGCTCTCCGCTCTCATCTACGTACGCGGCGAGGGACTCGCCGTCTCGTTCGATGACGCCCCCCTCCCCCGGCTCGAGCTCGGACTCGAGTTGTCGGACCGTCCGGCAAAGGAGGAGGTCGGTGCGCGCCTTCTTGAGGACGGCCCCCGGCACCGAGTTGCCCAAGAGCATC
>JABAHQ010007835.1_pt1 | contig 10683 bp, 7 predicted proteins | sample 7062091 | NCBI WGS metagenome assembly JABAHQ01 (sample SAMN14534359, study PRJNA622989) | marine sediment metagenome | biome: marine biome [ENVO:00000428]; feature: marine pelagic biome [ENVO:01000023]; material: deep marine sediment [ENVO:00002113] | place: India: Gulf of Kutch | collected...
ACCCCCCGCTTACTTACCCGCTCGAAGGCCGACGCGCCAGCCGCCACGAGGGGACGGGTCGGGAGTATCCTCCCCAGCCATGCCACACCTCACACGCGACGGCGACATCACCCTTCATTACGAAGATCACGGCGAAGGCTTCCCCATCCTCGCCATCGCCCCCGGCGGCATGAAGTCGGCGCGCGATCGCTGGGGCTCCGCGCCCTTCGATCCCGTGAGCCGACTCTCGGACCGCTACCGCGTGATCACGATGGACCAGCGCAACGCCGGCGAGTCGTGGGCACCGGTGAGCAGCGGTGACGACTGGAAACGCTACACCGAGGATCAGCTCGCGCTCCTCGATCACCTCGGCGTCGAGCGCTTCATCGTCATGGGGATGTGCATCGGTGGCCCGTACGGCCTGCGCCTCTGCCTCGACGCCCCCGACCGCGCAATGGGCGCCGTCCTCTTTCAGCCCATCGGCCTCGAGAACAACCGCGACTCGTTCCACGACATGTTCGATCAATGGGCGAGCTCGATCGAAGAGGCTCACCCCGAAGCCCTCGGGACCGCGTGGACGTCGTTCAAGAACAACATGTTCGGCGGTGACTTCCTCTTCGGGGTGACGCGACGAGAGGCGGCGAAGTGCGACACGCCCTTACTCGTGCTCATGGGCGACGACCACTACCATCCCCAATCGGTGTCGCGAGAGCTGGCCGAGATCGCGCCTCGAGCCGAGCTGATCGAGAAGTGGAAGAAAGGCGAAGACCTCGACGCGGCCGCCGAGGCCATCGACGCCTTCCTCGGTCAGCACGCCACCTGAGAGGGTCTGTTACAATGACGGGCAGGATGTGGCGTCTCGCATCCAGCCTTCTGCTCCTGACTCAAGTCGCCTGCTCCGACGACGGCGGCACGGGCCCGGCCGACGCCGCCCCGCCGGACGCCCCGGTCGACTCGGCGATGATCGACCCGAGCGCGCCCGCGCCTCCCGATATCCCCTGGCTGGAAGAGGGTGCGCCGGACATCGCGCCCGCCGCCGCCCCGCAGCTCACCCCGTGCCCGAGTGGGTGGACCGAAACCGAGCTGGGCGAGGTCACGACCTGCGCGCCCTACCCCACGAGCGCACCCGATTCATGCGCGGCGTTCGAGGCGCACTTCCCGGGGGCGTCCGGGTGCGCGCGCGTCGGCACGGCTTGCGCTGCCGACGGTTGGCCCGGCGGGCTCGCGGCCAGTGGCGTCGCCTACGTCCGACCGGGCGGCAGCGGGGACGGGAGCCGCGCGGCGCCCTTCGGCCGGATCGCGGACGCCCTCACCAGCGGCGCGACGACCATCGCCCTCGCCGAGGGTACGTACGCCGAAGCGGTCACCCTCGGCGCGGGGGTCGGCCTCGTCGGCGCCTGCGCCGAAGGAACGCGCCTCACCCGCGCCGTTCGCCTCGAGGGCGACGGCGCCAGCATCGCGAACGTCTCGGTCGAGGGAGCGACGATCACGAGCGAAGCGGAGACCACGATCTCCGACGTGACCACGGACGGCAGCGTGCGCGCCGCGGCCGGCGCGCTGACCCTCGCCCGGGTGGCGATCCGTGGTGAGGGGCTCGCGGCCACCGCGGGGGCGACCGTCGATGGGGCGGAGCTGGTGATCGACGGCGCCAGCGGCGATGCCGTGTACGTGGCGGGCGACGGATCGCGGGTGGACCTCGAGGACGTCGGGATCTTCGGCGCCGGCGGGTACGGCCTGCAGATCGTCGGTGGCGCGACCGCGCGGATCGAGCGAGCCGCGATCGTGGGGAGCGCCCGCGCCAACGTCTCCAACGCCGGCGGCACGGGGGCGCTGGTCGACGTGGTCCTGGGCGGTGACGGCAGCGCGCCGACGACGCGCGAAGAGCAGGGGATCGTCCAGTCGGACGGCGAGCTGACCCTCAGCCGCGTGGTCCTCACCGACAGCGGCTGGGCCGGGATCGATCTCTGGGGCGGTGCGCTGGGCGCGACCGACCTCGTCATCCACGGAACGGTCCCGGTCGCGGGCGACGCGAGCTCCGGTTACGGCATCACCGCGGTCGTCGGGACCCTGAGCCTGGAGCGGGCGCACGTCGCGGAGAACACCTCGTGCGGGATCCTCACCGACGTCGGGGAGGCCACGCTCACCGACGTGACCGTCGTCGACACCCGGGAGTCCGTCGCCACCGCGACGGGGCTGAGCTTCGGCCGCGGGATGCAGATCGCCGCCCGGACCGCCACGCTCTCCCGCCTCCGCGCCCGCGGCAACGTCCGAGCCGGCATCTCCATCATAGGCGAGGAGACGAACGCCGACCTCGCCGACGTCCACATCAGTGACACCGCGGGGAGCATGGCCGACGGTAACGGCGGCGAGTGTCTCTTCATCGCCGACCGCGCCACGGTCCACGTCGAGCGCACCCTGCTCGAGCGTTGCGAGTTCGCGGCTATCGCGACCCGCGAGGGCGGGAGTCTCACCGCGACGGACCTGGTCTGCCGCGACGTGACGTCGCCCAACAACTTCGGGATCAGCGGTTACGGCATACGCGCGGAGGTCGGTGGGATCGCCGACGTCACCCGCGCGTTGATCGAGCGCATCAGCCTCGCCGGAATCCACGTCGTGGACGACGGCAGCGCGGTCACCGCTCGCGACCTGGTGGTGCGCGACATGTTGGGCGAGGAGACCTTCGGCCTGCACGGATGGGGTCTGGGCGCCACCAACGGCGGTCAGGCCGACCTGACCCGGGCTCGTATCTCGCGACCGCGTTACGTCGGCATCGTCACCAACGGTCCGGGCTCGCGCCTCACGGCCGTGGACCTCGTCCTCGAGGACACCCTCGAGGCCCGCTGCGCGGACGAGCTCTGTGCCGACGCGCCCTTCGGCATCGGCCTCGGCGCCTACTCGGGCGCCGCGGTCGATCTGTCGAGCTTCCTCATCACCCGCAGCCACGTCATCGGCGTGCAGCTCGCGGGCGAGGGGATGGTGGATCTGGCGAACGGCGAGGTCTCCATGTCGCCCGTCGGCGCCAACGTGCAGACCGACCCATTCGTGATCGAGCGCCTCACCGAGGGCGTCGCCTACCGCGAGAACGAGCAGAATCTCGTCACCGACGCCCTCCCGGTCCCCACCTTCGGCGGCGTCGAGTAGCATGGGCGCGTGCTCACGGCGCGCGCCGCGGCGATAGCCTTCACCCTCTTCGTCGCTTCGTGTGACGACGACGCACCCGCGCCCGGCGCGGAGACGGAAGCCGAAGCCGAGACCGAGACGGAGGCGCAGGCGCTGCCTTCGTTCACGCCCTCCGGGACCCTCGCGCTTCCCCGAAGGGTCGACTACGTCGCGGTCGGCGGCGGGGCCGAGCCCACGTCGAGCCAGGTCTCCCTCGAGCAGGACCTCGAGCTCCTCCGCGAGCTCTTGGCCGACACGACCGGTGTCGTGCTTCACGCCGGAGGCGAAGGCGCGGCGAGCACCTACGAGCTCCGCGAAGGCGAGGACGCCGCGCCCGACGACGATCCCCTCTTCGCGCGGTTGGGCTCACTCCTCGACCCCCGCGAGAGCCGGCGCGCGCGCTTTCGGCAGAGCGCCATCGCGCCGAACGGGCCGTCGACGATCGTCGCTTTCGAGCAGGCGCTCCTCCGCGCCCTCGAGGGCGACGCGGACGTGCCTCTGCTCCTCTATCTGAACGGCCACGGTGATCTCGCCGACGTCGACGCCGACAACGCGGTCCTGCTCTGGGGTGCGGACACGCTCACCGCGTTTCGCCTCTCCCAGCTCCTCGACGGCGCCGAGCGGCCCGTGAGGGTCGTCGTGACCTCGTGCTACTCGGGGGGCTTCGCCGAGCTGGCCTTCGCCGGGGCCAACGCGACGCGCGGCGCTTCGGAGAGCGACGTCTGCGGCCTCTTCGCCACCACGGCCGATCGCGAGTCCAGCGGCTGCGACCCCAACCCGGACCGACGCGCGCAGGAGGGCTTCGCCCTTCACTTCTTGAACGCCCTCGCCGGCCGGGACGCGCGGGGCCAGGCCCTGGACGCAGCGGAGGTGGACTTCGACGGCGACGGGACGATCACCCTCTACGAAGCCCACGCGCGGGCGCGGATCGCCGGGCGCTCGATCGACATACCCACGACGACTTCGGAGCGCTGGCTGCGGCAGAGCGCCCTGGAGAATGCTCGGCAGGGCACCGGAGCGCCGCCGCCGAACGCATCGCCCGTCGAGCTCGCCGTCATTCGCGGCCTCGCCGACGACCTCGACCTGCCGGACGCCGAGAGCGCGGCGCGCCACCTCGTGGAGCTGGAAGCGCGGGTCGAAGCACGGGAAGCGCGCCTCGCCGAAGCCCGCGCCGACGCCGACCTCGCCTGGGCCGACTTCCGCATCGGTCTCCTCGCGCGGTGGCCCATCCTCGACGACCCCTGGGATCCCCGGCATCGGCCGACCATCGAAGCCCACCGCGAGGACATCACCCGTCATCTCGACGCGTCACCCGCCGCCCGCGCTTACGCCGATGCCCAGGACGCGATCGCCGACGTAGACGAAGCGCTGTTGGCCCTCGACGACGAGGTTGCGCGCGTGACGCGACTCGTACGCGCCCACGACAACATCCGCCTCGAAGCGGCGCTCCGAGCCAGCGGCGGCGATGCGCTCCGCACCTTCGAGCGCCTCCGCGCGTGCGAGGCGTCGCCCCTCCGCCCGCGGTGACGCACGTCCGGCAGCCGTCGGCGCGTTCGCGGCCTTCGTTCGAGGGCTCGCTACCGACGGCAGCTACCTGGTATTCTCCCGGCGATGCGAATCGCACGTTCCGCCCTTCTTCTTACCTTCGTGATCGGGCTCACCGTTCCCCGGATCGCCGCCGCGCAGACGGACGAAGAGACCGAGCGCGCCCGCGCCCTCTTCGCGGAAGGCGTGGAGCTCAGCAGCGACGCCGAATACGAGGCCGCCGCCGCGAAGTTCCACGAGGCCTACGCGATCGTTCAGGCGCCGAACATCGCCTACAACCTGGCGGTCGCCCTCGTCGAGCTCGGACGCATGGTCGAGGCCTCGGGGTACGTGGACACGGTGCTCGAGGACGAAGAAACGCCACGCGACGTCCAACGTCTCGCGACGGGGCTCCGTGAAACGATCGAGACCCGCGTCGGCCGACTCACGATCACCATCCTGCAATCGCGAGGCAACGCCGAGATCAAGATCGACGGCAACCTGGTCGACGCCGCCGAGCTCGGCTCGCCGATCGTCGTCGACCCCGGCGATCACGTCGTGACCGCCGAACGGCGTGGCAGCGTCCTCGAGCGCCAGGAGACGTCGGTGGACGCCGGCCAGACGGCCGACGTCATTCTCGACCCGAACACCTGGGGCTCGGGCGCGTCTCTCGACCCCGAGCTCTACGACGAGGCCCAGTCCGACGAGGGCGACGGCTCCGGCGGCTCGATACTCGGTGAGTGGTGGCTGTGGACGATCGTCGGCGTGGTGGTCGTCGGTGGCGTCGTCGCCATCGGCGTCGCGGCGTCCTCGGGCGAGGGCCCACTCGAAGGCAACACCAGCCCGCCCGTCGGGAGGTTCTGATGGAGCGGCTCATTCACACTGCGCTCGTCGTCGGCCTGTTCTCGCTCCTCGCCGCCTGCTCGCCGCGGACGCAGATCATGGTCACGTCGGACACCAACCTCGACGTCCCCGGGCAGATCGACGGCATCCAGATCATGGTCACGGGGCCAGACGGTACGATGGTCTCCGCCGACGCCGACATGAACGACCTCCCCGCGGTCTTCGGCGCCTATCACGAAGGTGGAGCCCTCGGTCCGGTCGCGGTGCGGGTCGAGGGCACCCTCGGGGGCACCTTCGTCATCGGCCGGAGCGCGACCGTCTCGTTTCAGCCGGAACGAACCGTGGTCCTCCCGATGAACCTGCACGTGAACTGCCTCGGAATGACCTGCGCGTCGGGACAGACCTGTGGCGACGGGACGTGCCGCAACGTCGAGGTCGGCGACGGTGAGCTCCAGGACTGGACGGGCACACCGCCCACCATCAGCGGGCCCGTGACCGATGGCGGCACCGACGCTCCCACGTGCATGCCCCTCATGGAGGCGTGCAACGGGCGCGATGACGACTGCGACGGCCGCGTCGACGAGAGCTTCGACCGCATCGTCGAATCTTGCAACAGCCGTGACGACGACTGCGACGGCGCGATCGACGAGGAGACGGACACCATCGCCGAGGAGTGCAACGGCATGGACGAGGATTGCGACACCCTCGTCGACGAAGGCTTCGAGGACATCGTCGAGCTGTGCGACGGCATGGATCAGGACTGCGACATGATGATCGACGAGGGCTTCGAGGGTATCCCGGAGACCTGCGACGGTATCGACGAGGACTGCGACTCCGTCATCGACGAAGGCTTCGACCTCATGACCGATCTGATGAACTGCGGCATGTGCGGCAACGAGTGCATGCTCGCCAACGCGACCCCGGTCTGTACCGCGGGCGTCTGCGAGATCGACACGTGCGACGGGGCCTTCCTCGACTGCGACACCGATCCCACCACCGGATGCGAGATCGACTCCGATTCCGACGACGCCAACTGCGGCATGTGCGGCACCGTCTGCGGCGTCGGCGCGAGCTGCGGCACCGGCGCGTGCGCTTGCACGCCGCCCCTCGTCATGGGCACGTCGGGGTGCGTCGACCTGACGCGCGACCCGCTGAACTGCGGCATGCTCGGGATGTCGTGCGCCGCGACCCAGGCGTGTAGCGGCAGCACCTGCGTCTGTCGCCCCGGTCTCGTCAGCGACGGGATGGGCGGCTGCGTCGACACGAACATCGACCCGCTGAACTGCGGCATGGTGGGCAACGACTGCGCCGGCGACGTGTGCCGCGAAGGCACGTGTCGCATGTCCTGCGGACCGCTCACGGACTGTGGCGGCGCGTGCACGATGCTGAACGACGACGTCTTCAACTGCGGCGCGTGCGGCAACGCCTGCGCCGTCGACCAGGTCTGCACGGGTGGGATGTGCGAGGACTACGTCGTCGGCGTGGAGTGCACGACGTGTCCCTGCACGAGCTGCGGGGCGACCGACGCCTGCTGCGAGTATCCCGCCGCCGGCGACGTGATCTGCGTCGCGGGTGGCGCCTGTCCGTAACGCGTTTGCCGGACCGTCGCAGGTGAGTCAGTCTTCGGCCTCGCAAAAGCGGAGGCGCAGATGAGCTCGGTTCGAATCGACGGGGATCGGTTGTGGGACAGCCTGATGGAGATGGCGAAGATCGGCGCGACCGAAAAGGGCGGCGTGTGCCGCCTCGCGCTCACGGACGTCGACAAGGCCGCGCGGGATCTCTTCGTGAAGTGGTGCGAGGAAGCAGGCTGCGAGGTCACGATCGACCGGATGGGGAACATCTTCGGCCGCCGCGCCGGAAAGAACCCGGATTCGCCTCCGGTCATGACCGGAAGCCACATCGACAGCCAGCCCACCGGCGGCAAGTTCGACGGCATCTACGGGGTGCTCTCGGGGCTCGAGGTGATCCGGACTCTGAACGACGCGGGCATCGAGACCGAAGCGCCCATCGAGGTCTCCGCGTGGACCAACGAGGAGGGCTCGCGCTTCGCGCCGGCGATGGTCTCGTCCGGGGTGTTCGCGGGCGTCTTCGACCTCGAGTACGGCCTGAGTCGGGCCGACCTCGACGGAAAGACCATGGGCGAGGAGCTCGAGCGCATCGGCTATGCGGGCGAGGCGCCCGTGGGCAAGCCGGTGAAGGCTTTCTTCGAGGCGCACATCGAGCAGGGGCCGATCCTCGAAGACGAGAACAAGACGATCGGCGTGGTCACCGACGCTCAGGGGCAGCGCTGGTACGAATGCACCCTCACCGGACAGGAGGCCCACGCCGGGCCGACGCCGATGGGCACGCGGAGGGACGCCCTCGTCGGGACCGCCCGGGTGATTCAGGCGGTGAACGAGATCGGCCTCGACAACGCGCCCCTCGCCTGCGCCACGGTCGGACTCGTTCAGGTGCACCCGAACTCGCGCAACACGATCCCCGGCAAGGTCTTCTTCGCGATCGACCTCCGCCACCCCGACGACGCGACCCTGTCGAAGATGGACGCCGATCTCCGCGCGGCCGTCGCGGGAGCCGCGGAGGACCTGAAGCTCGAGGTCGCCCTCGAAGAGATCTGGTACTCGCCGCCCGTCCCCTTCGACCGCGAGTGCGTCGACGCCGTTCGACGCGCGGCGGAGGCCAACGGCCTGTCGCACCGCGACATCGTCTCGGGCGCCGGACACGACGCCTGTTACATCGCCCGGGTGGCGCCCACGTCGATGGTCTTCATCCCCTGCGAGGACGGCATCAGCCACAACGAGATCGAGAGCGCGACGAAGGAGGACTGCGCCGCCGGCTGCCAGGTGCTCCTCCAGGCGATGCTCGAGCGCGCGGGCTGATTCGGCGCGCGACCTTGCGTTCGCGGCTCCCCCGCCCCAGGACTTCGGCGTGAACGACGCACGGCGACAGCTCGCAGCGGACGTCGGCCTCCTCGTGCTCCGCCTGGGGACGGGCGGTTTCATGCTCTTCGCCCACGGGGCCAAGAAGCTCGCCGACTACCCGGAGCTCTCCGAGCGCTTCTCCGACCCCCTCGGCGTCGGGGCGCCGACGAGCCTGGCCCTCGCCATCTTCGCCGAGTTCTTTTGTTCTCTCCTCGTGATGGCGGGCGCCGCCACGCGCCTGGCGGTCGTGCCCCTGATCATCACGATGCTCGTCGCCGCGCTGATCATCCACGGCGACGACCCGTGGTCGAACAAGGAGTTCGCGCTCCTCTACGCGCTGCCGTTCGTCACCCTCGGGCTCACGGGCGCCGGGCGATTCTCGGTCGACGCGTGGTGGCAGCGACGCAAGGGCGCTTCGACCGCTCCCGCGCGCGCGGATTGATCACTCCGCCGCGGCTTCGCGCGCGGCCGCGCCCTTCCGGAGCGCTTCGATCGCCCAGAAGATCGCTTCGGGCGTGGAGGGACAGCCGAGGTCGACGCGCTTCGGGGAGTCGCCGAAGGCAGCCACCGCGTCTCGGATCGCCTCGCGCATGCTGAGGGCGAGCATGAACGGGGGCTCGCCGACCGCTTTCGATCCCTTGATCACGGTCGGCTCGGCCGCCTTGGGCAGCATCTCCACGCGGAAGTCGTCGGGACACTCGCCGAGGGTCGGCAGCTTGTATGTGGACGCGCCGAAGGTGCGGAGCACGCCGGCGTCGTCCCACACGAGCTCCTCGCTCGTCAGCCACCCGACGCCCTGGGCGAAGCCGCCCTCGATCTGCCCGCGGTCGACCAGCGGCGAGATCGAAGAGCCGACGTCGTGGAGAATGTCCACGCGGCGGATCTCGAACATCCCGGTGAAGCCGTCGACCTCCACCTCGCTCACCGCGGCGCCGTAGGCGTAATAGTGGAACGGCTTTCCGCGCCCCGCCTCGGCGTCGTAGGCGATGTGAGGCGTCTTGTAGAAGCCGGCCGCCGAGAGGGGCGTGCGCTCGAGGTACGCGCGGCCGGTGACGTCGGAGAAGGGGATGGCGTCGCCGGGGAGATCGAACGGGTAGACCTTCCCGTTCGCGAAGACGATGTCGTCGGGGGGACGCGAGAACATCCGGCCGGCGACCTCGGCGAGGCGCTCGCGGATCTGGTCGCAGGCGTCCTGAACCGCCGCGCCGTTGAGATCGCTCCCCGAAGACGCCGCGGTGGCGCTCGTATTCGGGACCTTGTCGGTGCGGGTGGGCATCAGCCGAACGGCGTCGAGGGGGAGCCCGAGTCCGTCGGCCGCGATCTGGAGCATCTTCGTGTGGAGCCCCTGACCCATCTCGGTGCCGCCGTGGTTCACCTGGACGCTTCCGTCGGCGTAGACGAGGACGAGCGCCCCCGCCTGATTGAAGAACGCGGTGGTGAAGCTGATGCCGAATTTGACGGGCGTGATGGCGAGGCCCCGCTTCACGTGCGCGCTCTTCGCGTTGAACGCGTCGATCTCCCGCCGGCGGGTGTCGATGTCGCTGCTCTTCTCGAGGGCGCGCCAGATCCGCTCGATGCGACCGGCGTCCTTGATCAGCTGCCCGTAATGCGCGCGCTGGCCCTCGCGGTAGAAGTTGCGCTCGCGGACGACCATCGGGTCGATCCCGAGCGCGCGGGCGATGCGGTCGAGGATCTCCTCGCAGACCGCCATGCCCTGGGGGCCACCGAAGCCGCGGAAGGCCGTGTGGGAGGTGGTGTTCGTCTTCACGACGCGCCCGACCACGCGGGCGTGGGGCAGGTTGTAGGCGTTGTCGACGTGGAACATCGCCCGGAACATCACGGGCTCGCTCAAATCGAGGCTCCAGCCGCCGTCCGAGTAGAGATCGATCTCCACGCCGCGGATCCGGCCGTCGTCGTCGAACCCCACGCGATACCGACCCAGGAACGGGTGCCGCTTGCCGGTGAGGATGAAGTCGCGCTGCCGGTCGAGGCGTACGCGCACCGGGCGCCCGGTCGCGTGGGCGCCGAGGGCCGCGACCGCCGCCCACGGGTTCGCCTGAACCTCCTTGCCCCCGAACGCGCCGCCCATTCGCAGCGACTGACACGTCACCGCGTTCTTCTCCACCCCGAGCACACGGGCGCAGATCTCCTGGGTCTCGCTCGGGTGCTGGGTCGAGCTGTGGACGAAGAGCGCTCCGTCCTCGTCGTAGTACGCGAGGGCGGCCTGGGTCTCGAGGTAGAAGTGCTCCTGGCCGCCGAC
>JABAHQ010001645.1_pt3 | contig 10679 bp, 9 predicted proteins | sample 7062091 | NCBI WGS metagenome assembly JABAHQ01 (sample SAMN14534359, study PRJNA622989) | marine sediment metagenome | biome: marine biome [ENVO:00000428]; feature: marine pelagic biome [ENVO:01000023]; material: deep marine sediment [ENVO:00002113] | place: India: Gulf of Kutch | collected...
CAGATCCGTCAGCTCGAAGCGCGTCTCGCCACCGTCCGTTTCGAGGGATGGCCCGACGGGGCCGAGGTCGCGGTCGACGGTGAGGCGCGCTGCACGCTTCCATGCGAGGTGCGCGAAGATCCCGGCAGCCACGTGGTCCTGGTCACGGTGGGTGCTACCGAGAGCGTCGAGCGGGTCCGACTGGCGCGCGGGGCCGAGCGCGTGCTGACGGCGCCGGAGCGCTCGGAGGCTCGCGCGCTCGAGACGGGTCAGCCGCGGGAAGAAGCGGGATGGCGACCGGGCTGGTTGACCTGGACCGGCGTCGGGCTGGCCGCCGTCGGCGTGGCGGGCAGCATCGGCTTCGGCGTGCGGGCGCTCGACCTTCACGATCAGTTCGACGAAAGCCCGACGTTCGCGCTCGCCGACGAGGGCAGCGCGATGCGCGATCTGACGAACGTGTCGATCGGCGTCGCCGTCCTGGGGGCCGTGCTCTTCGCCCTGGATCTCTTCGTCGAAACGGGTGGCGACTGATGAGCCCACCGCCGGATGGGCCCCGCCCCGTCGCACTCCTGCTCTCGGCCCTCCTCGTCAGCGGTGGATGCACGCTCGAGTTCGACACGAGTCGCGTGGCCGTCGACGGCGGCTCCGACACCGGGAGTCCTGGTGAATGCCGGGTGATGCTGCGGGACGAGCGGAGCGCCGAGCGGGGCCCCGATGCGGGCTCTCCCCCACCGGAGGGCGAGCTCTTTCGCGATCCCGTCTACGGCACCTGCATCGAACGGCTCACACCCCTCGACAGGCCCGACAGGCAGTTGATCCCGGTCACCGGGCCCTTCAACGCCGACGGAACGTTCTTCCTGGTCAACGACTCGTACTCGGAGGGGCGCGTCTACGACGCCCGGACCCGCGCGCCGACCCCCTACGGCTATGGCAACTACACCGAGCACGGCGTGTGGCATCCGACCGATCCCAATCGTCTTCGCTTTCTGCCCAGCTCACGGCTGGGCGTCGTGGTCGAGCGACATCTCGTGCGCGGAACCCACGAGGACACCGATCTCTGGGACTTCTCGTCCGAGCTCGCGTCGGCGTTTCCGGGAGCAGACGTGGTCGAAATGGTGCACGGAGGGTGGACTTCGACGGATCACACGCGCTTGGCGTTTTCGTTCTCGACCGGCGACGGCTCTGGCGGCGGCCTCATGACCTTCCGCGTCGAAGGCGAGAGCCTGGTGCTCGCGGGGACGGTGGGTCCGAGTGACGTGGGGGCGAGCGGAGGACCCGAATGGAGCCTCGTCGCTCCCAGCGGTCGCGCGGTGGCGTCCTGCTGGCCCGACGCGGGAATCCGGATCCACGACCACGCGCTGTCGGAGTTCGTCGCCCCCGACCCCGGCGTCCGCTGCGACTACACCCGCGCGGTGGTTCCGCTCCGAGACGGAAACGAAGCCTTCGTCTACCAGACGGACAGCGTGTTCTACGCGCTGGACATCGACGCCTCTCTCGAGGCAGACGCCCCCGTTCGCTACGCCCTCGACCCGGACTTCGGCCACACGATCGAGACGTTCGCTTACGCGACCTTCGCGGTCGCCCCGGACAAACCTGGTTGGGTCTTGATCCGTTTCGACAGCTGCCTCTTCCTCGACAGCCGCGAGGACTGTCCACCCGGAACGGCTTGGGGGCAGGACAGGATCATGGCCTTCGAAGTGCCGACCGCCAGCGCCACCGATCCGCCCCGCGTGCTGCCGCTGGCCTGGCATCAGGATCTCGCCGGCGTCAACGAAGCGTCCATCGGAGTGGATCCCACGCTCACCAGGGTGCTCTTCAGCTCGACCTGGGGTGCGGAGGGAGGCATCGGGCTCTTCGAGATGGATCTGGCCGGCTCGATCCCGGACTGAACGCTCGAAAGTGTCGGATCCATCCGACATGTCGGATGGAATCCGCCATGCCTGCCGCAGCACTGGCTGAGATCACTGAGCTTTTACTCGGCATGCAGCGTGCTCCAGCCGAGGCCATGCGCACCGCCATCGCCGTTTCGTCACTCGCCTTCCTCGCCGGCTGCCTGGGGGTCATCTCCGACGCCGACGACGAGCCGGAGGACCCGCGGGAGCCCGACCCCCGAGCCACCAGCGAGGACGGCGCCTCGGCCACGGACCAGGCGCCGTCCTCCGCCCTGCGCCGGCTCAGCCGACGCGAATTCGACAACACGTTGCGAGACCTCTTCGGACGCAGCGGCCTCGCCGACACGCATCTCCCCCCCGACGCCCTGACGCCTTACGACAACGACGCCGCGTCGAAGGACCCGTCCGCCGTCTTCGTCCAGGGGCTCGAGAGCCTCGCGTTCGAGTTGGCGCGCGACGTCAGCGCCAGCCCCGCCGAGGTCGACGCGTTGGCCGGATGTGAGCCACGCGCTGCCGACGACGAGCCGTGTTTGCGATCGCTGGTGACGTCGTTGGGGCGCCTCGCGTGGCGTCGAAGTCTCACGGAAGGCGAGCTGGAACGCCTCGTGTCGACGGCGCTCTCCTTCGCCAGCGAGCGCGACGACTTCTACGTCGGCGCGCGCTTCGTCATCCAGACGCTGGTGCAGAGCCCACACTTCGCCTACCGCGTGGAGCTCGGCAGCGTCGAGCCCCCCCTGCGTCGCCTGGACAACTACGAGCTCGTCACTCGGCTCTCCTACCTGATCTGGGCGTCGACGCCGGATGACGAGCTCCTCGATCGTGCAGAAGGAAGCCTGCTCTCGAGCGACGAGGTCGTCGAGCTGGCCGAGCAGATGCTGGCCGACCCGCGCGCGGACGATCAGCTCGAGGCGTTCCACGAGCAATGGCTCGGCTACCGCAGCCTGCGCGTACCCGCCGAGCTGGAGCTGCCGATGCTCGCCGAAACGCGAGCCCTCGTCCGGCGGGTGGTCGTCGACGAGGGGGTCCCGTGGACCGAGCTCTTCCATTCGACTTCGACCTTCGTCGACACCGACCTGGCCGCGCACTACGGCATGACGGGCGACCCCGGCGCCGATGGCGGCTGGGTGGATTATTCCCACACCCAGCGGGCGGGCGTTCTCTCCCACGGGAGCCTCCTGTCCCTGAGCGCTCGCAACGTCGACGACACCTCCCCCACGATCCGCGGCAAGCTCATCGCCACCAGGCTCCTCTGCTGGAACGTTCCCAAGCCGCCGTCCGACGTGAACGCCGACGAGCCTCCAGACACGAGCGACGGCCAGTGCAAGATCGACGCATACGCGGAACATCGCGACAGCGGCAGCGCGTGCTTCAACTGCCATCAGTTGATGGACCCCATCGGCTTCGGCCTCGAACAGTTCGACGCCCTCGGTCGGTTCCGGGAGACGGAGAAGGACAAGCCCGAGTGCACGATCTCCGGAGAGGGTGAGCTCGCCGAGGTCGGCACCTTCTCGGGACCGCGAGAGCTCGCCGAGCTCATGGACGAGAGCGGCGACCTGACCCGATGCGGGGTGCAGCAGTTCCTTCAGTTCGCCACCGGCCGATCGCAGGCGGACGCGGACGCCGCGCTCCGGGAGAGGATCCACGAGCGCTTCATCGAATCGGGCGAGGACTTCCGTGCGGTGGTCCGCAGCCTCGTCGCCGATCCCGTATTTCTCTATCGCGTGGAGGCGCCATGATCGCAATCAAGAAGAACCGCTCACTGAGTCGCCGCACGTTTTTGCGGGGCGCATCCGCCACCGTGCTCTCGCTCCCGCTCCTCGAGTGCATGCTCGACGATCACGGAACGGCGTTCGCCGATGGGAGCGCGCTGCCGTGCCGCTATCTGTCGTTCTTCTGTCCGACGGCGCTCGTCGGCTCGGGGGGTGCCGCGGACGACGGAACCACACCGACGCGCACCGGCTTCGACTACGACCTCAAGACCGTGCTCTCGCCCCTCGCCGATCTGGGCGTCGCGGGCTCCGTCAGCGCCGTGTCCGGCCTCTTCGCGCCGCCGTGGGACGCCCCGGGCGGCTACGACAGCGACTACCACGGCCTCGCGACCGCGGCGATCGCCAGTGGCGTCCGCCAGGGTTTCGAGGGCGAGGATTGGATACCGCGCGGGCCGTCCGCCGATCAGGTCGCCGCCGATGCGTTCGCCGGGCTCACCCGCTTCGACTCTCTCGTCTATCGCATCGATCCCAACGGTGGCCCTTCCGCCGTCTCCATTCGCCGCCAGCCCGACGGAGGCTACTGGTACACGGAGCCACAGACGTCGCCTGCCCGCGCCTATGGCAACCTCTTCTCCTCGTTCTCCCCGGCCGATCCCGAGCCCGCCGACGACCTCGAGGAGCGACTCCGCGTCAGCAGCCTCTCGCACGTTCGCGATCAGATCGGCGAGCTCTCGACCCGGCTCGGCCGCGCCGATCGGCAGCGCCTCGAGCTGCACCTCGAACAGGTCCGAACCCTCGAAAACCGCCTCGCCGCCGCCGGACCGGCGATGGCCGGGGTGGGCTGCCGGGATCCGATGCTGCCGGCGAGCGACCCACCCGACGTCTCGTCGACGGTGCCGGACCAGCAGGCGCGAGCGTCGTTGTTCATCGACGTGATCCAGATGGCACTCGCCTGTGACCTCAGCCGTTCGATCTCCATCTCCGGCACCAACATGCTCACCGGGGCCGGGATGATGCACGAGCAGTGGTCATCGATAGGTGGGCTTCACGCCGACGTCCAGCACTCCTCGACTCAGGGGGACGTAGAGGACGCCAACCGTTGGTTCGTGCGCCAGTACGCCACCCTCTTGTCGAGGCTCCAGGAAGTCAGTGAGGGCACCGGCACCGTCCTCGACCGGACGGCGGCGGTCTTCATGATGGAGGGCGGCAACGGCGGTCGCGGAGCCGACGGGGGAGGCGATCCGAACCATTCGACGGACAACATGCTCGTCCTGATCGGTGGCCGCGCGGGCGGGCTTCGCGCCGGCCAGCACATCGTGGAGCGCGACGTTCATCCGACGGTGGCCTTCAACACGGCGCTGCGCGCCGTAGGCGTCGACCATCAGATGGGAGAGGTGAGCGGCGTCTTCGACCGGCTCTTCTGATCAGAGGGCGATCGTCCGCGAACCACGATCTTCCGCGCGCTCGCGAGGTGGCCTTGAGCCCGACCAAACCGTGAATACCTCTACGGCGGAACAGTCGTCCCCCTAGCCTCGAGGCGCCGACATGACGCACCAATCACACACCCCGCTCGTCTTCTTTGCCCTGCTGCTGGCCGCGGCGCTGCTCCCCGATGGGAGCGCCGACGCCCAGAGCGGCACCCCATGTCGACTGAATGCGGACTGTCCGAAGAGGGTGGGACGAGTGGTCCACGTCTGCAGCCAATCGCGGAACGTGTGCGTAGCCATGCCGCCGTGCACGGCTGACCTGCGCCGGATGGCGGTTCGCGGCAACTCCAGCGACTGCGGTCCCGATGCGGTGTGCCGACGCTACAGGGTGGGTCGCCGAACGGCCCTGCGGTGCGTCTACGATCCCGCGCCGCCAGGGACCAACGAATGTCGCGACAACGACTGCCCACTGGGCGAGCTCTGCGGAGGCGAGGCGGACGCGCGCGGTCGCCAGGGCTGCGTGGTGGACGTGCGTGCGGACCGCGATCGCGACGGGGTTCCCGACGGCTCGTCCCGCAACCCCCGAGACAACTGCCCGAGGCTTCCCAACACGACCCAGGCCGACACGGACCGTGATGGCCGTGGCGATGCGTGCGACCCGGACATCGACGGCGACGGTCGCGCCAACGCCTCGGACAACTGCCCGTACCACCCGAACCCCAGGCAGCGCGACTCCGACCGAGACGGCAAGGGCAACCCTTGCGACTTCGACCACCTCTGACGGGCCGGGACGGATTCACACCCCCGACCTCCCGGTTGGACGTTGCCCCGCGGCCCGGTAGCGCTATGGTGCCGGCCGCGTGTCCGACCTCCTCCACATGTCCGCGAGCGATCTGGCCGACGCCATCCGGCGTCGGCACGTCTCACCGCTCGAGGCGGTGCGGGCCCACATCGAGCGGATCGAAGAGGTCAACCCGCGCCTCAACGCCGTCGTCGCCGACCGCTTCGGCGAGGCGCTCGATGACGCCCGCGAGGCGACCGAGCGCCTGGTCCACGCCGATCCGGACGACCTCGGCGCCTTCTACGGCGTGCCATTCACCGCGAAGGAGCTCCTCGCCGTCGAGGGGCTGCCCAACACGGCCGGCTGCGCCAAGCGCCGCCACGTCGTCGCCGAAGAGGACGCGCCCCTCGTCCGCTACATGAAGGACGCCGGCGGCATCTGCGTCGGCGTCACCAACGTGTCCGAAGCCGGGCTCTGGCTCGAGACGCACAACACGCTCTACGGCCGCACCAACAACGCGCACTCCGCCGACCACATCCCCGGCGGCTCGAGCGGCGGTGAAGGCGCCATCATCGGCGCCGGCGGCAGCCCCATCGGCATCGGCGCCGACAGCGGCGGCTCGATCCGCAACCCCAGCTTCTTCAACGGCATCTGCGGGCACAAGCCGAGCGGCGGCCTCCTCGCCGCCCGCGGCCACTATCCGCCGGCCGAAGGCCAGCGCGGCCGCTTCTGCGTCAGCGGCCCGATGGCGCGCCGCGTCCGCGATCTCACCCGCGCGATGGAGGTCCTCTCCCTCGACGACGATCCCGACCGGGACCGCGACCGCGACCGCTTCCACCGCTTCGACCGGGTGCCGCCCGAAGAGATCACGGTCTACTACTACACCTACGACGGCCTCACGATGGTCGACCCGGAGCTCGAAGCAGCCGTGGAGAAGACGGCGGACGATCTCCGAGACCGCGGCTTTCGCGTCGAGCCCTGGCGCCCGTCCGCGACGAACCTCGGCCCCTTCCTCTGGGTCGGCAACCTCGCCGACTCCTCCCCCGAGAGCCTCTCGCAGATCATCAACGACGGCCGAAAGCGCTCGCTCCTGCGCGAGTGGGCGAAGCTCCCCTTCGGGCGCAGCGTCCACCCCCTCTACGCGCTCATCGTCGCGAGCTTCGAGCAGCCGGTCTCCCCGCCCTGGATGCGCCGCTGGGTCAAAGCGAAAAAAGACGCCCTCCGCGCGGAAATCGAGAACAAGCTGGGCGATCGGGGCGTTCTGATGTGCCTGCCCTACCCGCGCCCAGCTCCCCGCCACCACGTGCCCCTTCGCCTCCCCTTCGCCTTCGCCTATTGCGGCCTCTACAACGTCCTCGAGACGCCGGCGACGGCCGTCCCGATCGGCTTCACCGCCGAGGGGCTGCCCATGGGGGTCCAGATCGTCGGTCGCCGCTTCGACGACGCGCTGACCCTCCACGTGGCCGAGGAGATCGAGGCGATTTCGGGTGGATGGAAGCTCCCGGCGATTGAATCGCGGCGGGGGGCGGCCCGTCCCAAGAGCCGGCTTGACCATCCAACCCCGAGCGGGTAACTCCCCCGGGCCTCGAGGCCCGAATTCCCCACGATAATCCATGCTTCATCGCCACGCCGCCACGCTGATCGCCGCGCTCCTCCTCGCCAGCATCTCGCCCCAGGTCTTCGCGCAGGTGCGCATCGCCGTAGTGGACATGCAGCGCGCCCTGAACCAGACCGAGGACGGCCGCCGGGCGAAGGCGCGCCTCAAGCGCCTCTTCAAGCGCCGCCAGCAGGCCCTCGACCGGCGCCAGCGCGAGCTCAAGAAGATGAAAGAGGACATCGAGCGTCAGCGCGACGTCCTGAGCAAGAGCGCGCTCTCGGCCAAGCTCGAGGAGTACCAGAAGGCGTTCGTCGAGCTGCAGACGACCTACGTCGAGTACCAGCGCGAGCTCGCCCAGAAGGAGGCGAAGCTCACCAAGGGCATCCTCGAACGCATGGCCGGCATCCTCCGCCGGATGGGCCAACGCGACGGCTACACGATGATCGTCGAACGCAACGAGGGCGGCGTGATGTGGGTTCCGTCGAGCCTCGACGTCACCGACGAGCTGATACAACGCTACAACAAGGGCGAAGGTCGTTCCGGCGGAGGCGGCTCGAAGCGAAGGTGACCCTTCGCCGCTGAGGGGAGACGAGCTTGGACTTCGACATTCCGAGGATCCTCTCGATCCTGCCGCATCGCGCGCCGTTCGTGATGATCGATCGCGTGACCGACCTCGAGCCGCGCAAGCGCGCGACCGCGGTGAAGTGCGTCACCTACAACGAGCCCTTCTTCCCCGGTCACTTCCCGGGTCACCCCGTCTTTCCCGGGGTGATGATCCTCGAGGCGATGGCGCAGCTCTCCGGCGTCCTCGCCTACGCATCGGAGCCCTTCGACGCCACGCAGAAGGTCCTGTACTTCCTGGGCATCGACAAAGCGAAGTTCCGCAAGCCCGTCCTGCCCGGCGATCGCATGGAGATCGAGGTGCGTGTGCTCCAGCACCGGGCGAACATCTGGAAGACCGAAGCGGAGGCGCGCGTCGGTGAGGTCGTCGTCGCCCAGGCCGAGCTCCTCGCTGCCATCACGGACCGGGACGCCTGAATGCCGGCGCCGATGAGGACACGGCTGTTGATCCTCGTCTGCGCGTCGGCGTCGATGTCCGCGACGCTGGCGTTCGCTCAGGAGACGAACGGAGGCGATGAAGGGGGGGCGTCCGAAGACGAAGAGACGCGGCGCCCCGTCCTCGATCTTGCCGCCCTCACCTACGCCGCCCGCGAGAACTACCCGCGCCTCAGGGCCGCCCGCCACAAGGTCGTCGCCGCCGAAGCGCAGCTCGACGAGGCCCTGATCTCCCCCTTCTTTCAGTTCTCCGGCACCGCCGCCATCACCATCGCGCCCGAGGCGCGGGGGACGCCGATCTTCAGCCCGGACTCGCAGCTCCCCCTGGACAACCCGTGGCGGCCGATCGTCGTCGTCGGTGCGAGCGGTGCGCTGCCCATCTACACCTTCGGCAAGATCGACGCGCTCCACGATGCGGCGCGGGCTGGCGTCCGCGCGGCCGACCGCGAGCGCCAGGTGCACCGCGATCGCGTGGAGTTCGACGTCCGGCGCGCCTATTACGGCCTGCAGCTCTCCCTCGACATCCAGCAGATGATCTCCGAGGGCGCCGACAAGCTCCGCGAAGCGGAAGAGCAGCTCCTCGAGATGCTCGAGCGCGGTGACGAGAGCGTCCGGGAGCAGGACCGCTATCGCCTCTCGACCGCGCGCGCCGAGATGCAGGCCCGGCGCTCCGAGGCCGTGATGCTCGAGCGCACCACGCGCCACGCGTTGACCACGCTCACCGGCATCGACAACTTCGACGTGCCGGAGTGTCCGCTGTCAGCCCTCGAGCTCGAGCCGCGCCCCCTGCGGGAGTATCAGGCCGCCGCCGAAGGCAGCCGCCCCGAGATCGAGATGCTCGAGGCCGGCATCGACGCCCGTGAGGCGAACGTGGAAGCCACCCGCGCGCGCTACTACCCGGATCTCGCGATCACCGCCGCCGCCAGCTACAGCTACGGGCCGGGCATCGCCGACCAGTCGAACCCCTTCATCATCGATCAGGCGAACTTCGCTTCCGTGGGCGCCGGCCTCGTCGCCCGCTGGTCCTTCGACGTCTGGGGCAACTACCACCGCGTTCGGCGCGCCGAAGCCGAGCTCTCGGAGCTCATGTCCCTCGCGGACGAAGCGCGGCGCGGAGTGGCGCTGGAGGTGGCCAACGCGTGGGAGGGCCTCGCGGACGCCCGCCGACGGGAAGAAGCGTGGCGAGAGGGGCATCGGGAGTCGCGTCGGTGGTTCATCTCCGCGGGGAGCGCCTACCAGGTGGGGGCCGTCGAGCCGCGGGACCTGATCGACGCCGCCGGGGCGTACTTCCGAGCGCGGACCGAGCACCTCAAGGCGATCAACGACGTGAACGCCGCGATCGCCGACCTCCAGCGCACGACCGGCACCCAAATTCTGCCCGCTGGTGGCTGGGAGGTCCGATGCGAGGAATAATCGGCCCGCTCGGTCGTCCAAGGCCCCGCACATGCGCTTTTCTTCATCATTTCGTTTCCCTTTCCCACGATATGGTTTTTCGCGAGAGAGCCGAATGAAGCCCACAGCCAAGCTCGTCGTCCTCTTCAGCGCCCTGATGGCGCTGGTCCTCCCCAACGTCTCGGCCGCGGCCCAGAGCGGACCGGCCGGCCGCTACCTCGAAGGGCGCCACCAGGAGGTGAAGCGCATCCTCGCGAGGAGCGACGACGGATCGAATCCGCAGATCACGCGAATCATCAGCGGGCTGCTCGACTTCGAAGCGGTCTCCGAGGCGGCGTTGGGCGACCACTGGGACGAGCACAGCGAAGAGGAGCGGCGGGAGTTCGTGACGCTGCTGCGCACGCTGGTGGAGCGCAACTACCAGAACCAGCTCGAAACCACTCAGTCCTACGAGGTCACCTACGGGTCCGAGCGGACCCGCGGGGATGTCGTCGTCGTCGAGACGACGGCGCGCTCCACGGAGAACCGGCGCGCCCCCGAGGTCAGCATCGACTACCACATGAAGCGCCGCGGCAACCGGTGGATCGTCGAGGACGTCGTCACGGACGGCGTGTCCATGGTTCGGAACTACCGCAGCCAGTTCGACCGCATCATCCGCCGCGACGGCTGGGACGGGCTCCTCGACCGCATGCGCAGCCGGGTCCAACAAGACTCCTGAAGCGCGCCCCAGTCCTCCTAGCGGGGTACTAGACCAGCGCCTCGAGCTGATCGATCTTGCGCACCACCACCCGGCGCTGGTCGATCTCGATGATGCCGCGACGCTTCAGATCCCCCAGGACGAGGGTC
>JABAHQ010000089.1_pt3 | contig 10677 bp, 10 predicted proteins | sample 7062091 | NCBI WGS metagenome assembly JABAHQ01 (sample SAMN14534359, study PRJNA622989) | marine sediment metagenome | biome: marine biome [ENVO:00000428]; feature: marine pelagic biome [ENVO:01000023]; material: deep marine sediment [ENVO:00002113] | place: India: Gulf of Kutch | collected...
ATAGGCTTATAGAAATGAAGGACTTCCGGAAAAAACCTCGTTCCTCGAGCATAAGCTATTGAGATATCCTTTCGCGATAAGAATCAAGAGCCCGGTCGTATTCGCCACGTTGTCTCAACAGCCATTCGGCAAAATCACGAACGGCGCCATGGCCACCGGCACACTTTGTGACATAATCACAGGAGAACTTTTCTGGAAGCCAATTATCAGGAACGGTGGCTGACACACCCACACGCTGTAAAACTTCGATGTCGTTGATATCGTCACCGATGTACGCCACCTCCTCCGGCGACAAGGCGATCTCCTCCAAAAGATTGTTGAAAATCCGCAATTTCTTTTTGGCCCCTTGAATAATAAAATCCACCTTCAGTTTTCTTCCGCGTCGCTCGACCAATTGAGTTTGTTCGGATGTAAACAAGCCCGTCTTGATTCCCATATGTCTAAGCAGAATGAATCCTCCGCCGTCGTGCGTGCAAAACTTTTTCAATTCGTCACCGTGCTCGCTGTAGTACATCCCACCATCGGTCAACACGCCGTCGACATCGCACAAAAACAACTTGATCTTCTTACATTGCTCAGTTAACGTTGGCATGTTGCAGTTCCTCCAGTGAAATGAAAGTACGTTTCCATCGTAAGTGGCGAGTCACTTTCCAATAATAATGTTGTAAAGCTCTTGCTAGCGCAAACAGAGTCATCGTCTCCGTCAAACTCCAATGCGTAAAATCTCTCCCGATCCGAGCCACCGTCAAATAGGCAAGAAGTAAGGAAACAACTTATGAAAAGACATAAGATAGATTCAACTGTTCGTCTTAACATAGATACACCCTGCTGATACCTGCTATATATGCAGTTAATTGCTTTCATAGTAATACTGCTCAGCATGCGACGAGATGTATTCGATTTCGGCATGCGTCCACATTTTTTCAATAAGAAGATCAATTTTCATAAGATTTAGACACGTACACAATAATGACTTTCATTTCAATAATTTCTGACTTGCTGCCAGGTTTTCGGTTTGAAAACTATAAAGAAAACGTTTTACCTCTTGCCATGACACAAGTTTTAGAATGAACATCATCATGGGCAGACAGATAACAAAGAACAGGTCTTTAACAAAGTCCATTTCCACATTGTCGAAACTGAGCCTCAAACTCAGAAAGTAGAGCACAACCCCCAAAAAAATGGTAGAAAGCATTTTTTTCCAACGCCAGTTAATGTATAGATATTTTTGAGAAAGTGTCAATATAAAAACAAGCACAAAAAAGTACGAGCAGAGCGTGGCCACCGCCGCCCCGAGCATGCCCCATTTCGGAATCAGCAACAGGTTGAGGATAACGTTCATGGCCACGGCCAGCAGCGTGTACGCGGTCAAATGCACGGTCTTGTTATGAATCAGCGCTCCCGCCTTGAAGACCTGTTGCATGCCGTAAAGCAAATAGGAAAAGGCGATCCAGGGGATGATGACAATGCCGGAATAATAGTCGGCCGTGGTCGTCAGTCTGAGCAGGTATTTTGAACCGACGGCGATGACCAGCCAAACAATCACCCCGACCTGTACAAAATGCAGCCCCACCTTTTGATAGGTCAACCTTTGAGCCGGGTGATTTTCGAGCTGAAAAAGCAACGGATGCCAGGCCTGGGCAAACGGTGAGACCAGCACCATGTTCATGATCATGCCAAACTTGTAGGCGATGCCGTACACGCCAGCCGTCCCTACCGATACCAATTCCTTTATAAAGTAGCGGTCGGCCATCGTAAGGAAAATGATGCCCAGGCCGTTAAAGACGAGTGGCAACCCGTAGCGCAACGACCTGTCCACATCTGGATGATGGTAGTGCAAGCCGAATTGTTTCAGAACGTACAGCAGCGTCAACACAAAGATGGCGCCGCTTGCGATCAGCTTGGCAAACACGACCCCCCACAGGCCGAGGTCGAGTCCCATGACGAACCAGATCGTCAGCCCGATCAAGAACAAAGCCTCCAATAACACCAATGAAATGAACTGCAACGCTTTCTCGTAAATTCGCAGCAGGGTCAAGATAAAGAGGCGACTCAATCCAAAGAAAAGTGCAATGCAAAAAATCTGCAGCAAGGCGGTATAATCGACATCGGAAAGAAAGTACCTTGCCAGCAACCGACCGCTCAGCAGCAGTACGAGCAAAATGGCGGTGTTGGCGCCTACCATGAACAGATAATTGCTGGCAACATAGCGCTTTTCGTCGCCGGTTTTCTGCGCCTGATAAAAGTAGCGCCACACGGCATTGATCATCCCCAGATGGGCCGCCGCCAAATAAAACAGCTCCAGCAGCTCCAATAAGACGACGATGCCGACTTCGTAAACCGCCAGGTAATGCGTGTAAAGCGGAATAAGCAGGAACGAGACGATTTTAACGCCGATGTTGCCGATGCTGTAGATGGCGGCGTTCTTGGTGATGCGCTTGAGGTTTTGGCTGATGGGTTGGTTGTTTATGAATTCCATGTTATCCCAAAGTTACCTACTCGTGTCCCCACCCACGAAGCAGCAAGGTTCAAATCCTAGAATGAGGTACTTTCAATAGCCGCCTTGAGTTCACATTAGTGTCAAGACGTCACTTTGTGCATGAACGCTGCTTAGGTGGTCGTTGAGAACTTACTTCGGTCATTTGATACTATCGAACCAGCATCATCTTTCTCGCTTGGACGAAATCGCCAGCGTTGATTCGATAAACGTATAGCCCGGACGAAACTTGGATTCTGGAGTCGCTCATTCCGTCCCACTCGATCTCGTGAAAACCGGCGGGTTGCACCGCATTGACCAGAGTTCGTATTAATTCGCCGGTTAGATTGTAAACAAAGATCTTTACCAGCCCAGAAATGGGCAGTTGATAACGAATCGAAGTCGTAGGATTGAATGGATTAGGGTAGTTTTGTAGGAGAGCATATTCAGTAGGCGATGTCTTTGGCTCCTCACTTACCCCCACTATCACTCTTGACAAAACTGCCTTAGCCTCATCTTCGAGAACCTCATTCTCATTTAAACGAAAGCTCTTGAGGTTAACAATGGTCTCGTCCTCCTCAAAATCCTCATTCACTACGAATCCGAGACGCCCCAGATCCTCCAATTGGCTAAAGGTCTGAGATCCAGCGCCGGCGAAACTCAGTGAGCCGACATCCTCACCAATCTCGAAAATGAACGTGGCAAGTGATTCCGACCATTCAAAATCCGCAAAAAAATCAATATGATTCGGGTTGTAGGTACTTGTACCTTCAAGTGAGAGTACATTCTCACTTTCGTGTAAGTGTGGGGGGATCTCTACAGTTTGGCCAGGTTGGACTTCAAGAGTTGGCATATTCGGGGCACCAGCAGCAATGAATCCAACGTCGCTTGTATCCACCGGCAGCGAATCAACCAGACCTACGACGTTTTGAAGAATGAGAGCGGCATCTAAGGCAGAAATGGTCGTATCAGAAGTGACGTTGGCGTTGGACAGTTGCAAGCGAGAGAGATTCAGGAAGCCAACAAGATACTTCAGAATCAGTGAAGCATCAAAGGCCTGAATCCTGCCGTTCAAATCAACGTCCCCCGGCAAAGGCATGATGACCCTTACGCCACCGGAAACGCGCTCAACCGGCGTTTCGCCGGCATTGAAGATGGCTGAATCCGCCAATATTTCTATGAGACCAAGCGCCGTGTCGGGTACGGCGAATCGTAGCGACAGCAACAGGCCCTCGCCACTGATATCGGCAGCTCCGGCCGAGGCGATAACGAGGGTGCTATCGGTTTCGTTGAATTCGAGCTTCCAGTTTGCTGCTTCGATCAAGCTCGATTCTGCGACGATTTCAACAAATTCCAACATGCCCTGAAATCCTGAAACGGTCAACTCCGCTGCGCGGAACATCGTGCCAGTTGATGTCTCCCCAAGCCGCCCCCCGTGAAGTTGCAGAGGTAGTTACGATATCCCCGACAGTGATTTGAGTGAACGTTTGAGCGGTCAGATTCGCAATGCTAAGGAACAGTAAGGCACAAAGTCCGACTATCTTCATGGCNNCATATGCAAGCCAAAAGGAGTTGAGTGATGAGGAGTCTGCCTGAGAGATATTCGAAAATCTGCTGGCTACTTTTGGGACACAAAAAAATAAAGATTGATAATCAATTTCGGTTTCGTTGCACTCCTCGCGCGGTCGCTTTTTCAAATCTATAGCCTCAAGAGCGCTTGCCCTCGTTGAGATCCGTGCATGGCTGTAATGTGTGTAATATAAGATACTGTAGGATTAAGTCAACTCCCTTGCAGCCAGTCTCATTTCAATTCGAACATCTGTATAAGGTGGTTTACAATCCGCTCCGCCGTCCTTCCATCCCAAAACTCTATGTTCGCTGGCTGGTTCTTGTCTTGAGATAAGGCTGTCTTGAAAGCGCTAACAATCTCCGCCTCGTTGGGTGCAACGAGCCTGTTGGTCCCTTCTCGCAAAGTGATGCGCCATTCGGTGTTCGGCCGCAGCGTTAAACACGGCACGCCCAAATAGCTGGTTTCCACCTGCACGCCGCCGGAATCGGTGAGTACCACGCGAGCTTGACTCTGCAAGTGCAAGAAATCCAGGTAGCCCAGGGGTTCGGTGATGAATAAGTGATCTCCGAAAACGCGGTCGATTAGCTGCTCATCCAAGTTTTTCATCAATTTGCGCGTGCGCGGATGCATCGGGAAAACGATGGACAAATCATGGCTGACGCGGGTCAGCGCCGCCAAGATCGTACTCAGCGTCTGCGGGTCATCCACGTTACCGGGGCGGTGCAGCGTCACCAAAGCAAACTCGCCGGCCTGTATCGGAGACAAATGCCCCAGACGCGCGCGATTGAGTTCTTGCAGAATTTGCGAATCGGCGGCCTTTTTGATGAATCGCTGCAAGGCATCGATCATGACGTTGCCGACCCGGAAGATGGTGCGCGCATCGATGCCCTCCGCCAGCAGATGGTGGTCGCTGTCGTGGCTGGTGGTGAACAGCAAATCGGACAGCACATCGGTTTCCACGCGGTTGATTTCTTCGGGCATGCTGAAATCGAAGCTGCGTTCACCGGCTTCCACATGGGCTAGCATCGGTGTGGCGCGCGATCGCACGCGGGATGGACGATGTGTAGGCGGCGGCTGCCGCCGCTGCAACGCCACCTCAAATCTCTGCCAAAGCTGCGCCAACCGCTTCGAAGGCATCAGCAGCTTTTTTGCCGTGAGCGCACAGGCCAGAGTTGAGTTCACATCGCCCACCACGAGTATCATATCCGGCTTGTGTTCCAAAAGCTGAGGCTCAAAGCGCTTCATCATCTCGGCGGTTTGCCTGGCGTGGCTGCCGGAACCGACGCCCAAGTAAATGTCCGGCTGCGGCAGCTCGAGATCCTCGAAGAAAACTTTGGACATGTTGGCGTCATAATGCTGCCCGGTATGCACCAATATGGGCTCAAAGGCAGCGGGGTGCTTTTTCATCTCTTCGTAGATGGGGGCGATCTTCATAAAATTCGGTCGTGTCCCGACGACATTCAAGACTTTGAGCTTCATGCTCATCTTTTCATAATTGGCTTCATAGTTCAAGCTTCAGCTTGAAAAGAACGGTGACCAGAATTAAAGTTTAGACAGCGCGCTTACTAAGAGACGCTTTGTAACATTGCTCAGACGGTGAATAAACGTATTCTTGCCAATGTTTTTGATTCGGTGTCCACTGCATTACTAAAACTCATTGGAAAATGGGAGTGAGAGGAAGAGCGGCGTGTCGTCACGATTTATAAAATCCCTTGAGTTTGAGCTGAGTTACTTTCCCGACTGCTCTTATTTTTTCTAATCGCCCTTCATTTATAAGTTCGTCAATCAGCTTATGGGGACCTAGCTTTGGATCTAACGAATCATCAAAAACAACGAAAGCGTCAGGAAACAAGTGCTTTTCCCAACAAAAATAATCTCTTCTGACCCCTTCGTATGAATGATCACCATCAATCCACAATAGGCTAATCTTTTTATCCCAATTAGGAGAAATCTTTTCACTACTAAGATTAATCAAGCGAACAACGTAAAAACAAGAACTATCGAGCATGGCTTTATAAAACGCTCCTCTATCCTCAGGGCCAAATTGCCCCCCTAAGATTCCGGTAAATTTTTCGTGTGGATCAATTGCAAATACGGGTACTTGATTTCCATCTAGCGACCCCCGACCTAACGCAACAGTAGACCTTCCCCTATAAGAGCCGACCTCAACAATACACCCTTTCTCTAAATTCTCTGCTAATTCATAAAGCAAAAAAGCTTCCTCAAGGCTAATTGAACCCTCTGTGTTACCAAAATATGCTTCAAAGTTTAGGTTTGTATTCTTGCTCTCAAAATGAGGTGCTTTCATGAGTTCATAACCAAAGTGACGAACCAAAGGTCGAATAATATTTTTCATCATCTAGCTCTAACTTATGGCAAATTAAGAGTTCTTTCCGCCGCCAGTAGTCGCAGCATTTATAAAGTTTCACAAAATTTCAATTTAATATTCCAACCAAGTTGATAGGTCTTGGCCAATTAGATCCCCAGTTTTCAGTATATTACTAGAAAATGTTTTCTTTAAAAATTGTCGGGTTGATGACTTCATGGAAACGCGCTTCACATTCGCATCAGTTACCTTTTTTCTGATTCGGTCGCGAAACTTTTGAGTACCAATCTTCTTTGCAACGGGTATAAGAAAAGTCTTTAGGGTGTTCTCTTCGTACAAAAACTTATGTAAGGATTTAACTCGTAGTTTTCCAGAAATATTATACTTAATACCTATGTCGTCAGGAACAAAAGAACCATCAACACCTAAGTAATTAAAAATCTTCTTTACTAATTGTTCCGGTTCACTCTGAAGCTCTTCATATAAATAAATTTTTACATTTTCAAAATTATCAAGGTAGGTCTTTACTTGTTCATAATAAGAATATTTATGAAGATATGCGATATTGTAATTCTGGTTATGATATCTGGTTTGATCCTCATGTAAAGCCATTTCAAAATCGGCTACTTCCAATCCTTTCATTGCCCACATTTGGTAATTAGAATATGCCGCTTCGATAGGATTGCGCAAGACAATAATAATCTTTAGGTTCGATAGCTGTGATTTGTAAAAAAACTTGAGATTGCTTATGGTCTCTTCATATTGAAAAAGATAATGTGTGGAAGCTTCACCAATAATTCTCTTTCCAGTTTTATTAAAAGACGAAAATAAAGATAAATATTCGTCATATTCAGTGACCAATTTTTCCTTGGCCATGGGAAAAATATTTTTTAGAAAAATACTCTCAGGTATTCCGTACGAACTAAAAAAACACGGCTCTTTCACTTCTGGTAAACAAATCTCAGGATGTTGTTTTAAATAGTGATAAAGAGAGGTTGTACCGCTTTTAGGTGCACCTACAATGAGAAAATCCGGTAACAGAACTTCGGTATTTCGAAAATCCAATACTTTCATAGTATGCACACTAAGTTCCAAAAACACGAAAGTGCTTTTTCACAAAGTCGGAACCTGCAAAAGTAGTAATGATATAAAGAATCGTCTTCCAGTTCATTTTACTTTGAAAAAAATATTCCCTTGCCTTCCTCATGTTGTTCATTTTATAATAATATCTAGCTCGAGTACCGTTCAACCCTTTAATTGCCGCCTTGACTTCTTTAGGGAAGTCATCTTCATATTGCTCATATATCATCCTGGCGTAAAAATAATCAAGTCGACGGTATTTGAGATCCAAAGACAAATTACTTCCGTCGACATGCCTTATCACCAGAGGCTCAGATACTTTGGCAGTTCTTTGATCTCGAAACAAACGCAGAAGCCAATCGAAATCAAGTTTGCCAAAAAATTCTTCAAAATGTAGCACTGTTAATTGCTTGTCAAACATCAAACTGCCCAGATAGGGGGTCTCATACCTATGTCGATGTTTTTTTCGGGCCAATGTTTTTAAGAATGTCTCATTTTCCTCAAAGAACTCGAAATCTGCCGAACCCGTGCCATACAAATCACTTCTTCCTGAATTGTCATCCTGAATGTAAAACTCGGTAAAACAAATTGGGACTTTTTCCATTAACTTGAGCTGCTTTTGGATTTTTGTGGTAGCCCATTCATCATCCTGATCAACCAAACAGATGTAATCACCTGTCGCTGCCCTCAATCCAATATTTCTGCCCGCATTAGGGCCTCCCGTGTTCTCTCTCGTTGAAAGTACTTTAACTGAAAATGATTTAGCAATTTCAGCTGTTTTATCTTGGCTGCAATCGTCCACTACAATAATTTCAAGATCAAAATCGCCGCCCAGCCCAGTTTGATTTTGTATAGAGCTTATAAGTCGTTTAATGCATTTAGAACCATTATACGTTGGTATTATTACAGAAATCTTTTTCATAATGTATCAATTCTTTTTCTTATACAGTTTTGATCAAATAGCACAGAAAGACCGCCGGTTAAATACTTACGATGGTATCTTTGCACACTAGCATCATTCATAGGACGATTTAGCAGCGTACCTTTTTGCCAACGATGATAAAGTTGTTTAAGTTCACTCATAATTTTGGATGTATTTAGAGGATTGACTGCCCGTCCTGAGCGGCTTTCCCGCAATATCGTGGCTACCTGACTATTTTCAGAAGCCAAGGCCAATATCTCTTTGCCCGAGCCAATATACTCATAAATTTTTCCAGGAACTATATCCTTACTAAGAGGTGAATCATCGACCACCAGAAGCAAGACACCCGAAGAGAGGACATATTCCACAGCTATCCGATGAGGGACATATGGGATGATTTCGTACATTTGGTCGGATAGATTTTTTTCGAGAGACTCAACAATATAGGGATCTGCTCTTCCCACAATTCTGAACAAGCAACGGAGAGCGAACTCCTCACTCTTGCAGGCCAACTCCTTTAACGCATTGATGAAATAGCTGACATCACGTTTTCCGTAAAGAGAACCGGAATAGGTAATAATGAATTTGTCCTTAATTCTGAATCTTGGTTGATAGAAGGTACCATCTTGGAAATCGTAGCCATTTGGGAGTAAACGAACCTTTTGGGAATCTACATCGGCATATTTCGACCGCAAATCATTTAAAATACCTGGCCAAGCCACAGTCAGTGCGTCAGCACTCTGATACACTTTCTTTTCTAGAGATTTATCAGTCCAGCGCGACAAACCGCTTCTGTTCGGCGTGGAAAGAAAACCCGTCCAGGGATCGCGGAAGTCGGCAACCCAGGGGATGCCGGTAAGCCAGCTTAGCGCGAGAGCAATAAGATGGCAGGTGTAAGGTGGTGCAGAGGAGAACAATAAGTCCACCGATTGTCGTTTCACTATTTTTAGTCCCGTGGGGACAGCAAAGGGCAACCAACCAATGCGGGCATCCGGGATAAAGAAGGTTGCTCGAACCCATTCCGAGAGTCGTTCGCTAAACTTGCGTGTGCGATGCTCCGTGGAAGTCAACGTCGCGATGTCGGTGGATTCGCCGGACCGGCGACCGGTAAATTTTCGATACAGGCGGTAAGGTTCGAAAATGCGGGACCGGTAAACTCTCACATCATCCGGTACTTCCGAATACAGCGTTTCATCGTAAACCGGATAGTCGGCATTGCCCGCCGTCAGCACAACGGGCTCCCAACCGAATTCACGCAAATATTTCACGAATTTCAATGTTCGTTGCACACCAGAACCGCCAGATGGGGGAAAATAATAGGTGACAATTAGAACTTTCTTTCGCGAAGGCATCATTTACACGGGTTCGAGTCGGCCGCCATTCTTTAAATTGTATTCTTTCCCGCACTCGTGGCACGTTAACTGACCCGTACTTTTCGGCAGACGGAATCCGCACGTACACATCCAACCGATTTGTTTGGCGGGCACCCCAGCAGAGAGCGCATAAGGTTGAACATCTTGTGTCACCACGGCGCCAGCAGCGACAAAGGCATGCTTACCAATGGTAACCCCACAGACGACGGTGCAGTTGGCGCCCAGGGTTGCCCCCTTTTTAACAAGCGTTTTCAAGTAATCATCCGCGGTGTTGCGAGGAACGGCAGAGCGAGGATTTTTCACATTCGTGAACACCATGGACGGGCCACAAAAGCAGTCATCTTCCAAAATGACCCCCTCATACACGGAAACGTTGTTCTGAATCTTGACATTGCGCCCGATTCTTACATTATTGGCCACAAACACATTTTGCCCGAGACTGCATTTCTCTCCAATTTCAGCGCCGGACATGATGTGGGAGAAATGCCAGATTTTGGTACCTTCTCCTACCTTTGCGCCAGGATCGACAACCGAAGTGGGATGAAGGTAATAGTCACGATGCTCCTGCACACGGACACCCTGCTTTGCGTCCGTAAGGGCAGTTTGAGCCTGAGTTAACACCCTCAAAACGGCCAAGGCTTCATGGGCGTCCGTCTTCGGCTGCTGCCGATTCTCCGCACAATTCAAAAAGTGTTCGAGCTCGATTTTCAGCGGCTCTTTATTCTCATACTCGATGTTTTGCATGGCTCCGTCGCGTTTCACCGGCTCGCCACTAATAAAATCGACACCGCGGTCGTAAAGAAGGAGCTTTTCGGTTTCTTTTGTATCATCAAAGACCAACATGGCTTTATCGCCGACCACCACAAACCGGTGTTCCTTGAATGGATGCAGCCAACTCACGTAAATGTGCGCCATGACGCCGCTGCTCCA
>JABAHQ010004606.1_pt4 | contig 10671 bp, 12 predicted proteins | sample 7062091 | NCBI WGS metagenome assembly JABAHQ01 (sample SAMN14534359, study PRJNA622989) | marine sediment metagenome | biome: marine biome [ENVO:00000428]; feature: marine pelagic biome [ENVO:01000023]; material: deep marine sediment [ENVO:00002113] | place: India: Gulf of Kutch | collected...
CTTCACTATAGGGCCGATTCCGGAGAACTACGACATATTCCTGCACCCGGTGGCCTTCGCCGGCTGGATAGGCTTTTTCGTTACGATGCTAAATCTGCTCCCCATAGGCCAGCTCGACGGGGGGCATATCGTCTATGCGCACCTCGGGGCTCAGCACAGGGCGGTATCGTTTACGGTGGTTGCCCTGCTCGTTGTGTTTGGGATATTTACCTGGCCGGGTTGGCTGCTTTGGGCGGCACTAGTTACCATCATAGGCATGTGGCATCCGCCGGTAATAGACTGGTACGTTGAGCTTGACGGGTCAAGAAAAGGCGTAAGTGCGATTGCCCTGACCGTATTTGTATTGACATTCATGCCGTCACCGTTCTATATTGTCTGAGTTATGAAAAAATTTACAGACGAAGAACTAAGGGAATTCGACGGCAGCGACCCCTCCAAGCCTATTTACTTCGCCTATAATGGGAAGGTCTATGACGCAAGCGAGAGCCCGCTCTTTCTTGAGGGAATGCACTTTGAGCACCCTGCCGGGTGTGACCTCACCGATTACATGGAAGAAGCACCCCACGGCGAAGAGGCGCTCGAGGATTTGCCAGTCGTAGGCAGCTACGAAGAATAACTCAGGCTTTAGTGCAATCCGGACAACCGAACGCAATGAAGATAAGGATACTTGGCAGCGGCACCTCTACCGGGGTGCCTGTTATAGGGTGCAGGTGCGAAGTATGTACCTCAACGTTGCCAAAAAACAAGCGCACGAGGTCTTCGGCAATACTCTATACCGACAGCGACGATAAGCGAATCCTTATCGATACCTCGACCGACCTCCGCTCACAGGCGCTCGCAAACGGCATAGAACGCATAGACTCCGTCCTTTACACTCACGCCCACGCAGATCACACCCACGGCATAGACGATTTAAGGACATTCAATATGCTTATGAAGCGCGCCATACCATGCTACGGCAGCACGATTACAATCGATACCATCAGAAAACAGTTTGCCTACATATTCGAAAAAAAGGAGGGCGTGGGATGGAGGCCGAGACTTGAGCTCAATCCAATCGAGGCCCCCTTTGATGTGCACGGGGTCCGTGTCGTCCCAATAGAGGTATCCCACGGCCCTATGAAGGTCTTCGGCTACAGGTTCGGTTCCCTGGCGTACCTAACGGATTGCAGCGAGGTGCCAAAGGACTCGCTTAAGCTCCTTGACGGCATCGATAAGCTCATTGTGGGCGCGCTTCGTATGGAGCCTCATCCAAGCCACTTCTCTGTTGGCCAGGCAGTGGAGCTCTCGGAGTTGCTCGGCGTGAGCAGGTGCGTGCTTACCCATCTTGGTCATAAGTTAGGGTATGAGAGAGACGGCGGCAGGCTGCCAGCCGGAGTAGAGCTTGCCTACGACGGCATGGAGATAGTATTTTAGCCTCTCTTGGCTGAGCTTGGGCTTGAGAAGGCTATGGTAAAGTGTTAATATTAATCAAAGGACATCCCTGCGCATCCGGCCATTGCTGCCGAAGGTTTGGTTAAGGTTTAAAGAGGAGACACACGCTTTGCTTGAAAAGATAAGGAAGATATATCCGTGTAACGTCGGCAGCACAGAGCGCATAGCACGCGTTGTGGTCGGAGCAGTGCTTCTTATACTCTCTCTTGCCGGCTTGGTTGGCGAGAGCTACGGCTTCTTTGCCGGTTTTATAGGAGCACTCGGCGTGGTATCCGGCGTAACCGGCCATTGTCCCGTCTTTTTGATATTTAATATAAAGACCACGAAGTAGCCTTTCTCTCTTCTCTCTCTATCACTTCCGTATTGTCCAAACGATAATGCTACCAATAAGAGCGGCGCTGGCCTTTCTGCGGTTGACAAACCCTCATTTCGTGACAAGCTTTAATTGAAAGGGGGTGAGAGATTATGTGTCAGACATGCGGGTGTCAGCCTTGCGCCAAGTGCGGGGCTGCGATAAAGAACGGTGTATGCGTAGGGTGCAAGAAGCCATCGAGCCAGTGTAGTTGCAAGTAGCTCTTCTTGCGCTAAAGATAGGGTTATTACCCGGGAGGTAGTTATGCGTTGCAATGTTGGAGGTACAGACCGTGCGGTGCGGATAATTATCGGTGTCGTCCTCTTGGTCATAGCCGCGGCAGGGGTGGTGAAAGGGGTTCTCGCCATAGCGGCCGTCTTCGTAGGTGCGATACTTCTCTTTACGGGGGTTATAAGGTTTTGCCCGATAAGTTCCGCTCTCGGTATCAGTACTTGCAGTGGGGAAGGAAGAGCCGAGGCGCATCCTCGCCGCTAATGGGTAGTCCTGGTCCCGGCCTTGTAACATAGGGCACGACCTAGGGTATCCGAAGAGGCTATAAAGAAGACGTACTCGCCGTCTTTGCCTATGAATTTGAAGGCGGCGAGTACGTCGAGCCATGAAAGGCGCCGATTAAATCACCGTCGAGTGCCGCTTCTATGATTCTTCGATGTAGCTCTCAGCCACAAACGCCGCAATCGCCGCATCTCCTACTGCGGTAGCTACCTGCAGAAGAGGGGTCGTCCTGCAGTCGCCGGCTGCGAAGATACCGGGTACCGAGCTCTCCATACGATCGTTTACCTTTATAAAACCCCTTTCGTCCTTATCTACGTCCACGAAGTCGGTAGTGGGGTTGGTCCCTACGAATATAAAGGCGCCATGGACGTCTATATTACTCGTCTCGCCTCTCTTTAAATCCTCTATGATCGCGCTTTCAAGCCCCGTCTTTCCGGCCTTTAGCTCCTTTAGGACGTGACTCCAGTGCAGCTCGACGTTGTCTGCGGCCAGTAGCTTTTCCTGGAGTATCTTCTCTGCCCTCAGCTTGTCTCTTCTGTGGACGACGTGGACCTTTTTTGCGATCTTTGAAAGGTAGACGCCTTCCTTTACGGCCGTATCGCCTCCGCCCACTACGAGCACGTCCTGGCCCTTGAAAAACGGCCCGTCGCATGTTGCGCAATACGATACTCCCTTTCCAATAAGCTCACTCTCGCCCGGGACCCCGAGTTTCTTCGGCTTTGCGCCGGTTGCGACTATCACGGCCTTGCACTCAAGCTCACCGTCGCTTGTCTTTACGACCTTTCGGTCGCCTTTATCCTCGATAGTCAGCACCTCGGTCATCTTTATCTCGAGCCCGAAACCCCTTGCCTGCTCCTCGAACTTCTGCATAAGCTCCATGCCGCTTATGCTCGGAAAACCCGGGTAATTTTCTATGACGTCGCTTAGCGCTATCTGACCGCCTATGAGCTCTCTTTCCAAAAGTACGGTGTCGAGTCTTGCCCTCTTGGCGTAAATCCCTGCCGTAAGCCCGGCGGGGCCGCCGCCGATGATTATCAGGTCGTACATGGTTGACTGCCTCCTTGACGATTATCTTACTAGAACTATCCCCTCCAGAATGCCGGGAAGAGGAGTATTAGCAGCGTGTATATCTCGAGACGTCCGAGAAGCATGTTGAGTATGAGCACCCACTTTGCGCCGTCCGGGAGTACCGAGTAGTTGGATGCAGGGCCGGTAAGCCCAAGCCCGGGCCCTACGTTGCCGAGCGTGCCGGCGGTCGAGCCTACGGAGGTGATTATATCGAGCCCCATAAGCGACAATAGAAGGCTGCTTGCCATAAATACCAGCAAGAAGAGGAATGTGAAGCCCACGACACTCTTCATTATCTCGGGAGAGACCACCTTTCCGCCGAGCTTTACCGGGACCACCGCATGGGGGTGTATGAGGCGGTATACCTCTTTGTAGACGAGCTTTAGAAGCAAAAGCACCCTTACAGCCTTTATCGAACCGGTCGTAGAGCCGACAGAACCGCCGACAAACATCAGCGAGAAGAGCAGAAGCTGAGAGAAGTACGGCCATTGTCCATAGTCCGCCGAGGTGTAGCCGGTCGTTGTCGTTATGGATACGGCCTGGAACGAGGCGTACCTTAGCGACTCGAAGAAACCCATGTAGTGGTTGCCGGTAAGGCTTATGGCTATTGCGAGGGTGGATACTGCTATTATTGTCAGGAAGAACCTGAATTCCTCGTTTCTTGTGTATACTCCGAGACCTTTTTTGAAAAAGCCGTAGTGGAGGGCGAAGTTGGTGCCGCCGAGTATCATCATAGCCATTATAACGATCTCCGAGTACACGTTATTGAAGTACCCGACGCTAAGGTTCTTGTTTGAAAAACCCGCGGTAGATATCCCGCCGAGCGTGTGGATTAGGGCGTCGTATATGCTCAGCCCGGATATGACGAGGAAGACGAGCATGATAAAAGAGATGACGACGTATACGATAAAGATTATCTTCGCCATCTCGCGTATGCGCGGGACGAACTTGTCTCCGGATATCGTCGATGCCTCGGCCTTGTAAAGCTGCATGCCGCCTATGCCGAGCAGCGGGAGTATGGCAAGGCTCAAGAGCACGATACCCATGCCGCCTATCCAGTGGGTAAAAGACCTCCAGAAGAGTATGCCGTGCGGCAGGCTGTCTATGTCGTTGATTATAGTTGCCCCGGTCGTCGTTATCCCGCTTGTGGCCTCGAAGAGGCAGTCTAGGGTCGAGGGTAAGGCGCCAGAGAGGATATATGGCAGCGAGCTCAAAAGCGCAGCACTCAACCACGAGACAGCTACCACGATAAAGCCCTCACGGTGGCTTACCTCCATGCTATGGCCGCGGAATACGAAGTAAAGCACACCGCCGACACCCGCCGCCACGGCAATAGAAATCAAAAAGGCCATTGCGTCAGGCTCGCCGTAAAACAAAGAGACAAGGAGTGGAAATATCATCGCCGCGGCTATCGAGAGGTTGACGACACCTGCAATGTGTAGCGCTACTCTGAGCTTCAATCCTGCTTCTCCCCGTTTAGAAGAATTCCGGCTTGACCATAAGGGNNTGTCGCCGGGGTTGATAATTGTATCACCCTTTGGCAAGAGTAGTTCTCCGTCCTTTACCACCGCGCTTATTATCGCGCCTTGAGGGAACTTTATATCCCTTAGGGGCTTATCGACTATCTCGGATGTCTCCATGGCAATGGTCTCAATCGCCTCGACCCTTTCCTCCATCAGCGTCTTTACTGAAAGTATGTTGCCTTTTCTCACAAACTGGAGTATGTCGCTTACCGAGGCAAGCCGCGGCGAGACAGCGACGTCAATCCCTACGGTCGATACCATTGAGAGGTACTCGGGCTTGTCTATGAGGGCGAAGCACCTGCGCGCCGAAAGCCTCTTTGCTAAAAGCGAGGTGAGTATGTTGGCCTCCTCGTCGTCGGTGACCGCTATGAAGGCGTCGGTCTCTGAGATGTTTTCTTCGCTTAAAAGGTTCTGGTCTGTGCCATCACCGGATATTACTATGGTTTTATTGAGCTTCTCGGCGAGAAAGNNAGAAAGGCGCATCTCCTGTCGTTTTTTTCTATCACCTTTACTTGTGTGCCCTTGTTGCCTTCGAGCTTTTCAGCGAGGTAGAAGCCGACATTTCCACCGCCGATGATGATTATCCTGTTGGTCTTTGTCTGCCCGTTGCCAAAAAGCTTTGGCAGGTGAAGGGCATCCTCGGAGCGGGTTACGGTAAAGACCGTGTCATTGGCCCTGAGTGTCGTATCCCCGTTCGGGATTATGGTCTCGCTGCCGCGGTAGATGGCCACGATAAGAAGGTCCTCACCTTGGAAAAAGCTCTTAACGTCCTTGGTGTTCTGGCCTGCGGCCTTAGAGTCGGCCCTGAGTCTGCATCCGACAAGCTTGAGCCTGCCTTCGAAAAAGTCCGCCACGTCCAGAGCCCCGGGGACCTCGATTATCTTGAGTATCCTCTCGGCTGCCACCCTCTCGGGGTTTATGTTGAGGTCCAAATCGAGGTAGTCTTTTTCGAATATCCTCGTGTAATTTATGTAGTCGGGGTTTCTTATCCTCGCTATTTTCTTCGGCACCCTCGATTGTGTCTCCGCTATGAGGCAGGCGATCATGTTTACCTCGTCAGAGTTGGTTACGGCGATGACCATCTCGGCTCTTTCGATGCCGGCATCGGTAAGTACCTGGGGGCTTGAGCCGCTGCCGCGTATTATCCTTACGTCAAGGCTCTCCTTTACCTCGTTTATGCGCTTCTGATCGGTCTCGATGAGGACAACGTCCTGGCCCTCGCTCGAGAACTTCTTGGCTATTGTGTGGCCAACGACACCAGCCCCTATGACTATGACTCTCATCTCTTATTCCCCCTCATCTCCATGGCCAATTTGAGATTCCTCTTGTCGTCACGCTCGCTCTCTCTCGNNCCGGCGAGCCCTTTTTTTCCTATGTTGCCCCTTCCAATGTGCTCGTGTCTGTCTATCTTTGAGCCTAAACGGCCCTTTGAGTCGTTTAGGTGTATGAGCTTTAGCCTCTCAAGGCCAATTGCATTATCAATGGCGTCTATGGTCTCTGATCCGCCATCTTTATCGACAAGCGGGTAACCGGCCGCAAAACCGTGGCAGGTATCGAAACAGAGCCCAACGCTCTTTGGCCCGGCCTTTTTTATTATACTACCGATGGTCTTGAGGCTTGCTCCTGTCTGCGAGCCCCCTCCGGCCGTGTTCTCTATGAGGACTGTGGGCATTTTTCGCCTAAGCTTTTTTCTCGCCTCTCTTAAGGCCGAGACGACCCTCTTTACGGCAAAATCCGCATCCCTTGAATGATAGCTCCCAGGATGCGTTACAACGTAGTCTGCGCCGATTGCCGATGATATCTCAAGCTCTTTGGTAAAGAGCCTGAGCGACTTACTGAACGCCTTGGCGTCCGGGGTAGAGAGGTTTATGAGATATGAGGTGTGGACCACTACAGGCCACAGCCCAACCTCCTTCCTCCTTGCCCTGAACTCTGCCGACTCCTTTTTCGAAGGCACCTTCGAGTTCCACGTACGCGGGTTCGTGCAGAAAATCTGCATAGCGTCGCAGTCGAGCGAAAGGGCCCTCTCTATCGATAGAGAGAGGCCTCCGGCGATCGAGGTATGTACGCCTATGGCCATATCTCCAAGGACCTTTTGCAACGCAGTAGCTTTTGCAGCCAAGAGCTTGGCGCAACTTAAAGCGTTATTACTTCTTTTTTCTTGACGCTAAGATTTTCTTGGCCGCGCTCGATACCGCGCTCGGAATTCCCCTGCTCTTGGCTATCTTCTCCACATCCTTGTCTTGTATCTGGTTTAAAAGTTTTATCGCTATGCCGGCGGGAGTCTTGGGGTTCGTTATCAGTGTCTGCTTTATCTGATAGTTCTGCATCCACTCCCTGTTGCGCGATATATGCCGGAGTATCTCCTCGCTCGTACCCTTTGTCACGGTAAGCTTCAATATCTCTTCTTCGGTTATCTTCGGGTTTTTTAAGACGGCGAGGAAGACGAGTTTGTTGGTCGACTTTATGAGCATCTCTCTTACTTCTTTGTTGCCTTCGAGTGCGAGCTTTATCTTTCCGGCGACGTTCAGGGTCTTTACGAGCTGGGTGAGATTCTTGGGTTTTTCCTCCTCCTCCTCCTCCTCCTCCTCCTCCTCTTTTTTTAGCTCATCTGGTACCTCGGCCTTTTCTACTTCCTTGTCGAGCTCCTCCTGGCTTAAGTCGTGGCCCTCGGTCTCGTCGTCGCCGAGTGACGAAGACTCGTCTTTTCCCGCGTCTTTGCTAGCCTCGACTTGAGCCGCAAAGATAGAAACCGGTGCCTGCTCTTTTTGCTCCGGGTCCTCGTCCTTGGCTGCCTCGCCTGCGGCATCTACCTCTTTTACGTCCTCGTTTGCATCGGCCTTCTTTTCCTCTTCTTTTTCTTCCTCCTCCTTTTCCCCGATCCCCATGAACTCTCCGAGGCGGTCCAGGACCTGCTTTGGAGTATGGGGGTTTTTCTTCATAGCGTCGAAGAGGAAAGGCTTTTGCTGGATCCTTACGAAGTTCTCGGCGAGTGCCTCTATGACGGGCTCTTGGGCCGTGGTGGCGAGATCTTGAAGCACCTGGTCGCTCGTATACGGGTTCTCTACGACCTTTAGGAGCACCTTGAGGTTTTTCGGGTACATAGAGACGATCTTCTCGATTATGAGCGGGTCGAGCTTGCCGTCAAGTGCGTGCATGAGCATGTCGAAGTTAAGGCTAATGAAGGTCTTTTTGGCGGTGTCGCTTACTTCCTGGTCCTTATCGCGTGAAAGCACGTATATGGCAGTAAGCTTGTCTCCTGCCTTCAAGTCGCCGCGCCCCTTTGCTGCGAGGAGTTTCAGGTTTCTGTTGGTCTCTTTCGAGACGTATCTAAAGACGTCCTTGTTGATCTTCACCTTGCGACTCTTTCCAATTCAAGCTCGTCATTAAGTTGCTTTGCCGTTTCGTGCCGTTTTAGTCAATCCGCTTTTTTCTCCGGCGGCTTCCCCTTGAACATCCCCGGCAGGGTGCGCCTGAAGAATATGCCGAGGAACCTGTTTATGGGGTTGGATCTGTTTAAGAACGGTATGACGGGCCTTTTCCTTACGCCTATCTCGACGAGTATGTCATTTAAGCCTTTGTCGTTTGGGGCAAACCTGAGACCCTTTAAAAATACCGTTATAGCCCCCTTCTTGTTGCCGGCGGTGAGGTAGACTCGCCCGAGGTTCAAGTAGTGCTCGGGCTTATGGAAGTCTTTTTTTATGGCCTTAGTGCATAGTTCGAGTCCGAGTCCTATCTTGGCGCGCTCAAGCGCTGAGCAGAGCCCGTAGTAGGACATCGCTGTCGCGTTGTCTCTATCGATTTTGTATGCCTTCTCGAACTCCTTGCAGGCCTCTTCCATCTTGTTCTCGGCAAGGTGTTTCAGTCCTGCCTTTAGGCGTTCATCCAAGTTCTCTTCTGCCACTTTGGTTAACCTCATAGATTTTTTTGAGCCCCTTGAGGACAAGAAATTCGTCGTACTCGTCTATGCATCCTATGTGCTCGGCTAGCATCGCGGCCTGTCCGCCGGTTGCTATGACCAGCGGCTCGCCGTTTGTCTCTCTCTTTATCCTAGAGACTACGCTTTCAACGACCCCGACAAAGCCGTAGAATATGCCGGACTTTATGCTCTCTATCGTGTTCTTGCCTATGGCCCTCTCAGGTGCTTCTATCTCAACCCTCGGAAGCTTCGCGGCCCTTGAGAAGAGGGCGTCGGCCGCTACCTCAATGCCTGGCGCTATCGCGCCGCCGCAGTACTCTCCCTTTGTGCTTACGTAGTCGAATGTGACGGCAGTGCCGAAGTCGACTACTATAAGCTCTCTTTGGTGCTTCTCGTATGCCCCGACGGCGTTGACTATCCGGTCGCTCCCGACCTCTCTCGGGTTGTCGGTTAGTATGGGCATGCCGGTCTTTATACCAGGGCCTATTATTATCGGCTCTATGCCGAGATATTTGCTGATGGCCTTATTGAACGTATCGCAAAGCCGCGGCACGACACAGGACATGGCCGCCCCATGCAGCACTTCCTTGTCGAAGCCGGCGCTCTCAAAGAGCGCAAGAATCTCTATGCCGTACTCATCCGAGGTGCGTTCCTTTACCGAGCTTATCCGCCAGTGCGGCTTTATCGCGTCGTCTGAGAATACGCCTATGAGCACCCCTGTGTTGCCTATGTCTATGGCAAGTAGCATAAACCCTCTTAAGTAACAAGTTACTCAAAGAAGCACCCGCCCTTATTAGTCTACGAGACGAAGTCTCCGGAAGTGACCCTGCGGGTTTTTCCGTCACTTGTTCTTATAAGCAGAGAGCCGTCTTCGTCAACCCCCATGCATATGCCCTCGACGTCCGGGGGGCCTTTTATGAGCACCTTCTTCCCCTCTTTGTCGAAGTGCTGTCTCCATACGTCTATTATCGGAGCACTGCCGCTGCTCAATAGTATCTTATACCACTTTTCGATTGACGAATAAAGACGTCTTGCGAACTCGGAGCGTTCAACGGGCCGTGTGCCCTCGCAGCCTATAGAGGCTATCTTGTCGCAAAGCTCGTCCGGTGCCTCGGTGGTGTTCATGTTAAGGTTAACGCCGATGCCGAGGATAAGGTACTTTATTCTGTCTACGTCAGAGCTTGTCTCTATCAGTATGCCGGCGGCCTTGCGTCCGTCTATCATGACGTCGTTTGGCCACTTGACCGTTACATTGTTTGCTTTGCAGTAGCGTTCGATAGTGCCTGCCACGGCCACCGCTGCCATGAGTGCTATTGACTGAGCTTTGTTTGGAGCAAGCTTCGGCCTTAGTATTATCGAGGTATACAGGTTTACGCCGGCAGGCGAGAGCCAGCTCCTGCCGAGCCTGCCCCTGCCGCTACTCTGCGACTCCGCTATTACGCAGGTGCCTTCGCCTGCGCCCTCTCGCGCCAGCTCCGCGGCCTTTGTGTTGGTGGAGTCTATGCTCTTAAAGTAGTGGATGCTCGCGCCGACCAGCTCGGTCTCTAACTCCGAGAGTATGTCAGAGGCCCCAAAAGGTGTTGGAGCGTTAAGATTGTAACCCTTTTTCGGGCTCGCCTCTATGGAGAAGCCGTTTTTTCTAAGCGCCTCTATGTGCTTCCATACCGCGCTTCTCGAGACCCCTAGCCTGCGGCTTATCTCCTGGCCCGAGAGGTATGCGTGTCTGCTTTTTTTTAGCAGACGTAGTATCTCTACTTCCGTCTCCGAGACATTCACTGTTTTACGTCCAGGCTTATGTCGACTGAGCCGGCCGAGTGGGTGATCGCCCCAACGGAGATAAAATCCGCCCCGGCCCTTGCAAC
>JABAHQ010005352.1_pt6 | contig 10670 bp, 11 predicted proteins | sample 7062091 | NCBI WGS metagenome assembly JABAHQ01 (sample SAMN14534359, study PRJNA622989) | marine sediment metagenome | biome: marine biome [ENVO:00000428]; feature: marine pelagic biome [ENVO:01000023]; material: deep marine sediment [ENVO:00002113] | place: India: Gulf of Kutch | collected...
ATGTTCATCCGCAACGGCTCCGGCGCGCTGATGACCGCCTACGTCGCTGCAGGTCGCCTGATCGGTTACTACGAGACCGAGCTCAAGAGCTGGGACTGCCTGGCCGGGCTGGTGCTGGTGGCCGAAGCGGGTGGCCTGCGCAACGATTTCTTCCGTAACGACGGTCTGCTGCGAGGTAATCCGTATCTGGTGGCGGCGCCCGGGGTATACAGCCAGCTGGCCAAACTGATCGGCCCTTCGCTGGATGCCTGAGCCGCGCGTTCGACGATCGGCGCAGGCGCGGTCGGCAGCCTGTGCTATACCGTTGTGACGCACCGAGGGCCGGACTATCCGCCTGGCCCGCTCTGAACAGGGGGGAATTCCGGCAGCCATCGGGCCCGAGCCAACCTGCGTGATCGATGGCTGCCCGCACATAGCGAGGTAACGATCATGACCATGATGCAATGCACCTACCGCGATCACATCATCACCGCCGAGGTGATGGAATATCCTGGCACCTCCACTCCCTGGGCGGGCGGCTGCCGGATTACCGCCCCCGACGGACACGTCACCCGCCGCCTGCCGCTGCCACTCGAGCATGCGTTCATGGACGAACTGGACAAGGCCCAGCGGCTGTCCATCGCCCATGGCAAGTGGCTGGTGGACCAGCACCTCGACCACGGGCGCGAGCTGTTTCAGAAGGCCGCCTGACCGCTCTTGCTACTGCGCGCCGGACGCCTGCGTCCGGCGCGTTTTTGTTGTCCTGGATCAGGCCGATAGCACTTAGATAGGGCTCAGCGGCCCCTCCGCGCACGAGGCTGCGTGCCGGCATTTTCAGACCCATGCTGGCATTGGCTGCAATTGCGCAGCCTTCCTGAGTGCAACGCCTTCACGTCGCATTGCCCAGGAAAGGTTCGGCGACATTTGGCGCATTGCTTAATGATCCAAACGGTGGCATAGCTATCACCAAGCCACCGGCAACGGTGGTGTTCATAAGCGGAAGTAAGGACGACTTATGCAAATCCAGGTTCATAGCGATAACCACATCGAAGGCAGTGCCCGTCTGGCTGATTGGGTCAGTGCCAGTGTCGCGGGCAAGCTGGACCGGTATGACGACGAGCTGACACGTNNACCTCAACGACGAAAACGGCGACAAGGCCGGCGCGCATGACAAGCGCTGCCAGATCGAGGCGCGGCCCAAGGGCCTGCAACCCATCTCCGTCACCCACAAGGCCGAATCGCTGGAGCTGGCCATCGACGGCGCGGTCGACAAGCTGAGCAATGCGCTCGCTCACCAGTTCGGCAAGCTGCGCAGCAAGCGCGCCGGCGCCCAGCCGCAGATGATCGACGGTGCCGTAGCCGGTCGTGACGCGCTACTGGAGGAAGATTTCCTCGCGGACGAACTGGTCCGCAATTCATAAGCCCCCGATGAAGGGCCTTCCCAGCGGAAGGCCCTTCGCGCATCAGTGCAGCAGTTCCGGCGGAATGCTTCCGCCATTCTCGGNNAGCCCAGCTCGGTGGCAAGCTCCCGGCGCGACTCCAGGCTGCTGTCGAGGCCCAGCAACTTCATCAGGTCGACGATCGAGGTGCGCCAGTTCAGCGCTTCGGGGTGTGCCGCCGCCTTCGCTTCCAGCTGCGCCACCACGTCCACGCCACGGGCGGCGGCAGTCGGCTGGTTCAGATCCCTGTCCGGCCCGAGTGTCGCGTTGGTCGTGGTCGACGGCCGCTCGCTCAGTGTTATGCCTTCGGCGCTGGAGTGGGTGGCGTCAGCCGGCGGCGTGTCGGCCTTGCGCTCCGCTTCGTTGGAGACATCGCCCAGGCCGAGCTTCGCCTTGATCGAATCGAAAAGTCCCATGTCCGTTCTCCGTGCTGTTGGTGTCTGCGTTCGACAACAACCCACGGCGTGCCATTCGTTCCACAGGTCGGTTCGCTCGGTCAGCTGTGTTCGAGCCAGGCGAGGGCTTCGGCTTCCTGGTGCAGATCGAAGGCCTTGATGGTCAGTCCGGGAATCAATGCGCCCTCGACTTCGCTGGCCTTGCGCAACCACTCCTTGCCGGCGATCACCGCACAGCGGTCGAAGCGGCGGATGAAGCGCAGCAGCTGGGGCAGGCGTGACAGCTCCACGCCGACGGCACCCAGGGTCGGCAGATCGAAGTCGCCGATGCGGTAGAGCATGCGGCCGTGGCTGATGCCTTCGGACTTGAACAGCAGGTCGTCCAGCGCGGCGCGCATGGCCTGGCTGTCCAGCTTGCCGGAGAAGTCGATATCGATGCGGTTTTCGCCTCTGCGCGATACCTGAAACATGACGAGTCCCTCTCGGTTCTGCGGGTGGCCGCGATGTCCTCAGACCATAGTCGCTGCGAGGGGATCGAGCCAAAAAAACAGGCGAAACGCGGGCGATTCCATTGACCTGGATCAGCATGCGAAGCGTTGATCCGTGCGTTAGCAAAAGTGCCTGCAGGCCGCGTGGCGCCTGGCTTTCAAAGCGGCGGACCAACGGTATCAAGTTGCTCGCTGGCCGGCCGAGAAACGGAATAACTGCGACGCCAGCGAGTGGCGGCGGCGCGTTCTTTCCTGCTTTTCTGCAGTTGGAATTCCTTCATGACCAGCACCTTGGCGAACGTCATCCAGTCCGTACTGCGCGGGCTGGGCCTACGTACCATCAACCTGCAATTTTTCTTTTCCTACAGCCTGATCTTCCTTTGCGCGGCGCTGACCGCCGGGGTGCTGTTCATGTCCAGCAAGGACGCCAGCCAGATCGACATGGCCGGCGCGCAGCGCATGCTCAGCCAGAAGATGATGAAAGAGGCGCTGCTCGCTGCGCAGGGCATCGGTAGCCCGGCGGATGTCGACAAGACCATCCAGCGCTTCGAGCAATCCCATCGGCTGCTGCTCAACGGCGACAGCGCCCAGGGTATCGTCCGCGTCGAGCTGGCCAGCGCACAGCCGTACCTGCAGCGCGTCGATCAGATCTGGCAGCGCTACCGTCCCGCCGTACAGGCGCTGGCCGCAGGGCAGAGCGCCGATCTGAAGACGCTGGCCGGCGACTCCAACGATATTCTCGCGGCCTCCAACGAAGTGGTGTCGCTGATCTCGGCGCAGGCCAATCGCAGTGCCTCCCAGCAGCTGTGGGTCGCGCTGGGTTCCACCCTGTGCATCCTGCTGCTCGTGGTGCTCGGACGGATCGCCGGCATGAACTGGCTGATGCTGCAGATCGACGAGCTGCGCGGGCGCCTGGAGAAGGTCAGCCAGGGCGATTTTTCCGCGCCGCTGCAGGTGCGTCATGCCGATGACGAGATGGGCAGGATCACCCTGGCCTACAACAGCCTGCTGGGTCAGGTTGGTGAGATGATCCGCGGCGTGCGCCAGGCGGCCGATGACGCTGACGGGCAATGCAAGCACATGGCGAACCTGGCCGGGGACAGCGCGCGCAATGTGGAAGGCCAGCAGGCGGAGATCGATCAGGTCGCTACTGCCATGAATGAAATGCTCGCCACCTCCCAGGAAGTTGCACGCAGCACTGTCGAGGCCGCCAATGCCGCTGACGTCGCCGAGCAGGAAACCAACGCCGGCAGCGCCGTGATGAACGAATCGGTCGGCGCCATCCGCACGCTCAGTGGCCATGTCGATGGCCTGGCGGACGTGATGCAGCAGCTGGTGCTCGACAGCCACGAGATCGGCAAGGTGCTCAACGTGATCAGCGGCATCGCCGAGCAGACCAACCTGCTGGCGCTCAACGCAGCCATCGAGGCAGCCCGGGCCGGTGAGCAGGGCCGCGGTTTCGCGGTAGTTGCCGACGAGGTGCGCAGCCTCGCCAGTCGCACCCAGAGTTCGGCCAAGGAGGTCGGCGTGCTGGTCGAGCGCCTGCAGAGCCAGGCCTCGCGCGCCGGGCAGGCCATGGATGCCTCGCGCCAGAGCAGCACCATCACCCTGACGCAGATCGAGGCGGCGCAACATGCGCTGGGCCAGATCGTCGGTGCGGTGCAGACCATTCGTGGCATGACCAATCAGATCGCCACGGCTGCCGAGGAGCAGTCGCAGGTCGCCGAGGACATGAACAAGTCGCTGACGCGCATCGCCCAGGTGGCTGATCAGGCGGCGAGCGTCACGCACGATACCGCGGCGTCGGGCAATACCATCATGCAGAGCATGAATGGGCTCAAGGCGCTGACGGGGCGTTTCCGCCTACAGGCGTGACAGGAAGGTGAGGCGGGGAGGTGCGGCGGATAGCGCACCGCTCGGTGCGAGTGCCCCCGCGCATGGACGCGCGGGGACAGGGGTGGATCAATCCTGGCGGCTGGTCACTTCCAGCAGGTGATAGCCGAACTGCGTCTTCACCGGGCCCTGCACGACATTCAGCGGCGCGCTGAACACCACGGTGTCGAATTCCTTGACCATCTGACCCGGACCGAACGAACCCAGATCGCCGCCCTGGCGGCTGGACGGGCACGTGGAGTTTTCCTTGGCGACCTGGGCGAAGTCGGCGCCGCCTTCGATGGCAGCTTTCAGCTCGTTGCACTTTGCTTCAGTGGAAACCAGGATGTGGCGGGCAGTGGCTCGGGCCATGGTGTGTACTCCTGTGGAAAAGCTGCGAGCCTACCGCAATTGCCCTGCGAGTCAAACGTCGCGGGTGATCGTGCCCGCAGTGCACCGGCTCAGCCGTTCTCACCGAGTGCCCGCTGGATCCGCCGCCGGCGCTGCGTTGAACGACTCGAGACTTTGCAGGCTCTGCGCGTAGCGCTCGGCGCGCAGCGGCATGAAACCGGTGAAGTGGATCCAGGTCGGCAGGCCTTGCAGGTAATGCATCACGAATGCTCGGGTGGTCGGCTTTTCCTGCAGGCTCCGCTCGCTCAGATAGATGAAAAGCGGGCGGGTCAATGGCTGGTAGTGCGCCTCGCTGACGGTTTTGAGCGTCGGGTAGACCGGGCCCTTGCCACTGTCGATGGCAAGCAGCTTCAGCTCGTCCCAGTGCCGGTGATAGGCGCCGATTCCGAAGAATCCGAGCGCATCCGGCTCGGCAGCGATGCCGGCGGCCAACTCCTCTTCGTTCTCGCTGGCGGTATAGTCCTGGCGGCTGCGATGCGCCTCGCCGACGATCTGCCTGGTGAAGACGTCGTAGGTGCCGGAGTCCTGACCTCGGCCGAACAGTTTCACCGGCCGGTCGGGCCAGCCGGCACGGATGTGACTCCAGTGCCTGACCTTGTCTTCGGCTGCGGGCGTCCAGAGTTTCTTCAGCTCTTCGACGGTGATGTCGCTCGCCCAATCATTGCTCGGGTGTACGACGACCGTGATCGCGTCCATGGCCAGGGGCACTTCGCGATAGCCGATGCCGTTCTGCGCGCAGAGTGCCTGCTCGCTGCTGTTCATCCTGCGCGAGGCGTCGTTGATGTCCGTCTTCCCTGCACAGAAGCGGCGAAAACCAGCGCTGGTCCCGGAAAACGCCACCTCGATCGGATGCCCAGGCTGCGCACGCTGGAAACGGCGTACCGCTTCGCGGGTCAGTGGGTAAACGGTGCTGGAGCCATCGATGAGCAGCCCTTCGGCGGCGGATTCGGCAGCGCTCACGGCTGGCGTGGATGCCAGCTGCAGGCCAAGCGAAAGACTGATCAGCAGTAGCGGGCCGGTTTTGACGTGCATGCTGTCGCTCCTAGGCCTGGCTCAGGGCTTGGCCTTCAGCCAATCGTGCTTCAGTGAGTTCCAGAACACCTGCAGGCTGTGGAAGCGGGTGTCTACCGCATTGATGTAGTCATCCAGCCGATCGATTTCCCGATGCTGGGCCTGTTGTTCCTGGGCATCGATCTGCTTGAGCTGCGCTTCGAGCTCATTGAGCGATTCGCGCAGTTCGCGGATGCGATTCTCGGTCTGGCTACGACGTTCGCTTTGCATAGGTGCGGGCTCCCGACCAGGTCAGAGTTGGCTGCCGCCGATCAACAGCAGAGGCAGGCCGAAGAACACACCGCCGATGNNTGCGCCAGATCGGCGAGATGCGTGGCGATGGCAGGCGGAACGCCGCGCAGGAACGGTAGTACGTAGATCAGGACGATTCCGAACAGGTTGAACAGCAGATGTACCAGTGCGATCTGCATCGCCAGTTCGGCGGTGGGCCCGGAGATGGCGGTGGCCGCCAGCAGCGCGGTCACGCAGGTTCCGATGTTGGTGCCGAGGGTGAACGGATAGACCTGTTTGAGCGAAAAGACACCGGTTCCTGCCAGTGGCACGATCAGCGCGGTGGTGGTCGATGAGGATTGCACCAGGATCGTGATGAGCGTTCCCGAGGCGATCCCCGAAACCGGGCCACGCCCGACGCTGGTGTGCATGATCTCTTTGGCGCGGCCGACCATGACCCTGCGCAGCACCTTGCCGATGGCCTGGACCACGAACAGGATCAGGCCGATCCCGATGACGATCAGCGCGACACCCGACCAGACCTGGCTTGGCAGCCAGGCCACGCTGGCGTTGAGCAGGTCGCTGGCAGGGGTGAGGAGAGTCTTCATGAAGTTCACGCTCTTCATGTCGACGCTTGTGCTGTCGCTGACCAGCAGGCCGGCCAGAACTTCGGACATCTGCGCCAGCGGATGGAAAAGCAGTTCCAGCGGCAGGAGGATCGCCACCGCCGTGATATTGAATGCGTCATGCACGGTTGCGGCCGCGAAGGCCCGGTGAAATTCGACGCCGTTGCGCACATGGCCGAGGCTGACGATGGTGCTGGTGAGGGACGTGCCTATGTTGGCGCCCATGATCAACGGGATCGCGATCGGAATGGGCAGCCCGCCGGCAACCATCCCGACAATGATGGACGTTACGGTGCTGGAGCTCTGGATCAGTGCGGTCGCTGCAACGCCGATCATCAGGCCGACAAAGGGGTTGCTGGCGAACGCGAAGAGTTCCTTGGCGTTGTCGCCGACCGCCGCTTTGAAGCCATCTCCGATAGCGCCGACGGCTGCCAGCAGCAGATAGATCAGTGTGATGACCAACAGCCACGACAGCCATTGGCGCGTAGCGGGTGTGGAGTGGTCGGCTAGGGCGCCGGTATTCGTCGTCATCTGGCAACTCCCGCGAGCAGGTCGGTCGCTCGACGGTGTGCCATGGGTGTGAACGCTTGATGACCGAAGCGGCCTGTACGGATGAACGGTGCCCTTGGGATTGAACCGTTTCCTGCTCGATCGAGCGTATGCGACCGGTCAGTACCAGATCCGCACGAGCCTGCGTAAGGCAGGCCCGTGTTCTTGCGCTCAGGCCGCGTCGCTGCTGTGGGTGGACTCAGCAGCCGGTCGCTCCGCCAGATAGCGTGCCAGGCGGGATTTTTCCGGCTCGCTGAAGGCCAGGCCGAGTTTGGTGCGTCGCCAGAGAATGTCGTCCGGCTGCATTGCCCACTCATCCCGGCAAAGGTACTCGACCTCCTGCGCATAGAGCTGTTGGCCAAGGTCTTCACCCAGGGCGTCGAGGGAGCGGGCGTCGCCGAGCATCCGCCAGACGCGATTGCCGTACAGCGTGGCCCATCGTTTGGCCAGGGGCAGTTCCAGCCCTTGCACATGGGCGACCAGTGCCTCGGCCAGTGCTTCGGGCGTGCCCATGTCTTCGCCGCCGGGCAGCGCGGCATCGGCCGTCCAGCTGTCGCCCATGCCGGGGAAAAATGGCTTGAGCTGAGCCATCGCCGATTCGGCGAGCTTGCGGTAGGTGGTCAGTTTGCCGCCGAACACCGAGAGCAGCGGCNNCAACCAGCGATAGGGTGTAGTCACGGGTGACGGCAGACGGGTTGTCAGATTCGTCATCGCACAAGGGGCGAACGCCTGCGAAGGTATGCACGATGTCCCTGGGTTCCAGCTGCTTGCGAAAGTGCGTATTGGCCACACCCAGCACGTAGGCGATCTCTTGCTCGGTGATGCTCACCTGCGCCGGATCGCCGTGATACTCGCGGTCGGTGGTGCCGATCATGGTGTAGCGGTCCAGATAGGGGATCGCGAAGACGATGCGGCGATCCTCGTTCTGCATGATGTACGCCTGCTCGCCCTCGTACAGCCGCGGCACGATGATATGGCTGCCCTGAATCAGGCGGATGCCATACGGCGATCGCTGCTGCAGGCGCTCGCCAATGAACTGCGCGACCCAGGGCCCTGCCGCATTCACCAGTGCGTTGGCGCGCAAGGAAAAGCGACTGCCGTCCTCGCGCTGCAGCTCGACGCGCCAGATGCCCCCAGCACGTTTGGCGCTCAGGCACAGCGTGCGGGTATGGATATGCGCCCCTTTTTCCCGCGCCGCCATGGCATTGAGCATCACCAGGCGTGCGTCGTCGACCCAGCAGTCGGAGTACTCGAAACCGCGGGTGATGGCCGGCTTGAGCGGGCTCTCGCTGCCGAAGCGTAACCCCTGCGACGCCGGCAGTTTCTTGCGCATGCCCAGATGGTCATAGAGGAACAGACCGGCGCGGATCATCCACGCCGGGCGCAGGTGAGGGCGGTGCGGCAGCACGAAGCGCATCGGTTTGACGATATGCGGCGCCTTGGCCAGCAACACCTCGCGCTCGGCCAGTGCCTCGCGGACCAGTCGGAATTCGTAGTGTTCCAGATAACGCAGCCCGCCATGAATGAGCTTGCTGCTCGCTGATGACGTATGACTGGCCAGGTCGTCGCGTTCGCAAAGGAACACCGACAGCCCACGGCCGGCGGCATCGGCCGCGATGCCGACACCATTGATACCGCCGCCGATCACGGCGATGTCATAAAGCTCGGAGACGGGCTGGGCAATATGGGGCACGGGTTCCTCCTCGAATACGAATGCGATGTTCGTTTTTGAACATGCTATTCGTGAATGAACATTATTGAAAGTGCAAAATGTTCGAAATCGATAAAAGGAAGGGCGAGTTCTTGCTTTGCGGGCATGGTTGTTCCGTCTGGCTCGTGGTCGCGGTCGCTTCAGAGGCTTGGCATCGCTTGAGGGAACGACTTGTCCGCGCACAGGTGCGGCAGAGCCGGAGGGGATGCAGAGGGTTTCCACGCTTAGGGCGTGGGCGCCGGCTGCTGACATTGGCAGGTCGCGCGCGCCCAGGCGGAGCATGCGGACAATAGGCGGGGCGGGTGAATCGTTGCCGGCCGCCGTTAGCGGCCTGGACGATGGCGACCGCGGCTCCTGGATTCTCCGTTCGTGGGAGCGGACCGGGCCGCGAAGAAGGGCTGACGCCGAACCTAGTCGGCGATCTCCAGATGCACCTTGTACCGTGCCAGCAGTTCGGCGAACACGTCGTCCGGCTGGGTATCGGTGAACAGGCAGTCGATCTGCTCCAGGGAGCCGAGCCGGGTCATGGCGCTGCGGCCGAACTTGCTGGAGTCCGCCGCGAGGAAGACCTTGCGTGCGTTATGGATGATCGCCTGGGAGACGCGGACTTCCTGGTAGTCGAAGTCGAGCAGGGTGCCGTCCTCGTCGATGCCGCTGATGCCGATCAAGCCGAAGTCGACCTTGAACTGGCTGATGAAGTCTGCGGTCGCCTGGCCCACCACGCCGCCGTCGCTGCGCACGTTGCCGCCTGCGATCAGCACATCGAAGTCTTCCTTGGTGCTGAGGATGCTCGCCACATGCAGGTCATTGGTGATGATCTTCAGGTCGCGATGGTTGAGCAGGGCGCGAGCGATGGCTTCGGTGGTGGTGCCGATATTGATGAACAGCGAAGCCTGGTCGGGGATGCGTGCGGCCATGGCGGTGGCGATGCGCTGTTTTTCGTCACGCATCTGATGCGCGCGCTGGCTGTATGCAGTGTTCTGCACGCTGGAGTCGTAGGCCGCGCCGCCGTGGTAGCGCCGCAGCAGGCCGGCATCACCCAGCTGATTGATGTCGCGGCGGATGGTCTGCGGGGTGACGNNGTGACGGCGAAGTGCCGGGCCAGTTCGTCGATGCTCACATAGCCGCGTTCGCGCACGAGTTCGAGAATGTTCTGCTGTCGGGGCGCCAGGCTCATGGGGCTTCCTTGTTCGCGGTGGTGGCGGAAGCATGCCCCAGTCTGACGTTCGATTAAAGCGCGCTTTGTTCGAATTCGCGCAATACCGCGCCTGCCTGCGACCCGGTCGCAGGCAGGCGCGGGGTGGGCCTCTCAGTCCTCGGCCCAGTTGCGGGTGCGCTCGACCGCCTTCTGCCAGCCGCGATAGAGCGCTTCGCGCTGTTCACTTCCGCACGCCGGTTCGAACACGCGCTCGATGCTGCTCTTACTGCGCAATTCGTCGAGGTCACTCCAGAAACCGGTCGCCAGCCCGGCCAGGTAGGCCGCACCAAGAGCCGTGGTTTCCTTCATCTGCGGGCGTTCGACCTGGGTGCCGAGCAGGTCGGCCTGAAACTGCATGAGGAAGTTGTTGGCCACGGCGCCGCCATCCACACGCAGAGCGCGCAGGCGCTCGCCGGCATCCTGCTGCATGGCGTCGAGCACGTCACGGGTCTGGTAGGCGATGGATTCCAGCGCAGCACGGATCAGATGATCGACCTTGACCCCGCGGGTCAGGCCGAACAGAGCGCCGCGGGCACGCGGGTCCCAATAGGGCGCGCCAAGGCCGGTGAACGCCGGCACCAGGTAGATGCCGTTGCTGTCCGGCACCTTGGTGGCGAAGTACTCCGAATCCAGTGACTCGTTGAGTACTTTCAGCTCGTCGCGCAGCCACTGCACGGTGGAGCCGCCGTTGAAGATGGCGCCTTCCAGCGCGTAATTCACT
>JABAHQ010010460.1_pt2 | contig 10669 bp, 9 predicted proteins | sample 7062091 | NCBI WGS metagenome assembly JABAHQ01 (sample SAMN14534359, study PRJNA622989) | marine sediment metagenome | biome: marine biome [ENVO:00000428]; feature: marine pelagic biome [ENVO:01000023]; material: deep marine sediment [ENVO:00002113] | place: India: Gulf of Kutch | collected...
AAGGCCAAGGCGGGCGAACCCCCAAAAGGCGTTCCGCCCCAGCCGAAGCCATCGTTACTTTTTATCCAGAGAACCCGAAAACGGGGGAATTTCGAGAATCCGCCTGCCAGGGAGGTGAATCGGCAGGCGGACCGCAAAAAGGGGTGGAATTAAAAATTCCAATTAGTAAGACCGGATCTTTTTCTTTTTATTCCCCCAATGAACAAGAATTTTGCCCATTCCGGTCCTTGCGGCGAACCGAGCGACCCCACTCGATTCATTGATTTGGCTGAAGGATTAATGGTAAGCTCAGGGGCAACCGACTTGAATTCCATCCGGTTGAGTCCGCCAACCCCCGGCCCCGAAGATTGATCCAAGAACAGAATGGAATCCAGAGAATTTAAACTCGCGGTCCTGGTCTCCGGTCGCGGAACCAACCTGCAGGCCATCATCGACAGCATCGAAAAAAGCGAACTCCCGGCGATGCTCGCCGTGGTGGTCAGCGACGTCGAGGAGGCTTTCGCGCTGGAACGGGCGCGACAACACGGGATCGAATCGGTCTTCCTGGATCCCAAGGCTTTTTCGGGCAAAGAGGCCTTCGACCGGGCGCTGGTGGAGCGGCTTCGGGAAAAATCGGTGGACCTGGTTTGCCTGGCGGGATTCATGCGGCTTCTGGGAAAACCGTTTCTCGAGGCGTTTCCCCGGAAAATCATCAACATCCACCCGTCCCTGCTGCCGGCGTTTCCGGGATTGCACCCGCAAAGACAAGCGCTCGAGCACGGGGTCAAATTTTCGGGGTGCACCGTGCATTTTGTCGATGAAGGCGTGGACAGCGGTCCCATCATCCTCCAGAGCGTGGTGCCTGTCTATGACGACGACGACGTCGAAAGCTTGTCGCAACGGATTCTGCAGGAAGAACACCTGCTCTACCCCCGGGCGATCCGGCTCTGCCTGGAAAACCGGTTGGAGTTTTCCGGACGACGCGTTTTTCAGAAAAAGGATTGAATCTCGTCCCTGTTCCCTCGAGCGAAAAAGACCATGCGCACAAAAATTTCCCTTTGCCTGTTTTTGCTGATCCTGATTTTTCCCCTTCGGCTGGCGGCGGAAAGTAAAGAGCAAGCCGCCATCGACGCCATCCAAAAAAGGTACGAAGAGGTTCGGACCTTCCAGTCCGATTTCGTTCAGAAATCCTATGTCAAAATGATGAACCAAACCCAGAAAGCGGAAGGCCGAGTTCACATCAAGAAGCCGGGAAAAATGAAATGGGTGTACAACGCGCCCGACCCCCAGGTCCTGGTGAGCAACCGGGAAACCCTGTGGTTGTACGTGCCGGAGGACGAGCAGGTGACCAAGGTTCCCATCAAAAATATTTATTCATCCAACACGCCGGCGCTGTTTCTGGCCGGCAAGGGGAAGCTCCTCGACACCTTCGAAGTCCTGCAAGTCATTTTCCGGGACCAGGAAGTCCAGGTCACCCTCGCCCCCAAAAATGAGGAAAACAACCTCGAGCGGCTGGTGCTCTACGCGGACAAGAAAAACTACCAAATTGTGGGGTCAAGCGTGTATGATAAATTAGGAAATCGAACGGAAATCCGGTTCCGGAACATTCAAGTCAACCGCGAAATCCCGGACCAGATGTTTGAATTTTCCGTTCCCCAGGGGGTGGAACTCCTGGATTACACCGAAAAACCCTAAAACTCCATTTGATCGACAATGTTTGAATTTTCCGTCCTCCCTCTGGATGCCTTTCTTTCCTTCGGCACCAAAATGGTGGTGTTCCTGGTCGGCCTGGCCGCGCTTATTTTCGTGCACGAGCTGGGTCATTTCCTGGTGGCCCGCCGGGTCGGGGTCACCGTCGAAAAATTTTCGTTGGGGTTTGGCCCCCGGATTCTGGGCTTCAAATCTGGGGAGACCGAGTACCTGGTGTCCGCCATTCCGTTAGGCGGGTACGTGAAGATGAAGGGCGAGGATTACCAGGAGGCCTCGAAACTGGAAGAAGGGTCCTTTGCCGGGGCCCCGGTCACCCACCGGCTGGCCATCGCCTTCGCCGGTCCCTTGTTCAACTTCCTGTTCGCGGTGGCGATCTACTGGGTGGTGTACCTGGTGGGCGTGGAGACCCTGGGCCTGGTCACCGGCAAGGTGAAGGCGGACTCCCCCGCCCAGGTGGCCGGCCTGCAAACCGGGGATAAAATCGTCGCCATCGAGGGCCGGGAAGTCCGGTTCTGGGAAGATCTTCAGGAAATCGTCCACAACTCCCCCGGGCAAGCGCTGGATTTCAAAGTCGAACGGGGCAACAAGGTGCTCGATTTCACCATCACCCCCGTTTCCGAGGAAATCACCAACCTGTTTGGGGAAAAGAAACATGTCGGGCTGATCGGCATCACCCCCTTGGTTCGAAACATTGCCTATGTCAAAGCAGGGTCCCCGGCCGACCAGGCGGGGATTCAGATCGGAGACCGGCTGCTGGCGGTGGATGGCAAGACGATCCTGGGATGGTCCGACCTCAAAACCGCGGCGGTGGACAAGCCGGGACAGGAACTCCGTTTTCGGATCTTGCGGGAGGGGACCGAGCTCGTCATTCCCCTGACTCCCAAACCCAAAGTGGTGAAAAACGAAAAAGGCCACACGGTGGAGATCGGGATGCTGGGGATCGGGATGACCGGCAAGATGGTGGTCGAACAATACGGCGTTCTCGGCGCCCTGCAGCGGTCTTTGGAAGAGACCGGCCGGTTGATTTACCTGATCGCGGTCAGCATCAAGAAATTGATCGTGGGCTCCATTCCCGCCGATACGATTGGGGGCCCCATTCTCATTTTTCAGATTTACGGGGAGCAGGCGAGCCAGGGATTCAACGAGCTCATCCGCCTGACCGCTCTTTTAAGCATCAACCTGGGGCTTTTGAATCTGTTGCCCATCCCCGTGCTGGACGGGGGGCATATCTTCTTCTTTTTGATCGAGCTCATCAAGGGCAAACCCGTCAGCGAAAAAAATCGGGAACGGGCCCAACAATTGGGCCTGTTCATGCTGATCAGTCTGATGATCTTCGCTTTTTACAACGACATTTTGCGGATTATTGATTAAAATTTCCTCCCGCCCGGTTTCCCGAAATCGCTTTTAATTCCAGCAGAATTTTTGTATGTAAAGGAAGATTGCCCGAACATTCGCCATGGAACCTGGGATTCAACTGGAAGCCTTGCGGGACCTGGCCGACCGGCTGGCTCTCGAAATCGATACCGTCGACCTGTCCCACGACGAGTTTTCGGCACGGAGCGGTTATTGTAAATTGAAGGGTCGACACCTCCTCCTGCTGGACCGCAAACTGCTTCCCGAGGAACAGGTCGAGATCATCTTCCGGGCCCTTCAGCATTTCGACCTGGAAACGATTTACGTCCCGGCCTGGATCCGGGAACGCTGGGAGCGGGACAAAAACGAAACCGTGGAAACGGACCCATGACCTTACTCAACCACATTCTCCCCGAAGCGCGGCGGGGCCAATTGAAACGATGCCTTCAAGAGGGGCGGATCGTCAAAGCGATGGAAGCCCACAACGGGCTCAGCGGCCTCATCGCCAATAACGCCCGGGTGGAAGGCGGCACCGAGGACCTGCGGGTGGTTCACGAATTCGACGCCCTCTGGGAAAGCAGTCTCACCGACTCGGCGTCCAAGGGCCATCCCGATATCGAAGTCATCAGCTTCGATTCCCGGCTCCACACCATTTACGAGATTCTCGCCGTCACCCGCAAACCGATGATCGTGGACGGAGATACCGGCGGCGACGCCAACAGTTTCGAATACATGGTATCCAAGCTGGAGCGGGCGGGCGTGTCCGCGGTCGTCATCGAAGACAAGGTGTTCCCCAAGCGCAACAGCCTGGAGGCGGGGGTCCATCAGAACCTCCAGGATCCGGACGTGTTTGCCCAGAAAATCCGGCGCGGCAAACACATCCAGAGGAGTTCCGATTTCATGATCCTCGCCCGGCTGGAAAGCCTGATCGCCGGCAAGGGGCTCGACGACGCCCTCCGCCGCGCCCGAATCTACCTGGAGGCGGGGGCCGACGGCATCCTGATCCATTCCAAATCCAAGACCCCGGAAGAAATTTTCCGATTCGCCGAGCGGTACCGAAAGCTGCTCCAGGACCTTCACCTCGACAAGCCCCTGGCCTGCGTTCCCACCACCTACAACCAGTGCACCGAGGAGGAATTGCGAGCGGCCGGGTTCCAACTCGTCATCTACGCCAATCACCTCCTGCGGAGCGCTTATAAAGCCATGGCGGAAGTTTCGCGGACCATCCTCCTCAATCAGCGGTCGTTTGAGGCCGACCCTCAATGCGCCCCGGTTCGCGATATTTTCCAGGCCGTCGGGTTTCTGGACGTCAAGGAAAAGGACCAGAAAGACGAGCATTTGGGAAACATCCCCGTCCTCATTCCCGCGGCGGGTGAAGACCTGCCCCTGAAATCCGTGTTGAACGGCAAGCCCAAGGCGATGATGAAAATCGGCGGCAAAACCCTCCTGAACCGGCAAATCGAGACGTTGAACAAGGCGGACCTGACCGACATCACCGTCGTGGCCGGATACGCCCACGAAAAAATGAAGGCCGAGAACGTCTCCATCCTCGTGAACAAGGATTACCGAAACGGTTCCATGCTCCACAGCCTCATGGTGGCCCGCGATAAGATGCAAAACGGGTTCATCATGCTGTATTCCGACATCCTTCTGGAGGAACACATCCTCAAAAAGCTCGTGGACCGCCCGGAGGACATCGTCCTGGTGGTTGACAATTCCATCCAGTACCACAAGGTGGAGGAAGGCAAACTCCTGGATTTTGTCATCAGCAAGCACAAGCACAAGCCCACCCACCGCAAGATCAGTTTCGTTTTTGACAACGTGGTGGCCAAAATCGGGAACAAAATCAATCCGGAAACCGCCACGCACGAATTCATCGGGCTGGCCCGGTTCTCCAAAACCGGCGCGGAACAGTTCCTCCAGACCTACCAGGACTGCATCCATAATTACCGGGGAAAGTTCCAGGAAGCCGACGACATCGACCGATTCACGTTTACCGATTTGATGCAGGAGATGATCGACCGCGGGTTCGTGGTCAATTTTCTGGAAATCCACAAAGGCTGGCTGGAAATCCATCGCGTGGAAGATATCGCCCTGGCCAACAAATTCCTCTAAAATAAACGAAAGGTCTCCGACTCGGGGTTCCGCCGGGCGGCCACGTCCCCCGCCCCGGGAGAGAATTCACAAGAAAGCAGGTGATATGCGCTACACGAAAATGTTCATCCCCACTTTGAAGGAATCCCCCGCCGATGCGGAAGTGGTGAGCCACAAGCTGATGGTGCGGGCGGGGATGATCCGCCAACTCGCCTCGGGGATTTATTCCATCCTGCCCATGGGTTTGCGCGTGCTCAAGAAAATCGAACAGATCATCCGCGAAGAAATGAACGCCATCGGCGGACAGGAAGTGTTTCTTCCCAGCATCCAGCCGGCCGAGCTGTGGAAGGAAAGCGGCCGCTGGAGTTTGTACGGAAGGGAGCTTCTGCGCATCCAGGACCGGCACGACCGGGAATTCTGTTACGGGCCTACCCATGAAGAGGTCGTCACCGATATCGTTCGGAAAGAAGTCAAATCCTATCGGCAACTGCCCCTGATTCTCTACCAGATTCAGACCAAATTCCGCGACGAGGTGCGGCCCCGGTTTGGCGTCATGCGCGGGCGCGAATTCATGATGAAAGACGCCTACAGCTTTCATGCCGACGAGGCCGATACCCGGGAGACCTATGAGGCCATGGGGCGGGCGTATTCCAATATTTTCGAGCGCTGCGGGTTGAGCTTTCGCAAAGTGCAGGCCGACACCGGCACCATCGGCGGTTCGTTTTCCCATGAATTCGCCGTGCTCGCCGATTCGGGAGAGGACGAAATCGGGTTTTGCAATCGCTGCGACTATTCCTCCAACCTGGAAATGGCCGAGGCTCGGCCCCCCTCCCCCGCCCCACCCGAAGCCGTCGACCCCCAGGAGGTCCAGGAAGTGGCGACGCCGGGGAAGAAATCGGTGGAAGAGGTCTCGGCATTTCTCGCCATCTCCCCGGAACGGGTCCTCAAAACCATTGTTTTCGAAACCAATAACGGTCTGGTCGCGGGCCTGGTGCGGGGCGACCGGGAAATCAATCCCATCAAACTGAAAAACCTGATCGGCGCCGAATGGCTGCACCCCGCCCCCGAGGACACCCTCACCCGGCACGCCAAGGTTCCCTGCGGCTACGTGGGGCCGGTGGGGCTGGGGCTCAAGATCTATGCCGACCTCGAAGTCCCCCGCATGCATCACCTCGTCGCCGGAGCCAACAAGACCGATACCCACCTCACGGGACTGGAGGTGGACCGGGACATCCCCCTCGAAGGCACCGGCGACATTCGCAAGGTGACCGAAGGCGACCCCTGCCCCAAGTGCCGGGAAGGGAGTTACCAGATCAAACGCGGGATCGAGGTGGGGCACATCTTCATCCTCGGCACCAAGTACAGCATCGCCATGAAGGCCGCCTACCTCGACGCCCAGGGGAAAGATAATCCTTTGGTCATGGGCTGTTACGGGATCGGGGTGGGGCGGACGGCGGCCGCCGCCATCGAACAGAACCACGACGACCAAGGCATCATCTGGCCCCTGCCGATCGCCCCCTTCGAAGTCATCATCATTCCCGTGAACTACTCGGCCGCGGCGGCCCAAGAAGCCAGCGACCAGGCATACCAGACCCTCCAGCAGCTCGGCGTGGAGGTCCTTCTCGATGACCGCGCCGACCGGCTGGGAGTCAAACTGAACGACGCCGACCTCCTGGGGATTCCCCTGCAAATTATCATCGGCCCGAAAAACCTGCAAGCCGGGAAGATCGAAATAAAAGTCCGAAAAACCGGGCAATCCGAACTTCATTCCTTTCCCCAGGTCCTGCACGAGCTCCCCGACCTGCTGCAGGAATTGAGGGCAAAACAAAGGCCGGGAAATTAAAACTTTTCCACTTGCAACCCGTACCCCGTTTTAGTAGAATTTACTCGGAAAACTACCAATCCTGCGGGAAATGCGGGTATTTGCCCGCATTTTTTTTTAGGTTTCCCTCGAAACCCGTTACCGGGCCCGGCCTTCGGCCCGCCGAAGTCGCGCGACGGAAGGATTCGCCATCTCGAAGTGACCCAAATTGGAACGATGACAAAAAGTTCAATTCCGGAATCGGTCGCCGAACTCATCGAGCCCGTCATCCGGGCTGCCGACATGGAATTGGTGGATGTGGAATACAAAAAGCTGGGGCGCAGCTGGACCCTCAGGATTTATATCGACAAGGAGACCGGCATCACGCTGGACGATTGCCAGAAAATCAGCCGTCAAATCAGCGACATGATCGAAATCGATGAACTGATTCCGATGAAATACGTGCTGGAAGTATCCTCCCCGGGACTGGACCGGCCCCTCAAGCGGGAAAAGGATTTTCTGAGATTCAAACACAAACGAGCGCGCGTGCAGACCGATTCCCCCATCGGCGAACGCCGAAGGTTCACCGGCACCATCGAGGATTTCAAGGACAAGACTCTTTACTTAAACGTGGATGGACAGATCGTGGAAATTCCATTCACCCAAATCGCGCAGGCCAAACTGGTCGTCGAAATTTAAACCCATTGAAAACCATGAGCACTGAAGCCCTCAGCATCATCGAACAAATCAGCCGGGAAAAAGGAATCGACAAGGAAGTCCTGATCGATGCCCTGAAAAGCGCGGTGGAGGCGGCCGCCCGCAAGCGGCTGCCCCACGTGAAGGAACTGCACAGTGAATTTGACGAATCCACGGGAGAGGTTCATATTTTCGCCGAGAAGACCGTGGTGGAAACCGTGGACAACCCGGAGGAAGAAATCGCCCTGGAGGAAGCCCGCGAGCTCGCCCCCGAGGTGCAGGTCGGAGATACGGTGCATGTCCTTCAGATCCTCGAAAACTACGGCCGCATCGCCGCCCAACTGGCCAAGCAGGTCATCCTGCAAAAAGTTCGCGAAGCGGAAATCGACCGGGTTTATAATGAGTTCAAAGACAAAAAAGGCGACCTGATCAACGGCATCGTGCAGCGGTTCGAGCACGGGGACATCGTGGTCGATCTGGGGAAGGCGGAAGGGATCCTGCCCCGGCGGGAGCAGGTTTTCCGCGAAGCTTTCAACCGGGGCGACCGCATCCGCGCCTACATCCTGGACGTCCGAAAAACCCCGAAAAGCGCCATGGTGGTTTTGTCCCGAACGCACACCGGCTTGATCCGCCGCCTGTTCGAAATGGAAGTCCCGGAAATCAGCGAAGGCATGGTGGAAATCATGGGCATCGTCCGCGAGCCGAACGGACGGACCAAGATCGCCGTCAAAAGCAACGACCGGGACATCGATGCGGTGGGCGCCTGTGTGGGCATGCGGGGCATGCGGGTGCAGTCGATCGTCCAGGAACTGCGAGGCGAAAAAATCGATATCGTCGAGTATTCCGAGGACCCCGAGGTGTTCATTCGCAACGCCCTGAGTCCCGCCAAAATCTCCCGCATCCTTGTGGACGAACCCGAAAAGCACATGACCATCATCGTGGCCGACGACCAGATGTCCCTGGCGATCGGCAAAAAGGGCCAGAACGTTCGGCTCGCCGCCAAACTGGTGAAATGGAAGATCGATATCAAAGGAGAATCCGAAGCCCTGGAATTGAGACAAGGCGCCCAGTTCCTGACCCCTTCCAAACCCAGGAAACAGGATCTTCTGGAAATGGTCGAAAACGCCAAGGGGTTGGGTGAAAAAGTGATGTCCATCCTTTTCGCTCACAATGTGGTGACCGTGGATGAGGTCCTGAAGCGGGGAGTGGAAGGGCTCGTCGAGCTTCCCAACATCGGACCCAAAAAAGCCGAGGCCATTTTCGAACTGGTCCGCCAGCAGGCGGAAGCCGAAGCGGCCGCGGCGGAGGAGACCGCGGGGGAACCCCCCGAACCGGAAGCCGTTCCGAGCGCCGCGGCTCAGGAAGAAACGACCGAAGAAGAATTGAAATCACCGGAACCCTCGGAAGAAACCGAAGCCGAACCGGCCCCCGAGCCTGCCGTGGAAACCAGAGAGTCCGCCGAAACCGAAGCAGAAACGGGACCTCCGGCTCCCCCGACCAAAGAAGAGGTGGAGGAAGAGCAGGAAATTCCCGTCGATGAATTGTCCGATGTCGCTCCCGAGATCATCGAGATCCTTAAGGCCAACGACTTCCAGACGCTGGCGGAATTGTCCATCACCCCCGTTGAAGAATTGCTGGAGATCGAGGGCATCGAGGAAGACGTCGCCAAAGGGATCATCGAACAGGCCAAACAGCGGATCAAAAACCTGGAAAACGTTTGACGAACCGACGAGATCCGAGGGCGGGAAATCCCCCGGGTCCCTCTTGAGGTTCCCGGCTCGCTCGAGATGGGCGGGATGCCGAAAGGTTCAATCCTGACCCGCTGCAGACATTTTGGAACAGGATTCAAAGGAGGTTTATTTGGGAAAAATTCGAATCAACAAATTGGCTCTGGAATTAAACGTCCAGAACGATCAGATCATCGAGGCGCTTCATAAAAAGAATATCCCGGTCAAAAATTACATGAGCTCCATCGATGATGAAGCGGCGAACCTATATCCGGGACCTGTTTGCGCCCCAACCGGAAACCGCCAAGGCCAAACCCAAAGCCAAGGCGAAGGGGAAGGCCGCCACCAAAACGGTGACGAAGAAAAAAGCCGCCGTCAAAGCGAAAGCCAAGGCCTCGGCGAAAACCGAGAAGAAAGCCGCCCCCAAAACGGCCGCCGGGAAAAAGAAGGCCGCGGCCAAACCCGCGGCCAAGGCCGCTCCCAAGGAAGCGGCTCCAAAAGCCAAACCCGCCGCCAAAGCCAAGGCGGCGCCCAAGGCCAAACCCGCCGGGCCGAAGGCCAAGGCCGCCCCTAAAAAAGCCGCCCCGGAACCCAAGGTCGCCAAAAAAGCCGGGCTCAAGATCGTAAAAAAGGAAGAAAAAACCCGGGAAGCTCCGGCCAAACCCGCGGCGGGAGCCGAAGCGGCCAAGGGAGCTCCCCCCGCCCCTCCGGAAAAAGAAAAAGCCAAACCCGGGAAACCCGCGGCCGCCCCGGTGGCCGAGAAAAAACCCCCGGCCCCGGAAAAAGTCGAAGTCCCCGAAGCCGAGGAAGAAGGGTTCGAGAAAATTCAACTGGGGGAAACCACGCCCCTCCGGGACCTGGCCGAAAAGCTGAAATGCTCGGCCAACGACATCATCAAGGACCTCATGGGTTTCGGCATCATGGCCACCATCAACCAAAGCCTGAATTTCGAGATCGCCAGCAAAGTGGCCGACAAACACGGGTATGAAGTGGAAGCCGTTTCCGCGGAATCGGAGTTGGGGCTGGAGGAAGAAGAACTGGACCAGGCGGAAGATTATATCCACCGGGCCCCCATCGTCACCATTATGGGCCATGTCGACCACGGGAAAACGTCCCTGCTGGACGCCATCCGGGAAACCAACATGACGAAACTCGAGCACGGGGGAATCACCCAGCACATCGGGGCTTACCAGGCCAAGATCAAAGGTTCGGCCATCACTTTCCTGGACACGCCGGGGCATGAGGCGTTCACCGCCATGCGGGCCCGGGGGGCGCAGGTCACCGACATCGTGGTGCTGGTGGTGGCGGC
>JABAHQ010007355.1_pt3 | contig 10667 bp, 12 predicted proteins | sample 7062091 | NCBI WGS metagenome assembly JABAHQ01 (sample SAMN14534359, study PRJNA622989) | marine sediment metagenome | biome: marine biome [ENVO:00000428]; feature: marine pelagic biome [ENVO:01000023]; material: deep marine sediment [ENVO:00002113] | place: India: Gulf of Kutch | collected...
CGCCGCCGCCGGTGATGACGGTGGCCGGCTTAGTGGTAGCGAATTCGATGGCGATTCGGCGGATGTGGGACTCCTTAATTCCGCTCACCGAAGCGGCCATCTCCGGGGTATACTGCCTGAGATGTCCTGCTAACCCCTCCAAGGGAAAGTTCAGCCAACTTTTGGTGAATTCCCTATCATAGAGGCCCAACTGCAGGATCAGGTTGGCCATGGCCAGCGCCACCAGGCCGTCTGTCCCTGGCTTGATCGGGAACCATTCGTCGCTGCGTCCCGCGGTGTTCGAGATCCGGGGATCGAAGGTGACGAGCTTCGCTCCATTCATCCGCGCCTCGACCACCCGCCTGACCAAGGGGAGGAAGTGCCGGTGGCTCTCATAGGGATTGGCGCCGAAGTTCAAAATATATTTGGCATGAGCCGCATCGCTCACCGCCTCCTCCGCTCCCCAGAGTGACCGGAGCGCGGCCGTCCGGTTGGCATAGTAAAGGGAGTCTTCATCGAGGATTACAGAACCCCAGGCCCGGGCGAACCGCTCTGCCAGAAGGCCGGCGCGAAAGTCCTTGATCAGGACGAGGTTGCCTTCCCCCTTTAGCCCTGTCAGTCGGGAGGCCACCTCGGTATAGGCCTCCTCCCAGGAGATCCGCTTCCATTCACCCGAGCCCCGTGGGCCGACTCGCTTCATCGGATATAATAATCGACCTGGGTTATAAAGATATTGGATTCCGGCAAGCCCTTTGGCACAGATCCCGCCCTGATTCTCGGGGTCCTTGGGGTTCCCTTCGATCTTGACCAAGATCTCATCCTCCAGATAGCCGATGATCCCGCAGCGGGCAGGGCACATCAGGCAGGTGCTGGGGACAGGATAGCGGGGGACACCGGTGGTGCGGGAGACGCTCCTTCCACCCTTGGTCAGCTCTCTGGCGGATAAGAACGCACTGAACTCATATCCCCCGACGAGGGCAGCCACCCCAAACAGCCCTAATCTCTTCAAGAAATCGCGACGCGTCATGGACATTCGCGCCTCCTAGCTGAGCGGCACGCTCTGCCCTCCGATAACCATGATATAGCGCATTGCCCAGATGCCGATCATCACAAAGACGGCGGCCAAGGTTACCCAGCCGACCCTCCTGCGAGTCCCCGGCGCGGCCAGGATGGCCAAGGGAACCAGCGATCCGAGAAAGATCTCTACCCCCAAAAAAAGCGGGCTGAAGTCCAAGGAGAGGATGAGCGTCGCCGCCTCCCGGGCTTCGGTATCGGCGGTCAGCAGCACCAGGACATCGCTGAAGATCAGGAATAGGTCGGCCAGGATCGCCCCGGCCAGGATCTTTCCCAGGTCGATGACCAGCTCCCTGTTGACCCGCTTCTCCTGGGAGAAGAACCGATCTTTGATAACCACCACGATGATCATCAGGGCGATCCCCGAGACCATTGCCGAGACCAAGAAAAGAATGGGCATCACCGCCGTATTCCACAACGCCCGGGCCTTGGAGAGGGCCAGGATGAAGCCGGTATAGCCGTGGACGGCGATCGCCAGGGGGATGCCGATCAGGCCGAAGATCTTGGTCCGCCGCTCGTCGCCCTTATACATAAAATAGCCATAGATGAGGCAATTTATCGGGTATATGGTGAGGAGGAAGCTGCCCCAGGTCACCGGGGAGGCGAGGTTGAGATAGGGAAAGAGGTGCCAGAACCTCGCCGGTCGGCCGAGGTCGATGATCAGGTTCACCGGAGCCAGCACGAGCAGCACCGTGGCCAGCACCACGCCGACCTTGCCCAGTGGCTTATACCTCTGCACCCCGAAACCATAGGCCAAGGTAGAAAGGATAAAGGAACCGGCGCTCAGACCCGTCATGTAGAAGTAGAGCGCGATTGCCACTCCGAGTGGGGGCTCATGCCAGACGTTGTAGATGACGGAGATCTCCTGACCCAATTAAGCCCTCCTCTCGACCTCTGCCCCTTGATAGTCGATCCGCTCCCCGTCGCCGGTGGTGCGCATCGCGGCCGCATCGCCCCCGATATAGAAGACATGGGGAAGGGTGGCCTTCTCCGGTTTGAGCACCTGCACGGCATTGGAGGCCAACACTTTGGAGATCTCGCTCTCCGGTTCATTGATATCACCGAAGATCATCGCTCTGTTGGGGCAGGCGTTGACACAGGCTGGTTCTAGGCCTACATCCACCCGATGATGGCACCAAGTACACTTCATCACTACCCGCTTTAACGGGTCCAGATAGCGCACATCATAAGGGCAGGAGGCGATACAGTATTTGCAGCCGATGCAACGGTGAGGATCCTGCATCACTATCCCATCCTCTCTTTTCCAGGTGGCCTGGGTGGGGCAGTTGCGCACACAGATGGGGTTGTCGCAGTTGTTACACAGCGAGGGGAGAAAAGAGCGGCTGACATTGGGATACCGGCCCTTCTCGATGATCTTGACCCAACTGCGGAAGACTCCCAGGGGGGTGCCCATCTCGCTCTTGCAGGCCACGCTGCAAGCATGACAGCCGATGCACCGGCGGAGGTCTACCACCATTCCCCAACGGATCTGTCCCATCTATCCTCGAGCCCTCTCTCCCCCTGAATCTTGATCCCGCCGGCGCATTGCCTCCATCACCGTGTTGACAATGTCAATCGGGATGGGAATGATAGTGCTGCTTCGCTCGCCAGCCATCTCCACCAGGGTCTGCAGATAACGGAGCTGGAGGCTTACCGGCTCGGCGGCGATCGCCTGCCCTGCCTGGGAAAGCCGTTCCGCTGCCAGATACTCACCCTCGGCGTGGATGATCTTCGCCCGCTTCTCCCGCTCGGCCTCCGCCTGCCGGGCCATCGCTCGCTGCATCGCCTCCGGCAGTTGAATATCCTTGACCTCAACAGCGGTGACCTTCACCCCCCAGGGCTCGGTGTGCTCGTCGATGATTGTCCGTAGCCGCTGGTTGATCTCATCGCGTTGGGAGAGTATCTCGTCCAACTCCGATTGGCCGAGGACGCTGCGCAGGGTGGTCAGCGCGATCTGCGAAGTGGCCTGGTTGTAATCCATCACCTTGACGAGCGTATCTATCGGGGTGACCACCATGAAGTAGACCACGGCATCGACCTTGATCGTCACGTTGTCCTTAGTGATCACCTCCTGGGGTGCTACAGTCATGGTCACGACCCTGGTATCGACCTTGACCATCCGATCGATATAGGGGATGATGAAATTCAGGCCTGGCCCTCTCATACCCACCAACCGCCCAAAGCGAAAGATCACCCCTCGTTCATATTGGTTGATGATCTTGAGCGAGGGGCCAACCACCAATGCAAGCAGAGCTAAAACCATGCCCCCAATCGGTATCCATGCCAACAGGTTAACCATCGTTTCCTCCCCTAACCGTTGATTCAATTACGATCTTTCGAAGCTGGATATTACCCGTTGTGGTCGGGTGTTTCAATGATATCGGTCATCTAGTGCGCTGATTGAGGTCAACCCCGCAGCCTTCTCTTATAGAGATACGCGACCAAGATAGCAAAGGTGATGGCCACCCAACAGATGGCCAGCCCGACGAGCCGGGCCCGGGTCGAGGAGATCAAGGCCAGGGCGTCTCCGCGGATCTCCTCCCCGAGGGAGCGGGCTTTGCGCGTCAGCTCCTTTACTCTGTTCAACTTCAAGGTATGCTGGACCGAGATTGCTTCGATCAGGTAGCTCTGGGCCTCTACAAGTCTAGAGCGGTAGGTCGAGACGTCGAACCCCTTTTCCGCGGCCCGCGCCAGCTCCTCCTCCGCCCCCTGCAGCGCCTTCTCTGCCTCTAGGAGCACCGTCGCGAGCTTCTGTCCCAAGAGGAACGGCTCGGAATCTCGGGAATGACAGGTAGAGCAAGCATCGTCGAAGAGCTTACGTCCCGGGGTTGCTACTGCGTGGGGGCCATGGCAGGAGGAGCATTCGGAGATCTTGCGCTCATCCATGGCCTGCTTATGGGGGCTTTGGTTAAAGAAGCTTCTTGTCTTGAGGTGGCATTGTCCACAGACTAGGGAGACCTGGCTCACCCCAGGAGGGACAGCCCCATGTTTGCCATGGCAGGTGGCACAACTAGGAGCCTTCCGATTCTCCTCCTGCAGGAGGGCTCTCCCGTGGGCGCTGGGCGTAAAATCCGCCAATTGATCTGCCGGTATCCCATAATCTTTCATCAATTGCTCGTCAGAATGACACCGGGCACAGGTCTGGGGCACGTTTTCTGGATAGACTGTACTCTCCGGTTCCTCCGCGGTCAGGACCCGGTGGGTCCCGTGGCAGTCGGTACAGACGGCAACCCTGGCGTCTCCTTGGCCGAGAAGGACCCCGTGGCGGGAGGTCAGATATTCGGCATACTGATCGATGGGGATATTATAAGGTTTCATCCGCTCCGCGTCGGAATGACAGGAGGCACATAGCTCGGGGATCTCCACCCTTTGGGGCTTCCCGCGGAAGCCGGTATCCTGGGCCATCGCCTCCAGGTCCATCCGGCTGGGGTCTCCACCGTGGCACTCGACGCAGGCAACATCATAATCGGCATGGATGCTTGCTTGGTGATCCACTTTGATATCGCTGTGGCAGACAAGACAAGAGCTCTCCTCAGCCGACATCGAGGGGCTCAACAGTAAGAGAAGGAATAGCGCCAATAGGCATGGGACGAGAGGAGAACCTACGATAACGCGATGTGCAAGTCTTTTCAATCCCGAGTTTGTTACGGGGCAGAAGGTGGGAAAGTGTTTTTCATCAGCAAGGTCGTTTCCCTCTCCCTTGAGGGGAGAGGGGTAGGGTGAGGGTGGATGAATCCCCCTCATCCCAACCTTCTCCCACCAGGGGAGAAGGGGCCATAAAGAGGCCAACCTAACCACCTCCACCTCCCAGGTAGCCCAATACGGAGAGGAAGACGAACAGGGCGATGACCAGGAGGCCCAGCCCCAAGGAGATCAACCTCCGCCGCCGCGGCCGGGACTCCCCCCGGTCGATGAACGGCAGGACGAGGAGCAGGAGGATGAACAGGAGCACCAAGAAGCCGCCCCATCCGGGATGGAGATAATTAAAGATTTGGTATAACCAGAGGAGATACCACTGCGGCTTGACCCCGGGAAGAGGGGTTAGGGGATCGGCCTCCCCCTGGATGCTCGGCGCCAGGATCACTGCCAAGGTAAGCAAGATCCCCAAGGCTAAGAGCGCCAGGATGAGGAGATTGAACACGAAGTCCGGAAAGAGCGGATAGTGCCTCTTCTCTCTATCGGCGTTGGCATCCTTCATCTTCGCGTTCCTATCCCGTGATAGATGACCAGATAGACGTGGAAAAGGAGGAGCGGGGCGAAGATCCAGGGCAGAATTCCCACATGGAATACGTAAAACCGCAGCAACGCCGCACCGCCGATCTCCGGACCACCCCAGAGGAGATCGAGGAAAAGCCTCCCGAGCACAGGAACGCTGCTGATGGCCTCCTTGGCGTAGTCGGTGACCCAGAAGGCCCCTTGGTCCCAAGGGAGGAGCGTCCCGGTGAAGCCAAAGCCCAAGGCCAAAGCGAGGAGGAGAACTCCAGTGACCCAGTTAAGCTCCCGGGGATGCTTGTATGCCCCATAGAAGTAGACGCGGAGGAGGTGGAGGAGGAGGGTGATGATCAGCAGGTCGCCGGCCCACTGGTGAACCCCCCGCACCAGCCAGCCGAGCCGCACGTCGGTCATGATATAGCGGATGCTCTGGTAGGCCTCTCCCACCGCTGGCCGATAGTAGATCATCAATAGAACGCCACTAACCACCTCGATGGAGAAGAGGAGAAAGGCCAGGCTGCCCAAATAGTGAAGGAGATTGACGTGAGGTGGAAGGGTGGCCTCCAGCCGAAAGATCTCCCGTAACCGCCGGCGCCAGTCCATGCTCAACCCCGCGCCCCCGTCAGATGGATCTCCCCGTTTAAGACGGCCACCCGGAACCGGGGGAGCGCTCGGGGCGGAAGCCCCTTGAGGACGTTGCCATGGGCATCGAAGAGGCCCATGTGGCAGGGACAGCTCAGGACCCGCCTATCTTTATCCCACTCCAGGAGGCAGCCCTTGTGGGTGCAGAGGGCGGAGAGGGCGACGAATCCCCCTTCCAGGTGAAGGACCCATACCGGTTGCTCGTTGAAGATGACCAGTTCGCCCTCACCGAGTGGAATGCGGGATTCCTCACTGACCTGCTGCGATCCCACGCCGGGGAAGCGGCGCGCTGGAGGGAAGATATAAGCTAGGATGGTCCCCAGAATTCCCAATAACCCTATACCAAGAGTCCCTCCCACAACCCCTCGGAGGAAAGACCGCCTGCTCTTTTCCCCGCTCATCCTTAGGTCGAGCTCACCCCCTCTGCTACCCTACCGAGGAAAGAGAGGTGCCAACGAATATTTATCCCTCCACCTGATGGCATTGGTAACAGAACCCCGCATCCTTTCCCTCGGCAGCCGGATGTCCCGCGGGTGACCCCAGGTTGTGGCAGCGGGCGCAGAATGCCCCCGCCTGCTCCTCCCCGGTGACCTTCCCCGGCGGCAGGTGGCAGGCGATGCAAAAGCTAGCGTTGGGCATCCCAGTGCTCACTTGGTGAGCGGGGTTCGGCCCACTGTGGAGGCGATGGCAGTAGCCGCAGTTCCGCGTCGGCCAGTCAAAGTTAATCGGGTGCCTTGGCCCTGGGGAGCTCTGGTGGGCGAAGTAGAAATCATGGCAGAAGACGCAGAAGCTGGCCTCCTCCGGCGGAGGTGGCCCCTGGCTCACGTGGCACTCGAAGCAACGAGCGGCCTTTTCGCCGGAGGGGACGGGAATATGGCCAGGAGGGAGAGAACTAGGGGCCTGAGCAATGGCCGCCACAGTGGCGATCAAAATGAACAGGGCAAGCCCCGGTATATAAACCCTTTTCGACCTCATTTGGGCTCCTCCTTTGAGCTAACTCGGCCTAATAAAACCTGGTCCACGACCCCCATATTATAGACCATGAGGCTCTCCACTGCCTAGCGCATCATCTTATGGCATTCCTCGCAGCTCTTGGCCCCGCCTTCCGCCACCGGGGGATGATCGACAGAAAGGCCTAGATTGTGGCATTGAGCACAGGATTCTCCCACCTCCACTTCCCCTTTTATCCCCTCCCTGGAGATGTGACAGGCGGAACAGAACCCTGCTTTTCCGTTCGCGGCATGATCCCGGGCCTCCAGGCCGCGATGGGGGCGGTGGCAGAACCAGCACTCCTCGGCCCGGGCCCCGAATCGCACCGGGTGTGCCGGAGTGGGAGCTGAACCGTGAGCGGTCCGCAGCGGATGGCATTGGGTGCAGAATTCGATTTGCTGCGGGGGTGGGTCGGGCCGCACATGGCAACGGAGGCAGTCTTCGATATCTCCACCGGGATGAAGGCGCTCCGCCCTCCCCGCCGCTGTTGCTCCCTGAGGCGCCCTGGCTATAGGCCGCTCGGAACTTGAAGATGAGGGCGGTTCAGCGACCTCGCCAGTGCTGGCTAGGACCACGACAACAAGAGCAAGGATGGCTAAACCGAGCAGGAGAACCTTCAGCTCGATCTTCCTCCACCTCCTCATGGATCACCCCGCTCCCGAGGAGCGGGGTGATCCGGCAAAAAAGAACTTCTCTACCTGATTTTACTCCCCTACCTGGTGGCAAGAGTAACAGAACTCGGCCGTCTTGCCCTCTCCGGAAGGATGCTCCTCCGGGATACCGAGGTTATGACACTTGGCGCAGGTATCCCCGACGGGCTCCTCGCCGCTGACCTCTCCCGGCGGCAGGTGGCACTCGACGCAGAAGCTGGCATTGGGCATCGCGGTACTCACCTGGTGGGTCGGATTTGGCCCGGAGTGGAGCCGATGGCAGGTGCCGCAATCCTTAGACGGCCAGTCGAAGTCAACCGGATGCTTAGGATACGACGCGGTCCGGTGGGAGAAGGCGAAGTCATGGCACGAGATGCAGAATTTGGAGACATCCGCAGCGAGTGCCCCGGGACTCTCATGGCACTGGTAACAAGTAGCGGCATCATCACCTGCGGGAATCGGAATATGGCCCGGCGGGAGCGGTGGCGGGCCTTGAGCAATGGCCGCCACGACCACCGTCAGGGCTAAGAGGACCGCTGAGGTAATAAAGACTTTCTTCACTTCCTAACACCTCCTTTTCCAGAGAATCGCGCTCGAGGCCCAAGCCCCGGGACGGATTATACACTATCTGCCTTCGGAAAAGCTATGATTTGAATCAGCGAGGGGTGTGATGCCGGTCACAGCGAAACTGGGCTAGAGAGCCTCGTCTCTCTCCATATCAAGTGGGGACAGGCATCTTTCGATTCCTGCCCCCACTCTTCTGAGCTCACTAGGATAGGCTAGCGCAGCTCCGCTCCCGGCACGTCCTCGCCGGTGAGGTCCTTGTAGCTGCGCTGCAGGAGCTGCACGGCTCTGGGTGTATTGTGGACCCCGAGGCTCCCGTCGTGTTCGACGAAGCTCCAGTTGTAGATGGCCGCCTTCTGAGCCTGGGTGGTCACCTTGGCCCAGTAGGGATAGTGCCCCAGCCACTCCACGCCGCTGGCCTGGATGGCCTCGAAGACCAGATCGAGCAGCCCTTGCACCTCGTCCTGAATGCCCTCCACGGCACCGTCGCCGTCGTAGTCCCCCCGCGCGGTCCGGTTGAAGCCCTTCAGATCGAGGTGGCACAGCGTGCAGGACGCGAGGTTCTCCACGCCGTCCGCCGAGGTCATCCTGAAGGTGTGCTCACCGACCTCGTCGTGGCCGGGCAGGGGCTGTTCACCGCCCGGTTCGTCCGCCCAGCCCGGCGTCGGAGCCATGTGGCAGTCCACGCAACCGACGGTGGTCATGGTCACGTGGATGGAGTCCGCTACCGGCTGGCCGTAAGTGTAGCCGCCGGTGCCGGCGATCATCTCCGCGGCCGTGCTGTAGTGCGGATAGTGTGGCTCGTCCTGAGCGACCTCGTCGGGGCCGACCCGGCCGTTGTGGCAGTTCATGCACAAGGCGGAGGCCCCGGCGTCGGACACCTCGGTGCCATCGGGGAGGGTGACCTCGTCCACCACCCGCAGTTGCGCCTCATGCTCCGCGCTGTGCGGATCGTGGCACACGGCACAGGTGACCGTCTGGAAGCCCAGCCGAACCTCCTCCTTGCCCTTGGCCCAATCCACGAAGGCCTCGCCGGAGTGACAGCTCACACAACGTTCATGACCTTCGCCGATGGGATAGGTGAAAGCACGCGACGTTTCGTCGGCATGACTTGAAGCCTCCCACTGCTCGCTCTTGATATGCCGCCAGGGCTCATCGTGGCAGTAGCCGCAGTTATCCGCGTTCAAGGTGGTGGCAGTGCCTTCCGGCCTGCCGTTGTGCTCGCTGCCCGGCCCGTGACAGTTCTCGCACTGGATGTTGGCCAGTTGCTTCAGCTTACTGGGCACGGCGTCCCAGTTGCCCGGCTTCATCTCCTCCGGGAAGGTCCAGCCCACTTCAACCGCCACGTCGTCGAAGCCGCCGTTCTCGGCAGCTTTATCGTAGCCCACGGTGTGACAGGGCAGGCAATGCTCTCCGTAGTGATCGCCGGTGTCTATCTGGCGGGTGAAAATTGAGGCATGGCCGGTCTCGGCCCAGCTTTCGGCCTGTCCCGCATGACAGACGGCACACTGCGGGGGGCTGGCGGTGGCCCCGCCGAGGTTCCCGATGCCGACATAGGTGCCGGCGTTGACCATCAGCGTCGCCTCGCCTATGGCACCCTGCGAGTCAGTGACGGTGAGCTTGACCTTGTACTGACCGACCACGTCAGCGATGAAGTGAGCATCGCTGGGCAGACCGTCTTCGGCCACGGTCAGGCTTGCCCCCGAACCCTCGGCCGGGATGAACTTCCACTCGAAGGCAGTGATCTCATCACCCTCGTCCGGGTCCGAGCCGACGCCTTTGAGGAACACATAGGCGCCTATCCCAACGTTGGACAGCGCCGAGGACTTGATCGGATGGCCTTCCTCATCAACTACTCCCTCCATCTCGCCCTCAAGTGAAATCCTCACTGTCGGGGGAGTGTTTTCGTTCTCTTGGGTGAGCACTGCCGTCGCCGCTATCCCGGTCGCAAAGGCTGCGACCAATATAATGATCAGACTCTTCTTCACTAGTTGTCACCTCCTTTCTTTCCCGGTGCTGTCCTAGCCCGCTCTCCAGGGCATCTCCTCCCTTCTCCAGATTAAAACTGGAACGGGAGAATAAGAATACACAGCCCGAAATGGGGAGGCAATGACCCTTGTGGAAGGAGAAAGCGCTCTTTATCTGCCGTTCCTTATGATCTAGATCATAAAGCGGTGAGGAGGGCTCAGCCTCAGAAGAGATTCTCCCTGAGGCAGGTGGTGAGGGGAGAGGCCTCCGCCTCCAGTCCCCGCTCATCGAGGATTTTGATCTTATGATACCGAGTGGTTATCAGGTCCTTCTCCTTCAACTGGGCCAAGGTGCGGATTACGGTGTCGCTGTGGATCCCGGCCATCTCGGCGAGGTCGTTGCGGCTGAACTCGATCTCTACCCCGTTAGCCGTTCGGATGCCGTAGTTGCGCGCCAATATCAGCAGCAGCCGGGCGAGGTTCACCCTGATCGATTCATAGGCCAGTTCGGTCATCTTACATTGATATACTAGGACCTCCCGCAAGATCTGCTCGCAGAGGCGGAAGAGAACGGACGGATGGCCTTCCA
>JABAHQ010005513.1_pt2 | contig 10658 bp, 12 predicted proteins | sample 7062091 | NCBI WGS metagenome assembly JABAHQ01 (sample SAMN14534359, study PRJNA622989) | marine sediment metagenome | biome: marine biome [ENVO:00000428]; feature: marine pelagic biome [ENVO:01000023]; material: deep marine sediment [ENVO:00002113] | place: India: Gulf of Kutch | collected...
GTCTCCGGGGCAGTTGCTTCCAGCGTGAAGAGCCTCTGCTCCTCAGCCGTCCCTAATAGGCGGCTGATACCTACTCCCGTGCGAAACCACGGGGTCTCCCGCTTTCGGCCCCATGTCTCCCGATGCTCCGGCAGGATCTTCAAATCGTTGAAGGTAACCGCCGAGGTCTTCCAAGCACTACCGAAGATCCAGCAAGCCAGACAAAACCATTTGCCTTGAAACTGTCTTAATTCTTCTGATTGCTCTTCACGAAATGGATAATGCGGACACATGTTCTCCGGGCGCGGAGGTGTGCACACAGGTTGACCGAAGGCACTCAATATCCGCTCCAAATGAGCGCGGACCCTTCCCTTGAATGAGGAAGCGGGGATGAACAGCAACTCTTCCTCATCCACCTCTATACATCGGTCAACAAGCGGAAGTGTGCGCCCCGGGCCTGCGATGTGAAGGGCACCCTCTGCTTGCACTCGGATCTTCAGCTGGAACAGTTCTTCAGCCAAACTGCCACCCTTCCCTAATCGAGAACCTTCACAACCTCCATCAGGTCCCACAATGGAGAGAACAGAATACGTTCGCGATCTCCATTCTCCACTTCCCCAAAAAGACGACGATCTGGCACCGACCAAGCGGGCAGATGCGGGAGATTGAATGCCGACTCCCAGGAGGGTTGTACTCCCTTCGGGTTCAAGACATCGAATAGGCCCTGGCCCCCTTTCGCTCGCCTCTCCTCCCTGCTTAACTGGTAGAGGTAATGGAGGATAGCTTCCGCAGGTGAGGTTTGCAGGAAGGCCTCTACCAGACGATGCAGCGGCCCCCCGTGCCCTTCTGCTAGCAGCTCCCCTTTCTGGATGAGGAACGACAGCTCCCCCGCCGTGAAGGGGCGCAGGGTCAGCGACAGACGGTCGGTCCTCTGGCTCCGTAAGAACATCCTCTGTCTGTACTCCCGCAAGTCCGTGGGTATCTGCTCAGCCGTCATTGCAAGGAGGAAAGCCACGTTGCCTTCATCGGGCTTCGACCTGAATGCCCGCTTTGCCCACTTGAGTAGCTCCAGCTCGGCGAAGTCGACTGTCCGGCGCACGGGGGCATTCTCGTCAGCGAAGAGAGCCCCAAGGGAGAAACGAATGAGTTTCTTAACCTCTGCCGCACCTGTTCCGCGTTGGAATTCAAGATCCGTCAGCTTTAGGAAGCGCTCACAGAACCACAGGCCAGTCTGCCCCGCCGTCAGCAGGCTCAGGTCGTCTCCGCCGATCACGAGTACCTGGAAGGGGAGCTTCTCCAGCCTCGGCTCTGCACCTGGGCTCCAACCGCGCCGCTCGGCCGTCTTCTGGGTCGCGTAGGCCAGTGCCACGGCCGCCGCAGCCCTGGTGACAGCTTCTACGCGGTTAGTCCATTGAAGACCCATGCCGATAGATTTGAGGCTTGGAACGACGGCACCGAAGTTATTACCATCGCCGTAGATGGTGGCGATCAGCCGGCGTCGGACTCCGCTGGGAATCAACTCTTCGAGCTTGCTGGCTACACTGTCTTCCCTCCTTTCAGCCTTCATGACACCGAGCCTCTCCGGATGATCGCCCAACCCCAGCGGCTCCAGGATATCCCGGACTTGAGCCGACCTTCCCTGAACCCCCCAATCGCGCTTGGTGAGGCAGGGCCTGCAGATCAACTCAGCTTCTCCCTCAGGCGAGTTGTACCATCCCTCCGCGGGGCGGAACTGGCACAGAGAGCACCGTTCCTCGAACGGCAGCGGCTCAACGACCGGCAATTCTGCTCTGTAACGATCTTCCTCCACTGCCTTTCTTACTTGCTGCATTGCCGTGTTGAACTCCTGCACCAACTCACTAGCGCTACAGGCTCTGACGGCAGCAGCCACGAATGCAGTACCCGTGCAGGAATAGATCAAGTGCCGATACCGCTTGTCCCAGGAGTTCCCTTGGGAGTCGCTGTCAGAGGGGGCGATGAACTCGATGGTTGAGGCCGCTGTCCTCAGAACAATCTCAGGACCCAATTCTTCTCCCACATCCTGCGCAAACTGAGCCGTAAGCTCATTCAACAGGGTCGATGCTCCGCGGATTTCGTTCAGCCCCGGAGTTTCGAAGACGAACTGCTTGATGCGCTGAGCAGCTCCAACAACGACGAACAGTTTCTCGTCCTCCGGGAAAGCCGCTTGCTCACGGACAGCCTTTAGGACGTTTTGAACCTGGTCAGTCGAGCCCTCGGGAGGTGGTCCTTCCTCACAGAAGAACAGCGCCGTCTCCAGGGCGCGGGGAAAATGCTCTTCAAGAAAGCCTCTCAGGGAAGCCTCTTTCGCCAACCCTTGCAGGAGAGCGCCAAGGCGGACCTGATGAAATAGGTCAGAATCCTCCTTGTCCACATCGCGGCAGCGCAGCAGCAGATTGACCAGCAGGGCTGTCTCCAGGAGGTGGTCTGATATCAGCTCGTATTCATCTCTCTCGTTGGCCAAGATAGGAGGCAGGTTCGCCTGGTCAAGGAAGCCCTGTCTCAGTTTCTCAGCCCGTCCCTCCAGATCGAAGGGGCCGTCACCTTCGAATAGATCCTGACTGAAGAAGAAGCCTTTTTCATCTACGGATAGGCCGAAGCGCAATGGGAAGACCCATTCGTAGTACTCCTGCCAGAAGCGAGCAACACCGTCACCCGCTTGGCGTGAATCTGTATTCCGAAGATGCGTAGCTAAGCTGCCTGCCAAATGCTTACGAACACGGGCTTGCCAGTCCTCCCCGAACTGATAGACTACACCGGTGAATGGATCAATCCACTGACTCATTGTTTTTTCGTCTGCTGCAGGCTGATTCCCAGAATCTCCTCTTGCCACCACATCCAGATCAACGGTCTAACTCTCCCTCTGCTGGTGAGCTAGTCCCCAGCCATCATTCAGAATGAGCTTTGGGCTCGCGAGATTCGGTTACTATCTCCCCCTTATCCATTCTGGCTTTTAACCAATTATGCCATATGGGGAGGCTGTAGTCAAGTAGGAGGAGTGAGGGTGACTCCTACCCGTTCCTACGCTTTCAAGAGGGGGACAGCTATACTGGGGTGAAGATCCCGCACCTGCTTTTGACTTAAGCAAGCTGGTCTATAATCTGATAGCGCGATATGGAGATGAACGGAATGCCCTTTCCCTCAGTGAATCAGTACTCCTTCAAGATCACAAATTTGTCCAGATCGCTCTTGTTCCACGATTTGCTCCCGCAGCTAATCAAGATGCACATAGCTTTTATGTGTAATCGGCTTGCCCTGACCGTTCGGAATCTCTCAACTTATCTGACTACCGGGTGATTGAAAACATCTGAGCGGTCCGTCAAGAACTCTTCAAACGGGAGACCAAACCAGCTACGCTGGCTTGCGCCGCTCAGAAATGCCATCCAGGGAGTAGCAACAGAATTTCCCCCTTCAGACCCCCCAAATTGGAGATTATCGGATTCAAATGGTTACGTTCATGCAATGATTTGAGCCTGAAGGGCCATTCCGACCTGATCATGGCCCAAGTTCGCCGAGGCGAGTTCTGGGCGATTAGAGACGCGGTTCGTAGCAATGCTCTTGTTGCCCGCCGGCTGAAAAACATGCGATCAAAGCGGAAAGCGCACGCTGCCTCCGTCAACCTGGATCGCCGTACCGGTGATATAATCCGCCCGCTCTGAGGCGAGGAAGGCGACCAAATCGGCCAGCTCCTCCGGCCGGCCCAGTCGGCCCATCGGGATATCCGCAAGCCAACCCGCTCTGGCCCNNNCTAACTCATCCGCCAGGGACTTGGCCAGCCCGATCACTGCCAACCGTAAGGAGTTGGACAGGACCATCTCCTTCAAGGGCTGTTTCACCGAGACCGAGGTGGAGAAGATCAACCTTCCGAAGCGCTGTTTGATCATCCCCGGGATGACCTCCCGGGCCAGGCGGACGGCGCTCATCAGGGTAAGCTGAAGACCATCCTCCCACTGCTCCTCCCCCAGCTCCAGGAACGATCCCGGGGGAGGTCCACCGGCATTGCTCACCAAGATGTCAATCCCTCCGAACCTTTCCCGCGCTTGCTCGACAAAGCGCCTGATCTCTTCGTAATCGGTCAGATCGGTCGGGACGGCGAGCACCTCCCCGCCCGGCGCCTCCCCAATCTCCTTCGCTGTTTGATCCAAGCGCTCTGCATTCCGGCCACAGATCGCTACGTTTGCCCCTTCCTCGGCCAGATGGTGGGCGATCGCCCGTCCCAGCCCGCGGCTCGCCGCCGCTACCAGGGCCCGCTTCCCCCCAAGCCCCAGCTCCATTGCTTCACCTCCCGCTCTCCAGAAGTTCGGCTAGTTTATAGCCTCCGGTCGCTGCCCGCGACAAATGGTCTCCAGTCCCTTCCCCCACCGGGGCCTTCCCCAGGGGACCGCGGTCACTCCCTCGGGGGAAGCACTTCCAAAAACTAAGACCGCTGCGGTGATTTCAATCACTGTCCCGGCAGCGAGGTACGGGTAAAATGTGGGTAAGCTTAAAGGGGGGATGTGAATGCCCAAATCAAGGTTGTTGCGTAGTTCGCTGCTCTTAGTGTTGTTGGCAGCGTTGATCGGTGGGCCACTGTCTGTCTCGGCTCAGGCCCAGACAGACTGGAAGGCAAAGGTCGCCCAGCTTCAAGACGCACTGAAGGGGCTGGACTCCACGGTCCGGGCCCTCTCCGCCGAGGTCATGAAGCTCTCCGAGGACTTCGACGCCGGTGTGGCCGACCTCCAGCCAAGGGTCCTTACCTTGGAGCGCCTCTACAAGGAGCTCAACTTCAATTACAAGAAGCTTGAGGGGACAATCTTCGGGATCGAGGCGATGACGGAGGAGCTGGGCAACGCCGTGGATGATCTGAAGGAGAACTTCGGCTCGCTCTCTGGGACGGTGGTCAAGCTCCAGAGCAGCGTGGGTGACCTGACAGAACGGGCGGAAAAGAGCGAGGGCCGCCTGAGCAGCCTGAGCGAAGAGGTCCAAGGGCTAGCAGAGTATAAGCCAATGCTGGCCGAACTAGGTGAGACCATTCCCGAGCTGAAGAAGGCCGTAGCGGAGCTGAGCAACGTCCAGAGCGGCCTGCAGCCGATTGTGGTCAGCCTCCAGGGGACCGTCGGTGACCTCCATACCAAGTTCAAGCTCCACGAGAATCGCCTAATGGAGCTAAGCGACACAGTCAGGACCATCTCCGGGCTCCAGCCCATAGTGGACAACCTCCAAAGCGTTGTCGGCAAGCTCCTCAGCCGCGTCGATCGAAACGAGGCCATGGCCAAGGAATACCAAGCCAGCATGAAGCAACTGGACGGACTGTACGCTACAATCGATCGGCTCAAGGATAAGCTGGGTGCGGTACTGATGGAGGTGGAGGGCAACCGGGTCAAGCTGCAAGAGCTTCAGAAGCTGGTAGATGTAGAGGCGATCAAGCTTGAGGTCCTTTCTTCAGTGAAGGCCGAGATGGAGCCCTCAGTGGCCGCCGTACAACAGGCGGCAGCCGAGGTGGAGGCGGTGCAAGAACAAGTCGATGCCAACGCCAAGAAGATCGGCGCAGCCAACACCATGGCCGTGCTCGCTCTCCTGGTAGGCCTGGCAGCCATTGCCATCCCGTTTGTAGCGGGCGGCTAAAGGAGAGGCGAATCGGGCTCCCCTTGGGGGAAGATGCCGGAAAAGAGATAGCGGGGCAGGAATCCCCCTTTCCGAAGGAGTGATGGGGAGGGTAGCTTCACAGCTATCCTCCCCATCTATAATCTTGGAAACGGTAGTTCGGCGCTTCTTTGGTGATCTGCACATCGTGAGGATGGGACTCAATCAGGCCCGCCAGGGTGGTCCGGATAAACTCCGCTTCCTCCTGGAAGCTTTTGATATTCGGCGCGCCACAGTAGCCCATGCTCGACCGCAGGCCTCCTACTAACTGATAGAGCAGCTCGGCCAGTTCGCCCCGATATTTCACCCGCCCCTCGACCCCCTCGGCAATCGGTTCCTCCGTCTCCAGCCAGAAATACCTATCTTTGCCCCCCTCGCGCAGCGCCACGATGGAGCCCATCCCCCGGTATGATTTGTAGGTCTCCCCCTTGAGGGTGAACAGCTCGCCGGGGGCCTCCTTGGCCCCGGCGAGCAGCCCACCGAGCATTACCGCATTCGCTCCGGCGGCGATCGCCTTGGCCATATCCCCGGAGGAGCGGATCCCGCCATCGGCGATCAGCGGGACATCATGTTCCCGGGCAGCCTCTGCGCACTCCTGGATTGCTGAGAGTTGGGGCACTCCCACGCCGGCGACGACCCGCGTGGTGCAGATGCTCCCCGGCCCCACCCCTGCCTTGACCGCATCGGCTCCGGCCCTGGCTAGATCGGCCACCGCCTCGGAGGTGGCGACGTTGCCGGCAATGATGTCTATGTTATATTGGTCCTTCAGTGCGCGGGTCTTCTCCAAGACTCGCTGGGAGTGGCCATGGGCCGTGTCCACCACCAGGAAGTCGACCTCGGCCTCGATCAGGGCCTCCTCGCGCTCCATCTCCATCTCCGTGCCGACCGCCGCGCCGACGATCAGCCGTCCCTGAGAATCCTTGCAGGCATGGGGATGCTCCTCCGCCTTTTTGAGGTCCTTGATGGTAATCAGGCCGCACAACCGGAAATCGCCGTCCACCAAGGGGAGCTTCTCGATCCGGTGTTCTTGCAAGATATGCTTCGCCTCCCCTGGGGTGATCCCCGGCGGAGCGGTGATGACCCTCTCGCGGGGGGTCATGGCACGGGCGATCGGCTCGTTGAAGTCGGTTTGAAATTGGAGATCGCGAATGGTGATCAGACCGTCCAGGATTCCTTCAGCGCTTACGATCGGCACCCCGGAGATCCCTTGCTCCCGCATCACCGCCAGGGCCTTTCCCACCGGCTCTTCCTTGTGGAGGGTGATCGGCCCACGGATGACCCCGCTCTCGAACCGTTTCACCTTCCGGACCTCCTCAGCCTGACGCTGGGGGGAGAGGTTCCGGTGGATCACCCCTACCCCGCCCTCCCGGGCCATGGCAATGGCCATCGCTGCCTCGGTCACCGTGTCCATCGCCGCGCTCAGGATGGGAATGTTTAAAAAAATTCGGTGGGTGAGCCTCGTTTGGACCTCGACCTCCTGGGGCAGGACCGCCGAGCGCTGTGGGACCAATAGCACATCGTCGAAGGTTAAGCCGACCCTCATCATCTCCTCCCGCGGCCGCTTTTCCCAATTATAGGAGCTGGCTGGGGAGCTATCAATCGATCCGGAAGGCCGAAGGGCAGAGGTCTTGCAGAATGCACTCCGCGCAGCGCGGCCGTCGCGCCCGGCAGATCCGCCGGCCATGCTGGATAAGGTGCAAATGGAGCTGATACTTCACCTGGTCGGGGATCAGCGGATTGAGTTTGTCGTGCGGCTCCTCGCCCTTGCCCAGCCAGCCGAGCCTTTGGGAGAGCCGTTTGATGTGGGTATCGACAGGGAAATAGGGCTTCTTCAAGGAGAAGAGCAAGACTACGCCGGCGGTCTTCTTCCCCACTCCATCAAACTGGAGCAGTTCTTGCAAAGCATCCTCAGTGCTTAACTCTTCTAGATAGCTCAAATCGAAGCCATCCCCTGCTTGTGAGATTTGCTGGAGGATCTGCTTGATCCGCCGGGCCTTCTGCCGGTGGAGCCCGCCGGGCCGGAGGGCCTCGGCCAGCTCCTGCTCATCGGCCGCGACCACCTCTTTGAAGCTCGGAAAACGCTCCCTAAGGCTGGCGTAGGCGCGGTCGCGGTTCTCGTCGTTGGTGTTCTGGGAGAGGATCGTTCTAATCAAGATCTCCAGGGGATCCCCGTGAGAGTGCCATTTTAGCCTCCCATATTCGCCCTCCAGCCGCCGGACGACCTCGGCAATCTGCTCCCTTAGCTCCACCTTGGACTGAGGATAGGGGATCGGTTGGCTTCGGGCAATCGTAATCTTGATATTCTGTTCCTTGTGCATTATGGTAGATTACGGAGGTCATCATATCAGGATGATAAAGAGGGACGGGACGGCCAAATTGAGCGGGAGCGGTCAGGTCACCATTCCCAAGAGGATCAGGGAGGCCCTGCACTTGGAGAAGGGGACCCTCCTCCGAGTGATCATGAAGGGGGATTATATAGTCCTCATTCCTCAAAAGCTGATCGGCCGCGATCAGGAGTGGTTCTGGACCGAGGAGTGGCAGGAGGGAGAGCGAGAGGCCGAGGAGGATATCCGCGAAGGTCGCCTCTACGGGCCGTTTGATTCAGTTGAAGAGATGAAAAAACACTTCGAATCCATCAGGGATGAGCTTCAAGATTGATCTTGCTCCCCTCCCTCGCTTTTACAAGGACCTCAACAAGCTGTCTCCGGATCTTCAAGAGACTGTGTGGAGTAAATTGAAGCTCTTTCGCGAGAATCCCGGCCACCCCTCTCTACGGGTCAAAAAGATGAAGGGCTATAAGGGGGTCTGGGAGCTCTCCATCACCGAGCAATATCGGGTTACGTTCGAGTGGGCTGAAGAGGGAGAGGTTCGCACGGCAATCTTACNNCGGGTAGGAACCCACGAGATCTTGAAACGGCCATGAAGGCCACAGGAGTTTACGTGAGCCCGGCCCCAGCGTGCCAATCATCGCGCGCCTGGACACCGAGCCCTAAACTCAATCTATGATCTGAGGGGGGATGGCGATGATCAAGGTGGAATCAGAAAATGAGCTGATGGTCAAGCTGGAGGACGGGGAGGATCTTTTAAAGGAGCTGGCGAACTTGGGGATTGATTCTGGCCTGGTTTGGGGGATCGGGATGCTCCGCGAGGTCCGGCTCGGCTACTGGAACGGCTCAGGATATGAGGAGCACCGGATCGATGAGCCGCTGGAGCTTCTCTCCCTCCAAGGCAATCTGAGCCGCAAGGAAGGAAAACCCTTCCCTCACTGCCACGTTGTTCTATCCAAGCAAGATGGGACGGTGGCCGGGGGTCACCTCCTGGCGGGAACGGTCAACGTGGGCAATGAGCTCTACATCAAGAAACTGGAGGGGGTCACCCTGGAGCGGCGCCGGGAGCCGAGCGGGCTGTTCGGGCTCCATCTGGGCCAATAGAAAGTGGCTATAGCTGGATCGCCGATCTGAGCGGGCAGATACGCTGCATATACTGATTTTATCTCCCCCTTATAAATACTCGATGGCCACGTTCAACCGAGCGATCTACCTCCTTTGCCAAGCTCCCTGATCGCCCTCTCGAAATCCCCGCGATGGACCACCATCAGGATGAAGACCCGCTCCTCCTTGATCAGGTATATGACCCGGTAATCCCCCACTCGCGGTCGATAGAGCGGTTCCCCAGCCTTGGTCCTTATCCTGAGCCTCTTGATCGCCTTACCTTTCGGAAGAGGGCTTTCTCTTAGCATCCGTGCCCTCTTCAATACTCGGAGACGCTGCTCCGGAGATAATTTGGACAGGTCCCCTTATACATAGCGGGTGATCTTAACCCGAAAGGCCAAGCTCCTCCTCCGTTTGGGCAATCAACTCCTCTAAGTCAGTGACCTCCCCNNGGCAATCAACTCCTCTAAGTCAGTAACCTCCCCTTCGATTGCGTCTTGGCAGGCCTTCTCCAGGGCCTCCCTGAACTTGGGATGGTTGGCTAAGACGTAATCTTCCAGGTCCTCTTCGGTCAAGCGACGGAGGACGGCCTTGGGCTTGCCATAGGAGGTGATGATCACCTCCTCGTCATCGCTTTCCAGGGTCCTGAGTATCTCGGACGTCTTATCATGCAATTCTTTGATGTTGACGAACTTTATTTGAGTATGCCTCCTGTTAGCGCTATATTCATAGCTCAATTGTAGCGGATGCGCTCCTCACGGGCAAGTCGCTCGAGCAAGGTCAGGAGGACGCGACGGGTCTCCGCCAGGATGGCCTCGGAAGAGATAGCCCTTGCTTCCCAGGAAAATCCTGTCTAAAATGTAGCATCAAATTATTCCTGAGGAGGGGGTGACTTCGATGGCCGTGAAGATAGAGCGCGACCGGATCGTNNCGCTATGGTAATCCTGAAGCCGTTTTGATCGGCATCGACGCCTTCGAGGAGCTTCTCGACCGGGTCCAGTTGAAGGCCGATCTCGAACAGCGCGAGAACCTAAGTAAGGGGAAGATCTCCCTAGAGGAACTCCAGAGACGGCATGGCTTACCCTGATCCTGGGCAAGGAATGAGCTCCACTTACAGGATCACCCTCCGGGATTTCGCTGTAGAGGACTTCGAGGCGCTCGACGGAGATGTGCAAAGGCAAGCCAACAGGTAGTTTGAGAAGCTGGAGCGCAGCCCTGAGCTGGGGGAGGACCTGGGCCACAAGATGGGAGTGGACCTGACAGGCTATCGGGCGCTGCACTTCTACAAAGACCAGTATCGGATTGTTTACAAGGTCTGGGAGGACCAGAGGGAGGTGGAGATCTGGGGGATCGGCAAGCGGGAATCGGGGAAAGTCTACAAGATGGTCAGCGAGCGGATCGAAAAGGAGCGGTGATCCTGCAGTTCCGACCTTGAACTTGAGTTTGGGGAGGTTACCCAATGGAAGTCCTCGGCAAGCTCTCAGTGCTGGTGACACAGGATTACTGGACCACTGTCAGGAAGTGGCCGACTACCAAACCAAGGCCTGGGGCAGGCGTCGATCTTGGAGGAGAGCAACAGAGGGGGATCCCGGCCGGTCGAGCCACCAG
>JABAHQ010013779.1_pt1 | contig 10657 bp, 11 predicted proteins | sample 7062091 | NCBI WGS metagenome assembly JABAHQ01 (sample SAMN14534359, study PRJNA622989) | marine sediment metagenome | biome: marine biome [ENVO:00000428]; feature: marine pelagic biome [ENVO:01000023]; material: deep marine sediment [ENVO:00002113] | place: India: Gulf of Kutch | collected...
CCCGCCGTGCTCGGACACGGGATCCAGTGGCGGGCGACGGGCATCTCCTTCTCGAGGGCCACGCGCTGTGCCTGGGTCGCACCCCAGAGGATCACCGTCACCTCGTCGAGGTGGATCGGGAGCATCGTCGCCAGCGTCATCGGCTCGACCGCGGGCAGGGAGCAGTCGATGATGATCGTCGGATCGTCGTCGTAGAACTTCTCGACGGCGCTGATCAGATCGAAGACGTTGCCGACCTGACGCACCTTCGCGCGGGGGTGGAGCTGCCGGGCGATGGATTGGATCGACGTGCGGTCGAGAGACGAAACCAGGATGATTCGCTCGGTCGCGGGGGCCTCGGCCGGCGGAAGCTGCTCCTGATGCTGGACGCTGCTCTCGTCGCGCGCACGTACGTGCGAGCCGGCCATCTGGAGGATGGGCTCGAGGCGCTCGAGGACGAGCTCGGTGTCGGCCTCGCTCGCGTGTCGCTCCAGCGCATCGAGGAGCGCGCCGTAAACGAACTTGCGGGCGCGGTCGGCCTCTTCGGGGACGACCGCGCGCTGGGCGATCATCAGCGCCTGGTCCAAGACCATCTGCGCCTGTCGGCCGTTGAAGACGAGGGAGAGCGCTTCGCGTACGCTGTGCGCGATCGGTCCCCCACTCCTGTTCGACTGTTGTGCAGACATCGCCGCCACGGAGCCGAAGCTCCTCGACGAAGTTAAGGCTTCACCCTTTTCGATGCCAGGAAGGTCTGTAATTTTGGTGCGTATATGTAGGCAGAGGGCGTACGCAATGAAACTCACAGCCGCGTCGGTGCTGGTGCTCTTCGGGCTCGCGTGCAGCGAGCCGCAGGCGCGCACCGATCGGTCAGCGGCCGAGACGAGCAGTGATCCCACCGCGGCAACCGAAGTCGAGGCTCCGCCTGCCGAGACCGAGACGGAAGCGCCCGAAGAGGCGCCCCTGGCCCGCGCGCTGGTCAAGGTGATCGTTCTCGGCGACTTCGACGAAGACATCCTCGACGAGGTCGAAACCGGCCTCCGCGAAGTCATGGGTGTGGACGTCGAGCGCATCGAGGACGTCCCGCTCCCGCGCGAGGCCTGGTACCCACCGCGCCGGCGCTACCGCGCCGACCGCATCCTCGACTTCCTCGACGCGCACCTCGAAGGCGAGCCGGAGACGACGCGCGTCCTGGGCCTGACCGCGGTGGACATCTCGACCACCAAGGGTCGCTACGAGGACTGGGGCGTCTTCGGTCTCGGTCGACTCGGGGGGCGCTCCTGCGTCGTCTCGAGCTATCGCCTGAGCGAGCGGGGCCGCCGTCACGACGAGCTCGTCACCCGCCGCGTGGCCACCACCGCCATTCACGAGGTGGGCCACACCCTCGGCCTCGAGCATTGCGACGATCCGCGCGGCGTCATGCGCGACGCGGAGGGGAGCATCCGAACGGTCGACACGAGCGACGGACAGCTCGGCCCGATCTGTCGGGCGCGGATCGAGGAGACGGCACCGCGGGTGGTGCCCTACCGAAGCACGCCCTGATGGAGGTGCTGATCCTCGTCGGACTGGTCGCGGCGGCCGGAGGCCTCTGGGTCTGGGTCGATCGGACCCGACCGCGCCCTCCTGGTGCGCCGCCGCCGGTGGAGTCCGGCAGGACGCGCGTCGAGATAGCGGGGCAGGTCCTGGCGCCCGACCCCGTCCCGCGTACCGTGGCCACCCTCGCCGACGGCGAGTGGGTGCTGGTCCGCGGGGTCGCCGAGCGAGGAGACGCCCTGCTCCGCGCGCCCCTCACGCACAGAGAGTGCGTCGCCTGGAGCGCGCAGATCACCGAGATGGTCGTGAGCGAGGTGTACCCGCACCACGCTCATCGCCGGATGGCTGCGCGTGACACCGGCCAGATCGACGCCGTGCTGCGCGATGGTGAATCGCGCGTGCCCCTTCGCTTTCACGACAGCGCCCGCGTCGCGATCGAGATGGATTTCAGCAGCGTCTTCGACGGCGCGGACCGCGACCGCGTTCGCATGCGTCGCTTCCTCGAGGCGCGCGGCGCCACACTCGAGGTGGGACAGCAGGAAAAGGAGGGGTGCGTGCTCGTCGGCGACGCCATCACCGTTTACGGCGTCGTCGAGTCGGAGGCCGTGACGGCCGGGGACCGCGGCGGTTATCGCGCATCCCCTCGGCGCCTGGTCCTCCGCGTTCACGCGCTCGAGAAGTGAGCCGCTCGAGCCTCACCCGGCGAGGCGCGCGGCGAGCTCGCGCAAGAGCGCAGCGCCGTCTCCTTCGAAGGAGGCGCCGTGCATGCACGCGAGGGTCTTCGGATCGCAGGCCGCGAGCTTTTCGAGGAGGACGCCGGTGTCGCGACCGTGCGCGAAGTAATCCATCTGGGACCGCATCGCCTCGCTCGGCTCGAGGATATCGCCCTGGGTGAGCGGATCGTGCACGTGGCCGGGCTGGGTGAAGAGATCTCCGCAGAGGAGCGTCGAGGTGGTCGTCTCGAAGAGGTAGCCGCAGTCCCATCCGTGAGGGAGGTGCGGCGTATCGAGCCAGCGGACCGAGCGCGTGCCGAGAGAGAGGGTCTCTCCGTCGCCCATGCCCCTGGCTTCCCGGTCAGCCATGTCGTCGATGGAGACCATCTTGGCGACCTGCCCGCAGAGCGGCTGCGCCTCGGGTGCGACGGCGAAGAGCTCGTTCATCGCTCCGCACTCGTCGGACTCCGTGTGCGACAGGCCGACGTAGCGCAGCTTCTCCACGGGCATCACCGTGGCGATGGCCTCGCGAACCAGGGCCGAGAGCCGCCGCGGACCCGAGTGGAAGAGGAGCGGCGCGTCGTCGACGATGAGGAACTGGTTGAAGGTGAAGCCGGGTGGCAGCGCGGGGCTCGGCGGCACGGGGGTGCTGATGCGATAAATGCCGTCGGCGATCTCGGCGATGCTGGTGTTCGACTCTCGGTTGGTGATCTTCATGACGCTCTCCTGTCGGGGTTTGGGTGGTCCTCGGGCGTCCAGCGCAGCGATGCGAGCTGACGGGATGCTTCGGTTGACGGTTGTCGGGGGGTCAGCCGGGCATGAGCCCGGCTTCGCGCGCACGGGCCATGTCGATGGCGTGGGTCTCGGGATCGGGCGAAGTGTTCGCTATCGCGTCGAGGGCGACCGCGTCGTCGAGCCATCGACAAAGCGAGGGTCGGTCACCGATGGCGCGCACTATCTCGCCGCTGGGGCGCCACAGTCTGAATCGGAGCCAGATGGGCGCGACGTGGAACGTGAGAAGGCAGGGGCGGGGCGCACCCCCGATCACCCCCTCGAGCGTGTCGAGGATGTCAGCGAGTCGACGAGGCGGGGCACCGTTCATGAGGGCCGGGGCGAGATGCTCGTCGGTCACGGCCATCGCGTGACGGTGGCGCGTTCGCGAGGGTAGATCAGCAGGATAGGCGTCTTCCCAGTGATGGCGCTCGGCGAGGTGCTCGAGCATGACCCTCGACTCGATGATGATCAGCCCGTCGTCGACGAGAAGCGGGATCGACCCGTTCGCAGAGTACTGGTCGAGGCCCGGGGGCACATCACCCACGAGGGACTGGCGGTAGTCGAGCTCGAGTCCGAGGTGATCGGCGAGGGCGAGGACCCGGTGCGTGAAAGGGCAGCCGCGGTCGTGAAAGAGAATGAGGGTCACGCGACGACCGCGCGCTTCCGAGTAGAGCCGCCGGGTCCTCTGACCTCGCTGCTGTCCTCATCGGCGCGCGCGTTCTCCTCGAAGAGCGGCGCGAGAGACTTCGTGGTCTCCGGGAAGTACCTCAGCCGCATGCGCTCGCAATAGCGCATCAGGTTGTCGATGGATGCCGCGTAGCGGAAGAGCGGGTTGTCGCCTTCGACATAGACGGACACGCCGAGGAACCCGAAGATGCAGGTGTCGATGGAGGTCGGCTCATCACCCATGAAGTACGTCGCCTCTCCGAGGAGCGTGGAAAGCGCGTCGAGGTCCGCTTTCCCCTGCTCGATGATCACTTCTTCGGAATGACGTCCCATGCCGCGGGCATGGAGCTGCTTGGCGAAGGAGCGGCCCACCACCGTCGGCAGGATCCACGAGATCGGCGCCGGTGCGAGGCTCGCGAACTCCTCGAGGCGCTCCCGGCCGCCACGGCCCATGAAGAGCTGGTGTTCGAAGCACTGGTGGTAGTGCTCTTCGAGCATGCGCTGGACCGACACGGCGAGGGCGCGCTGACGCGCATCGAGCCCCGCGTCGAAGTCGACGTCGAAGCGCTCGCTCAGGTGCTCGATGATCAGGGTCGAGTCGCCCATCCGAAGATCGCCCATCTCGATCCACGGCGCCTTGCCCTTCGGCCCCTTGCTCGGATCGTTGGCCTCGACGAACTCGTAGGGGATGTCCGCCATCCGGAGCCAGGTCGCGAGCTTCAGGGGAAAGGGCGCGGAGGTCTCGAAAGGAACGCCCCAACCGGTGCCGAAGGCGAAGAGGCGGATTTCGTCGTTTCGAGGCATGGCTTCAGTCTCCTTCATTCACGTGGTGATGAGCCCAAGGTACCACGAATTTTAACCGATGGTAGAAAAAATTGACCACTGGTCGATTTTAGTTACCCGTGGTAGAAATTCCCCGTGGATCGGGCCAGAAAGCGTAAGCGCAGAGAGCTGGCGAGGGAGGAGATCCTCGCCGCCAGCCGCAAGGTGCTGCTGGACCGGGGCTTGGTCGGGCTGACCCTCTCGGCCGTCGCCCGCGAGCTGAATCTCACGAAGGCCGCCCTCTACTACTACTTCGACTCGAAGGAGAAGCTCGTTTCGGAGCTGGTCTTTCGGAGCCTCGAGCGCCACGCGGGGATCGTGGGGGATGCCATCGCCGCCACGTCGTCCGGCGTCGACGCCCTCGAAGCCCTGATCCGGACCTCGGCGGATCACTACGGAGAGCGATTGGACGAGCTGCGCCTGTCGTATCTCGTGCCGCAGATCGGGACCGCGGCGGCGAGACGCTTCGACCGGGAGAATCTCGCGCGGATCCGCCCGTTCAACGAGCGCATGTACGGGACGGTCGCGTCGCGCATCCGCGCCGATCAAGAGCGCGGCGAGATCGACCCGAAGGTGGACGGGCGACGCCTGGCCTTCCTCGCCCACATGTCCGTGATCGGCACGCTCACGATCGAAGGCCTCGTCGACGCCGCCGACGACGCCCCGCTGATCCACACCCGCGAGGCCATGGTCGAGGAGCTGGTCCAGACGTTCACCGCGCGACTCGCGGCTCCCGCATGAGGTGACGGGGCGGTCGCAGGAGCCCGCGTCGAGGAGATGCGGCGTTCGTGGCCAGCCTCAAGGACACGGCCCGTCGACGCAGACGATGTCGCCGAAGCCGGGGTACTCGCAGCAGCTGTCCGTGGGAGCGCAGGCGTCGCAGGGGCAGCTCGTGCAGCCCACGCCGATCGCGTAGGTGCGGCAGGCTCGGTCGGCGCATACCTGGTTGGCAGCGCAGATCGCCTCGCAAGCGCCGCAGTTGAGCACGTCCCCGGCGATTTCGGTGCAGGCGTTGCCGCACTGGTCGTCGGAGCCACAGGAAGCGGTGCAGTCACCGCGACGGCAGACGTCGTCACAGACGTTGCCGACACGCCCACAGTTCATCGGGTCCGTCTGGAGGTTCACGCAGCCACCGGCGCCGTCATCGGTGAACTCGGGCCGACAGGTGCACATCCCCGAGATGCACACCTCGGCGGCCGCGCAGCCGTTGCCGACCCGGCCGCAATTGAGCGGGTCGCGGCTGAGATCGAGGCCGGAGTCGGGGTCGGGGACGACCCCGGCATCACCGACCGAGGGCGGCATCCCCGTCCAATCCGCGAGCTCCGCGGCGGCGACCATTTCACTCCGGCAACCTCCCTCCGCGCAGGTCTCGCCGTCGGCGCAAGAGGCTCCGCGACAGGAGGCGAGCAGGTTCATCGGGAGGACGACAGTGCGCTCGGATTGGAACGCCGTCACCGCGCGCCGTTCGATCACGTCGGCCCCGGCCAGCCGCCCCACCACCCGAACCGTCACCGGCTCGAGGGCACCCCCCTCGTGATAGACGGCGACGAACGCCGGCAGGGCGTCGAGGTTGGCGTTCGCCGTTCCCATGTCGCCGTCCGGCCCCGTCACCTCGATCGCGATCTCGTCGATCTCCGCGGGGATCGCGAGGTCGGTATCGGTGGTGACCATGATCTGCGTGCGCGGGCTCGTGCACGCCGCGAGGGCGACGAAGAAGAGCGCCATGCCGACTGCGCGCGCCATCAGAACCTCAACACCGCGGGGCTCGTGTTGCCGTCGAGGGGCCCTTCGGGACCGCTCGCCACCGCGACGCCGATGGCGATGCCAGCGCCGACAACGAGCACCGCGCCACCGACGATGGCCCAGAACCACCACTGCTCGAAGATGGAATCGCTCGACGGCGGGGGCGGCGGCTCGTTCCCCGGCCAGCTCGCCGGATCGAAGGTGACGTCCACGCTCTGCCCCGCGTCGACGGCGTGCTCCTGGCGCTCGAGGATCGTCCCCTCGCGCTCGGCCAGGATCACGTGAGCGCCGGGATCGACCTCGATGAGGACGCCGAGCTCGTCGCTCGAGAGCGTGCGATCGTCGAGGTGGATGTTCGCATCCCCTCGCGGCCCGGTCAGGCTGATCCGCAGGTGAGCCGTCCGGCCGGCGATCCGCTCCTGCAGCCCGGTCGCGAGCTGCTTGATGTCCTCGTCCGCCTCTTCGTCGGCGAGGACGGCCCCGACGAGCTCCGAGGCCTCGGTGATCTCGTCGAGCTCCACCAGCGCGACCGCGAGGTTGTAGGCGATGTTCGGGGCCTGGACGAGGGCGTAGGCTTCCCGAAACCGGAGCGCGGCCTCGGAGAAATTGCCCTCCTCCGCCAGGGAGATGCCCTCGCCGAAGAGCTCGCGCGCTCGCTGCCTCCCCATGTCGTCCTGGGCATGGGCCACGGTGGCCGATCCGAAGACGAGGACCGATGCCACGAAGAAGGCGCGAAGCATGGGCGAAGAATAGCCCATCGCGTCGGGGAAGTGAGATTAGACGAGCATCGTGAGCCGCTTCTCGACGGGCTCGCCCTCGGGCTTGCGCGCACCGCGCTCGGCGTCCCGGAGCAGACGCAGGATGTGGTTTCCGATGACGTCGATCTCCGTGGACATGTACTGCTCTCCGCCGAAGCGTCGAATGGTCTCGGTCTGTCGGGAGAGCACCTCGGCGTCCTGGCCGAAGATGCGCAGCGCGATCGGCCTGAGGAACGGCACGACGACGAAACCGGGCAGCGGCAGCTTGAAGCTGATCACCGCGTAGAGCTCGGTCTGGAAGTCGCTCACCGGTGTGAGGGCGGCCGAGACGACGAAGTGACTCTCGCCGAGACCGTACTCGACCTGTACGACGCACGGCATGATGAAGCGATCGAAGTGCTTCACGACGCCGCCTTTGGGCGCGAGGATTTTTCCGACGAGACCGGTGGGCCGGGGCTCCCCGATGTACTCGGCCTCGACCCTGTCGTGATAGCGCCGGACGATCACGTCGATGGGATTGCGCTCCTGGTCGTCGGTGCGGAAGAGCCCGCCGTGGAGGAACGCCGTGTGCGGGACGTCGAGGGCGTTCTCCGCCGTGGCGTGAAGGGACGCCTCGGCGCTCACCCGCTCGGTGACGGTTGTGTAGCCGGGCTTGCCGACGTAGGGCATCCGGAATGGCTCGCGCTCGGGCGTGACGTCCGGGGTCATGTAGACCCAGATCAGGCCGTCCTGCTCGCGGCAGGGGAAGGACTCCACGCGACGATCTTCCGACGCGCCGTTGGACGCGAGACCCGGGACGTGCTGACACACGCCGCCGACGTCGAACTGCCAGCCGTGATAGGCGCACTCGAGGCGCTCGCCGCGCACCCGCCCGAGGGAGAGGGGCACGTTGCGGTGAGGGCAGCGGTCGAGGAGGGCCCCCGCCTCCCCCCGCTCGGTGCGGAAGAGGACGAGGGGCTCACCGAGGATGGTCGCCCTCCGCGGCGCGTCCCCCAGCTCGGAGGCGAGGCACGCCACGTACCAGTCGTCGGTGACGCGGGCGACCGACGTGTGTCCCTTCGTGCGTAGCGGGACCAGGCGCTCCTCGGGTTTCACGCCTCCAGATATGCCACGAATGCCCCCGCCGGCACCCCCCGCGCAGAGCAGCCTCACGGTGAGTGCCATCCTGGGCCACGCGTGCGCTGTCGCCCGTTCTCAGGAGTGATCCGCCGCAGCGCACTCGAAATCGCAGGGAAAACCGGTGGCATCGACCTTGCTCACATCGTGCACCGAGCAGCGCGGGCCGTCACGGGACGGGCCCGCAGGGAGAGACTTTCGAATGAGAACACTCGCAATCGCCGCCACCCTCGCCATGAGCACCGCGGTGCTCCTCGTTCCCACCGAGGCCGAAGCCTGCGGCGGGTTCTTCTGCGGGCAGCAGCCCGTCGACCAGCAGGCCGAGCGCATCGTCTTCGCCGTCAACGGCGACGGAACGACCACGATGATCTCACAGATCACCTATACGGGCGCGGCCGCCGACTTCGCCTGGGTCCTGCCCCTGGCGGAGGTCCCGGCCGTGGAGAGCCTCGAGACCTTCCCACAGCTGGCGCTGACGGGCCTCGACGCGCAGACCGGCCCGCAGTTCTGGATGCCCGAGGAGTGCAGCGGGCTCTTCCTCGACGCGGCGGCCTCCGAAGGCTCCGGCGGCGGCGGTCCCCGCGGCGGGGTCGAGGTGCACGTCCGCGCCGAGGTCGGCCCTTATGACGTGGCGGTGATCGAGTCCGAGGACCACACGGCCCTCGTCGAGTGGCTCCGGGGCGAAGGTTTCCGCGTGACCTCCGCGATGGAGCCCTACATCCGGATCTACACCTCGGAGGGGATGAAGTTCCTCGCCCTCAAGCTCCAGGACGACGCCGACACCAGCGACATCGCCCCCTTCAAGTTCACCCTTCCGGGGGACGTGCCTTCCGTGCCGCTCCGCCTCACGGCGCTGGCCGCCGAGCCGGAGATGGGCATCGCCGTCTTCATCCTCGGCGACATGCGCTATGGCCCGGCCGGCACCTGGACGGACGTCGAGATCGACGACAGCGAGATCGTCTGGCGCCCCTACACCTGGCCGATGGAGACGAACTGGGCAGCCCTCGTGGCCCGGGGCGTCGACGAGGTCGGCGGCCGCGGCTTCGTGACCGAGTACGCCGGCTCGACCAACGACTACATCGAGCTCCTCCGCCGCTCCTCCCCGACCGATCCCGATCAGATCGAGGCGACCGCGGCGCTCCTCGAGCTGATGGAGGACCACCCCTACATGACGCGCCTCTACACGCGCCTGTCGCCTGGCGAGATGACCAGCGATCCGACCTTCCGCCGCGTCGCCGGTGGCGACGTCGACCGCACGCGACAGCTCTCGCGCTACGTCGACGGCCGCGACCTCTGCGAGTGGGACGGATCCGGCACCCCCGAGGACAGCACGACGCCGTGCGACTTCGCGACCTGCGGGATCGGCGGCCTCTGCCGCGTGGTCGAGGACTCGACCTCCAGCACCGGCGGCGTCGCGGGCTGCGCCTGCGTCCCCGGCACCACCGCGCGGACGACCTTCGACCCGATGGGCCGGCCCACCGTCTCCTGCGTCGACCGCCGCCTGAGCTTCCTCAACCCCGGCGACCGCGAGGGTGGTGAGGTGCTGCCCGATCCCTGCGTCGGCTTCGACTGCGGCGCGGGCACCTGCGTCGCGATGAACATGACGCCGACCTGCGTCTGTGAGCGCGGCGCCGTCGCCGTGGGCGCGCTGGCCGAGGACGGCTCCACCCGTCTCACCTCGTGCGTCACCCCGACGGAGACCGTCCCCGCGAGCTTCTACGAGTGGCGCCTCCCCGACCTGCCCGCCGAGCTCCCCGGCGGCCGCGAGGTGGTCGTGCCCGAGCCCCGCACCGTCAGCGGTGGTGGCTGCAGCAGCAGCGGCGCCCCGGCGCCGGCCTCGCTCGCCCTCTTCGCGCTCTTCGGCCTCCTCGCGCTTCGCCGGCGGAAGTGAAGCGGAGGGCGACATACGGCCTCTTCGCCGCCGCGGCGCTCCTCTCCCTGTCCGTGTCGGGGGGATGCGCCGCGGAGGTCGGCGAAGGAACCCTCGAGCTCGGCACCGGCGAGTGGCGCTACGAAACGCTCGCCGATGGTGACGAGGTCGACCTGGTCCGCGGCTCCCAGGGCGGGGTCCACGTGTGGCTCTCCATGCGCGCGAGCGGGCTCGACCCCGATCGCGTGACGATGGAGATCGTCACCGAGAAGCTCGACGGGAGCCTCGCCCCCGAAACGAGCGTGGTGGAGGTGAGCCTGAACCCCGCGGCCGAGGAGGGCGTGCTCATGCACGAGATCCTCGGCTGGCCCGCCGTCCTGGCGGAGCCGGGCTGCGTCGTCGACTCGGAGCTCCTGGTCACCGTCACCCTCTCCGACGAAAACGGCACGAGCGCCACCGACCAACGCCTGGTCGTTCCCCGAGGCACCGACATGCCCGCCTGCGTGATGGAGTAAAAGATGAGCCGCCTTCTCCCCTGCCCTGCCTGCGCCCGCCACGTGCGGATCATCGAGTCGTTCTGCCCGTTCTGCGGCAACACCCTCCCCATGAGCGTGCGCGGCGCGGCCCCGGCGCGCCTGCCGACGAAGCGCCTCGGGCGCGCGGCGATCGCCGCGTTCGGTGCGGCG
>JABAHQ010018701.1_pt1 | contig 10657 bp, 9 predicted proteins | sample 7062091 | NCBI WGS metagenome assembly JABAHQ01 (sample SAMN14534359, study PRJNA622989) | marine sediment metagenome | biome: marine biome [ENVO:00000428]; feature: marine pelagic biome [ENVO:01000023]; material: deep marine sediment [ENVO:00002113] | place: India: Gulf of Kutch | collected...
ACGGCCCTCCTCAGGATGAGGCGCGCGAGTCGAAGGAGCGGGGGGAGAGGGTTGAGAAGGGTTGGCGCGGCGTCAAGCTGCGCCTACCCGGAGCTGGGTGAGGGAGGATCGATTCCATCCAAAAGAAACACGCTTTAGACTCGAACCCATGCCCGATCCGAGACCGCCGTCCGACGGGACCTCCGACCGCGACGTGGTGCTGGGACGCAACCTCGCCGAGACCGAGCGCCTCAACAGCCCGGCCTACCGTGCCGGCGCCGAGGCGCGCGCGGCGGTCGGGCGCGCCGCTGGCGACGCGGCGCAGGCGGCCACCAGCCGGCGACGGTTCCTGCGGGCGATGGCGGCGATGGCCGCGCTNNCGAAGGAACGCCGTGAGGCGGCGCGGCGCCGCGAGCCATGACGGTTCGGCGGGAGGTGTATCAGAACCGGAACGCGGCCTGGAGGGCGAGGAAGTCGCCGGCGACCTCGTAGCTGCCGGAGAGGTTGCCGCGGAAGGTGTTGCCCGGCTGCGAGGTCCGCAGATCGATCGCGGCGTCGTCGAGGAACATGTGCGTGTACGCCAGGCTGACGGTGGCCCACGGCCGCGGCTGGAAGGTGGCACCCAGCGACATCCAGAAACGGTCATTGTCGGGAATACGGGGCGTGCGGGTTTCCACCGGCACGGGCGACTCGTCGTAGGCAAGGCCGAGGCGCACCGCCCACACGTCATCCGGCCGCCAGGTCGCGCCCGCCGCGTAGAACCAGCTGTTCTCCCATCGCTCCTGCGTGACGTCGTCGCTCTGGTTGGGGTTGTCGAAGACGATGCGCAGCTCCTGAAGCCGCGACCAACGCGTCCAGGCCGCCTCCGCCATGACGGCCCATTCGGGCGTGACGTCGTGATAGACCCCGAACGACAGAATCTCGGGCGTCTCCAGGGAGGCGCGGGCGCCGGTGTCGACGAAGGCGCCCGTGGCCGAGACCAGCGCCGCGCCGATGCCGGCCGAGTCGAGGTCGAAGCGGGCACCGCCCTCGACCGAGTGCGAGACCTTCGAGCGGAAGGCGAGGCCGAGACGCGTTGACCGCGTGATCTCCGCGAGGAGGCCCAGGGTGTAGCCCGCCCCCCAGTCGTCGCCTTCGAGCTTGGCCCGGCCATCTTGTTGGGCGGGCACGGCGCCGGGGATACCGTTGGCGGCGCCGATGGTGCCGAAGTCGATGGCATTGGAGAGCTCGGCGTCGACGCGCTGCACCTGGAGGCCGGCACCGAGCGACAGCCAGCCCAGCACGCGGTAGGCGACGACGGGGTTGATGTTGACCGACTCTAGATGCGACTTGAGCGCATGGTAGCGGCCGATCCAGCCCGCCGGATTGTCGGTGGACAGCCCCCACGGGGTCCAGAGGGCGAGGCCGAGGCGCAGATCGGGCCCAAGGCTCTCCATGGCGTAGAAAGCGGGTGCCGCGGCGTCCTCGGCGATGTCGCCGCCGGCCGGATTGCCTCCGATGCCGCCGCCGAGAACCGTGGTGGCCGAGCCACCCTCGAATTCGGCGCGGGGGGCGAGGGCGAGGACATTGACGGCAACGTGACGGCCCTCCAGACGACCAAGGGCGGCCGGGTTGAAGGCCATGTACGAGACGTCCTCGGCGCCGGCGGTGGCGCCGGCGAAGGCGTTGCCGAAGGCGGCGGCGCTACCCGATTCCCTGAGGCCATAGCCGGCGGCCGCGGCGTCGTCGGCGAGGCCGGGCGCGAGACCCGCGGCGAGTGAGAGCGCCACGAGGCGCCGCCGGAGAGTCGGGAGATTCGGGGGGAACATGCCGCGAAGGGGCTCCGGCCGTTAACCATGTCCCGTCTACCCGGTGATTATTAACAAAGCGTTTACGGTTAGGAGCGCATTCTGGGATGACCTGAAGTATGCCCCGCTTCTCGATAAGGAAACTGGTGCAGCGTTGGCCTTCGGAATCCTGTCCGGACAGTCCGACGAGGTCTCCCGACGGGAAGACCTGAAGGCGAAGCCCTTCGCCCTGAACCGGCTCACTCTGCGCTTCGTCGACCCGGACACGGAAGCCCAATTCGCGCAGGAGGACCTGCTCAAGGGCCTCCCGGTGATCCGACTCTTCCTTTTGTTCGGAATATTCATCTACACGCTGTTCGGCATTCTCGACTACTTGGTCGCCCGCAATGTGGTGGTCGAGATATGGATCATCCGTTACGCGATCGGCACGCCAATCATTGTCGGGGCTTTGGTGTTTTCGTACTCGCCTGTCTTTCTCCGCTGGGCACAGCCGGTCCTCGCCGTGAGCATGCTACTGACGGGCCTCACAATCGTAGCGATGATCTCTATCGCATCGCTGCCCACGAATCTCAGCTATTATGCTGGGCTGATCATCGTGGTGGTGTACTGTGCGAACTTGCTCCGGCTGCGCTATCTGTACGCCACCTATGTATCGCTGGCGCTGTTAACCGCCTATCAGGTGTCGGCCATCTTCATCAATCCGATTCCCCTGTGGGCGCTACTCAACAACGACTTCTTCCTGGTCACCGCGACCACGACCGGAATCTTCTCGAGCTACGCGCAAGAGCTTCACATACGGCACGGCTATATCAGCAGGCATCTCCTGATGGAGGAGAAGGCGCGCTCGGAGGAGCTACTCAAGGAATCTCAGACCGCCAACCACACCAAGAACGAGTTCCTTGCCGTGGTCACAGCCACGAGCTGCGTACGCCGCTCAATGTCATCATCGGATTCTCGGAGCTGATGAAGTCGAAGATCCACGGACCGCTCGGCTCGGAGCGTTACGGATCCTACATCGACGACATCTACGAGAGCGGCAAGCACCTGCTCGCCCTCATCAGCGACATCCTCGACCTCTCCAAGGCCGAGGCCGGGCGGCTCGCGCTCTACGAGGAGGAGGTGGAGCTACGCGAGCTCATCGACCGGGTGATGCGCATGTTCACCGGAAAGGCCGCCGAGTGCGGCGTGCGCATGTCGCGGATCGAGTTCCAGGAGAACTTGTGGCTATGGGTGGACATGCGACTGCTCACGCAGGTCATGATCAACCTGATCTCCAACGCCATCAAATTCACCGAGAGGGGCGGCTCGGTCACGGTCAGCATCCATCGCGACGCGGACGGCGGCTGCTCCCTTCACGTCGAGGACACGGGCATCGGCATCGACCCCGACAACATGTCCCGGATCTTCGAGCCGTTCGTGCAGGTCGAGAGCGCCATGAGCCGCACGCGCGAGGGCACCGGGCTCGGACTGCCGCTCTCCAAGAAGATCATGGACCTGCATGGCGGCGAGCTCGTCATGGAGAGCCGCACCGGCGTGGGCACGCGGATCGTGGCCCGCTTACCGCCCGACCGCGTGATCCTCCGCGACAGCCCCAAGGAGACCATCGAGACTCTCGCCCACATGCACTAAGTGCGTAGATGCATCGAGATATCGTCGCGGGACACGTTTTTCCCTTTAAATTTCAAATCCTCGCTTCGGCCGGGATGGCCGGCGATCCCGGACGCGCCCGCGGGTGCCTTCTCATGTCTGGTTTTCCCGACGGGACCGGGATGAGGGCGTCATCGTGAGTCCGCCGGAGGACGGGGCCCGCCTCCGCCTTCGCCATCGCGTGTCCACAGGGGATCAGGGGCGTCGCAGGTAAATGAGCCAGACGCGTTCGGTCATGTCCGTCTTGAGCTCGACCGCAGCAGAATCAAGCCCGGCGACGATTTCCAACATCTCGGCGCGATTGCGATAAATGAGGCTCCAATCGCATACGAATTCGAGCGGCCACAGGGTCCCGTTGGGCGCATCGCCCATGTTGCCAATGACGAGCGTGCCGCCAGGTGCGAGCTGCGCATAGAGATCCCGTGCCAACTCGCGCGCGCGCCGCAGCGAAAGGTAATCGATCAGGCCGACCGTGTAGATGAGATCCTGCGGGGGAAGCTGCCGGAACAACTCGCCCGTGCGCATGAGCTGCGTGAAGGAGACCTCCAGGCAGTTGATCGACGAGCGGTTGCCGAGATGAACCACCTCGGGGTAGGCATTCTCGTATGCGTGCGACAGGGCCCGATGGTCCTGATCGATCAGGGTGAAGTGTACCGGGTTGGGCAGGTGCCTGAGCCGAAGGTAGTTCACGACCTCCTGCGCGGGGCCGCATCCGACCGAGGTGACCAGGGCCGGGTCGCTGTCCTCCTTCGCGGCAACCACGCCGGCGATGGTCTGCTTCATCATCACCATGCGGTTGACAATGCACTCGGCGATATCGAGGCCGAGACGGTGCACAAGCTTGGCGAAGGGCGTATCGCCCCGCAATTGCCATTCGTACATGTAGTTCATGACCTGGAAGTCGCCGGGATAGCCGAGCGGCTTCTCGTACGCGCGCCGCCAGATGGCACCCTCGACGAATTCCGGCGTCACAACCAGCTCGGTGAAGTGCTTCGTCGCAGCTAAGGCCTCGGGATCCTCCACGAGAGGGCGCANNGCCAGTCGGGCAGGATGCGCTCCTCGCACATGGCGAACAGCTTGTCCGTGTCGATACCGTTGGCTCTGCGGCCGTCATTGGCCGGAGCCTCGCGCTCGAAGGTGGCGAACAGGTTCCGATAGCGGCGCAACATATGCAGGACATCGGCGCACAGACACCGGTAGGCGGGGTCGACCCGTGCGGCAATCTCGTGCAGGGAGGCCTCGATCTGTCGCCGCAGCAAAATCTCGCGCTGCCGGGCGATGAGATCGGGAATATGGAGATAGCTGTCGGTCAGGTGGAAGGCGACCTTGGTGCGGAAGGGCGTAGGCTCGACGCGCGCGATGCGGCCGCGGCCGCTGTGCAGCAGGATGTTCCCGATCCGCAGATGAAGCGGCACCTCTTCACCGACCTCGTGTGGCCAGTCGACGCCGCGCTCGGTGAAGACCGAGATGCCGGTCATGCTGAGGTCGTCGACCCGGTGCGCGGCCCGGTCTACGACGATCTCCGGCATGAGCCGGGGGAAAATGTCGCGCGCCTTGTGCCGCTCGGCACGGTAGTAGACTCGCCGCCCCTGGGCGCCAGTGAACTCTTCGTACGCCTTCATCCCTTCTTCCCCGAACTGGCGCATTTACGCGCTTCTGAGCGATTTGTCTTTATTCAGCGTATTATCGGCCAAGAAGGTCACCAATAGTAGAAACAAATACCGCCGAAGTCTTGATCGCCAATCAGGTAAAGAAAAGCGTCTTACAGGGCGACGAGATGCCATTGCCGGACGCAATTTCGATGCGGACGGGTGTCGGCCCGAATCCGATCCGGACATGAGATCAGTTGGTCGAATGACGTTCTTTCAAGCAGGCCAACACCTTGTCGTATTCGTAAACATCCTTGAAGCGATGCCGGCTTGCGCAACTGAGAAACGTTCGCGCAAGAGGATTTCCCGAAGTTGCGGCCGCCTTCGCATCGGCAATGCCGTGTGTCTCCAAATAGCTCGCGAGGTCGCGGTATGCATCCTTCTGCGCAAGCTCGCACATGATTTGCCGGCCGCTCGATTGCGGATGCCGCGCATAGCAGATCTCCCACGCCTTGATTTCACCGGCAGACGCGGGAAGGCCCGCCGCCTCGACACCCAGGGTGAAAGAGGCAAGACCGGTGATCCACGACAAGGCGAGCAGTCTCGTCAAGGAAGCCCTTCTTCCCTGGTTCATCTTACCTCCCTGTGCAGGGATATGACCCTATGGGGCAAGAATCTCCCTGCGCTCCGTCGCATCGGTTAGAGCGGTTTTTCGTCGGGCGCACCCCCTTCTCCCTTCGGCGCCTGTCGCCACTCTCCCCGTTCGCCCGAGGTCTGACCGAACGGCAGACTCTCCGCCTCCCCGCCGCCGCCGATCCGCTCGACGGAGCCGTCGGGCAGCAGCCTCAGGATGTCACCGTTGCGGATGGATTCGAGACCGCGCACGCCGACCAGCATCGGCAGGTGGTACTCGCGGGCGAGAATGGCGGTGTGGCTGAGCCATCCCCCGATCTCGCAGACGAGCGCCGCGGCGCAAGGGAAGTGCGACACCCACTTCGGGTGGATGAAGCGGCTGACCACGATCTCGCCCTCCTCGAGCCCGGCGAGGCCGAAACCGCTCTGAGCCTCGAGCGCCGAGACCACGCGGGCGCGGCCGACCACCGGCCCCGCGCCGGAGACGAACACGCCCTTGAGCGCCGCGTCGCCGTGGTCGACGGACGCCTGCTCCTCGCCGAAGCGCAGCGTCTCCAGCGTCGCCACGCCCAGCTCCGCCGGGACGCCGGCGACGCCGACGAAGAAGCGGGCCTCCTCGCGCCGCCGTCCGCTCAGCCGCACCGCCTCGCGGACGAAGTCCGGCTCGGCGAGGCGCGGCACCTCGTCGAGGCCCAGATAGAAGATGGCACCGTCGCCGAGAAGACGCCGGTCGAGGGCGAGCAGCACGCGGCGCAGCACCGCCAGCTCGCGCAGGCAGTGATGCTTGGCGTCCTCCTTCAGGGTCTGGAAGCGCCGGGCGCGCGTCACCGCCGCCGCCAGCAGGCGATCCTGCCAGCCGTGGACCTCGAGCGGACGGGTCTCGGCCGAGCGCGCGCGTCCCCCGTTCATGAGGGTGTCGATGATGAAGTCGGCGAGGTCGGCATCCTCGGCGTAACGGGGGCAGGACAGCTCGTAGTCGAGCTGCGCGCGGTGGCCGAACAGCTCGAGGAACAGCGCCATGCGCGCGTCGCGGGCCGTCACCGACTGCAACCGCGTGAGCCCGCGCGCGATGGCGGTCTCCGGTATGTCGCTCAGATAATTCGCCGGGCTGAGATTGCGCCCCTCGAGCTGCGCCTTCGCCTGTTCCATGTAGAAGGCGGCGGCGAGGTTGACGATCTCCGCCTCGACGTAGGTGCGGGTTATGAAGCGGTGCCGCACCGTCTCCAACACATCGAACAGCTCGTCGGTGGACAGCCGATCGAAGTCCGTCGCTTCGAGCAGCCGGACCTCCCTGAGGAACGACGGCAGGAACGACTCGGCCAGGCCCTTCTCGATGGCCTCGGCCGCACGGTTGAGACGGAAGGCGGCGAGCCGGCCGATGCGGCCGGTGCGCCGGTGCTCCTCCGCCTTGTTGACGTAGAGGCGGCCGAAGGCCGAGACGAGGTAGGGCGGCGCCTCCTCCTCGACCTCGTAGTTCAGGCCGAGGGCGCGGCAGGCGAGATCGACGCTGCCGCCCGGCCGCCACATGGCCTCCAGGAGCGACAGGGTCGAGGGCGTCGGCTGGGGCACGAGCTCGGACAACTCGTTTTGCGCCAGGGCCACCTCGTCCGGTGCCGCGGCCTTGACGAGGGCGAGGAGCCGCGCCCGCTCGCTCTCGATGCGGGCCTCCTCGTCCGTGCGCTCGGCGGCGGCGTGCGGCTCCGTGATGTCGCGGCTCTGCAGAATGAAGAAGCGGCCGTCGCGGTATGCCCACTCGATGTCCTGCGGACCGCCGAAGAGCGCCTCGGCGCGGCGGCCCAACGCCAGCAGCGGCCGCACGTCCATGGGCGGCTCGATGCGGTTCACCGGGCGTCCGCTGTAGCGCCCGAATTCGTACCGCTTCGGCGTCGCCAGGCCGCTCGCCAGCGCATCGCCGGTCCCGGACACCATCTCGACGAGCGCCAGGCCCGCGGTGGACGGATGCCGGGTGAAGAGCACGCCCGCATACTCGGCGTCCACCATGTTCTGGACGATGACGCCGCCGGTCTCGGGGTGGCCGGAATAGCTCTCGGCCTCCGCCGACGAGTAGGACTCCTGCACCCTGCGGACCGCCTCCTCGAGCCCGTCGCGACCGACGCCGAGAATGGAGTCGAAGACGCCGGCGAAGCTGCGTCCGTGCCCGTCCTCGCCGCCGGCCGAGCTGCGCACGGCGACGCGTGTCATGCCCAGCCGCCGCCACAGGCGGTCGATCGCCGCGCGCCGCTCCGGCGTGAGAGGCGAAGCGCCGTTCTCTCTAGTGGCCATCGAACACCTCCGAAGTGAGCACGAGCCCCGCCGGCACCGGGAAACCGGCCTCGGCCAGACGCCCGAGTCGCGCCGCCTTGCCGCCCGTGCCCTCGACGAGATGCGCCTCCTCGAGCGGCACCACCCCGACGTCGCCGTGGCGCCGGCGGCGCCTCTTCGCGGCCGGCGAGCGGTCGGCCAGCAGGTGGGCGGTCGCGCGCTGCTGGGCGAGGACGAGGAGTACCGCGATCGCCGCGTAGACGCCCGCCGCGGCGCTGAGCTGCGTCATCGCCGCGCCGAGCAGCGGAACGCCGAGCGCCCACACCGCGATCCGCGCCTCCCGTCCCATCGGCACCGAGATCTGCACGTAGAGGCAGACGAGCGCGGCGAAGGCGAGAGGCAGGACGAACAGCGGGTCCGGCGCCGCCAGATCGTCGATCCACAGGAACCGTTCCGTGGTCAGCCCGGCGGCGAGCTCGATGGCGGTGATCGACAGGACGAAGATCGGCAGGAACAGCAGGACCAGCAGATTGCGTGCCGGCGTCATGCCGTGCCGGCGGTAGAGCGCCTTGACGGCGCGCGTCAAACGCCGCGGGTCGTCCCCGAGGCGCCTCTTCAGCTCGGCGATCTCGGGCGCCAGCCGGCGCATCGCCACCTGGTCGCGCTCCGCCTTGAGCGAGAACGGCAGCACGAGCAGCCGCGCGCCGAGCGCGAGCAGGAACAGGCCGACGAGGATGGTGTCGAAGCGCTTGATCGACCAGTAGAGCATCTTGCTGAGCCCGACGATGGCCTTCTCCCACGGTCCCTGATCGGCGAGGGCCCGCCATTTCGCCACGTGCGGCAGCCGCTGTGCCAGCGGCTTCTTCTCGAAGTACTGGAAGGGAAGCGTGTAGCGGCCGCGGAAGTCGAAGCCCGCCTCGTGCAGCTCGTGGCCGAGGATTCTGCCGAAGAAACAGCCGCGCCGGTCATAGCACGGAATGATGATCGGCCGGCCCTCGGGCAGCGCCTCGATCATCGCCTTCAGCTCGGGCGTCGGCGTCTTCCGGATCGGGACGTTGATGGCGCCGGGCAGATGGCGGTCCTCGAACTCGAGCGGATAGCGCACGTCGACGAAGAGCGCGTTCTCTTCCTTGATGAGGCGCCTGACATCCGGCGTATCGAGCAGTGTCTTGTCGTTCGGATACGGCGTGATCGCGCGCAGCGTCTCCGGCACACGGTTGGCGAGACCGATGATCGGGCGGCCCTCGACGAACCACTTCTGGAAGCCGCCGACCATGAACCTGGCGCGGTGGCCCTCCGCGACGATGTCCTCCGCCGTCTCGTGGCTGCGGTTGCCGTTGTGGCACAGGACGATGGTCAGCTTGTCGCGGAGATCGATGTTCTTGCGGTAGACGGCGGCCCAGAAATCCGGAAACCGCATGGTGAGAAACCCGTCGATGCCGCCCATGTTGGTCTCCACGGTCTCGCGGATGTCGAGANNCACGGCGGCGAGCATCTCGGCGACTGCGTCCGTGGAGATGCCGAGGGGGTGTTCCTCCTGCTGCCGGTACGAGAGTTCCCGCATCGACGGATCGACGACCCGCCAGCCCTGCTCGCGCGCGGGTCGCGTCAGATTGGCCTGCAGGCGAACCTGCCGCTCCTCGTTACGGTCGATCCATTGGTAGAGGTTGAGCCCGCCCGAGGCCACGAGCAGCGCCAGCGCGCCGACGAGCGCCCACCGCAGCCACCGCGCCGCCCGGGCGTGGCCGGGGCTCCCGGGGTCTTTCATGATCCGCGTCCCGGCATAGGCGGTGCCGCCGACGGCGACCGACAACAGCGCCAGGAGCTGAGACAGGCTCGAGACCGACCCGACGATCAGATCCGGGGCCGGGATCGCGAAAGCCGGCCTCGTGAACGCGATCGCGGCGGTCGTTAAACCAGCGAGGAAATATCCCCCCCTCATGTTCCGCCACCCCCTTGCCCGCTTCTTTTTCAGATCCTTTTTAGGTCGATGGTCCTACTCCCCTGCCTTGCGGAAGCAGGGCGAGAAAGCGGGTAAATGCAATGCGGTAGTGTGACTTGTCTTATATTGCTCCAGTCCTTGGTCCCGGGCGTTTTGCTTAAAAACCTATCAAGCGTGAACACTTCTCGCGTCGGTTGTCAATGAAATCCGGGCTGCCAGGACAATACCCACGGATTCTTCACGCGTCCCATCACCTCCGGCTTGCTTGCGGAGGCTCCGCCGAATCTTGAGACGTTACTTTAGCGTTATATGGCAAGGCCTCGTAAACACATGAGATGGACCGGCCCGCCGATGGATGTCACGGGCCATCGCGCGGGCTCCAGAGACTCGCGGAGGCCGCCGGAAGGTGTGAGAGAGATGGCGCCGGCAGGAGGCCGGCACCCGGGATGGGCCGTCAGTGCAGCATGTGGCTGTCGAACCAGAAGGCGGCGAGCGGCACCAGCGCCGAGCGGGCGTGCATCGCCGCCGCCGACGCGGCGGCGCCCTCGCGGCGCGTGCCGGCGGCCGAGTGTGCCTCGTGGATGTCCCGGTACGAACGGCCGGCGCTGCGGCTCGACGGCAGGTTGAACGTCACCTCGGTGCCGACATTGACGTGACTCTCGATGTGCAGCGTGCCGCCGTGCAGCTCGACCAGCGCCTTGGCGAGGGGAAGACCGAGGCCCGAACCCTCGAACCGCCGCGACAGCGAGCTGTCGACCTGGCCGAACGGTTCGAGCGCCTTGGCGAGCTTTTCGGGCGGGATGCCAATGCCGGTGTCG
>JABAHQ010033536.1_pt2 | contig 10651 bp, 9 predicted proteins | sample 7062091 | NCBI WGS metagenome assembly JABAHQ01 (sample SAMN14534359, study PRJNA622989) | marine sediment metagenome | biome: marine biome [ENVO:00000428]; feature: marine pelagic biome [ENVO:01000023]; material: deep marine sediment [ENVO:00002113] | place: India: Gulf of Kutch | collected...
GAGGAACTGATCTCCAGGGGGATCCCCCCCGATAAGGTAACCGTGATCCCCAATGCTGTAGACGCCACCCGGTTCAGTGTCGGACGTCCCCGGGACGAGGGTTTGGCGGCGGAGCTTCAGCTCCGGGATCGTCGCGTATTGGGTTTCATCGGTTCGTTTTACGCCTATGAAGGACTTTCGGTTCTGCTCGATGCGGTTCCCCGAATGTTGCAGGCGTTGCCGGACATCGGCGTCGTGCTCGTGGGCGGAGGGCCGGAAGAAGAGAAATTGCGGCGGCGCGCGGTGGATCTGGGCGTCGCGGATCGCGTGGTGTTTACGGGTCGCGTTCCTCACGAGGACGTCGCCCGCTACTACGACCTTATCGACGTATTCGTCTATCCGAGGCTGGCCATGCGTCTGACAGAGCTGGTCACGCCGCTGAAGCCGCTGGAAGCGATGGCACAGGGAAAACTGGTCGTTGCCTCCGATGTCGGCGGGCACAGGGAGCTGATCCAGGAGGGAAGCACCGGAGAGCTGTTCAGGGCCGGGGACCCGCAGGCACTGGCCGATGCCGTAGTGAAAATTCTGGAGCATCCCGAGGAGTGGGCCGCGCGACGGGCTCGGGCACGGCAGTTCGTGGAGGAGGAACGCAACTGGAAGGTGAGTGTTTCGAACTATCAGCCGGTCTATCAGCATGTGCACCAGCATTGATACCGAAAGCCAATCCGAGTCGACACCTCGTGCGAGGGTCCTGGTGTTTACGACGGTTTTCCCCCATGCCGGGCAGCCCGGCGCCGGCCTGTTCGTTCGGGAACGTATGCGCCGTGTGGCCGCGCAGGTTCCCGTGGTGGTTGTGGCGCCTGTACCCTGGTTTCCAGTGCAGGGCCTGATCCAAAAATGGCGCCCGCATTTTCGGCCTGATGCACCGCGCCATGAGGTACAGGCGGGGCTCGAGGTCTATCACCCGCGTTTTTTTTCGGTTCCGGGTTTCCTGAAGGCTCTGGACGGATGGTTCCTGGCGATTTCGACCCTGCCGTTGCTGCTGCGCCTGCGCAAGCAATTCAGATTCAACGTGATCGACGCGCATTTCGCCTATCCGGATGGGGATGCGGCCACGCGCCTGGGTCGATGGCTGAAGATTCCGACTACCATCACCTTGCGCGGCACGGAGGCACGCCTTGTGCGCTCTCGGATGATACGGAGCAGAATCCGCACGGCCTTGCGCCGGGCCGAGCGGCTCTTTTCCGTGTCCGGCTCCCTGAAACGGCTTGCCATGAACCTGGGGATCCCCGATCGGAAAATCGAGGTCGTCCCCAACGGGGTGGATACGGCGAAGTTCGCTCCCGTTTCCAGGGAGGAAGCACGTCGCATGCTGGACATCCCTTGCGATGCGCCCGTGCTTATTTCGGTGGGCGGTCTCGTGGAACGCAAGGGGTTTCACCGGGTCCTCGACGTGTTGCCCGCACTGCGTGACCGGTTTCCCGGGCTCCTGTACCTGATTGTCGGCGGAGCTTCTCCGGAGGGGGACTGGACGGGTCGATTGAAGCAGCAGGTGCGCGAGCTTGGGCTGTCGAGGAGCGTGCGGTTTCTGGGGACCATGCCGGCCGAGGAGCTTCGAGTGCCACTATCGGCTGCCGACCTGTTCGTGCTCGCCACGCGCAACGAAGGCTGGGCCAATGTGCTCATGGAAGCCATGGCCTGCGGCCTGCCGGTTGTGACCACGGACGTCGGTGGGAACCGGGAGGTGGTGTGCAGGCCCGAGCTCGGCCGCATCATTCCTTTCGGCGAATCAGGCATGCTGAAAGAAGCAATCGAAAACGGATTGAGCCACACGTGGAACCGGGACGAAATCGTCGCATACGCGCGGGCGAACTCGTGGGATCAGACCGTCGCAACGCTGGTGGGCGAGTTCGAGCATCTGGTGCGAACCCCTCCCGCGCGCGGGACCGCCCTATCGGGTTTCGAGTCCAAGGCGTAGGCCGGACAGGGCGGGGTTACGGGAATCGTTTATGGTAAAGACCCCCTTCCGGCGAATGGTCAGCCGCGTCGAGCGGGATATCTTTCTGCTGCGCAAACGGATGAGCAATTCGTTGAACGGCGGGACAACAGATAATCCGGGCAAAAGAGTCATATTCATCACCGGCGTCCAACGCTCGGGCACGAACATGATGATCGACGTGCTCGAACGCAGCTACGAGACGGATATCTGCAACGAGAACGATGATCGGGCATTCGATAACTTTGTGCTCAAGCCGCGAACGGTGCTGCGGGAAGTGGTGCGGGCGTCGAGCTATCCGTATGTGGTCTTCAAACCGCTCTGCGATCTCGATCAGGTCAAGGCTCTGTTGAATGAGTTTGAACCCGCCCGGTGTGTGTGGATCGTCAGGGATTACAGGGACGTGGTGAACTCCATGCTGGTGTCGTTCCGAAATCATGCGCGCCAGATCCGGCGTCTTGCCAGGGATCGAAGCGACGGCGGCTGGAGAGGACGCGGCATGTCGGACGAGACCCAGGAGTTGATTCGCTCCGTGGCGCACGAAGCGATCGACGACGCCTCCGCGGCCGCGCTGATGTGGTACTTGCGCAACGTCCTGTTCTTCGAGCAGGGCCTCGATTCGGATCCGCGGGTCCTGGCGATCGGCTACGAGAAGCTCGTAACGGAGCCTCAGAGCCAGTTTGGAAGGATTCTGGATTTCCTCGATATACAGTACACGCCCGAGATGACGCGAAATATTTTCGCAAGCTCGGTGCGCCGCCGTTCGCCGCCGGAGATTGAAGCTCCGATCGGGGAGATCTGCGACGGACTCCTGGCGCGCTTTACGTCGGTGATCGATGCGGGCGCTCGTACACCAGCGGGCGCGACGGCGGGATGAGCCAGGCGTACACGAAGCTCGTCTCGGGAATGCTGTTTCCGATACAGGAGGCGTTCAAGGGACACGGTACGGTCGGTGTCCGGCGGTGGCTGGAGCGGACCCAATGGTGGGATCCGGAACGGATCGCAGCACTACAGGTGGAGCGACTCCGGGCGTTGCTGGCGGCAGCGGCTGACCGGGTTCCCTATTACGGCAAGATGTTTGCCTCGTTGGGCCTGGAGCCCGGAGATATTCGAACGACACGCGACCTTGCCGCGCTGCCGTTTCTAACGAAGGCGGATATCCGCGCGAACCAGGAGGCGTTGAAGTCAAACGCCACGAAGGATCTGGCACGGTTCAATACCGGGGGATCCAGCGGGGAGCCCTTGATCTTCTTTATCGGTAAAGAGCGCGTGACGCACGACGTCGCGGCAAAATGGCGCGCAACGCGCTGGTGGGGCGTTGACATCGGGGATCCGGAGATCGTGGTCTGGGGTTCGCCGATCGAGCTGGGCGCACAGGACCGGATGCGCAATCTAAGGGACCGGATGATGCGTACGCGCCTGTTGCCCGCGTTCGACATGTCCACGCGGAACGTTGATCACTTTATCGAGACGATCCGTTCCATGCGGCCCAGGATGCTTTTCGGCTATCCCTCTTGCATCGCCCATATCGCGCAGCGCGCCGAGGAGCAGGGTGTGCGGCTGAACGAGCAGGGTGTCAGGGTGGCGTTCGTGACGGCCGAGCGGCTCTATGACGATCAGAAGGAAAAGATCGAAAGGGTATTCGGTTGCCGCGTTGCCAACGGCTACGGGGGACGCGNNTGCTGCGTCGCCAACGGCTACGGGGGACGCGATGCGGGGTTCGTGGCGCATGAGTGCCCCGATGGGGGCATGCACATCACGGCCGAGGATATTATCGTCGAGATCGTGGATCCCAAGGGCAACGTGCTGGGACCAGGCGAGGCCGGAGAAGTCGTGGTGACGCACTTGGCGACATCGGAGTATCCGTTTATCCGCTATCGCACGGGAGACGTCGCGGTCCTGGAGGAGCGGCCGTGTTCCTGCGGGCGCGGGCTGCCCGTTCTGCGCGAGGTGCAGGGCCGGACAACCGATCTGCTCGTGGCCCGGGACGGCACGGTGATGCACGGTCTTGCGCTCATCTACGTGTTGCGCGACGTTCCCGGCGTTGAAACCTTCCAGATCGTGCAGGAGAGCCTGGAGCGCACGCGCGTGCTGCTGGTCACCGGACGGCAGTTTCGCGAGCGCTCCGTCGGTAGGATAAGGGAAGGAATTCAGCAGCGCCTCGGATCGAATGTGGAAGTAGAGCTTGAGCGCGTGCCACGTATTCCGGTGGAGCGCTCGGGCAAGTATCGCTATGTTGTCAGCCACGTGAGTCCCTACCAGAGCCATGCCGTTTAGAGACATCTTCGTAACCCTGGCCGTGATGGTGACCCTGCCGGCGATCCTGGTGCGGCCGTATATCGGGATTCTGGTCTGGTCGTGGTTGGCCTACATGAATCCCCATCGCCTGACCTGGGATTTCGCCCGCGATCTGCCCTTCGCGCAGGTGGTCGCCATCACCACGATCATTGCCTTTGTCGCCTCCAGCGAGCCCAAGCGCATCCCGTGGACCCGGGAAAGCGTGACACTGCTGCTGTTCGTTCTCTGGATGTTTCTGTCCACGGCCCTTGCCTTGTATCCCGAGCTCGCCTGGCCCCAATGGGACAAGGTGTGGAAGATCCAGCTGTTCACGTTCCTGACCATGGCCTTGATGTACACCCAGAAGCGGCTGCATCTCCTGGTCTGGGTGATCGCCCTGTCCCTCGGCTTCTATGGAGTCAAGGGCGGGATCTGGGTGCTCACTACGGGCGGTGCCCATCACGTCCTGGGTCCCCTCGGCACGTTCATCGGCCAGAACAACGAGATCGGGTTGGCGTTGATCATGACCATGCCGCTCATGCGCTATCTCCAGCTCACTGCCTCGCGGATCTGGGTACGGCACGGCCTGACGGCGGCGATGGTCCTGACCTTTATCGCCATCCTGGGAACCCATTCGCGCGGCGCGCTCGTGGGCATCGCTGCCATGCTCTTATTCCTCGTCATCAAGACACGCAAGCGGATCTTGCCGGTGCTGGTGATCGGGGCGCTGGTGGCCATGGTTCCCTCCATCATGCCGGAACACTGGTTCGAGCGAATGGAGACGATTAACCCGGAACAGCTCGACTATTCCGCCAAGGAGCGGATGCGGGCCTGGGGCAACGCCTATGACCTGGCGCTGGAACGACCGCTGACCGGAGGGGGGTATAACTCACTTCTCGTTCATGGTCGGCGGGACGCGCACAGCATCTACTTCGAGGTCCTGGGCGAGCACGGCTTCGTCGGACTGGGGTTGTTCCTGCTTCTCGCGTGGTTCACCTGGCGATCCGGCAGCCGGATCATCAAACAGACCAAACGAATACCCGAGCTCAAATGGGCTTCCGACCTCGCGGCGATGATCCAGGTCAGCATGGTGGGCTACGGTAGCGCTGGGGCCTTCCTGGGTCTGGCCTACTTCGATCTCATCTATCATCTGATGGCGATTATGGTGATGACGAAGGTGGTTGTTCGCAAGGAGCTGGAGGCGAGGGAGCCGGACGCCGAGCCGACTCAAACGTTGCCGGCTCCCGGCTACGCTTCTTCGACGGAGCCGGCCGGACAGTGACGGCTCAACCGGCACCTCAACCCGTCTCCGCGGACCGCGCCGCAACGCCGGGATTTTGCGGTTGGTTTCACACGGAAGCCGGTCCTCCGCAGGAACCCGCCGCCCTGGAGCCGATGACGGCCGCGCTGCGCGCCGGCGGCATGGAGCAATCGCGGCGGCGCTTGAGCCGGTCCGGTGCCTTCCTGGGTTGCGGCACGCGCGTATCGATCGCCCAGAGCCCCGACGAGCGCTATATTGCAGTCATCGATGGGCGGCCCCAATGGACGGACAGGCGGCTTGCAGAGCTGGGATGCAGTGAAGGCGAGGCCTACGCGCTGATCGCCGCCTATGAACGTTTCGGCGACGAGCTCCTGGAACGTTTGTCCGGAAGCTTCTCGTTTGCGCTTGGCGACGAGGGATCAGGCCGGGTTGTCATAGCGGCGGATCGCGCCGGCATCCGGCCGATGTTCTATGCACTGTCCGGCGGAACCNNGTTTGCGAGCACGGCGGACTCAGTGGCGGCGCACCCCGCGGTCAGCAGGGAGATCGATCCCCAGGCGATCTTCAACTTTCTGTACTTTCACGTTGTGCCCGGGCCGGGAACGATCTACCGGGGAATCCGGCGTCTCATGCCGGGCACCTGTGTCACGTTGGAGAAGGGCCGGGAGCAGACCCGGACCTATTGGCGAGCGCGTTACGGGGAAGACGGCGCTTCACTTCAGAAGGAAGCGAGTGCCCATGAGCTTCGAGAGCTTCTCGAGCAGAGGCGGTAAGAACGGCGGCAGGCGACGGGGGTACAGGCGCATTTCTCAGCGGCGGGACGGACAGCACGACGATCGCCGGCCTTCTGGGCCGGGTCACCGGCGAGCCGGCACGCACCTATTCCATCGGATTCGACGTTCCGGGCTACGACGAAATGGAGTATGCCCGCATCGCAGCGCGGCGCTTTTCCGCCGAGCACCACGAATACTATCTGACGCCCCGGGATGTCGTGGAGGCTATCCCCACGCTGGCGGGTGCCCTGGATGAGCCGTTCGGCAACGCATCCATTGTTCCCACCTATTACTGCGCGAGACTGGCGGCGGGTGAGGGTATTGTTCGGCTGCTCGGGGGTGACGGGGGCGACGAGCTGTTCGGCGGCAACTATCGCTATGCCAAGCAGCAGCTCTTTGCTCGATATACGCATCTGCCGGCGATTTTGCGCAAGGGTCTGGTCGAGCCTTTTCTGTTTGGGATTCCCTTTGGCAATCACGTCCACGGAATCCGCAAGCTGCGCAGCTACGTCAGGCAGGCGAACATTCCCATGCCGCAGCGCCTCGAAACCTACAATCTGTTGCTGCATTTCGGCGCGCGGGAAGTACTGAACCCCGATCTCTTGGGCAGGGTTGATCCCGAGGAGCCTGGCAAGCTGTTGCAACAGGCCTACCGGAACGTCGAATGCGAGAGCATGCTCAATCGCATGATGGCCGTAGATATGCGCTTCACCCTGGCGGATAACGACTTGCGAAAGGTCAACAAGGCGTGCGAGGCCGCCGGAGTGGAGGCGGCATATCCGATGCTCGACGACGCAGTGATCGGCTTTGCCGGTCGCCTTCCGCCGCAAGAGAAGGTCAAGGGAACGGAGCTGCGGCATTTCTTCAAGTGGGCCTTTCGCGACCTGCTGCCCCGGGAGATCCAGACCAAGAAGAAGCACGGCTTCGGCCTGCCGTTCGGCATCTGGCTCACCCAGGATTCCGGGCTGCGAGACCTGACGTTCGACAGCATCAGCTCCTTGAAAAACCGGGGGATTGTCCGGCCGGAGTTTATCGAGGAGCTGGTGAGCCAACGCCATGCCGAACATGCGGCATATTATGGAACCATGATCTGGTTGCTGATGATGCTCGAGCAATGGATGAGCGCGCACGAGATGCGGGCCGCGTGAGCCGCCGGGGCGCTGGTGGAACTGAACTATATCCTCCTGTTCGGCATGGCGCGTTCCGGCACGACCTGGATCGGAAAGGTTTTCGACAGCCACCCGGAGACGCTCTATCGGCACGAGCCCGACAGCTACGGAGGGCTGGCCGCGGTTCCGTTGATTGTCCCGACCGCCGAGGTGGGACGTCACGAGCAGGCGGTCAAGTCTTTTGTTGCGCGGCTGCACTGCACGGGATCGCTGCGTGTCGCGGGCAAGCTGCCCTTGTTTCCGAAGGCCTACTACTCCCCCAGCCGCTTCGCTATGCGCAGAAGCCTGGTGATGCTCGGGAAGCTGGCATCAAGGCTCTTGGGCGACGTCTCGGTTCCCAATTTGATCGACTTTCATCACGCGGGCGAACTCCACGTGGTATGGAAATCGATCGAGTCACTCGGCCGGTTGGGGGTGGTTGCGAGAACTGTCCCGGATTCCCGGGCCATACACGTGATTCGACACCCCTGCGGATATGTGGCCTCCATACGGCGGGGAGAGGCCACCGGAAACCTGAGCGCGAGCGTGCCCGCCAGCGAAGACTACGGAATGCTGGAGCTGCTGATGGACTCCGAACCGGCCCGCAGGCGCGGGTTGGACATGGAGCACATGCGTTCGGCGAGCCCCGTGGAGCGACTGGCCTGGAGATGGGTGCTGTTCAACGAAAAGGCCATGGACGACATGGCGGACGTGGAAGGCTACCGAATCGTGCGCTACGAGGATCTCTGTGCGGACCCGGTGGAGGGGTTCAAGTCGCTTTTCGCGTTCGCGGGCTTGCCCTGGGCCGCGCAGTCGGAGCAATTCGTCACACAGAGCAGCAGCACGGACCGCACCAGCTATTACAGCGTTTACCGGAACGCGCAGAAAGCCGCGAGCGCCTGGAAGCATGAGCTCGACGGCGCCGACGTCGAACGCGTCCTGAGCATTGCGGGCGACTCTGTGCCGGGAAAGATCTATCTTTCCGGACAGCAGATTCAAGATAGGGCGGCCTTTGGCCGCCATGAAGACGCCGCACATTCATAGGGCGGCCTTTGGCCGCCGTGCACGCCAATGTCCTCCGGGCGGAACCATCGGGCGACCTTCGGCCGCCGGGATACCGGCGGACACCATGCCAGACACGGCGCGCAAAGCGCGCCCTATGACTTGTATCTTGCATCTTTTCTCTTGCCTCTTTCATACCATAGGGCGGCCTTTGGCCGCNNAAAATAAGGGAATCCATAAGGGATTCTTGATCCCTTACGACTCTTTACCAGATCAACATGACACAAGCCGCGCTTATACTCGCCGTCGCATTCGTTCTGGTCGCCTGGATCGCGATTCTCTGGACCTATCGCCGCGAGCTGTACTGCGCATGGAAGGAACCGGTCCTGAAAGAGCCGGTAATGATCCTCGAGAGCGACGACTGGGGCCCCGGCCCACGGGAAGATGCACGCCGGCTGGATCGTCTCGGGGAAGTGCTGCGTGGATATCGCGACGAGCAGGGCCACCCGCCGGTGGCAACACTCGGCGTGATCCTGGGTACCGCCGACCCCGAACGGATTCGGGAAGCCGACTTCAAACGCTATTTCCGCCAGACGCTGCAGAGTGAGAAGTTCAAGGAGATCTGCAATGCAATGGTCCGGGGCAGCGAGGAGGGCGTTTTCGCCCTGCAGCTCCATGGCCTGGAGCATTTCTGGCCCACGGCCGTCATGACGGCGGCGCAGCACAACACCGGCGTTCAGGAGTGGCTCGTCTCGGGGGAGGTTCCGGACGCCGCCGAGCTGCCGGCTCATTTGCAGTCCCGGTGGGTCGATGCTCGCACCCTGCCCACCTCACCGATCCCCGAGCCCGATATCCTGGCAGCGGCGGATGAAGAGGTGGCCGCATTCGCCGGGATCTTCGGTTTCAGACCGAGGGTTGCCGTGCCGCCGACGTTCGTTTGGGACCGCATGGCCGAGCGAGCCTGGAGCCGGAACGGCGTCGAGGTCGTGGTTACACCCGGACGACGTTGTGAGGGCCGGGATCGCGATGGACAACCGGTGAATGGTGGTGCGCCGAGCTACAACGGCCAGCGCGCATACGATGCAGCTTATGTCGTGCGCGACATCTACTTCGAGCCCTCATACGGACACACGGCGGAACAGGCGGTTGCCGCAATCGAAGGAAAGCATCGTCTGGGCCGGCCGGCTTTGGTGGAGATGCACCGGTTCAACTTCACGGGAGGCGAGACGCAGGCGCAGAGCAGCCTGAAAGAGCTCAACAAGCTTCTTGGCAGCGTGTTGCGAGCGCTGCCGGACGTGCGCTTCATGAGCACGGCACGGCTCGGGGAGCTGTACCGAAGAGGAGACGCGACGGTTTTCGACCGGCGCCCGGGCGTGCGCCTTCACGCCTGCCTGCGGCGCCTGGGTGCGATTCCCCGCTTGCGCAAGCTGTCACGGTTGAGCGGGCTGGCGCTGCCGGCCTGGGTTCTGATGCACGCAACACGCGCGGCGGGACAGCCGAGCTCGATGCTTAGCACGACACCCCATGCACATTGAAGACGACACCGCTGCGAAAGCGTCCCTGCGGTACCTGGTGGTGACCGAGCTGTTCCTCCCCACCAAGGGCGGCACTGCGGTGTGGTTCGATGAGGTCTATCGACGCCTTGGAGGGAAGCGGAACCACATTGTCACCGCCGAAGTGCCCGGCGCGGCGGAGCATGACAGGAATCATCCGAACAGCGTTCATCGGCTCCGCCTGCGTCACCTTCGATGGATCCGGCCGGCGTCTTTGGGGATCTATGCAAAGTTCTTTCTCGTTACGCTGGCGCTGGCGCTGCGCCACCGGTTTGATGCAGTGCACGCGGGGCGCGTGCTGCCCGAGGGGCTGACCGCCTGGATAGTCGCGAGAATCGTCGGGCGGCCCATTGTGATCTATGCGCACGGCGAGGAGATCATGACCTGGCGTCGCTCTCCTCGGAGGCTGAAGGCAATGTGCTTTACCTACCGGCGTGCGGACCGGGTGATTGCCAACAGCGAGTTCACGCGATCCGCGCTGGTGGACCTGGGTGTTTCCGAGAACCGGATCAGCGTGATCCATCCCGGGGTCGATGTACAACGCTTTCGGCCCGGCTACGAAACGGGAGACCTTCGGGATCGAATCGGCGTCAACGGCGTGCAAAAGTTGATCCTCTCGGTGGGCCGGCTGAGCCGGCGCAAGGGGTTTGACCAGGTCATCC
>JABAHQ010019846.1_pt1 | contig 10649 bp, 3 predicted proteins | sample 7062091 | NCBI WGS metagenome assembly JABAHQ01 (sample SAMN14534359, study PRJNA622989) | marine sediment metagenome | biome: marine biome [ENVO:00000428]; feature: marine pelagic biome [ENVO:01000023]; material: deep marine sediment [ENVO:00002113] | place: India: Gulf of Kutch | collected...
CGCGACGCCGGCCGCCGCTTCTAAATGGCCGACGTTCGTCTTGACGGAACCGACGTAACAACGCTCCGGCGCCTCATCGCCTTCGAGTACGGCGCGCAGCGACTGCACCTCGATGGGATCGCCCAGGGGCGTGCCGGTGCCGTGCGCCTCCACGTAGCCGATGGCCGCACCGCTCACACGCGCGTCGGCCAGCGCGGCGCGGATCACCGCTTCCTGCGCGGGGCCGTTGGGCACCGTGAGTCCGCCGCTGCGGCCGTCCTGGTTGGCGGCGCTGCCGCGGATGACCGCGAGCACGCGGTCGCCGTCGGCCTGTGCGTCGCTCAGGCGCTTGAGCACCAGCACCCCGCAGCCTTCGCCGCGCGCGAAGCCGTCGGCCGCGGCGTCGAAGGTCTTGCAGCGACCGTCGGGCGCGAGCATGTGGGCCTTGGTGAGCGCGACCGTGGTCTCGGGCGAGCACATGAGGTTGACGCCGCCGGCCAGCGCGGTGCGCGACTCGCCGCTGCGCAAGCTGAGGCAGGCCACATGCAACGCGACCAGCGACGACGAGCAGGCGGTGTCGATGGACATCGCGGGGCCCTGCAGGCCCATGAAGTACGCGACACGGCCCGAGGCCACGCTGTGCGCGTTGCCGGAGGCGATGTAGGCGTCGATGTTCTCCGTGCCGCGTTCGAGCACGCGGTGGAAATGGTCGCTGTTGCACAGGCCGAAGAACACACCGGTGGGCGAGCCGGCCAGGCGCTCGGGCGACAGGCCGGCGTGCTCCAGCGCTTCCCAGCTCACCTCCATCAGCAGGCGCTGCTGCGGGTCCATGGTCAGGGCTTCGCGCGGGGAGATGCCGAAAAAGGCGGGGTCGAAGCCGGCGACGTCGTCGAGGAAGCCGCCGTTGCGCACGGACATGCGGGCGGGGGCGTCGGGGTCGGCGTCGAACCAGGCGTCCTTGTCCCAGCGGTCGGCGGGGATGTCGCGGATGGCGTCACGGCCTTCTTCCAGCAATTGCCAAAAGGCTTCGGGGCTGTTGGCGCCGCCGGGGAAGCGGCATCCCATGCCGACGATGGCGATGGGCTCGTTCCTGAACCGACCGCGCGCGTTCGTTCCGTCGGCGGCTTGGAGGGCCTCGACTTTTTCGTGCAACTCCAGCGCCAGCAGCGCCAGGCGCTTGGGCGAGAGTTGGCTGATGCGGTCCAGGAAATCGCTCATGGTTTCGGTTGCATGCGCTGCGCGAGCAGTCGGTCGACTTCTTCGTCGGACAGGTCTTCGATCGCATCCACCACGCTGGTGGACGCCGTGTCGGGCACGGCCTCGGCGGTGGGCGTGTCGGTGGGCGCAGGCGCCAGCACCTCGTTCATCAGGTGGTCGGTCAGCGCGTCGATCGTCGGGTAATCGAACAGCAGCGTGGCCGACAGCGTGACGTCCAGGGCGGCGCCCAGCTTGTTGCGCAGCTCCACGGCCAGCAGCGAGTCCAGGCCCAGCTCGCCCAGCGGCGTGCGCGGATCGACGGCGCGAGCCGGATCGACCCCGAGCGCGCGCAGCGCGCGCTCGCGCACGAAGGCCGCGATCAGCGCGCGGCGGCGGCCGGGCGGCGCTTCTTCCAGTTGCTGCTTCAGGTCCACCGTGGCGGCGCTGCGTTCGGCCTTCGCGGACGACACGGCGCCCTCGGACGCGCCCGTGGCCACGCCAGCCAGGAACGGCGGCGGCGCCTCGGCGCCAATGGCCGAGAGGTAACGCGCCCAGTCGATCGGCAGCACCGCCGCCTGCACAGCCTGGCGCTCCAGCAGGCGCGCCATCGCCAGCAGGCCCTGATCGGGCGTGAGCGCCGCGATGCCCTGCCCTGCCAGCCGATCGGCCACACGGCGGTCGGCAGCGGCGCCCACCTCGGACCAAGCGCCCCAGTTGATGCTCAACCCCGGCAGGCCCTGCGCGCGGCGCGCGTGCGCCAGCACGTCCAGCAGCGCGTTGGCGGCCGAGTGGTTGGCCTGGCCGCGCGAGCCCAGCACGGCCGCAACGGACGAGAACAGCACGAACAGGTCCAGCGGGTCGCTGCGCGTGAGGCGGTCCAGCAGCCAGCCGCCTTGCACCTTGGGCGCGAACACCCGCGCGAAGCGCGAGGCGTCCTGCTGCAACAAGCCCGCGTCGTCGAGCACGCCCGCGCCATGCACCACACCACGCAAAGGCGGGCCGTCGGCGCGCAGGCGCGCGAGCAGGCCACGCAGCGCGGGTTCGTCGGACACGTCCAGCGCCTCGGCGAGCACCTCGGCGCCGAGCGCGCGGATCTCGTCAAGCAGCGGCGCCACCTCGGGCGTCGTGCCCCGGCGGCTGAGCAACACCAGGCGCCCCGCGCCCTGCTGCGCAAACCAGCGCGCCACCACAGGGCCCAGGCCGGCCAGGCCGCCCGTGATGAGGTAGGTGCCGTCGCGGCGGATCGGCGGAATCGCAGCCGTTTCGTGCCGAACCACCACCTTGCCCGCGTGGCGCGCCTGCGCCATGAAGCGGAAGGCGCGCTCGGCTTCGTCCAGCGCAAAGGCGTGGCGCGGCAGAGGCGCCAGACGGCCTTCGCGCAGGTCCTTCGTCAGGCTGTCGAGCAGGCCGCCAATGAGGGCAGGTTCTCGTTCGCCGGTCTCGCCCCAGTCCACCACGTGGTAGCGCAGGCCACGCTGCAGGCCCCGTACCCACTCGGGCGTCTTGATGTCGCGCTTGCCGATCTCGACGAAGCAGCCGCCGTCGGCGATGGCCTTGAAACTGGCCTCGATGGCCTCGCCGGAGAGCGAGTTGAGCACCACGTCCACGCCCTGGCCTTGCGTGAGCGCCAGCACCTCGTCGGCGAAGCCGGCGTGGCGCGAGTCCATCACGTGGGCCACGCCCATGGAGCGCAGCAGCTCGCGCTTCCACTCGGCGCCGGCCGTGGCGAAGACTTCTGCGCCCGCGCGCTGTGCCAGGCGCACGGCCGCCATGCCCACGCCACCGGCCGCCGCGTGGATGAGCACGCGCTGGCCCGCGCGCAGGCCGGCCAGGTGGTCCAGGCAGAAAGCGGCGGTGAGAAAGGCGATGGGAAAGGCCGCGCCCTCCTCCGCGCTCATGGCCTCGGGGCGGCGCTGAACGAAGGCGGCGCGTGCGATGACGTGCGAGGCGAAGCTGCCACCGGCCACGCCAAGCACCTCGTCGCCCACCCGCAGTTGCGTGACGCCGGGGCCCAGCGCGCTGACACGGCCGGCGAACTCGCCGCCGAGAGGACCGGGGTCGCCGGGGTACATGCCCAGCACGTTGAGCACGTCCTTGAAGTTCAGGCCCGTGGCCTGCACGGCCACTTCCACCTCGCCCGGGCCGGGCAGGCGGCGTGTCATCGGCTGCAGGGCCAACTGGTCGAGCGAGCCGCGCGTGGCGGGCACCAGTCGGTAGCTGGCGGGGCGCGGCGCGGCCGTCGACGGGGCGCGGCGAACGCGCGCGAGTTGGGCCACGTGGCGTTCGCCGCCGCGCCAGGCCACGAGCGTGGGCGATGGCACGGGGCGAGCCTCGGCGCCGGCCTGCAGTTCGGCGAGCAAGGACTCGAGCTCACCGCCCTCCTCCAGGTCCACGCCGGTGCAGCGCAGTTCGGGGTATTCGAGCGAGGCGGCCTTGAGCAGCCCCCATACCGGCGCCTGCGCGGGGTTGAGCGTGGCGTCGAGCGCGTCGGCGGCCTGCGCGCCGCGCGTGGCGACCCACAGCGGCGGCGGCGAGCCCGCGCCCATCAGGGCTTGTGCAAGGTGCAGCGCACTCACCGCGCCCAGCGTCCGGGCGCGGGCCAGGCCGTCGTTCGACAGGCCGTCCCAGGGCGCGGCGTCGAGCGACCAGGCATGCAACACGCCGCGCAGCGCGCGTCCGCTGGCGCGCCAATCGGCAAGCAGGCGCTGGTGGTCGGCGGGCGACGCCGGGTCAAGCGTGATCGCGTCCGCGCCACTGGCGTACGCGGCACCGGGCCGCACCAGTTGGCAGTCCTCTCCGCGTTCGCGCAGGCGCGCGGCCAGTGCGTCGGCCACGCCGTGGCGGTCGGCCATCAGCAACCAGGTGCCTTGAACGTTCTCGGTGCGACGCGCCAGCAGCAGCGTCTGCAGCGCGAGCGTGCCGGTGTGCGACTCGCCCACCGGCAGCGCGGCGCTGTCGGCGAAGCCGCACTCGGCCAGCAGGGAGAGCCAGCGCGCGCGCGGCAGCGTGGCGTAGTCGGTGCGCAGATCGGTGTCGTCGAAGGCCCACCAGCCTTCGGTCAGGCCCACGGTCAGGTCGAACCAGCGCTGCGGCTGGGTCACCTCGATCATGGCCAACAGGCCGGCAGGCGCGAGCAGGCCGCGCACCCGGCCCAGGGTGCGGCGCAGGTCCGCGGTGGCGTGCACCACGTTGGCGGCGATCACGAGGTCGAAGGACTGCGGTGCGACGCCTTGCGCGGCGGGGTCCTTCTCGAGGTCCAGCACCTGGAAGCGCATGAAGCCGTGCTGGCCGAAGCGTTCCTGCGCGCGCGCCACGAACAGCGGGCCGATGTCGGTGAAGGTGTATTCCACTCCCTGGGCTGGCAACAGCGGCGCGATGCGTGCCGTGGTGCCGCCTGTGCCACCGCCGATCTCCAGGATGCGCAGCGGGCGGCCGGGGTTCGCGGCCTGGTGCGCGAGCAAGGCGCGCATGACCTCGCCCAACAGGCCGTTGAAGACCTGGGCGGTGGGCGCGTCGCGGTACATGCGCTCGGCGTTGGCGAGCGAGCCGCCGGGAAAGAGCAGCTCCATGGGCTCGCGCTCGCCGCGCAGGGCCTCGGCCATGGACGCGGCCACGCGGCCCGTCATCTCCAGTTCGGCCGCGGCGTCGGGGTGCGCGGCGTGCAGGCGGGCGAGTTCGGTCTCGGGTTCGACCATGGGCCAGGCGGCGCGCGCGGTCCATTGATCGCCGTCGCGAGCGAGCAGGCCCTCTTCCGCCAGGATCGCCAGCAGGCGCGCGAACAGGCGCCCGTGGCGCGGCTGCACGCGCAAGCGCGCGGCCAGGGCCTCGGCCTGCACACGCTCACCGGGCGCGGGCGCCCAGCCCAGGCGCCCCAGGGTCCGCACCACGTATTGCGCGCACAGGGCTTCGAGTTGCGGGATGAAGGCGTCATAGCCATCGAGCCGCGCGGACTGGCGCAGGCTGCCGAGCGCGCGCATGGCTTGCTCGGCCAGGGCCGGCGTGGATACGGCGTTCGTGGCCTCGGGCAGGGGCAGCGGCGCAGGGCGCCAGGTGGTCTCGTAGAGCGCGTCGTCAAGCCAGCGCTCGCCCAGGCGCTGCAGCGCGTCGCGCGACACGCGTTTGAGTTGCACGTCGGCCAGCTCGGCCACCAGGGCGCCATCGGCGCGCCACACGGTCACGCTCGCGCGGGCCGACTCACCTCCGCTCGCGCTGACCGTCACATGGCTCCAGCACCGCGCGCCGGGCGCCTGGTGCAGGCTGAAGCGCGCCATGGCGATGGGCAGGAACAGGGCCTCGTCGTCTTCGGGCAGGGCGGCGGCCAGCACTTGCAGGCAACCGTCGAGCAGCACGGGGTGGATGCGGTGGGTACCGGCCTGCGCGGCCAGTTCGTCGCCCAGCGCGACCTCACCGAGCGCCTGCGCGGCACCGCGCCAGAGCCGGCGGATGGAGCGGAAATCGGGCCCGAAGTCCAGGCCGCGGCGCTCGAAGCCTGCGTAGAAATCGGCGGTGGCCAGGGCCTGCGGGCAGGCGGCCTGGGCGGTGGCCAACGGGGCGCCGCTGGCCACCGTGGCCGTGCGTCGCAGCGTGGCCGACACGTGCGCGGTCCAGGGCTGGTCCTCGCCCGCGTCCTCGGCCAGGCTGCTGAGGGATGCGCGGACCGAGCCATCGGCCTGCGGCGCGCCCCCCACCAGTTGCAGCGTGCGCGCGGCACCGCCGTCATCCAACAGCATGGCCTCCTGCACGGTGATGTCCTCGACGCTCACGGCCTCATGGCCCAGCAGGGCCTGGCCGGCGGCGAGCAGGGTGTCGAGGTAGGCCGTGGCCGGCACCACCGCGTGGCCCTGCACCTGGTGCTGGCGCATCCAGGCGGGTTCGTCGGCGCTGATGCGCGACTCGAAGACGGTTTCACTCCCCGCGCCGCGCAGGCGCGCGCCGAGCAGCGGGTGGCCGGTGTCGCGCGCGCGGGCCGGACGCGCGGGGGCTTGGGGCCTCGCCACGAACCAGCTGCGTTCGCGCTGGAAGGGGTAGCTCGGCAGCGTGATCAGGCGGCCCTTCATGTTGCCGCGCCAATCGATCTCGGCGCCCGCGAGGTAGAGCGCGGACACCGCCTGCAGCGCCTGCTCTTCGTCGGCGCGGCCTTTGCGCAATGAGGCCACGAGCGCAGGCCCCTGATCGCCCCAGACCTTGCCGGCCATGGTGGTGAGCGTGGGGTGCGGCCCGATCTCGATGCACACGTCGGGGCGCAGCGCGGCCAGCGAACGCAGGCCGTCGCCGAAACGCACGGCCTCGCGCGCGTGGCGGCGCCAGTAACCCGGCGTGGTGAGGTCTTCACCGGCCACCTCGCCGTTCAGGTTGGACACCAGACGAAGGCGCGCAGGAGCGAAGCGCACGCCAGCGGCCTCGCGCTCGAAAGCGTCGAGCATGGGATCGAGCAGCGGCGAGTGGAAGGCGTGCGAGACGGTGAGCGATTGCGTGCGGATGCCTTGCGCCTTCAAGTCGTTGGCGATGGCGTCGAGCGAATCCCTGGCACCCGACACCACGGTCTGGTCGGCGCCGTTCACTGCCGCCAGCGAGACGCGGCCCGCGTGCGGCGCGATGGCCTGCTTCGCGCGCGCCTCGTCGGCGAACACGGCCAGCATGCCGCCCCCGGCCGGCAGGGCCTGCATCAGGCGGCCACGCGCGGCGATGAGTCTGAGGCCTTCTTCCAGCGTGAACACGCCGGCCACGCAGGCCGCCGCGAGCTCACCGACGGAATGGCCGATGGCGGCCTGCGGCACCACGCCCCAGGCGCGCCACCACTCGGCCAACGCGACTTCCAGCGCGAACAGCGCGGGCTGTGTATAGCCGGTGTCGTCGAGCGGCGTGGCCGCGCCTTCGGCGGGGAACAGCACCTCCAGCAACGGGCGATCCAGGTGCGGCGCGAGCAACGCGGCGCAGCGGTCGAGCGCGGCGCGGAACACGGGCTCGGTCTCGTACAGGCGCCGGCCCATGCCCGCGTACTGCGCGCCTTGGCCGGTGAAGAGGAAAGCCACGCGGGGCGGGTCGCGGCGCGTGACACGCGCGGTGCTCACGCCCTCCACAGCCTCGCCGCGCGACAGAGCCAGCAGGCGCTCGCGCAGCGTTGTCACGCTGTCGGCCAGCACGGTGGCGCGCTGCGCGAAGTGCGCGCGGCCGGTGTTGGCGGTGAAGCAGATGTCGGCGAGTTCGCCATCGCCGCGGCCTTGCAGGGCCGTGGCGTAGCGGGCGGCCAATTGCGCCAGCGCGGTTTCGTCGCGCGCCGACAGGGCCAGCAGGTGCGTGCGCTTCACGGATGCGGCCTCGGCCGGCGCCTCGGCGGGCGCTTCTTCCACCACCACGTGCGCGTTGGTGCCGCTGAAACCGAAGGAGCTGACGCCCGCGAGGCGCCGACCCTGGATGGGCTCCCAGGGCGTGAGCGCCGTGGGCACGCGCAGCGAGAAATCGCCCCAGGGGATGTGCGGNNTCGAGGTGGCCGATGTTGGTCTTGACCGAGCCCAGCCACAGCGGCTTCTCGCGGCTCGAGCCGAAGACGTGGCCCAGGGCCTGCACCTCCAGCGGATCGCCGAGTTGCGTGCCGGTGCCGTGGGCTTCGATGTAGCCGACCTCGTCGGGCGACACGCCCGCGCGCGCCAGGGCCTCGCGGATCACGGCCTCCTGCGCGGGGCCGTTGGGCGCGGTGAGTCCGCTGCTGGGGCCGTCCTGGTTGACGGCGCTGCCGCGAATCACGGCGAGCACGCGGTCGCCGTCGGCCTGCGCGTCGCTCAGGCGCTTGAGCACCACCATGCCGCAGCCCTCGCCGCGCGCGTAGCCGTCGGCGCTGGCGTCGAAGGTCTTGCAGCGGCCGTCGGGCGACAACATGCCCCACTTGGAGATCAGCACGAAGGGGTCGGGCGACATGATGGCGTTCACGCCGCCGGCCACCACCAGGTTGCTCTCGCCGTCGCGCAGGCTCTGGCAGGCGGTGTGGATGGCCACCAGCGAAGACGAGCAGGCGGTATCGATCGCCATGCAGGGCCCGCGGAAACCGAAGGTGAAGGACACGCGGCCGGCCGCCGCGTTCAGCGCGGTGCCGGTGGCCAGGTAGATGTCGCTGCGCGCCGGGTCGGCCACGTCGATGCGGTCGGCGTAGTCCATCGAGGTGATGCCCACGAACACGCCGGTGAGGCTGCCGTCGAGCTGGTCGGCCGGGATGCCGGCGTGCTCCATCGCCTCCCAGGTGGTCTCCAGCAGGAGGCGCTGCTGCGGGTCCACCCCGGCCGCCTCGCGCGGCGACATGCCGAAGAAGCTGGGCTCGAACTGGTCGATCTGGTCGAGGAAGGCCCCGGCCTTGGTGCGTGCCTTGCCCAGCTTGTTCGGGTCGGGGTCGTAGTAATCGTCCACGTTCCAGCGATCGGCCGGCACCTCGCCGACGGCGTCGCGCCCTTCGGTCAGCAGTTGCCAGAAGGCATCGGTGTCGTAGACGCCGCCGGGCAGGCGACAGGCCATGCCCACGATGGCGATCGGCTCGTGGCGCGCGCGCTCGACCGCGTCCAGGCGCGACTGCAGGCGCTCGATCGCCGCCAGCGCGTTCTGCAGCACGTTGCGGCGCTCGGCGGCCGGGGCGGCCTGCGGCGTGGCGGCGGGGGCGTCTGTCCGATCAGAAGACATGTCTCTACTCCAGAAAAATTCAATGGGGCGCGGCGGCGCTCAGTGCGTCCTGCGGTTGCAGGCGCGACTCCCGCACCCAGACGAACAGCGCTGCGCCGACGATCAACAACAGGCCCAGGCCCACGTGCAGCGGCAGCTTGCCCGCACCCAGCACACCGAGGGCGATCAACAGGAACAGCGTGAGTGCCACCTGCATGTAGATGACGGGCGCGCTCAGGCTCACGGGTGCGGCGGCGGTGGCGCGGTCCAGGGCATACAGCGTGAGGCAACCCAGCACGCCCACCGCCACCATCACCACCAGGTCGGTGGGCGCGGGCCATTTCCACAGGCCGGGCATGGCGGGGCTGAGCGCCAGGAACACACCCAGCGCGGTATAGAACAGGTTGGCCCGCGTGAGCTCGCCTCGCAGCGAGCGCGTCATCACCACGTAGGCACTGAAGCTCAAGGCCATGCCCAGCGGATAGGCCAGCAGGCGCAGCGACGGCAGCGCGTGCGGCGGGTGCACCAGCAGCGTGCCCAGGCCAGCGACCAGCGTGGCCAGCCAGACCGCCGCCGGGGCGCGGTCGCGCAGGAACAGCCAGCCCAGCGCCACCACGAGCAGCGGGCTGATCCAGAACACGCTCATCACCGCTTCACCCGTCAGGCCGGCCTGCATGCCCATGACCCAGGACGCCGGCATGCCCAGCATGAGCAGCGAGCGCGCCAGGTGGAAGACCGGGCGGCGCGTGCGCACCAGCGCGGCGGGGTCGCGCCAGCCGAAGATCAGCAGCATGAGCACCAGGTGCACGACATAGCGGGTCCACACCACCTGATAGGGCGAATAGCGCTGCAGCACCTGCCAGGCCATGATCTCGATCGCGGCCCACAGGCCCACGAAGACGAGCATCAGGAGGATGGCGCGGCGGTTGTCGGACATGGCGTGCCTCACAGGCTCCCGAAACCGGTGTCGGTGGCGAGCCCGGCTTCGCGCCGGAACGGGCGCTGGCGGCGCCACACGTAGAGCACCACCACCACGGTGAACAACACCCCCGCGAGCGTGCGCAGGCTCGGGTCGTGCAACTCCAGCGCCCAGGCGAAGCCCAGCGCGAAGGGAATCTGCAGGTACACCAGCGGCGCGGTGCGCGACACCGGCGCGGCGGCGGTCAGGCGCTCCAGCGCAAACAGGCCGCCCAGGCCCAGCAGCGCCACCGCGCCCACGAGTCCCACGTCCAGCGGCGTGGGCGTGACCCAGCCCGAGGGCACCAGCGGCGCCAGCGCCAGGCACACGCCCAGGCCGGTGTAGAACAGGTTGGTGCGCGTGCGCTCGCGGCGCAGCGCGCGCGTCATCACCACGTAGAGGCTGAAACACATGGCCATGCCGAGCGGGAAGACAAGCAGCAGCGGCTGCGGCAGCGCGTGCGGCCCGGTCAGCGCGAACACGCCCGCGCAGGCCAGCAGCGCCGCGAGCCACACCGTGGGCGAGGCCCGCTCGCCCAGGAACAGCCGCGCCAGCGCCAGGATCATGAGCGGAGCGATCCAGAACACCGACATCAGCACCGCGGGCGACAGGCCGCGGTGCAGGCCCATGATCCAGCACGCGGGCATGCCCACCATCATGGCCGCTCGCGCCAACTGGAACAGCGGGCGCTGCGTGCGCCACAGCAGCGCGGGCTCGCGCCGGCCGAACAGCAGGTAGAGCAGCACGATGTGCCACACGAAGCGCATCCACACGATCTGGTCGAGGCCATAACGGCCCATGAGCAGGCCCGTGAGCGCCTCCTCGGCGGCCCACAAGGCCACGAAGGCGGTGGTCAGCATCAGGCCGTGGC
>JABAHQ010048001.1_pt2 | contig 10648 bp, 3 predicted proteins | sample 7062091 | NCBI WGS metagenome assembly JABAHQ01 (sample SAMN14534359, study PRJNA622989) | marine sediment metagenome | biome: marine biome [ENVO:00000428]; feature: marine pelagic biome [ENVO:01000023]; material: deep marine sediment [ENVO:00002113] | place: India: Gulf of Kutch | collected...
GGCCGGGTTGCGCTCAGGCCCGACAAGCGGCCGCGGCCGCTGGTCCTGCGCACGGGTGCCGGGGACTGCCTGGAATACACCGTGACCAACCTGTTGGGGATGCGTAATCCGTTCAACCCGGTCGAGGTGCGCAGCGGAATCCCGTTCAACCTCCTGATCAACGACCAGGTCGCCGACCGCCGGATCAGCCTGCGCTTTTCCGGGACCGAGTGGTCTGGTGGAAGCGGCGACGACGGGTCCTTTGTGGGCAAAAACCCGAGCAGCCTGATCGGCGTTGGCGCGAGCGCGACCTACAAGGTCCGTACGCCTGAGTCCGGCACTTTCGTGGGAATGAGCTACGGCGCCACGACCGGTGGCGAGGGGCTGGGCGGCAATACGGCCCAGGGGCTGTGGGCGGTGCTCACGGTCGCCGAGCCCAACTCGGCCTTCTACCGCAACACGCTTACCCGCGAGGAACTGGATCTGGCAACGGATACCAGCACGGACCTGGGGCCGGCCGAATGCGGTCCGGGCAACGATCCGGCCGCGGGCTATAGCTGCTCCGGCCACCCGATCGTCGACTACGAAGCGACCTATCCCTTGGGTGCGCCCTGGGATTCGGAGGGCAAGGCTGGCGTGCCGATCGTCAACATGGTCCAGGGGGGCGAGATCGTCCATTCCGCGATCGATGCGATCGTCGGCTACGGTCCCTATCTGAAGCTGGCTCCGGGCGGCTATGGCAAGATCGGCCATTTCCCCGCCTCTACCTATCCGCTGGAAAGCGTCGGCTATCGCAATCCGACCGTGCCGAACCGGCTCGAGCCGTATCGCGACTTCACCGTCGCCTTCCATGACGAACAGGCGTCGTCGCAGGCCTTCCCGCTATGGTTCAACGATCCGGTGCTCAAGCACACGCTGCACGGCGTGCGCGACAGTTTTATGATCAACTACGGGTCGGGCGGAATCGGTTCCGAGATCATCGCCAACCGCCTGCGCGTCGGGCCGATGCACGACTGCGTCAACTGCGCCTACGAGGAGTTCTTCCTGACCGCCTTCACGGTGGGCGACGTCGGCCTGCTGGTCGATACGCCGGCCAATGTCGGTCTCGAGGGATGCGCGCCCAGCCTTGTCGGCTGTGCGGCGAACGGTCCGAAGGCGAGTTTCGCCCTGTATCCGGACGATCCGTCGAACGTGCATCACGGCTACACCGGTGACCGGACCGTCTTCAACAACCTGCATATCGGCCCGGGCGAGCAGCACATCTTCCACTNNTCGCAACATCCATGCCGGCGCGTTCGAGCAGCACATCTTCCATTTGCACAACCACCAGTGGCTGTTCAATCCGAACGACGACAACTCGAACTACCTGGACGCCCAGGGCCTCGGCCCGGGCTCCGGCTACCGCTACGACGTCAATTTCGGCGGCGCCGGCAACCGCAACAAGACCGCGGGCGACGCCATCTTCCACTGCCACTTCTATCCGCACTTCGCGCAGGGCATGTGGGAGATGTGGCGCATCCACGATACCTTCGAGCAGGGAACGGAACTGCAGGCGACCGTCGACGGCGGCGGTGTCCACACGTCCTTTACGGTCGACGGTCTCGGCCTGGGCGACGGCACGCCGGCGGCGGGGGCGCGCGCGCTTCCCGACGGCGAAATCCTCGCCGGCACGCCGATTCCCGCCGTGGTGCCGCTGCCTAGCAAGGCGATGGCGCCGATGCCGGTTGACGGCGTGTCCGTCAAGCTGAACCCGAACACGGTCTGTCTCGACCCGGCCGCCGGCCTGGTCAAGAAGATCAACGATCAGTGCCCGAACGGCACCGACCTGGACGGCGACGGCATCGTCAGCGCCCAGGAAGCGGTCGTCGCGGAGGTGCGCAACACCGGCAGCCTTGCCGATGTGCCGCGCGTCGCGGATGCCGAGTTTGGCCTGAAGAACCCGGGCTATCCGTTCTGGATCGCTGGAATCGAGCATAGCGTCGGTCAGCGTCCGCCGACCCCGCCGCTCGACATGATCACCTCTGCCCAGGCGTCTGCGCTGAAAGCGTCGGGCGATCCCCTGTGGCAGCATCCCGGCTTCGACGATCCTGCCGCAATCCAGGGCTGGGACGGCGGTCTGCCCCGCTTCACGCTCGACGGCTATTCGACCGGCGGCGAGGCGGTGGTTGCGATCTCGCGTCTCGACATGTCCAAGGACATCAAGAAGGCGAAGCCGTTCTTCTTCCCCGAGGAAGGAACGGACCTGGAGAAAGCCGCGATGGCATTCCATGCCAAGCGGAACCATCTAGGCGCCCTGTCCGACGGTACGGGCAAGAACGAGGGCAACTTCGTCCTGAACGGCGGCCTGCCGGTTGCCGGCGCGCCCTTCAACGAGCCCTGTATCGACGATACGGGGACGGTGCTGGCGGAAGGCGTAACGGGCCAGTTCTTCAGCGAAGAACTGGCGGATCTCTGGGATCCCACGGCCATGAATACCCTTGGCAAGTCGCCGTACAACGCCTCGACGCCGCGCGTCTACAAGGCGGCGAACGTGCAGCTTGACGCGGTGTTCAACAAGCTGGGCTACCATTTCCCGCAGCAGCGCATCATCGCACTGTGGCAGGACGTGGTGCCGACCGTCCTCAAGCAGCGTCCGCCGGAGCCCTTCGTGCTGCGCATGAACACCTTCGATTGCACCCAGTACGTGCATTCGAACGTGGTGCCGAAGGCCTACGAGCTGGACGACTACCAGGTGCGGACGCCGACCGACATCATCGGTCAGCATATTCACCTGCCGAAGTGGGACCTGACCTCGGCCGACGGTTCGGCCAATGGCTGGAACTACGAGGACGGCACGCTTTCGCCGGGTATGGTCGTCGAGGTTATCGAGGCGATCAACAAATGGCAGGACGATCCGACCAAGGCCGATGTCCTTACCGACGTCGAGGGCAATCCTGTCGTCAATTCGGCCGGTGTCGCTATTACCGCCGATCCGAAAAACCATTTGCATCCGCTTGACCATCCGTTCTTCGGCGGCACGCCTTACGCGGCCGATTGGGTGGGCGCGCGGAGCACCCTGCAGCGCTGGTTCGCCGACCCGGTGGTCAACGTCCAGGGCGTGGACCGCGGTCTTGGCATCATCTTCACCCACGACCATTACGGTCCCTCGACGCATCAGCAGGTCGGCCTCTACGCCACCGTGCTGATCGAGCCGGCGGGCTCCAAGTGGGTGCATAACGAGACCGGTACGCAACTCGCCACGCGCACCGGCGTTGCGCCGGAGGCCGATGGCGGTCCGACCTCGTGGCAGGCGGCGATCCTGACCGGTTCCGAAGGCGTTGGGGGTTACACCCAGAACGTCGGTGCCGAACTGGTCGAAAGCCACCGGGAGTTCTACTTCGAATTCTCGGACTTCCAGCATGCCTACCAGGACGGCGTCTATGTCGGCGCCGGAGCGGACGGCTTCCCGCTGGTCGATTATCCGTTCATCAAGGGGCCGGAAATCGCACCGGGCCTGTTCCTGAACCAGGCAACGATCCTCGCGGCGGATCCCAATACGTTCCGCGAGGCCATCCAACCGCCGTTCCGGCAGCAGGCGCCGTTGGTCAACGGCTTCCCGGTGGATATCTGGGAGTTCCCGGCGTATTGTCCGGGCGACCCGGGTACGGGCGCGGTCGTGCCGCGGCCATGTCCCGAGGCGATCACCGCGGACGACCCCGGCATGTACGTGGTCAACTACCGCAACGAGTCGCTGATGGCGCGGGTCTACGACCCGAACCGGACGGACTGCCCGGACGGCAGGCCCGGTTGCCAGGCCAAGTACCGCCAGGGTGACCTTGCCTTCGCGATGGACACGAACACGACTCGTGCCATCCCCGAGCTGAACGATAAGCTCGGAAAGGCGCCGGCGACCTATGGCGGCGGTACCTGCTACGGCGGCGTGTTCTGTCCGCCGATCTCCGACCTGGCCGCGCTCAAGGGCGGCGATCCGTTCACCCCGACCATGCGTGCGGTCGACGGTGACCGGGTGCATATCCGCATGCAGGCCGGCGGTCAGGAGGAAGAGCACACCTTCAGCATCCACGGCATGAAGTGGCTGCAGGCGGGCTCGGGCTTCGGCGAGGCCAAGAACTCCGGCTGGCGCAACGCCCAGCCGGCGGGCATCTCCGAACAGTTCGCGCTGCGGACGCCGGTCCGGATCGTCGACAACCAGGCCGGCAACCAGGCGGATTATGCCTACAAGGCCACCACGGCGCTTGACGGCATGGTCAGCGGTGCCTGGGGCGTCCTGCGAAGCACCCGGAACGCGCCGGGGACGACGCTGTATCCGCTGCCGACCAACGACTTCCTCGTTGGCGACGCGGAAATTGCGGACAAGCAGGACTGGAAGGGCGTCTGCCCGGCAGGCGGGAAGAACTCGACGGTTCCGAACGCCCCGCTGCGCAGCTACGACGTCACCGCGGTGCTGGCAGAGGACGTCTTGCCGGTGCCGGCCGGCGTGACCGTGCAGGACCTGTTCCCGAATACCCATGCGGGACGGGCGCCGAACGGCGGCACGCTGGTCTACAACACCCGTGCGACGGTTGTCGCGCCGACCGCGGAAGCCGCGGGCGGCGTGGGTCCGCTGCACGACCCGACGGCCATCCTTTACGTCAGGACAGAAGACCTGGTGCACAAGGTGGATACGGACGGTGACGGCATCTTCGACCTGGGCGACCTGAACGAGAACGGTGTCTATGACGACACCGGTCCGAATCCGGAGGTCTGGGACGACCGTTGTCTCCGCTACGAAAACAAGGTCAAGGGCGATGCCAGCCTTCCCACCTGTCCGGTCACGCTGAAATCGGCCGCGCCGGTGGAACCCATCGTCATCCGGGCCAATGCAGGCGAATGCGTCGAAGTGAAGCTTCGCAACAAACTCCTGCAGCAGGCCACTTATGACGACGGGTACGGCAATGTCTGTGCCGTCTACGACGACACCGGCAAGGCCGTGTTCGAGGACACCGGACCCGACAAGTACAAGGGCGGCAACGCCGATTGTAACGGGGACGGTATCTATGAATACGAGTATCTGGCCTATGCCGACGTCACCTTCGACTCCATGCCGGACCTCGCCAACGGCAATTCCCTTATAGGAATGGTCCGGCGCGCTCCGGGTGAAGGCCTCGTCGGCATGACGACCTTCAACAACAACCTGGTCGAACCGTCGCCCTTCGTGGGTATGCATGGTGGCCTGGTCGAGTTCGACGTCACCAAGCATGACGGCGTGGTTGTCGGCCAGAACCCGTCGCAGGTCGCGGGCCCGGGTGAGTTCGTCGATGTTCGCTGGTATGCCGGCGACATCACCCCGGTGCTCAACATCGTGCCCGGCAAGGGGAACAAGGGGGACACGCGCGAGTGGACCCTGAATCCCACCCCGATCGAGTTCGGCGGCTTCAATATCGCGCCGGCGGACATGATCAAGCAGGGCCAGAAGGGTCTTATGGGGGCCGGAGTGATCTATCCGGCAGGCTCCACCTGGACGGTCGATGCCGGCACCACTACCGAGGCCACGGTCTACGCCCCTGGCGGTACGTTCCGTGACTTCACGACGGTGGCGGCGAAGGGCGCCAGCATGGTCTATGCGGACTCCTATCCGGTCGAGAACCTCCTCGGCGAGGGCGACTTCGGCGTGGCCGAGGATGCCCAGGATATGGGTCACATGGCCATCAACTACGGCACCGAGCCGTTGTGGTATCGCTTCGGGATCAACCCGACCGACGACGAGGGTATGTTGGACCTTCCGAATGCGGGCGATGCCTACAGCAACGGCCTGGCCGGCGGCGATCCGGAAACCGCGGTGTTCGACGTGGCACCGGGGGCTCCGTTCCGCCAGCACGTGCTGATGCCGTGGGGCCCGGGTCGCGGTTCGACCTACGACCTGCACGGCCACGTGTACCAGCGTGACCCCTATGTCTGCCCGAACGATGCGGACCTCGGTCTGACGGGCAAGTGCAACATGGGCAACGGCCATGCGGGCCGGTCCGGTAACGGTTCGGTTGGCTCCCAGGCGCTCGGGGACAACCCGATCGGGTTCTATCTGGGCGGCATCGAGAGCTGGTTCCCCGGAGAGCACTATGAAATCGTGATCCCCAGTGCCGGTGGCGGCAATGGCGTGGCAGGCGACTATCTGTTCCGCGACCGCATGGGCCTGGGCAATGCTCAGGGGCTGTGGGGCATCGTGCGGGTCGAGTAAGCCCGTATGTTGCGGGCCGGTCCCCGATCGTTTCGGGGACCGGCCCCCGCTCTCGCAAACAAAAACAATACAGGGGGCCCGGAACTTGCGGGTGCAGTTCGTCGAACGGCAACTGCACCCCACTCTTCCTGAAGATCGCCGAAATAATTGGCTGAGGTTAACCAAACCATTTAACCATATGTTTTTATGGATAATTTGCTCAATTTCGCATAAATTTTCGCAAACAGTATGCCCGCCCTTGGCGGTATTTGCGCAGGGTGGCGCAAAAAGGGGAAAGACAGGAGTTTTGCCGTGAAACAGACGATACTGACCGGCGCGGCTGCCGCGCTTTCGCTGGCTCTGGCGTTGACGCTGTCCGGCGCCGGTGCCGGATCCGCCCAGCAGCCCGGCCTGGCGGCCAAGGTAAACGGCGAGGGTATTTCGATCCAGCTGTTGCAGCGGACCGTCGACGCGACGACCCGCATGGGCTACGGAAATATGACGCAACCAGCCGCCTACAAAAAGGTGCAGCGGCAGGTTCTCGATCAGCTCATTTCGCAAGAGTTGCTGTGGCAGGAGGCCAGGCGGACCGGCTTCGTGGCCGCCCCGGACGAGGTTGACGAAGTGGTGGCGCAGCTGCGCGCTCGGTACGATTCCGAAACCGCCTACCGGCTTGAACTTGAAAAGAACGGTTTCACCGTCGAAAGCCATCGGGAGGACGTCAAGCGACAAATCTCGGTCCGGCGCTGGGCCCATGAGACCTTTGTCGAAGAGGCGTCTGTTTCCAACGAGGAGGTCCACGCCTTCTACGTCGCGAACGAAGAGCGTTTCATGCGGCCCGAAATGGTGCGCGCGCGGCATGTGCTGATCAAGCTCGGTCCCGACGCCGACGAGGCCGGGGAAGCAGCGGCCCGGCAAAAGATCGAGGAAATCCTCGGCAAGGCGAAGCAAAGCGCGGACTTCGCCACCCTGGCCCGGGAGTTTTCGGAGGGCCCCAGCGCGTCGCGGGGCGGCGACCTGGGATTCTTCGGTCCCGGCCAGATGGTCGAACCCTTCGAGACGGCGGCCTTCGCGCTCCAGCCGGGCGAGGTGTCCGACGTCGTGCGCACGAAATTCGGCTTGCACATCATCAAGCTGGAAGAGCGCAAGGCGCCCGGTCTCGTGCCCGAGGAACAGGCCGCGCCGCAGGTGCGCGACCACCTGGCCTACGGCAAGCTGCAGGATGCCGTCGGCGCGCGCGTGGAGACGTTGAAGGAGCAGGGCCAGATCGAGATTCTGATCGCGCAATGACGCGGTCCGGTACGCGGCACTGAGCATCATTCAGACGGAAGGACCAGAAGCGATGAACCCGAGCAAGATTTCGTCAGGGCCGGCACGGCTTGCCGCCGCCGCGACGGCGTTGGCGGCGCTGACCGCGCTGGCCGTCGCTGCGATCGTGCCCGCCACCGCCGACGAGGCCGCGACCGCGGAAATCGACCGGCTGGTCGCCGAGGCCAGCGTCGAGGACGGTGCCGCGATTGCCCGGATTTGCGGCAATTGCCACACCTTCCAGCCCGGGGCCGGCAACAAGATCGGGCCGAACCTTTACGACGTGTTCGGTCGTCCCGTGGCCGGCGCCCCGGGATATCCCTATTCGCCGGCGCTTTCGGGCCAGGGCGGCAAGGCCTGGGACAACGCGCTGCTGGACGCCTTCCTCGCCGACCCCAACGCCTGGGCGCCCGGCACGAAGATGTCCTTTCCGGGACTGAAGACGCCGAAGGAAAGGGCGGCGGTCATCGCCTGGTTGCGCGGTCTGACAGAGACGCAGGCGCAATCGGCGCCACCACGTGACAGGCCGGTGGCCGTGGCGGAGCCCGAGATCGACAAGGCCACCTGGCGGCTGCAGCGCGAAGGCCTGGTGATCGAGCTGTCCGCGAAGCCGGTTGGCGAGGCGGCCCATGCGGAGTCGCTGCTTGCCGGCGCCCATGCCGAAATCGCTTTTTCCATCACCGACGAGGCCACTGGCGAACCGGTGCGCGGTCTGTTCCCCGGCGCCTGGATGGACGTCGCCCTGCCGTGGGGCACTACAGAGGAGTCGAGCCTGGGCTGCAAGGACCGGGCGGGCCTCTATCTGCAGGGCCAGGGCTTCAAGCCGATGATCGACATGAACAGCTATTACATGATGGTCCTGAACCGGGAGCCCAGCATCCTGGTGTTCGACCCGCTGGTCAACGTCTCGGGCTCGACCATGCTTTACGCGCAGATCAACCTGAAGGAGCCCGGCGCCGACTGGGTAAAGAGCCTCGACGACCGCTGGTTCTTCGTCAGCATGCCGCGGGCGAACCAGATCGCCGTGGTCGATAACAACTTCTTCAAGGTCGTGCGCAACGTGGACGCCGGCGTACATCCGGTTCGCGTCGCCGTGCAGCCGGACGGACGCTACCTCTGGGTCGGTAACGACAGCAGGGAACCTGCCGAAAGCGGCGTCACGGTGATCGACCTGGAGTCAATGAAGACCGTCGCACAGATTCCGACCGGCGCCGGGCATCACGAGATCGCGTTCGCCGACGATGGCCGGACGGCCTATGTTTCCAACCGCAAGGACGGTACGGTCAGCGTCATCGACATTCAGACCCTGGCCAAGAAGGCGGATATCGAAACCGGGCGCAGCCCGATTTCGATGGCCGTATCGCCACTCAGCAAGTCGCTGTACGTCGCGGATGGCGCCACCGGCGAGATCGCGGTGATCGATACCGCGAGCGAGGCCGCGGTCACTCATATCCAGGTCTTGCGCGGCCTCGGCCCGCTGCGCTTCGACCAGACCGGCCGTTGGGGATTCGCGGTCAACACCGCGAACGACCTCGTCTACATCATCGATGCATCGAACAATCGGGTCGCGCACGAGATCGCGGTCGGCATGCGGCCGTACCAGGTCGCCTTCTCGCGCTCCTTCGCCTATGTCCGCTCACTGGGTACCGAGCGGGTTTCGATGATAAACATGCAGGAGCTGGAAAAGGGCCGCAAGCCGCCGGTGGTCACCTTCGCGGTCGGCGACAAGGCGCCCGAGGAAGNNGCCGACGCGCTGGTCGAGGCGCCGGGCGAGGCCGCGGTATTGGTGGCCAGCCCGGGCGACGCCACGGTCTACTACTACATGGAGGGCATGAATGCGCCGATGGGGGCCTTCCGCAACTACGGCTACCAGCCGCTCGCGGTCGAGGTGGTCGACCGGGCGCTACGCGAAGGAAAACCGGGCGTGTACAAGGCCGACGTCAAGCTGGGCGATCCCGGAGTCTATGAAATCGCGTTTATCATGGATGCGCCGCAGATTCTCCATTGCTTCCGAATGGTGGCCAAACCGAATCCCGATCTGCGGGACGACCGGGTCCGGCTGGCGGTAGAATTCCTGCTCGACCAGACGCGGGTGCCCGCCGGCGAGCCCATGGCCATGCGCTTCCAGTTGACCGATCCGGTAACGGGCCAGCTTCAGCGCGGCCTGGACGACGTGCGTGTCCTGGTCTACCGGGCACCAGGCCAGTATCGCACCGAAATCGCCGCCAGCGAGGTCAGTGACGGGATTTACGAGGCGGAATTGCCGATGAAATTCCCGGGCTCCTATTTCGTCCATGTGTCGTCCGCATCGAAGCGAGTGCCGTTCGGCCAGTTGCCTTACGCGACGCTGCGCGCCGTCACGATGCCGGCAGGCAAGGAACGGACGGGCGGTTGACGAATCTGGTCCGCCGGCAGGCGTGGACAGGCTGCCGGGCGGCCCGGCGAGGATGGGGGAAATGCCCCAAATGGTTGGGGGGTCGCCGGATTCGGGGCGTTTCGCCCGGCCATCGCTTTCGAAAAAAACGAGTATTAACAAAATATTAATGCAAGTGGCGGGTCTGGCATGGAACTTGCGGAATGCGGACCCGGAACAGGATGCCGGCGGGGCTTTCGACCTGATGGGGTGCCGGTCGAAACCAGAGGATGATCCCCGCCGGCAGCCTTGTCGACAGGAACGCTGCGACCGACGTCGCGCGGGACCGATCTGGGGAGAGACTCGATGAGCCGAACAGCCGCAACAGCGACCGCCGGACCGCCGCCGCGTGGTGTTTCGCGGCGGCAAGGCGTGGGCTCGCGAGCGATTCGTTAATCGGCGGAACGGTGCGCGCCGGGAATGAGATGGCGGCATCGTCAACCGTGGCAAGGAGGATTGATGACAGGGAAGGATTTGGTCCGCGGCTTCCTGGGGTGGTCGGCGGCGGTTCTGTTGGTGGCGGGTTTCGCATTCGGCGTGTCCGCCAGGACGGAAAACAATCCGCAAGCGGCCGGGCAGATCGCAGCGAATGCCGGCAACAGGGCGGAAGTCAAAGATTCCGACACTCTGATCCGTCGCCAGAACATGGACATCGAGTTCGCCGCCAGGCCGCTCCTCGGTCCGACGGAGGCGGAGCGCGATATCTATGAGCGCGACGCGGCCAGCTTCTCGTTCCTCATTACCGACCGGGTGAC
>JABAHQ010011480.1_pt6 | contig 10644 bp, 6 predicted proteins | sample 7062091 | NCBI WGS metagenome assembly JABAHQ01 (sample SAMN14534359, study PRJNA622989) | marine sediment metagenome | biome: marine biome [ENVO:00000428]; feature: marine pelagic biome [ENVO:01000023]; material: deep marine sediment [ENVO:00002113] | place: India: Gulf of Kutch | collected...
GGGTCGTGATAGGTCAGGTCGGGATACCAGAGCAGTTCGACGGGCGAGACGAGGCCGGGCCGGACCCCCAGGATGCGCCGTTGCTCCGGGGTGTAATGGCGCTGAACGATGTGCCAGTCCTCGGGGCGGGGGCCGACCACGGCCATGTCGCCGCGGAGGACGTTCCAGAACTGGGGCAACTCGTCAACCTTGAGTTTCCGCAACACGCTACCAACGGGCGTAATCCGCTCATCCTGTTGCGCTGTAACCATACGATCAGGGCTGTCAGTGCCGGTATACATCGTACGCAGCTTAAACATATCGAAGGGCTGACCCTCTAACCCGGCTCGTTTAGCCCGGTAAAAAGCCGGCCCGGGGGAGGTGAGTTTTACGGCCAGGGCGGCGAGCAGGATGAGCGGCCAGGTCAGAAGGAGGGCGCCGCCGGCGAGGAGGAGGTCGAATAGGCGTTTAATCATAAGCCTCCCTTTCAGGCCCCCCTGACCCCCAGCGGGGGGAAGATCGGCGTTCCCGGGATCTTCGATAGGCTGGATCCAATGGGGTAGATTTTCGTGGCGGGTGAAGGACCAGTGGTCTGGGGCGGCCAGGATACGCTGTTCGAGGCGTCCCAGGTAGGCCCGCAGGTCGGCCACGATCTCAGCCCGGCTGTGGCCTGGGCTGAGGTGGAGGGGCTCCTCGATCTCAACCACCCAGGGGAAGGTTCGACAGTCGGCGAAGGTGGGCAGGACCGGCGCGCCAAAGAGCTTGGGCAGGCGGATGGGGCCGGAGCGGACGACGGCCTGCCCCCACAAGAAGGGGACGGGCAGGGCAAAGGTTTCTGCGGCTATCTCTGGCGCGGTCAAATGCTGGTCGCCCTGCAGCCATAAGGCTTCGTTTCGTTGGAGAATGGCCCCCATGTGGCGGTCCGGGACCAGGCCGCGGGTCAGGAAGGGGAGGGCTGAACGGGGGGCCATTCGCAGGGGATGCACTAGCTTGCGGTAGAGCCAACTCCGATGGTCCGGTTCTGTCTGGCCCACGGCCATGCCTTCGACCCCGGCTACGGCGGTGACGGGACAGCCGTGGGCGACCAGGATGGCCATGGTCAGGTAGCCATGCGCCCCGGAGTGAGAACTGAGCAGGACCGCGCCGCGCCCCCCGGCCCGGGCCGCCTCCAGATGCTCCAGCCCGCGCACTTCACTGAGCTCTCGCAGTTGAGCGTGACTCAGGTGCGGGATAAGATCAATCACCAGAAAATTCCAAATATGGGCCTGGTGATGGGAGAGGTTGAGATCCGCCAGGCCCCTGGCCGGATTGCGCCCCTGCAGCATCAGTTCCAGGTTGTGTCTGGTCCGCGCCCGTTCCTGGGGCGATAAGAACAGCCACAGGCGAGCGCAGAGGCGGGCGAGACGGGGGGCATAGCGCAGCCGAACCAGGGGCGGAAAGCGGCGCATGACCGCCGTGAGGCCCCAGTAGGCCAGAAAGCCAAGGTCCTTTTTTTCGATGAGCACCATCAGCCGGTTGATCCTTTCAGGTCGAAGATCCGCTTTTCGCTTGCTGCCTCAACTAACAGACTTTGAGACTTGCTGCTTGTTTTCGATGAAGGCTTTCATGCGATTAATCGTTCGAAAGTTATCAGGTAATACTTCATCATCCGCGATAGTCACCTTAAATTGTTCTTCGATAAAGAGGAGGAGCCGCAGGACAGCCACTGAATCGAGAAAACCAGTGCTAATCAGATCCTTGTCGGGATCGATCTTCGTTAGGCCGCCGCCAAACAGCAGTTCGTCAATAATAAATCGTTCAATTACAGCTTCGGTACTCATTAATAGACTTCTCCTTTAGAATTTTAGGCGTGGTTCTTCGCCAATAAAAAAACGTGAAACGTGAAACGTGAAACATGAAGGGTGACAAGGTAAGTAATTCCTCTAACGGGCGCTGTGTAGAACGTCATAGCCATACTTGTGAGCCAGGGGCCATGAAAGTGGCGCTAATATCCGGGCGTACTTTGGCAGGGCCTCTTTCCACTCCTCATCAGCCGTAAGCCGCACGGGCCCCCCCCGCCGCATTCTGTTGCCCCCCACCCCATGCCCTGATACGAGGGGGCGCTGGTTGGCGACCAGATCAATCACGGGTTCCAAATCCAGTTTCAAGAAGTCACTTAAGTAGCGCAACGTTTGCGTCGGGTCAGCGACCAGGTCTTCATATCTTAAGCGCAGCACACACAACTGAGCGTTTGCCGCCTGGGTAATATGGACCGCTGCATTAGCTATTCCCCAGCCAATTAAGGCTCTGTGTAGGCCACCTTGAAACGTCACCTGCTGCCCCCTTTCGAGTAACCTGTTTGAACCACGGAGAGCAGACCACATCAGCGCCCGAGGATCTCGAACGAGATGCAGGACTTTCAGTTCGAATCCGCCAAACTTTGTCAGGGTCAGTGTTCGTCGCAAAACCGGTCGAGAACTTTTTGAGGAATCGACGATAATATTTTTCCCGCTTTCCTGGCTAATAGAAACCATCATAGCCCGCCAGAGCTTGCCGTAAAGTTCACAGTTGTGAGCCTGACTGTCAGCAGGCGATCGCCATGGGCCCGATAACGATTCTATCCTTCTAGAGATTTTCTCAGCCTCTAAAGGGGTCAAGTCGGGGAAGTCAGCATAAAGTCGCTCGATGACTTTCCCCCAGAAAGGGCAATCAGGATAGTTTTGGCCACAGGTGCATTGACCGCCTCGTGACCATTCTAAAAAGAAGCTGGCCAACTCGCCGGCCCCAAACACCAGAGGATGGTTTCCGAGCAAGACATCTAATAAGGTTGAACCGCTGCGTCCAGACCCGGCAATATATATAATAGCAGGCATAGATTTATTGTTCTGCATCAACACGGCTCTTGATCATTATTGGTAAAAGCATCTAATCTATAAGTTCAACTCGCTTAGAACTTTAGCCTTATCAGAGACAAAACTCTCGTCAAATTTACCAAGAACGCCCGCTTCTCTGGCCAGGGCGCGGAAGTTAGCAGAGCGATTTGATATATTTGAAGCAACAAGCATCATTTCCAACTCAATCGGGGACATAGATACCATCAAGTCTTTCACCAAATCCGTGTTAACGCCATCTCCGCCAAGATCACCCAGAGCCAGTGAGCGAGAGAATCCATAATATTGCTTCAGCCTGCTCTCACAAATCTTGCTGTAGGTAACCCGGCGGCTCTCATTTTTGAGGGAAGCCTCGATAGCCCAGGCACAGACAACGGCATTGTAAAAGGCAGCCTGGACCCCATGAGAGAAGATCGGGTCAACAAAGGCCCCTGCATCGCCAATGCAGTAAAAATTTTCTCCGCATAGCTTTTCCGAATAGTAGGAATAATCAGGTCTGAAACGGGTAGAGCCTTCAATGAAGGTAGCCGGTTCCAAAAGGTCTTTTAAATATGGGATACGGGCACAGGTTTCCAGAAGATATTGTTCCTGCATCTCTTTCCCCATTCTTTTTACCCGACCTGCGTTTATAACCAAGCCCACACTAGTTTTGTTACGTAAGATGATGTGCCAACTCCAGCCATCCTCATAAGAGGTGATAAAGGTTACTGGTTTTACTTCCGTTAAGCTTTCTGGGCAGTAGCTTTTACCCTCAATACTAACATAACGAGCATTTTTATAATATCCCCAAAGCGACAGAAATTTACGGCCTGGCCCAATCAGTAGCTTGCGTTTATTGAACTGCCTGGCTAAAAGGGAACTATAGCCACTGGCATCAACCACATATTTACAGGTAATATACCCTTGAGAATGGTCGCTCCCCCGCCGATCATCATATAAAACACTCAGCCCTTGAGGCTTAGAAAAGTCAACACGTTTAACCGTAACCTCTTCAAATATTTGCGCCCCATATTCAGCCGCATGTTGCAGTAAGATATGGTCGAAGCGGTCTCTTTCAACATGCAAAGCGGGCCTGGTATAGCCAAAGTTAGAAAAAGCAAACTGGTGTATTTGACCTTCCCAAACGGTTATGCCACCGGCTTTAGCAATAAACCCCTCTCGTTCAATCTTTTTCGATACCCCGATCAAATCAGCAAATTTCCAAAAGTGAGGGATAAGACTCTCCCCCACTGTGGGGCGCGGATGTTTAACCTTCTCAATCAAAACGACATGAATACCCTGTTTGGCCAATAAAGCTGAGACATTACTGCCAGCAGGTCCTCCACCGATAACGACTACATCGCATCTTCTTGGAATAGCCCCATAACTTTGCATCATTATAAGAGCCTCTTTGAAACTTAGCTTTCAAAAAACTACCGAGAACCTTGACTGCGACCGATAGTTTACGATAGCGCAAGCCTTTTTTATTGCTTGCCCTGAGCATTAATCTTATGAATGGCGGCCAGGCCCGGTGAGATGTTGCCTGTGTAAATACGTCCAGAAAATATGTCTATAAAGTCTTCAACGTATCGGCTATGGACAAAAAAAGCAAAGGCGAAGGGATGATCCCAAAACGCATCAATTAGACTTTGAATGACGTCTTGGCCCTGGTCACAACGACGCTGGTACTCAGCGAAGGGATTAACCTTATCTCGGTGCTTTCCCTCCAGGTACGCGGCGATGGCTTTGGCGGCATGCTGCCCCTCTTTGACCGAAAAATAAACGCCGAACGAGAAAATCGGATCAATAAAGCGGTGGGAATCTCCCACACATAAATACCCTGGCCCCGTAAACTCTTTAATATGATAGGAGTAATTAGAAATCGCTCTAACTTCTTCAGTCAACCCAATTTCAGGCAGACGTCTGGTAAGCTCCGGATTGAGGGCATGCAACTCCCGCATTAGAAAGTCATGTTTGCTCTCCTTTTGCGCCAAAAAATAATCTGACGGAACCGTCACCCCTACGCTGACAACCTCCTCATCGAGAGGAATGAACCAGGCCCAGTGGTTCTTTTGTCGATAGAAGATCAGCGTATCATCACGCTTCTTTCCGGGGTCACGGATGGCACCGTCCACCTGAGAGAAGATGGCAATCTGTTTATCGTAGTTACCACGCTCCGGTTTACTGGTGACACCAGCACTACACAAGAAGGTAGCCTGACCAGAAGCATCGATCAGCACTTCCGACTCAATCTCTTCGATACTGCCCTCGGCCGTTCTGACGCGTACCCCACGTACGGCTCCATCTTCGGCCAGAAGCGGGGCGATGGCCTGGCCATGAATGAGGGTTGCACCTCGAGACGCTGCTGTGTCAAGTAACATCTGGTCGAAGTTACTGCGACGCACCTGCCAGGTACTGGAATCAAAGATATCACCCTCAGGAGATCGATCCATAACAGGAATATAGAAGGCATTCTTTCCCCCAGGACCGTAGACCTTCACGCCATACTTGACGGGATGTCGTTGTTTTTTCATCTCTTCCTCAAGTCCGAGGAGCCGAAGGCAGCAGCCACACTCGCCCGTCAGTGATTCACCGATGTGATAGCGAGGAAATGACTCTTTTTCTATAATCGTCGACTTAATACCTGCTTGAGCCAAAAATAAGGCGCTGGCCGTTCCTCCCGGACCACCGCCAACGATGGCAACATCCGTTTTCAATGTTGTCCTCCTTAACTGATTTAAATCTGTTAACTTGATTATGTCACGAAATAACCACAGGTAGCTAACTGTGGGCAAGTAGGGGCCGGTTGATTTTACCGGTTGACGTTTTGGGTAGAGCCTCGCGGAATTCAATGCTTTCTGGAAGCATGTAGCGTGGCAGACGTTGGCTACAGTACGTTTCCAGTTCTTTGGCCGTTAGGTCATTCTTTTCCAAGGGCACAACAAAGGCTTTGATCCGGTTGCCCAACAACTCATGGGGAGTGGCCACCACGGCCACCTCTTTCACAGCCGGGTGGCTGTAAAGGATCGTTTCGATTTCCCCCAGTTCGATTCGATAACCTCGACTTTTAATCATATGATCGCGACGACCAACATAAATCCAATTTATGTGATCCTCGTCCAAAGCTACAATATCACCGGTGCGATAGGCCACTTCGTCAAAGTGGGGTTGGAATGGGTTATGGACAAAGTTTTCGGCTGTTTTCTGCGCATCTCCCCAATACCCCTGGGCCACGCACGAACCCCGCACCCACAATTCGCCTTCCTGGCCTGGTGCAGTCACAAGCTGTCCCTGGTCGTCCACAGCAAACACCTCGACATTTTCACAGGCAACGCCTATAGGCACGGGTTGGGTACGATCCGGCGCTACGTCTTCGGGCTGGACTTTATAGTAAGTACAAACATTAGTCTCAGTAGGGCCATACAAGTTGTAGTAGTCAGCATGGGGTATAGCCTTTACCAGTTGGCGTAGGTATTTGATCGGAAAAACCTCTCCGGCAAACAGAACAACCCGCAATTTAGAAAGATCGTGCGCCTCCAATTTACCGTAATTGACCATCAGCGACAGGATTGAGGGTACCAGGTAGGTGACCGTAATATCTTCGTTCTGCAATAATTTGGTTAGCTGTATGGGAAAAACTGATAAACCTTCAGGGACCAGTACGACCGTCCCTCCAGCCTTAATGGTCACGTATATGTCAAAGGTTGACAGGTCAAAGTGGAGGGGGGCGTGACTGGTTACCCGGTCATCTTGGGTCATATGAAAAGTTTCGTAGCACCAATTAATAAAGGTAAAAATAGTCTGGTGAGAAATCATGACTCCTTTGGGATCGCCAGTCGAACCTGAAGTATAGAGTATGTAAGCCAAATCGGTCTCGATAGCCCCACTTGGGGGCAGCGATCCGCCATCTTGGGCATCCACTTCAGCCCAAGGTATCACTTGAATCCCTGCTGGCAAGTCGTCCTGCGCCTGTCCCCCGTCATCGGTCAAGATCAGGGTCTCCAGTGGTGTGTCTTCGGCCAAGAATTGCAGCAGCCTGGCTAACTTCTCTGTCGATGTCAATAGCACCTTGATGTCACAGTTACGGGTAATGTAGGCCAGCCGTTTAGGCGGAGCGTTCGGATCAAGGGGGACATACACCCCGCCCGCCTTCATAATGCCAAACACACTGATAACTGATGCGAGCGACTTATGAATATAAATGCCAACCCGGTCGCCCCGCTGGACACCACTCGCGCGCAGGGTTCGGGCCATTTGGTTGGTTAATGTTTCTAGTTGTGCGTAAGTGAGGCTCTGTTCCTGGAAACGAACTGCTTCCTTATCTGGTAAACGTGCTGCACTCTTGGTGAGTAAGTGATGAAGCAGATACGCCATAAATTAATTTTTTCCTTTGGCGTTTTTCTCAATCACTGTCCGGTACCACTACGAGACTTCGCCTAAAAATCGGATTTTTCCTTAAACAAACCCATCTGTCGTTGATATTTGGCTTTTTTTTGGAAGCGTAGTTACTTTGGCTATCAAAATCAGAAAACCCAATTTCTTTCATCTCTTATGCCAAAATCTCGTTATGGTATTTAGTATTTTAAGAAAATTACATTTGAAACTCATTTGAATCCTGTATGAATTATTATGGAAATAGAATACAACGTGAATTAACCATACAAAATGAGAAAAAAGTCACGAATAGTATAGAATATATGGCGGAACGCAATCCGGACCCATTACAATCCCAGCCAGCGGACAATAACCATGCGTTGGATGTCGGATGTACCTGAGTAAAGCGTTCCGCCGATGGCGTCACGCAAATCGCGCTCCACTTCAAATTCAGTCATATAACCATAGCCGCCGTGGATTCTAATGGCGTCCAAGCTTGATTGAACAAAACACTCGCTCAAATAGAGCTTGGCCACAGCCGCCTCCATCACAGCCGGCTTGTTCATCTTTTTAAGCCAGGCGACCTTATATAACATGAGGCGCGCCGTTTCCAGGCGTACTTTCATATCGGCGATGCGATTGGCCACCGACTGAAACTTGCCGATTGGCTGATTGAACTGACGACGCTCACGCGCATAACGAATGCTGGTCTCCAGTTGGTATTCCATCGCACCCACGTGACTGGCCAGAATACAGCTCCGTTCCCACTCCATTGAACTATTAAAGATGTTGACCCCGGCTCCCTCTGGCCCCAGCCGATTCTCTTCGGGCACATAGCAATCCTGCAAAATGACTTCCCCCATGGGCGAAGTGCGTAGTCCCATCTTATCCAGGTCGCGGCTGACGCTAAAACCCGGCCTCTCCTTCTCCACCAAAAAAGCCGTGATACCGCCTATCCCTTTGGCAGGATCCACCGTGGCGAAGACCAGAGTCAAATCGGCTAGAGGGCCATTAGTGACAAACATTTTGCTGCCATTAAGTACATAGCCGCCGTCACGACGCCCGGCCCGAGTGCGCAGGCTGTAGGCGTCGGAACCAGAGTCGGGTTCGGTCATACCGTGTGCAGCAATCAAATCACCATAACATAAACCGGGCAGATATTTCTCCTTTTGGGCCTCTGTCCCAAAGATTAAGAGTGGTAATTGCACACTCCACATTTGTGCATTCAGGGCGAAAATCAGCCCATTGTCCCGGCAGCTATAGCCCAGTCCCTCCATCACCAGCGTCGTCGTCAAGATGTCGGCATCGGTACCCCCATATTTTTCCGGGATAGGCAACCCCTGAATACCGAATTGGGCACATTTTCGCCAGTTCTCCAGCGAGAACTCAGCGCGTTTGTCGCGCTCGACCAGCCCTTGATTCAGTTCTTTACGCGCGAATTCGATCACTGCCTTTTTGAAAGCTAACTGTTCTTCTGTCCAGGAAAAATCCATAAAATCATCAACTTCTTTTCAAGCGTTTATTCTGCTCACAATTTGGCAGCCGAAAACAATTATTGTCCCCGCTGCACCCCTGCAGGATGAAATCACAGGCACAACTCTAAGTTAAATGGTTGCGCTTTTGTTATACGCTGGGTAGGACTCTGGGGATCATTGTAAGTTCTATGCAGCGTCATTAAACCAGTCTGGGGCCAGACGAAACTTGGTGCAGTTCGACGTGGATAAATCTATCTGGTTGGATAGACCAAAAGACCTCCAAGCTGCTGGGCAAAGCCATCCTATCCAGCCCCCCGGTCCTGGCTAAAGATCGGGGGGCTGATGAATATAGTGCGCTTACTTATGGCCCATTATGGGTTTTTAAGGATAAGGGGCAGGAAGGTAGTACTTCCTGCTGATACCTCTTCACCCGTCACACCAAAGTCTGTCAGGTGACAAATATTGACTTGTAGTTTGTTCTCATCAGGGAAGCGTGTATGACGGCCACAAGGTGCCGGTGGTTCTTCGACGACAGGTTGCCATATCCCACCAGATTCATCGAAGAAGTAAAGCGTCAACGTCTCTTCATCCAGGCCCTCGACATCGCTGTCTGCGTAGTAAATGGTGATGGTCATAGGCGTTGAGAAAACCAGGCCAGGCACGTGACTGCCACTTTGATAAGCATCGAGGCTAAAGAAGCCGAAGCCGTTTGTCAAGGGAACCGTCGGCGCAATTTCGTTGAGGATAAAGCCCGTCTCTTGGGTAACTGCATCTCGAATGAGGTTGACCATTACGGTCAGGCCAGCGTCGTTTACCAGCGTCAGGGTCCTCGTAGGTCCAGGCACGGCGCCGCCGATACTGGTTGCTTCATCACCATGGACTGTCACCACCGGGTTACCTGTAGCGGAGGTCAGGGCATTGCCAAAGCCGGTAACCAGGTAGTCTCTGTTAGTAATAGTCTGGGTGGCCGTGACGACAAAGGTTGGGCCAGGATCTGCCGCCTGCCCGGCCCCTAGTGCGCCTACAGTGAAACTGATCACATTGCCTATCCGCACACCACCTACACTAGAGACAAAGTTGGCCCCGGCAGGGATCACATCGGTGATGACTACGTTCGTCGCCGTTATGTTGCTGGCATTGGTAACGCTGAGGGTGTAGCGGATATTATCTCTCGCGTCAGCCACCATGGGTCCCCTCTTGCTGATACGCAGCACACTGTTAGGCGTCTGGATGGTGGTCGAGACCGGGTTGCCGGAGTTGCTAACGCCGCCGGTAGCACTCGCAGTGTAGTCCCTATTGATAATAATGCCTTGCGTGGCCGTGACGACGAAGGTTCTGGTAACCGACTGACCAGGATCCAAATTACCGACGTTAAAATTAACCACGTTACTGATCAGTTGGCCGCCGGCAGCGCTAACAAAATTCGCGCCGGCGGGAACCGTATCGGTGATAAGCACATTGGTAGCTGTTACATTGCTGGTGTTCGTCAGGCTGAGCGTGTATCGAATGGGATCACCCGATGCAACAGAGGCAGGGCCACTCTTATTGATGCCCAGATTAGGCCCAATCGCCGTTGCCACAGGTTCGCCCACAACTCTGACACCCTGACCACTAAGTATATAATTATTATTAACGATGAGGCCCTGTGTGGCACTGATAGCCATAGTTCTGGGGGTGATCGCCTGACCGGGGGCCAAACTACCCAGGGTGAAAACGACCGTATTGCCGACCAGAGTAGCGCCTGGGGCCTCAATGAAGGTCGCACCGGTAGGGATGGTATCGGACAGAACTAATCCTGCGGCGGTTACAATGCCGGTGTTAGTGACGAAGAAGGTATAATTGAATTGTTGATTGGGAAAGGCGGTGGCCGGGGCGACCTTGAGGAGCTGCACTTCCGGGGGTTGTTGCAGTGGTGCGGGGGGGGGACTAGCCTGGATGATCTCTGGGGTTAGCAAAGCTAAGGCTAC
>JABAHQ010034130.1_pt4 | contig 10639 bp, 12 predicted proteins | sample 7062091 | NCBI WGS metagenome assembly JABAHQ01 (sample SAMN14534359, study PRJNA622989) | marine sediment metagenome | biome: marine biome [ENVO:00000428]; feature: marine pelagic biome [ENVO:01000023]; material: deep marine sediment [ENVO:00002113] | place: India: Gulf of Kutch | collected...
CTGTTTTTGACTGAGCAGTTTTCCTGACATCGGTGATGGACTCGCCGGAAGCTACAACCTGCTTGTTAAAAATGGCCACCCACTGCTCCCTATATTTCCCCAGTAATTGTGAATGGTGTTCTCCTGCCCAGTTCAGGTCTTCCAAATACCTCTCGTCCATATCTATCGCCTACCTTAATATTACCCTAAAGCTTTAAAAAAGCAAGGGCAGGTCTAACCCTGCCCGTTCTCTATCCGGTGCGCCTTCTCATCGACGGCATCCCTCAGCACCCCGTAGCTGGATGTAGCCAGCTTCCCGAACAAGGCACAGGCAACCTCAATCACTGCATCGCTGTCCTGCGAGACCCCCTTCAGCACACTGCTGGCTACTGCAAGGCAGTTCTTGAACAGCTTGGTATTTTCTGCCTTCAAGTTCTCTAAGACGATTTCCCGCTCATCTGGCTCCAGCCTCACTAGCTCGTAGCCCTCGCCGATCGGAGATGGTCTCCCGCTCACCGATCTCTCCGGAAGTTTGGATTTCGGTAACATCCTGGACGGGGTAGAATCAGGGGAACCGCGAGAGGTTCCCCTGCCACTCTATGCTGGCAATCTCAGGGGAGCGACGCCGTGCCGTAGGCCGAAAGCTAGAATGTGGGCTCTGGTTAGCCCCATCTGGGTTTCAGGCGGAGCGAGGTGCAATGCTGGGACGCCCGTTAAGTGTGTAGCGATATCGTGTTGGCCAAGTTCGATGATGCCAAGGCCACGGTCTATAGCAGTCGATCCCCTTTGTTACCTTTACTTCTGCCCCCTTGTTGTGGTAAAGTCAAAGGGAGGAGAGGTAGATATTTGGACAAGCGAGCTTTAATTCAAACTAAGTGTTGTTTCGATGGGAATTATCAAGATCTGATAAACTATTTAGACCGAGTTGAGGCTCCTGACCATGTAATCAAACACTGGAGAGAGAGCGTGCATTCTGATCTCTGCGAAACAAGCAGATTATTCCTAAACTTCCTAGCATCAGTCCAGGCTCTTGTGGATCATACTAGGCATTACATTGAGGCTAACTATTCAGAGGAGGAGCAATTTAGAATCCTATATGAAAAGGAGAAAGGCGCGAGAGTCGCGAATGTTCCTCTGAGAAAGTTTGTACAGGATCTTCGAGGCTACACGTTGCATTGGGAGCTTCCGATTATGACAGCCACCGCGTCCATCATTGAGATTCATGAAGGCTCATCCGGTAGTTTTACTGGCAAGATGGAAGCCAAGATAGCCTTGAACACCTCGCGACTCCTGCAATGGGATGGCTGGACATCGCTTTCCAAGAAGTACATCAGACAGCATCCTGAAGAGATTGTGATTAGGGAACTTTCCTGCGAGTACTATGAACTGATCAGCCAGTTCTTCCAATGGATGCATGAGGAAGAGCTAAAGCACCTGGGTTACGTTCCAACTAGGACTGATCCCCAGTAGTAGAGTAGGGGCGATGACCACAATCCCTCCTGCGATCGGTGTTAAAGCTCTTTAAGGTTAGCCCTTGACTCCGCTCGTGGGGAATCTGAGCCCCCTGAAGAATGGCCCCTAATCGCCACAGAACTCGCCGCGGCGGGCGGTAGGTCGAAGGATGATGTGGTGAAGCCCCGAGGAGATTTGCCCGTCGCCCACATTCACGTCTCTCGCCCTGCTGCGCTATAGTTGCTGAAAGGAGATGATGAAACGATGTCCGTATCCGCATACTGGCTCACAACCATTGCCACTATTGTGATTGCTGGATCAGCAATAGCCACGCTCTTTTCAACGTGGACCTTCCGGCGATGGATAAGGAACCAGCGCCGGCCCAGACCCATGTTCATCAGCGGCGTGGTAAGGCGTAAGACAGATCCCCACGGTTTCGAGATTCAACTAGAGATCGGGAATCTGGGAGAACTTCCACTCTTCATTAGGTTGGTTTCAACGTGGTTTTGGGTAGGGAAAGAATGGGTGCCAAATGACTGGGAGACCTACCGCATAGATGAGGGCATGATCAGACCTTACGATGCCCGCTCAATAACGGTGGAAACCATCCTCTATGGAGACACATTACAGTGGTATAAGGAAAGACTCCGGAATCAAGGAACCCCACCAGCACCTGAAAGAGACGACGTACAGGTAACGATTTATTACGTGTCAGAGCAAGAGGAGATATCAGAGCGTCTTGAAAATCTCAAGATCTGGTGGGATCATGATAAGGACGAAGGCCAGATAGTTCCCCCGTGGATCTGGAAGGAGTGGCCTGGTCTGAGTGATTCGTCAGTACCCCACACATTTGGGTGCGACAGTGGCGCACGAGAGTAAATTACCGGTTAATCCCCTAACCACCTTTAACAGACAACGAGGAGCCTGGCCTAATCTCCTTTGGGGTGAGAGGATCCAGCCAAGCTCCTCAGTTTGGTGAGAGGGTAGGTTAAGAGCAGCCTAACGGACTGGAGCTCAGCCGCCACGCTCTCGCAGTGAGGCCAAACTTAGCAAGAAATGTCACAAACGCGAGAAACTCTTCAAAAGAAGCCTCGATAGNNCTGCAGCAACTGGTTAGGCGATTCTGCTCAAGAGCTAAAGCTACAGTTTTCTTCAAGCCGGGCACCGAAATAGAGCACGCCCGCGATTCTACACATGGCTTTCAGCACTTCGATGGCGAATTGATCAACGCACATATCGGCAACTACCTTAAATTCTTCGAACACATTCTTCGCGCCGACTACACTTGTATCGTCTTCGCCAGCTCTTATGAAATCTACCATCCACACAATGTCGCCATGGATAAATTTGTCTAGGATCCTTCTGCTGCTTTGGCCCCTCCGCTTTAGAGCTTTAAAGGCTTGTTCTATCTCCTGCTCGCTGATGATCCCCATCTCTGACGCTTTTCTGAGCAAGTAACCTATGCTTTTGCTATGAAGCTCGTGCAGCTTCTCCAACATTTTCGCGGCCAAATCGGCCTCATTTGTGGCTTCTTGCTTGCTTCCTCTTCAGCCACCCTTTCTCTTAATCCTGATTCGAGCGCTGTCCTGCAGAGGCTTATAGTTCCAGCGGGGACCCCAGCACGATAACACATGCTGGCGAACGTCAAATACCTGAAGATGGATTTCTCAAGCCAGATCCTCTCAAATTCAAGGCTACCTACTCTATCCCTGTGCTTCACCAACGCCTTTCCGATCTCCCTGGTCACCAGTTGTCGGATAACACGCTGCTCATGAAGAACAGCGTAATTATTCCTTAACGTCTGATCAATTCGAAGCAGATCATCACCTGCTGGCACAAATCCATAGTGATGGACTACTGTCTCTTTTATCCGCCTCTTTGCTTCATCAGATAATCGAGGGATTCTTATCTCATTCATGTTTAGACTGCCAACGCTATCTGGGTTATGAGCAGCCTGACCAAGAATAGCTCGACAGGAAGGTGGTTGTCAAAATCGGCTGCCCTAGAGGTTCAAGATATCTGCTTATAGGGGCAGCTCTTAGCTGTCCTCCTCCAGGCTACATCGGGTGGCTGCGACTCTTTTCTTCCCATAGCGGGTCTTTGCGGAGAGTTGAGCCTACGATCCCTTAATCACAAAGGGAAGGGAAATTTCAGTTCTGTTGTCGGGAGCTCCTATTGCGATTCTATCTATTGCCAGGTCAGGTACGAGGGTGAACGTTCCTTCCCAGTGGTCCCCTACGCGAGATACCGGGATAAAGCCTGTTACATTCTTAAAAGTCACAACTGAGAGTGGTATGGTGAAACGGTTACTTACGTCCGGCAGCAGGGATAAGGGGTCTCCTGTGAAGCTCGACAAGAGTTGAATGTAGAGGCGAACACGGTTGTCTTTGACAAACCACTCGTTAGTCTCATAAAGCACCAGAGTGACAAGTGTTGGTTGTCCTGCTTTAAACACTGCTGGTTTGAGCTCTGCACCTCTTTCATCAACTGATGGCACCCGATAGAAATCTTTGGGGACTGGTACAACGGTTATGTTGAGCTTGTTTACCCTTGTCCCAAGTGGATTGTTGTATATATTGTAGATCACCGCGAACATGTTAGGATGCCGCAAACCCTCATTGCCTTGAAAGCCATCGAAGTGAGCATCTAATCCTAAAGCATGCGCAAGCTCATGCTCAGCAATGGCCGAGCTGTAGTTGCCAGTTGTCACATCGTTGCAGGCAGTGGAACCTAAATGGATGTAATATCTACCTCGAAGGGCTCCTGAGGAGTCCCTGCTATACGTTATGTACGATGATGGATTAGGAGAATTGTTTACGTTGCCGCACGAGGGGGCACTTGGCCCCTCTGAGCCACCTTCGACGAAAATAATCCCATTGACGGGGATCTCCTCAGTCTTCTGGAAGCTGATCAGCCCATCTGCAAGCCTCTGGAAACGTTCGATGGCTTCATCAGCACGGGCAATATGATTTGTATTGACTGCAATCGGGACTCGCCATCGCACTAGCCGCCCGTTACTATGCAGTTGTGAACTGTTCAGGTTAGATTCCACAATCTGACTACGGATTTGATCAATGGACCAAACGGTGGTCCGAGGGCCGATAGTCACACCCGAGCTTGAATCACTATACTCCCCACCGAGCCCCACTACCACGATGAGGCAGCCAATCAAGACACTGAGCTGGTAGATTCTCTGAAACCGCTTCAGCATTATGTCACTGCACCTCCTCAGGCACCATTTCTCAATTCAACACGTATGTTACAGCAAAAGCAGTATGGCTAATCTCGTTACTGGCAGTCAAATCGTTCAAGGAGGTCACCATACAAAGTGCAGAAGACGTGAATGCAGGGAGGCCTATAAATTCACATGGTTCTCCACATTCTCAATCTCGCGATAGTCACGGGGTCAGAACTTGCCTCTTGACATTAGTTACTGGGCAGTCGCACTGTGCAGCAGGGGACGCAGGGCACCCGAGCATCAAGATGCAACCTACGCCCCCCTTACCAGCTAGCAGAAAGGGTCGCGGGTTGCGTTGCAACAACGGCTCTTCGTCATTGCCCGCAGCCCAGAGCGCACCTGGCAAGCAGAAACAATCTCACTCCCGATAGGTCACCGCGGTCCCACTGGCGCTGACCATCAGCATCCCCCCGCCCTGACCGAAGGTGATCGTCTCATAATCAAGATCAACTCCGATGACGGCGTTTGCTCCAAGCTCACCGGCGCACTTGACCATCTCATTGATGGCAAGATCCTTTGCCTTTCGGAGCTCCTCCTCATAGGCTGCGGACCGGCCGCCGACGATGTCCCTGAAGAGATTCGCACCCAGGATCGCTTCGCCACTCACCAGGCCTAAATACCCCTCGATCCGTTTTCCCTCAATTGCGGGTGTCGTGGTTACAATCATGGGCTCACCTCGTGTGCCTCGACCCCTCTTGCCTCGTTCAGGTAAAAAAGGAAGAGAACCAGGAATACGAGATCCAAAAAGCCAAACAAAGCGAAGATCGAATGAGGCAACGTTCCCGCAGCCCAGTGATAGAAAGCGACCCCGGTGTAGACTGCCTTGTAGATTGCACCAATCCTGACGATATCGATATTGCGCTCCATATTGCGATAGACGAAGTAATACGCAATGCCCTGCACGAAGACGAACCCGGCGGCCAGATGCACATAGCTGGGGTTATCCGGCAACTCAATGGCCAAGAGAGAGTAGATAAGCCCGTAGAAGCCGAAAAACGCCAACCCCAGTATCAAATCGTACCAAGCCGCGACCAGGAACACTCCTCTGTAGAACCCATACCGTCTCATCTCATTCCCCCTTCCTCTTGTAATTTGGCGAGGTCCGAAGCATCCCTTTGAACCTAGCCCGCCGCTCCGCGGTCTCCTCACTCGAATAAACCGCCTCGGCCAGCCATAAGAATCCCTCCTGCAATTCCTGGGCCGCCATATCCTTCGGCAGGAAGTTGATGTCAAACAGGGTGCATAGCTCCCAGGCGCCCTGCCGGATGATCCGATTCTCTTCGATCAGCCGCTTGTAGAGGGGTGTACCTGGAAAGGGGGTCAGAAAAGTGATCTGGACATCGGAAAGACCGGACTCCCGGACAAAGCTGTGGACGTGCTTGAAGATGCCCTTGGTGTCCCCGTCCAATCCCAGCACGAAACAACCGATGACCCTGATGCCATAAGACTGAATCTTGGAGATAGCGCTCTGGTACTGCTCATGTTTTTTCAATTTCCAATTGGCGTTCAGCTCGATTCCGTCCAGGCCGGATCTGCTCGGACTCTCCAGCCCAATCAGGACCATCTTGCACCCTGAGTCTCTCATCAGGCCCAGCAATTCATGGTCATCAGCCACCGAGATGTCCGTCTCGGTGAACCAGCGAACCCTCTCCTTGGCCAGTTCCCGGAGCAGTTCTTTGGAATGCCCCATGTTGACGAAGCTGTTGTCATCGGCGAACTCGATGAACGGTCTCCGCCAGATTCGCTTGATGGCCCGCACTTCCTCAATTACCCTGGGGACCGGTTTGAGTTTGTACTTGGGAGTTAACAGGATTGAGCTGGCACAGAACTCGCATCTGTGGGAGCAGCCGCGGCTGGTCTGAACGGTTAGACGGTTGTACTTCTCCGGGTCGAGCAAGTCGAACCGGGGGATAGGGGCTTCGCTTAGATCGAAGCCTCCCGAGGGGGATTGGACGTAGTAGGGCTTCAGCTCGCCTCTCTCCAAGTCGGACAGGACCAGGGGCCAGAGCGGCTCTCCTTCACCGACCACCACACTGGTGCAGTGCTCCTTGGCTTCCCCGGGCAGTGCGCTGACGTGCAGGCCTCCCATCACCACCGGTATGTCCCTCCTCCTGTATTGGTCAGCCAGTCCGTAAGCCTCGTAGATCTGGGCCGAGAATGAGCTGATCGCCACTAGGTCGAAGTCATCCGGTAGCGAGTAATCCTCCTCGAGGTCAGCAATTTCCAGATATTCGACCTTAAACTTCGGGGGTGTCAACGCAGCCAGAGTCAACAGGGACAGGCTGGGCAGCGAGGCAATGGTCCTGTTGCGCTCCACAAATCCAGGCAGGGTTAGACCGAGCTGGGTCAGCTCCTCGTTGTGAGCCCGTACACCGCTCATCGCAATCAGGCCGATCTTCATAGCTTCAACACCTCCCAGAGAGTGAGGATTCCGGCCCCGATCAGGCTCACTACCGGAATGGAGAAGAGGGCTCTCAACTTAGGGAAATGCGCCATTGCAAAGCAGCAACAGGGCATGGTGACCGCGCCAATGATAAACCCCCACGAGGCGATGGCGATCGGCAGTGAAGGCTCGGCCAGCAGTTGGACTGTGAAGTAAAACAACAAGTTGATCATCGCCAGAGCGAAGATCGATATGTGGGCCAGACGATAGAGACGGCGCTTGAGGGTAGCGTAGCCTCCCAGCCAGGTTTCTCGATCGAAGTTCAACCCCAGGATGGAGCCGAGCAGAAAGCCCAGGGCAATCAATCCCCAGGCAACGACCAAGTTTAGCTGAGCGGTGCCAGCATTCACGGTTCTTATCCCAGGTAAGTGTTAATGGCCTCACTTGGAGAAAGTCAAATCGCCCGGAGGGACGAGCCGCCCAAATCGGCATGGAGGGTGGAAGGGTCAGCTCATGGGTTCCCGCAATTAGCCCACCTTATGGACTTTCCAATCATTGCAAGCTATGCCTCGGGCTTCTTCCCGGGGGCCGGGGAGCGGAGGTGCTCGAAAGCCCACGCCTTCTACAAGGGCATTGGCTACAGCCTCGTCAAGACACAGCGGACGTTTCGCAAACCTCTCCATCGGGAAAGGTGATCCGCTCTCCCCCAAGATAAGCGAGAAACCGCTGGAAAGCCTCCATCATGAGCGGTTCCGACCAGGAGAGGCCGTCCGGCTCCTCGTGATAGGAGAGCACTTCTAAAGTCTTTGTCGAGGAATCGTATTTCCCATCGAACCTTCCTACGAAGCGGTCGCCATAGAGGACCGGAAGCACGTAGTAGCCCCAGCGCCGCTTCGGAGCCGGCTTGTAAACCTCCCAGGAGTACTCGAAGTCCCAGAGTCCTCTTAATGCATTCCTGCTCCAGATCAGGGGGTCAAGCGGGGAGAGGAAAAGGGGCAGCTTAGGGAAAGGCTCGTTACGCGCCTTTTCCAACCGCTCTTCGGCATCCGCAGGAGCGAGGAAGGGGGTCTTTATCCCCTCCACGTGAACCAAAGCAAGCTTATCGTCTTTCACCTGCTGCTCGGGAAGGCCGCTGGTGCGCACGTTTCGTAGAAAAGTCCAACTGTCCATGTCCCCTCGTAGCGGGAGCAGCCCCGCATTTCTCGCCCGTTTCCCCAGCAGGTACTCTCCAAACTGGTCGAGCGAGGTGGACTGCACATTTCGCAGGTGCTCCGGGATAACCCGCTCGATGAGGTCGAAGTAGCGGCGGAAGCTGAGCCGGTGGGAGACGCTCGTCCGGCCTCGGTTCCAGAGAGCGGTAAGCGCCACGTTGGCCACCCGGGTGGCCTTCCAACCGCGATGGGCCTCCTGGGCAACCTCCAGGTCCTTCAGCTCCCGGCTGGAAAGGGGGCCATGCTGCTTCACCGCTTTGTGGACCGCATCGATTGCGTCGGGATAGTCCTTCCGCAGCCTCTCCTCCCGCCGGCGCTCGTAGCGCTCTCCACCGGCGTCCATAAGCGGCCGGAACTGAGGATAAAGGTCGATCGGAATGAGGGACAACACCTTATCCCAGTACTCAAAGCCCAGACGCTCAGCATGAACTAAGTCCAGTACTTGACCGGGATGCGTGCCATTGACCCGGGCCTGGACAACCAGATCGTGGCTCCGGCCCAGCACCGGCAGCGGATCCAGTTGCAGCACGGCCAGGTCGGCAAAACACCTCCTGATCCCCTCTTCGCCCTTCGGGTATGAGTGCCCCTGGAGGCCGGTGGCGTAGAGATGGAATACCCGAGCTTCCTCCTTGGACCAGTGTAATTCCACCTCGTCATCCTCCAGAGTCCGGATGCTCTCTCAAAATCGATTTCATTTGGGGCTCCTGTCGAGAAGAGATACCCATGTTAAGCGATTGACCCACGAGGTTGCAACTATACCGGGAAGCCGATCGTTTCAAGGAAAGCGGATTTGACGAATTAGAACGATTGCGATATCCATTGTCACGGGGCAATGGGCTCGTTAAGAGAGATGCACACCGCAGAACATATCCTAACCCGGGTGATGAAGAACCACTTCGGGGCCACCCGGAACTTCGAGCAACACCTGGGCAAGAAGAAGAGCAAGTGCGACTATGACGTGGAAAAGGACCTCTCTGCAGGGGACCTCATGAAGATCGAAGCCCTGGTCAATGCGGAGATTGAAAGAGGCCATCCCGTATCGAGCGAGACGATTCCCGTCGCACAGGCGACGGAATACGAACTTTGGAAGGTGCCCGACGAAGTAAGCGAAATAAGAATAGTCAGGATCGGGGATTTCGATGCTACCCCCTGCGCGGGAGAGCACGTGGAGAACACCGCCCAATTGGGGCGTTTCAAGGTTCTCAGTCACACGCGAAGGGACAATGGCTTGCTGCGAATCCGCTTCAAGCTGTTGCCCGGAGGTGGCGGGGAAGGTAGCGATGGGAAACCATAATCATATTGAGCGAGGCAGGCCGGTAAAGGTATAATCTGCTAAGGCGATTTAAATTAACGGGAGGGCAGTAAGTGTCTGGTGATGCCGGAGCGACGGCTAGCGGCCGCAAGCCTGAGTGGCTCAAGATTCGCCCTCCGGCGGGGAAAAGCTACAAAAGAATTAAAGGGACACTCCGCCGCCACAACCTCCACACCGTCTGTGAGGAGGCGCGTTGCCCCAATGTGCACGATTGCTGGGGCAAGGGCACCGCGACGATCATGCTCCTGGGCGATGTCTGTACCCGGGGCTGCCGATTCTGTTCTGTCAGCTCGGGCAATCCCCGCGGCCGGATCGACCCCCGGGAACCGATCAAGGTGGCGGAAGTCGCAGCCGAGTGGGGACTCGATTATCTGGTGCTCACCTCGGTCGCCCGGGACGACCTCCCCGACGGGGGAGCGGGCCACTTCGCCCGGGCCGTTTGCGCTATCAAGGAACGATCGCCGGGTGCATTGATCGAACTACTGATTCCCGACTTTCAAGGGAACGGCCAATCCCTGAGGCAGCTCGTGGAAGCCCATCCCGATGTAATCGGCCACAACCTGGAAACTGTGGAGAGGCTCACCCCTCAGGTGCGCGACCGGCGAGCTGGCTACCGCCAATCTCTGGGCGTGCTGGAGGAGGTGAACAGGCTCGATCCTGCTATCTACACAAAATCATCGCTGATGCTCGGCCTGGGAGAGCGCGAGGAGGAGATTCAGCGGACGATGAGCGACCTGCGCTCCATAGGGGTGGATTTTCTCACCTTGGGACAGTACCTACAGCCCAGCAAAGCGCATCTGGGAGTGAAGGAATACATCCGTCCGGAGAGATTTCACCATTTCAAAAGATTGGGGGAGGAGATGGGCTTTTTGCATGTAGCTTCCGGACCGCTGGTTCGCAGCTCCTACCGGGCGGGCGAGTTTTTCATCAAGGCCTCGGGGAACCCTCCGACCACGCCGGAATTCCAAGTTCGCCGATAATTAAATAGTTACTATGGCCAAGGGAGAGAGGGCCCAAAAATCGGAAGTCCTGGTCATCGGCGGCGGGCCGGGCGGCTATGTCGC
>JABAHQ010007521.1_pt1 | contig 10635 bp, 10 predicted proteins | sample 7062091 | NCBI WGS metagenome assembly JABAHQ01 (sample SAMN14534359, study PRJNA622989) | marine sediment metagenome | biome: marine biome [ENVO:00000428]; feature: marine pelagic biome [ENVO:01000023]; material: deep marine sediment [ENVO:00002113] | place: India: Gulf of Kutch | collected...
TGCGAAGGGCCGGGGTGCGAAGGGCCGGGGGCACGGTCCGAACGGCGGATCGAACACGGTGGCCGCGCCGCCGCGACCGTCAGCCCAGCCGTCGCCCGTCCCGCTCCAGCGCCTCCTGCGCCCAGCGCTTGATGCTGCGGGTGCCGTCCTTAACGTAAGGGCTGTGCCGCACCGCGCCCAGGAACGCGCCCTGGATCAGCGAGCCGGGGAAGCGCTCCGGCCGCTTGATATTCATCAACAGCACGACCCGGTCCTCGTCGGTGTTGTTCCACACCTGGTGGTCGTACATGTCGTCGAAGATGAAGACCCGGCCTTCCTGCCAGTGGTAGTATTCCTCGCCGACCTGGATCGTGCACCTCGCGCTGTCCTTGGGCACGCGCAGCGCCAGATGGGCGGTGAGCATCGACTTGCTCAGGCCGATGTGCAGCGGGATGTGCGCGCCCGGGCTCAGGATGGAGAAGAAGGCCATCTGCAGGCCGGGGATGTTATCGACCAGGCGGGCCGTCTCGGGGCAACGCGAACAGTTCTCGTCGCACCTCTGCCCGAATCCCCAAAACAGAAACGAGCGCCACCTCTCGTCCCTGGCGATCTTGTCGTTGTCGCGTGCGATTGCGCGGACCGGCGGGATGCCCTCGCGGTCGGCCAGGACCCGGTCGAGCTCGGCCCGGACGCTGCGCCAGTTGCGCTCGAGCTCGCGCGCCCACGGGAACAACGCCGTGTCGAAGACCGGCGGATTGCCGACCGCCGAATAGCGCGCGAGTGCGCCGTCCGTCCAGTTGCACAGGCGCAAGCCGAACCAGCTCAGCGCATCCCGACGCCGCGCCCGCAGCGCCGATCTCCAGGCGGCGCCTGCGGGTCCGTCCGGCGCACCCGGCTCGCGTGCAGCGTTCATGATCAGCCCCCTGCTCTACCAGCGATCGTAGCACGATACGGTGATGTCTTGGCAGCCCGAACGGACATGCCGTTCCAGGGCGACCGGGTCTTCGCCCGGGTCCGCTTGAACGCTCCCGGCCCGAGCCCGAAGCGTCCTTTAGATCGCCCTGTCCCTCAGATGGCGGCGCAGCGTCTCGGCATTATGGTTGGCGCCGGGCAGCCGCGGGTGGATGGCAAGCGCCGCCTCGAACGACTCGAGCGCCAGCTCCTCCTCGTCCAGCTCAAGGTAGACCAGACCGCGGCCGGACAGCGCGCCGAAGTGGCGCGGCTCGAGGACCAGCGTCCTGTCGATATCGCGCAGGGATTCGGCATAGTTTCCGAGCAGGTAGTGCACCGTCGCCCGCTTGTTCCAGCCCTCGGCGAAGCCGGGCGCGATCTTGACGATCTGATCGAACTTGCCGAGCGCGGCGCGCAGATCCCGCCGCGCCATGGCGGCCATGCCCTGGTGCATGAGCAGCGCGACGACCTCGTCATCGGACTCGGTCCACACGCCCCAGATTCTGCGTTCGACTGCCTCGGCGACACGGCCGTCGGGTGCCGCCTCGAGGAGCTCGAAGAGCCCGCCGAGCCGCGGGTCGTTCTGATCCGCGCCCGCCGGGCCGGCGACGAGCGCCAAGGCGAGCGCCAAGGCTGTTGCGGGCGGGGTCCTCACGCCGCTAAGTATGGCCCATCCGGGTCTGCCGCCCAAGCCGCCAAGCGCCGCGCAGATCATCACGATTTGATGAGGACTCGGGGACCCATGAGCGCCAGCCGCTATTTCTCGGCCGACTACTTCGAGGCGCGGGAGCGCTTTCTCGCGGCCGCCCGGGCAGCCGGGGCGCGCCTGGCGCACCATCGCAACCCGGCGCCGGGACCCGGCGGAGAGGACTTGTTCGTCGATGCCGCGTGGCTCGGCCCGGCCGAGGCCGAGCGCGTGCTGGTCATCATCTCGGCGACCCACGGCGTCGAGGGCTTCTGCGGCGCCGGCGTGCAGCTGGGCTGGCTCGAGTCGGGCCTCTACCGGGAGACGCCGTCGGGCCTGGCGCTGCTCATGATCCACGCGCTCAATCCCTACGGATTCGCCTGGCTGCGCCGCGTCACCGAGGACAACGTCGACCTCAACCGCAACTTCATCGACCACGGCAGGCCCTACCCCGTGAACGAGGGTTACGAGGAGCTGCACGAGGCGCTGTGCCCGTGCGAATGGAACGACGCCGTGCTGGCGGACAGCCGCCGGGTCCTCGAGGCCTACCGCGAGCAGCACGGCACGTGGGCGCTGCAGCGGGCGGTCGCGGGCGGCCAGTACAGCCATCCCGACGGGATCTTCTTCGGCGGCAACGCCTGTACCTGGTCGCATGACGCGCTGCTCGCCATCCTGGCCGCGGCGCTGCCCGGGGCCCGCCAGGCCGCGGTCATCGACTATCACACGGGGCTGGGTCCGCGCGGCTATGGCGAGCGGATCTGCGTCCACCCGCCGGACTCGGCCGGCCTCGCGCGGGCCAACGCGTGGTACGAGGAGGACATGACCTCGCCCTACCTCGGCTCCTCCGCCTCGACCGAGCTCTACGGGGTCAACATCCCCGGCATCGAGGCGGCGCTGCCGCAGGTCGAGCTGACCGGCATCGCGCTCGAGTACGGCACATTGCCGACCGACCAGGTGAAGCTGGCGCTGTGCGCCGACAACTGGCTGCACCACTACGGCGACATGGACTCGCAGAAGGGCCGCGCCATCAAGGCGCAGATCCGCGAGGCCTTCTACCAGGACGCCGACGACTGGAAGGACATGGTGTGGGAGCGCGCGGTCGAGACCCAGCGCATGGCGCTCGAGGGCCTGGCCGAGGGCTGAGCCCGGCGATCGGGGCGTGGCCGGCAGCGCTTTGGCGCGGCCCCCTTACTCCGCCGCCTGCGCGGCCTGCGCTCTGGCGCGCGCGGCCTCGAGGTCGAGGCCCTTGAGTGCCTTGGGCAGCGGTCCGCCGGTCGCCCAGTCGAGCAGCTCGACGCTGTGCAGCACGGGAATCCGGGTGGCGCCTGCGATCTGCGTCAGGCAGCCGATGTTGCCGGTGGCGATCGCGTCCGGGGCGAGGCGCTCGATGTTGGCGACCTTGCGCTCGCGCAAGGCGGAGGCCAGCGCCGGCTGCAGCAGGTTATAGGTCCCGGCCGAGCCGCAGCACAGGTGTCCTTCCGGCACGTCGTTGACCACGAACCCGGCGGCGGCCAAGAGCGCCTTGGGCTGGGCGGTGACCTTCTGACCGTGCTGCATGGAGCAGGCCGACTGGTAGGCGACCCTCAGGCCGCTCGCGCGCGTCGGCGGGTTCAGCCCCAGCTCGGCCATGAGCTCCGCGACGTCCTTGGCAAGCGCCGAGACCCGCGCCGCCGCCTCGGCCCACTGCGCATCGTTGCGCAGCATGAAGCCGTAGTCCTTGACGGTCGTGCCGCAGCCCGAGGCGTTGATCACCACGGCATCCAGGCCGCCCGCCGCCATCTCGCGGCTCCAGGCCGCGACGTTGGCCTTGACCGAGGCGTGCGCCGCGGCCTCGCGCCCCATGTGATGGGTCAGCGCGCCGCAGCATCCCGCGCCCCGCGCCACGACCACCTCGACGCCGTGGCGGGTGAGCAGGCGCACGGTCGCCTCGTTGATCTCCGGCGCCAGCACCTGCTGGGCGCAGCCGCTGAGCAGCGCGACGCGGGCCCGCCGTGCGCCTTGCGCCGGCACGACCTGCGGCCGATCGACCGGCGAAGGGCCGGCCAGCGTGGCCGGGACCAGCGCCAGCGTGGCGCCGAGACGCCCGGGCATGAGCCGGGCGAAGGGCCGCGCGGCCCACGCGCCGGCCAGCACCGGACGCAAGCGCGCCGGGCTGGGCAGAACCCAGGCGAGCAGCGCGCGCAACGCCCGCTCGGCGAGCGGGCGCGCATGGGTCGCCTCGATGCGCCGGCGCGCGTGGTCGACCAGGTGCATGTAGTGCACGCCCGAGGGACAGGTGGTCATGCAGGACAGGCAGGACAGGCAGCGGTCGATGTGCTTGACCATCTTGGCGCTCGCCGGCCGCTCGCTCTCCAGCATGTCCTTGATCAGGTAGATCCGCCCGCGCGGGCTGTCGAGCTCGTCGCCGAGCAGCACGTAGGTCGGGCAGGTCGCGGTGCAGAAGCCGCAATGCACGCACGCGCGCAGGATCCCGTTGGCCTCGGCGATGTCCGGATCGGCAAGCTGGGCCAGAGTGAAGCTGGTCTGCATGGCCTGCGCACCCCGCCTCTCATACGCCCGCATACATGCGGCCCGGGTTGAGCACCCGGTTGGGGTCGAAGCCCTCCTTGACCCGCCCGGTGAGCGCCGCCGTGGCCGGGTCCTGCGGCTGGAACACCGGGACCGCGGCGCGCAGCTCCTCCGCCGCGCGCACGAGCGTCGCGTGGCCGCCGCCGCGTGCGAGGCCGGCGCGCACGGCCTCGTGCCCGGCGTCGGCCCCGGCGGGCGCGGACGGCGCCAGCCAGATCAAGCCGCCGCCCCAGTCGTAGTAGTGCAGCGCGTCGAAGGCCCGCGTGAGCTCGCCCGCCACCCGGGGGCCGTCGCGCGGCGGCACCGAGAGGCGCCAGACCGGCCGCTCCGGCTCGCCCACGAAGGGCCGCACGTCGCGCAGCTCGCGCCACAGGGCGCGCGAGTTGGTCGAATGCAGCTCCTCGCTCTCGGCCAGGTCGGCGAGCTCCTTGCGCAAGGCCGCGCAGCGGTACTCCACCGAGGGCCCCGGCCCCTCGACGCGGATCGCGCTCACGGCCGCTCCGGCCCGGGCGACATGCGAGACGCCCGAGCGCGCCGCCACCGGGCCCGGCATGTGGGCCGCGGCCGAGACCTCGTGCGCCGACTGCAGCGCCCGGGTCATGGCGGCGAGCGCCGCATCGTCGTCCAGCCCGAAGAGCAGCACCGTGCGCGTCTTCTCCGCCGCCGGCAGGACCTTCACGGTCACCTCGGTCAGCGCCGCCAGCGTGCCGTACGACCCGGCCAGGAGCTTGCACAGGTCGTAGCCGGTCACGTTCTTGACCACCCGGCCGCCCGACTTGAACGCCTCGCCGCGCCCGGAGACGGCCTTGAACCCGAGGAAGTGGTCGCGCGCCGCGCCGGCCTTGATGCGCCGCGGCCCGGAGAGGTTGCAGGCGAGAACCCCGCCGAGGCTGGCCCGCCCCGCACCGCCGCCCAAGAGCGGCCCCAGGTCCGCCGGCTCGAAGGCGAGCTCCTGGCCCTTGGCCTCGAGCGCGGCCTCGACCTCGGCCATCGACGTGCCGGCCTGGGCGCCGAGCACCAGCTCCTCCGGCTCGTACAGCGTGATCCCCCCAAGCCCCGAGACGTCGATGCCGTGGGCCGTCTGCATGGGGCGGCCGAGGCCGCGCTTCGAGCCGCGCCCGATGATCTCGAGCGGCTGCGCCTCGGCCGCCGCCCAGGCCACCGCCTCGACCACCTGATCGGCGTTCTCCGGCCTGAATGTCGTGGTCATGGCCTAGAACCTGGGCAGGTCCGGGAAGGGCAGCTTGCCGCCGTTGACGTGCATGCGGCCCAGCTCGGCGCAGCGGTGCAGCTCGGGGAACATCTTGCCCGGGTTGAGCAGCGCCTCGGCGTCGAAGGCGCATTTGACGCGCTGCTGCTGCTTCAGGTCGGTCTCCGAGAACATCGTGCCCATGAGGTCGCGCTTCTCGACGCCGACGCCGTGCTCGCCGGTGAGCACGCCGCCCACCTCGACGCACAGCTTGAGGATCTCGGCGCCGAAGCGCTCGGCGCGCTCGAGCTCGCCCGGCTCGTTGGCGTCGTAGAGGATGAGCGGGTGCAGGTTGCCGTCGCCGGCGTGGAACACGTTGGCCACGCGCAGGCCGTACTTGGCGCTCATCTCGCGCATGCGGTTGAGCACGTGCGGCAGCTGGTGGCGCGGGATGGTGCCGTCCATGCAGTAGTAGTCGGGCGAGATGCGCCCCACCGCCGGGAAGGCCGCCTTGCGCCCGGCCCAGAACAGCTCGCGCTCCGCCTCGCTGGTGCTGACCCGGCTGGTCACCGCGCCGTTGGCCTCGGCGATCTCGCTCACGCGCGAGATCAGGTGGTCCACCTCGACCTGCGGCCCGTCCAGCTCGACGATCAGGAGCGCCTCGACGTCCAGCGGATAGCCGGCGTGGACGAAGTCCTCGGCGGCGTGGATCGCGGGCCGGTCCATCATCTCCATGCCGCCCGGAACGATGCCGGCGCCGATGATCGCGGCGACGCAGTCACCCGCCTGCTCGGCGCTCGGGAAGCCGAGCAGCACGGCGCGCGCGGTCTCCGGCTTGCGCAGCAGGCGCACGGTGACCTCGGTGACGACGCCGAGCAGGCCCTCCGAGCCGGTGACCAGGCCGAGCAGGTCGTAGCCCTCCGAATCCAGATGCTTGCCGCCCACGCGGACCACGGTGCCGTCCATCAGCACCATCTCCAGGCCGAGCAGGTTGTTGGTGGTCAGGCCGTACTTGAGGCAGTGCACGCCGCCGGAGTTCTCGGCCACGTTGCCGCCGATGGTGCAGGCGATCTGGCTCGAGGGATCGGGCGCGTAGTAGAAGCCGGCGTGCTCCACCGCCTGGGTGATGCCCAGGTTGGTCACCCCCGGCTGCACCACCGCGCAGCGGTTGTCGAAGTCGATCTCGAGGATGCGGTTGAACTTGGCCATGCCCAGCAGGACGCCGTCGGCCAGCGGCAGCGCGCCGCCCGAGAGCGAGGTGCCGGCGCCGCGCGGCACCACCTTGACGCCCTGGTCGCGGCAATACTTGAGGACCCGGCTGACCTGCTCGGTGGTCTCCGGCAGGACGACGATGAGCGGGAGCTGCCGGTAGGCGGTCAGGCCGTCCGTCTCGTAGACGCGCAGCCCGTCCGGGTCCGAAACCACACCTTCGCCGGGCACGATCGCGCGCAGCGCCTCGACGATCTCCTCGCGGCGCGTGACGATCCCCTGGTCCGGATCGGGCATGCGCATGGCTCGTGCGTCTCCCTGCTCGGGGCCGGGCGAGGGCGGCCTCCCGCGGACGGGTTGCCCCCGCCCGGCGGGCGGCGGAGCGCCCACCCCGATTGGTATGACCACTTGAGGGCACTATGGCCCGCAACGGCAAGACGGGTCAATGGCGCGGCGGCCAAGCCAAGGCCGCACGGTCCCTCGAGCGAGGACGCGGCCGGGCCCGCGCGGCGGGTTGCCCGCGCCCCGCGCTCCTCGTGCCGGCTTTCACGGAAGGCCGCCACGAAGTCATAGACTCAGGTCATGGAGTCCGGGGACCCGAATCGCGCGGATCATCCGCGAATCCCGCGGCTCACGGATTTCCCCGCTCAGGGCCGAGCCCTGAATTTCCCCGCTCAGGGCCTAGCCCTGGCGCGCCTTGAAGCGGGGGTTGCGCTTGTTGATCACGTAGACCCGGCCCCGCCGGCGCACCACGCGACAGCTCTTCTCGCGCTTCTTGGCGCTCCTCAGCGAGTTGACGATCTTCATGACGCGCCCCGTACAGCCGGGCCCCCTGTCGGGACCGCCGGAGAGGCCGGGAAAATAGGGAACGGCCGCCTCGCTGTCAACCGGCGTGGCGCGCGGGCCTACCAGTCCGACATCATCCTTTCGGTGTCCTTCTTGATGGCATGGACCCGGCAGACCTTGAGGTCGCCCGCGTCGATCGCCTGGATCCGCCGGGTCCACAGCTCGACCTCGTCGACCAGCGCCGGAGCGGTCTCGCGGCCGACGCTGCCACGCCGGGTCGACTCGATGAAATCGGCCCAGCCCTTGATGACCATCGCACGGAACGGCTTGGTCACGTCCTCCGCCACCCGGATGTCGAGACGCAGCTCGGCCAGGACGTCCTGGTAGTCCTCGACCGCCCAGGGGTGCGCCCGGCGCCGCTCGTGCTCGATCCAGCTGTCCAGGACGGGCGTATGCAGGTGGGGCTTGGCGAGGACGTAGTCGGTGAACAGGAGCTGAGCCTTGGGCTTCATCGCCTGCTCGACCGCCTGCAGGAACTTCACCTTGTCCTCTACGGTGAAGAGGAATTCCTTGGAAAACACGCAGTCGAGCGACTTCGCCTTGGAGTGGAACTCCTCGGGATCGAAGGCCTCGATCGGCACCTTCTCGCCCATCCCGGCCTTGACGGAAAGCCCCATTGCGGCCTCGGCCAGGTCCTCGTCGGCCTCGAAGCCGGTCACCCAGACGCCGAACTTCTCGCACATCGTCCGCGCCGCGCCGCCGAGACCCGCGCCCAGATCGATGACGGTCATCGCCGGGTCGAGGCCGAAGAGCTTGACCTTGCTCAGGATATACTCGGGGCCGCCCGGGCTCGAGAAGCCCTCGCCCCAGACGTCCTGGACCAGGCGCAGGCGCGAGGTCTCCCAGTGCTGCCGGGGGGGCTCGTAGCGCACCGCATGACGGACCTTGGGCTCGGGCTCGAGCGCAGGCGCCGGCTCGCCGAGATCGTAGCCCTCCCACCACGCCATGAAGCGCTCGCGCAAGGACGCGCCGCACTTGTCGGCCTGAGCCTGAGCGTCACGATGGAACACGGCGGCTTTTCCACTCCTTGCGGGCCCTCGCGCCGCGGCGTGCCGCGGCGCGGTAGGCCCATTGATCCACTGAATGTTGTACCGCTCTCATGGTAAAACCGAGGTTAAGACAGCCGTCCCACGGGTGGCCGCAGCCCTCTCGCCGGGTCCCGGATTTGTTTTCGGGGGCAAGGGCTTGGTGGTAAGGTCGCCGGCGCCATGACCACCCTGCCCGAGGCGGGCAAGGCCGCCCTTCAAGGCCGCTTGCCGCTGTCGCAGCACATCGTCCGCCACACGCGCCTCGCGCTCCCGGTGATGGCGGCGCGCGCCGGCCTGATCATCATGATCTCGGTGGACTCGGTCATGGCCGGGCGCGCCGGCGCCGAGCAGCTCGCCCATTACGCGATCAGCCTGGCCCCGCACATCACGCTGATGGTGCTCGGCATCGGCCTGCTGGTCGGGACGATCGTGCTCACCGCGCAGAGCGACGGGGCCGGCCGGACCCGGGATTGCGGGCCGGTGTGGTCGACGTCGCTGCGCATCGCCGCGACCCTGGGCCTGCTGGCCGGGCTGCTCATGCAGTGGGGCGAGCCGATTCTTCTGGCCTTCGGGCAGAGCCCGGAGCTTGCCCGAGGCGGGGGCCGCACGCTGCGCATGTTCGGCGCCGGCCTGCCGGCCATCCTGATGTACATCGCCACCACGTTCTTTCTCGAGGGCATCGGCCGGCCCAAGGCCGGGATGGCGGTGGCGCTCTCCGCCAATCTGCTCAACGCGACGCTCAACTGGATGCTGATCTACGGCAACCTGGGCATGCCGGAGCTGGGCGCCATGGGAGCCGCGCTGGCCACCGCGCTCACCTATTGGGCCATGCTCGCCACCCTGGTCGGCTACGTGCTCGTGATGCCCGACGGCGAGGGCTACGGGGTGCGCACGGGGCCCTCGAAGCGCCTGCCGTTGGTCCGCAAGCTGCTGCGCATCGGCGCGCCGCTTGCGCTCGCGGCCGGCCTGGAGACCGCGTGCTTTTCCACGGTCACCACCTTTGCCGGGCGCCTCGGCGAGATCCAGCTCGCCGGCTACCAGATCGCCTTCAACGTCGTGACCTTCGTCTTCATGCTGGCCATCGGGCTCTCGACCGCCACCTCGGTGCGGGTCGCCAAGGCGGTCGGCCGCGCGGACCGCGAGGCCATGGCCATGGCCGGCTGGACCGGGGTCGGGCTGGTCGCCCTGGTCATGACGGTCGCCGGGACGACCATCCGCCTGCTGAACTCCGAGATCGCCGGCCTGTACAGCACGGAGGCGGCGGTGCTGCAGGTCGCGGTTCCGGCGCTTGCCGTGGTCGCCTTCGTCGTCGTCGTCGACGGCGCGCAGGCCGTGTTCCTCGGGGCGCTGCGCGGCACGGGCGACGTGGTCCTGCCGGCGCTGTTCTACGCCGTCTCGTTCTGGGGCGTCGCCGTGCCCACCGCCTACCTCGTGGGGCTCAAAGGAGGCGCCGGGATCGAAGGACTGCTCTGGGGCTTGTTCGCCGGGCTGGCCTGCGCCCTGGTCCTGCTCGGCTGGCGCTTCACGGTCGTCGCACGCCGCAGGGTGCGTCCGATCTGAGGCGCCGACACGCGGGCGCGACGGATCCCGAAGACGAGCCCCCTAAGGCTTTGTTAACCAATTTTGTGAAATGTCTGGGCGGCTGCACCACAGGGAGAAAGGACAAGCCATGGCGCAGAGGTTTGGGGTCAAGGAAGGGCAGCGCTACGCCCAGCGCCTGAACACGCAGACGCGCTGCCCGATCTGGAAGGTGGGAAGCATTCTCTCGAACGCCGTCGCCATTCCGCACGCACGCCTGGTCAACGTCGAAGACCCGCTGCAGACCAAGACGATCTCCTGCGCCATCCTGTGTGACCACATCTACTACGAGTTGGTCGCCGACAGCCCGACGGGACTGGGCTGAGCGCCGGCCGCCGCTCCGGTCCTCCTCGAGCGCCCGCCGCGAAAAGGTCCAGGCCGGCGGGTAGAGGCGCATCGCCTCCTCGAAGACCATGCGCGTGTAGGCGAGCTGGCCGAGGTCGCGCCAGCCCGGCGTGCGGCCCTGCAGCACGCGGTCGACCTCGTCGTGCAGGCGTCGCTCCACGGCCGGGTTCCGCGACAGCAGGCAGAACGCCCAGGCGAGCGCGATCGCCGTGGTTTCGTGGCCTGCGGTGACGATCGAGACGACCTGGTCGCGCAGC
>JABAHQ010002847.1_pt1 | contig 10633 bp, 9 predicted proteins | sample 7062091 | NCBI WGS metagenome assembly JABAHQ01 (sample SAMN14534359, study PRJNA622989) | marine sediment metagenome | biome: marine biome [ENVO:00000428]; feature: marine pelagic biome [ENVO:01000023]; material: deep marine sediment [ENVO:00002113] | place: India: Gulf of Kutch | collected...
GGCCGGGCCGGGGTCCGCCAGGTTGCCCGGCCGTTTTTTGGGCCCCGGTTCAAGGCCGGGGTTTTACAGGTCCAGGCTGTCTCGTCCGTCCTGCCGGGACTGCTTCAGGTCGCTCAACTCTTTGGAGAACTCGGGGTCTTCCTGGTAAAAAAAGCGGAACCCCTCGTCGTACCGGCGGTCGAATTCTTCGCGGTCGTGCTGGTAAAGCGCCGCCATTTCCTCCTCCTGGTAGTCCCGCATGATCCGGCATTCGAAGTCGGCCACTCGTTCCATCCACTGGGCGGCCAGTTCCTGATACTCCTGGGGGGTCTCTTCGTCATCGAGCCAGAAATCTTCATGGGGCTGCAGGCCGTGCTGCTCGCGGATGGCCTGCATGCGGCGAGAGAGCGCCTGCAACGGCGGGTCGGTTTGCACCACCTCGGGCCAACGGTCGTCGGCCTCGAAAATGAGGGACCGGGCGATGGCGAAAAAATACGCCTCGGGGGAGGCCTCCGCGTCCCCCGATTCGCGGTGGGCCTGCAGGCACCGGATGAAATCAGGGCGGCTCCAGAGGTCCGCTTCCTTCCGCCGGCCATTGGAGGCCGCCGCGCCTTTCTTTTTCTCCCGCCTTTCCGGAGGAGCACTCGGGATTCCGAGACGGGCCAGGATGGTTTTGAAATCTTCGTTCATGGCATTCCGTTCCGATGGAAGTGAAAAATTTTTCGTTTTGGATGGTTGTGGATCCTCTTGAAAGACGAGCGGGTCCCGGGCATCGGGACCGCCTTTCAGGGAGTTTTCGGGAGACCGGGACTCATTCTCCCAAATGCTTGCCCGGAATCAGGTAGTTTTGAACGTAATCGCGGACGCCCACTTCCAGGGGAGTCGGGGGGGTATTGTAGCCGGTGCTTCGCAGTTTTTCCATCTCCGCCTGGGTGTGGTACTGGTACTGGCGCTGGATGAGCTTGGGCATTTCGATGTACTCGATGTCGGGTTCCTTTCCCATGGAAGCGAACAGGGCCTGGGCCAGGTCGTTCCAGGTGCGGGCGACGCCGGACCCCACGTTGTACAAGCCCGCCTGGTTGGGGTGATCCAGAAAAAAGAGCGTCATCCCCACGGCGTCTTTGATGTAGAGGAAATCCCGTTCCTGCCCGCCGTCCGGGTAAGCCGAATTGTACGATTTGAACAGGCGGATCTTGCCCGTGTCCCGAATCTGCCGATAGCCCTTGCCGACCAGGCTCTGCATGTCGCCCTTGTGCGCCTCGTTGGGACCGTACACGTTGAAGTATTTGAGGCCCACGATTTTCCGGAGATACCCCTTGTTCAGCGCCCACAAGTCGAACTGATGCTTGGATTCCGCGTAGCCGTTCAGCGGGCAGAGGGTTTTCAGCTCGTCCTCCGCGTCGAAAAACCCCTGCGTCCCTTCGCCGTAAGTGCCGGCGCTCGAGGCGTAAATGAACCGGATCTCCTGCTCCAGCGCCCAGGTGGCCAGGGCCCGGGAGTATTCCAGGTTGTTTTCCACCAGATACTTTTCGTCGTTGCAAGTGGTGTCGGTGCAGGCCCCCATATGGATCAGCGCGTCCAGGGTCGGCGCCGTGCGGTTCTTGACCTGGTTCAGGAAATCTTCCTTGGAGACCCGGTCCTTGAACTTGAGCGGAGCCAGGTTTTTCTTCTGTTCCTCATGCTCGGGATTGTCGACCACCAGGATATCGGTTATGCCCCGCCGATTGAGCTCATGAACGATTGCGCTGCCGATGAACCCGGCCCCCCCTGTGACCCCGATCATAAATCCTCCTTATGCGTTCTCAATTCTTTGCCTCTGCCGTTTCCGATTCCGGCGTCTCCGGCGCCGAGGAGGGTTCAAGATCCCGATGAACGGTCTCGGCCCAATCCAGATCAGCCAGTAACGGTGTATACGTGTTTCGCGAAGTTTTGGCAACCCTGTTTTTGAGAGCGGCCACGCGCGCCCGGGGGTCGGGATGGGTGGACAGGTAATCGAGCCAGCCGGAGAGGGGCTCTTCGGTCTCGGGGGACGAATCGGCATCGGTTTCCTCCCGGGGGGGGACCGCCGCCGGCGGTTTTTCCAGCCGGGCGAATTTTTCGTATATTTGGATCATGCCCGCGGGATCGATGTCCGCGTCGAAGAGCAGGGTCAACCCCCTGCGGTCGGCTTGGGCCTCCATGTCCCGGCTGTGACGCAACCCTTCCAGCTGCTCCGCCAATTCGGCTGCGACTTCCAGGGGAGCGCCGGTGTCCCCCAGCATCGCCGCCAGAAGCAGGCTGGACGCCATGGACCGGAGAATGGAACGGGTCGAATGACGAAGCAGCACGTGCTGAATTTCGTGCGCCAGAACGCCCGCCAGTTCTTCGGGAGACTCGGTTTGGTTCAAAAGGCCCTGGAACACCACCAGGGCTCCTCCCGGAAGGGCAAACGCGTTGACCTCGGGAACGGCGAGAACATACACCTGGAACCGGTACGGCTGTTCGGGAATCGAGGCGAGGAGCCGCTCCAAAATCGCGTCCAGGGTTTCCTGGATTTCCGGGTCCGGCTCGGAAACGCCTTGGGGAAAAAATTCGGTGAGCACCGCCTCGCCGAGTTTTTCCTCCCAGGACACGGGGATCTCCCGGGCCACGCGGTCGGCGAAGAAGGGAAGCGCCAGCTTCCAAAGGAAGTAGATGAAAAACGGCATCGCCAGGAGACTGGCCGCCACAATCCATACCTGCTTCCCTTTGNNCCACAATCCATACCTGCTTCCCCTTGCCGCGGGGCCAGGGAGCGGCCAGGCCGTCCGGCGCCACGCGCTTCAGGCTGGGCAGGAAATCGGGGTCGTCGACCACCAGGGTTTCGGTGCGAGGCCCCGCCGCCCCTTCCACCTCGCGATCCAGAAGCACCGGGGGCGTGCGGGTGCCGGAACTGGTGTTCCATTTCAGACCGGTCAACGGCCAGCTCCAGCTGCCGGAGGCGGGGTCCCCTTGCCGGCGCAGGACCAGGTCCCGAGGCGTCAGAAGGATCTCCACGGGATGCTTGTCCGCCGTTTTGCCGTCGAACAGCACCCCCGTGAACTGAAGTTTTCGATCACTCACCGTCCCCCGTCCGGGTCAAAGGTCAGATCCCGATTTCGAGCGGGACATCCATGGCATCCAACGCTTCCTCGCCCAGCGCGCCGCTTTCCCGCATCTCCTGGACCACCTGGTTCAGCCGCACGTCGCCTTGGAGGAAGAGATGGTCCGCCAGGAATTGCTGGTTGCGGACGATCACCCATGCCAATCCCAGGCCCAGGGTGACTATCAGGATGAGCAGGTTCACGAAATTCAGGGCCAACACCTGGCCCCCGGTGGCGGTGAACCGGAACCGTCCCCCGACAAACCGGGTGTGCGACCACAGGTACCTTTGCAAGGACGCCTTGAACCAGAACCAGTAAAGGCCGAGGGTCAAGGGGGTGAGGAGCAGGGCCAGCACGTAGCGGCCGAACAGATCCTTGCCTGTTCCGGTGAATTCCAGTTTCCGGTCGCCGAACCAGGAATTTTCCCGCCAGAACTGTTCCCATTCCATCTTGAAGAAGGGCCAATACAGGCCCAGGGTCAAGCCCATAAAGAAGATGCCCTTAAGATAGAGCAAGACCGCCTGTTTACGCGTTCCCCGGAAGGAAAAGCGGATGCCGCGCCAACTCGTGCGGGTCAGCCGGTACCGCCAGGCACCGACCATCAGCGCCGGGAACCCCAAAAAGACGAGGAGGAGGACGATCACATCGGCGGCGGTTTTTCCGGCCGGGCCGCCGTAGAGCTGCAGGACCGCCATCGATCCCACCAACACGATCAAGAGGCTCGAGAACTTCACAAAGCCTCGGAACAATTCCATGCCGGTGCCGTGGTAGGCAAACCGGTCGCCGGCGAAGGAGGTGTTCGACCAGAGATACTGACGCACCCGGGTTTTGGCCCAAAACTTGTAAATCCCCAGGGTAAAGACGGTCTTGATCATGTTGAGAATCTGGATGCTGAACAACTCCCCGCCCCGCCCGTTGAATCCCAGGGAAAACCGGGGTCCGGATTCCTCGGGTTCGCGCGTCGGGGGGGCCTCGGCGGTCTCCGTCCCGGCTCCGTTTCCGGAGCGGATGTCGACTTGAAACCCCATTCTTTTCAGGTAGGCCGCAGCGGTCCGCGCCTGAGGGTCCGAGACCTTGTGTTCGAATTCCCAATTCCGGCCGCCCAAAAGCTGTTGGATGATGGCGGCGCTTCGGGCCTCCGTCATCCGGAACACCCGGGCCATTTTCTCGGCCGCCAGGTCCTGGTCGGATCCCGACCACGTGTTCAGTACAATCCGGCTGCTCATACCGTTCCTCCTTCGATCAAAGCCTCGATGTCTTTTTTCGGCCGCGGCGCGCCGGGCTCCTCGCCCGGAAACAGGCATCCGCCTCAATAAAAATCATAAGCCATTTGCTGCTGCGTCCAACCCAAAAAACCGTCCTCCTGCGGGTGGCCGGTGAATTTGTCCGTTTCCCGGACCCAGGTTTCCGGCCGGTCGAAATTGTCTCCGTAATGATAAAGGGAGATCTTTTTCCGGGCTTCCCGGGGCAGGGTCATCAGTTCTTCGTAAGACGCGTGGACGCCGCCGGTGAACAACTGGCAGTCGTGGAACAAAACCTCCGCCGGTTCAGCAAACCGCATCACGTAGTCCCAATCGAACATCGTATCGCCCGAAATCCAGACCCGGCGGTTGAGGTACACCCCGCAACACCACTGGGATTCGTCGACGCTGACCGCCGTGTCCGGGAAATGCCGGGTGCGCATGAGGACGATCTCGATCGGCCCGTGCCGGTACACCCAGAATTTGCGGCCTTCGATTTCCATGTTCTGCGGCCGGAGAATGGTGAAAAAGTCCGACAACTGCAGGGGCCGGCCCTGGTGCGCCTCGCAGAATTCCGTGCCCCCGGAAAGGCTCTTGCTCCAAAGGATATCCTGATAGTCCCGAAGAATGATCATTTCCGGTTTCGAGGGACCCGGGGTGTACCGGTTCACCAAAGCCACCTCCTCGAACCCGCCGATGTGGTCGGCGTGGCTGTGGGTGGGCAGGTAGCACCGCACCTTGAGCACGTCCAGCCCCAGGTCGGTGAGGGCCAGGGGACCCTGGGTGCCGCAATCGACCAGGACGTGGTGGTCGCCCTGGATGACGAGAATATTGGACTGGCGAAGCCGTTTGGCAAACGCACCCCCGGCTCCGATGAATACCACGCGCAAGTGCCCGTCCGTGGCCAGGGGCAGGGGCTCGCCGTTAGGGCGGATCTCACTCACTTCGAACATGAAACCTTCCTCCACTCTTGCTCCACCGCGGCCTTCCCCCAACGAAACCCCACGGCAAAATTTATGGAGCCCCCCGTTTTCGAAAAAAGCGATTTTTTTGGATCGATGGAAACACAATAACACAAAGTATCCACCTAGTCTATAACAGTTTGATTTTAAAACAAAAACTTAATTTCAGCTCAAAAAAAATCCCCGTCCCGCCGGGGCCCGCGAGCCGGGTTCGGCCTCCCGCCTCCGGAACCCGGATAAGAAGGGATTTTTCATAATTTTTCCCGGTCAGGGCCCGGCGGCCGTGGTATGATGCACGCATGCCACAAAAAATCCTCATCGCCGACACCAACCGCCAGGTCATCGAAACGCTGAGAGAGGCGCTGGAACGCCTGGACTACGAGGTCCTCGCCGCGTATACCGTGAACGAAGCGCGGCACCGGTTGCGCGACAAGGCGTTCCACTTGCTCATCCTGGGCCAGAACTTTGTGGCAGGAGGGGGACAAGATTTCCTTCGTTTCCTGGGCCGGGAAAACCCCGGTCTGCCGGGCATTTTACTGGCGGGGAAATCGCTTCCGGAAACCACCCGCCGCTTCCTGGCCCCCCTTCCTTTCGTGACGCTTCGCTGGTCCCAGGGGCTCAGCCTGCTTCTGCGGACCGTGGAAGCCCTTGGCAGCGCCGGAGGTCCGGAGACCGGGGCCGCCGGCTCGCCGCCCTCCTGGGGCCATCCGTGGGCGCAACCGCTTTTGGGGGAAACCGGCGCCATGCGGCAGCTGCGGGAGACGTTAAAAGCCGTCGCCCGCACCGAGGCCACCGTGCTCCTGCGGGGCGAGACGGGAACCGGGAAGGAACTCGCCGCCCGCTGGCTGCATGCTTCCGGCCGCCGGATCGGGCGGCCGTTCGTCACCGTCAATTGCGCGGCGCTCAGCGAATCGCTCCTGGAAAGCGAACTCTTCGGACACGAAAAAGGGTCCTTCACCGGGGCGCATCGGCAGAAAATGGGAAAATTCGAATACGCCGGTTCGGGCACCCTGTTCCTGGACGAAATCGGCGAAATGTCGCCCCATCTGCAGGCCAAAATGCTCCGGATTCTGGACCACCGGGAATTCGAGCGCGTGGGGGGCAACCGCACCCTGAAGGTGACCTGCCGGATCCTCGCCGCCTCCAACATCGACTTCTCCCGGGCGCTGGCGGAAGGCCGGTTCCGCGAAGACCTGTACTACCGCCTCAACGTGGTCGCCATCGACCTGCCGCCGCTGAGAGAGCGAAAAGAGGACATCCCGCTTCTGGCCCGGCATTTCCTCGAAGACAAATCGCGGCGGCACGGCAAATCCCTGCCGCCCCTGCCCCGCGCCTTCCTGGACCGGATGCGGGACTACCCGTGGCCGGGCAATGTCCGGGAACTGGAACACGTGATCGAGCAGGCCGTGATCCTGGCTCGCGGCCGGCGCTACCCCGACCTGCGGCTGCCGGCCCTCGCCGGCGGGTCGGCTTTTTCGGGACCCGCGACCGCGGCGGACGCGGTTTCCTCCCCGCCATTCGACGGGAACGGCCGGGGGGCTCCTTCCCGTCCCGACCCGGAAACCGGCCTCCCGTTGCCCGAACCCGACCCCGCCATGACGCTTCGGGATTACCGGGACCGGATGGTGGACGCTTGCGAACGCGCCTATTTCGACCGGATGCTGCGCCTCCACCGGGGCCATATTTCCCGGACCGCGGAGGCGGCGGGGATCGATCGCAAGACCTTTTACCGGAAGATCGAGCGCCTGGGCCTGAATCCCCGCCATTACAAAACAGGGGTGCGTTCCTGATCGTTTGCCCCGGCGCGATCGGGGAAAGAGACGAGATCCGCCAGGCCTTGACGCAGGTTCGGCGTTTGCCCCGGCGCGATTGGGGCGACAATGCCCCAAAATATCCGGAAAGCGATTTCCCGGCTCCCCCCTTTCTCCGGACTCTATATTTTTAAACCGTTTTCCCATCCTCGTCCCCTTCCGGCACGAAGATTGCTCTTGAAGCGGGTCATGCCAAACGTTTGTTGAGGGAGTTGGCGGGCCGGGGAAGACCCCCGAACCCAAACCCGATTCGAACCCGAGAGGTGAGTGATGGCCCAACCCGACCTGGAAAACATGACCAAGGAGGAGCTCCTCCGGCTGGCGGAAAAAAACAGAATCCCGGTCCGCCGGTCCCTGTTGAAAAAAGAAATCGTTTCCGCCCTGAAACGGGGACTGAAAAAGTCCGCCAAAGCCTCGACCCGGAAAACCAGGGTTCCCCCAAAAACCGGGAAACCCCCCGCCCGGGTCAAGGCGACGTCCCGCAAGGCCCGGCCCGCGGCGTCGGGCAAAAAAACCGCTGCCTCGAAAGCCAAGCCCCGGAAATCGGCGGAGCCCAAAAAGGTGCCGCGGCAGAAACCGGCCGCGGCGACCAAACCCAAAGTCAAGAAGGCTTCCGGACTCCGGACTCAAACCCGGGCGAAAACCGGAATCCCAACCCGTCCCCGGGCGGCCCAGGCCCGCAAGGCGCCGGTTCGGAAACAAGCCCCGGCGGTCCGGGCCGAAAGAAAAAAAGAACCGCAACCCGTGAGCCCGGACACGCTGCATCCCCCGTTCGAACTGGAAGACATGGCCCGGGAGGCCAAGTTCATCGTGGGCGGACCCGGCCTGGGGGACGAGGCCCGGACCGAAGGCGCGCCGGAGCTTCCCCGGGGCTACGGCGACAACACACTGGTCCTGATGCCCCGCGACCCCTATTGGGCGTACGTGTATTGGGAAATTCAACCTTCAAAGCTGGAACAAGGATTGGAAAGCCTGAACCGGCGGCGGCAAGAGGTGCGCCCCGTCCTGAGGCTGCATTCGGTGCCGGAGGTCATGGGTCGCCCCTTCGATGTCGACGTCGACCTGGACACCGGTTACCACTACATGCAGCTTTCTCCGCCGGGGAGCACGTTTTATGCCGAGCTGGGGCTGCGGGATCCGGAAGGCCGGTTCCTCGTCCTGCTCCATTCCAACGAGGCCACCATGCCGTTGGACGGCCCGTCGGAGGTGGCCGACGAGGAGTGGATGACCTCGGAGACGGAATTCCAGGAAATGTATGCCCTTTCGGGCGGGTTTGCGCCTTATCTTTCCGGCTCCGAAGCGTTGGGGCAGCGCTTCCGGGTGTCCCAAGACGTGAGCGCCTGGTCGCCCGGCGCTGCCGTGTCTTCCTGGTCGGCGGGGATTTCTTCGGGCGCATCGCATCCGCCCGCGACGTTGAAGAAAGGCCAAAACATGGCGCTGGAAGCGGAGCTGGTCCTGTACGGCACGGCCCGGCCGGGGGCCACGGTGAAAGTGAACGATCGCGCCGTCGACCTGCGCCCGGACGGCACGTTCACCACGCGGGTGGCGTTGCCCGAGGGACAGCATTCCATGAACGTTTCGGTGGAAACCGCCCAGGGGGTGGAAAAACATGTTCTGACTCCCGTGCTCAAGCGAAAAAAACAAAAGTGACCGCGGACCTCTAGGAAGGAGTACCCCCCTATGCCTCAAGGCTATCTGGCCCTGGTGCTGCACGCGCATCTGCCCTTCGTGCGGCATCCGGAATACGACGAGTTTCTGGAAGAGAACTGGCTGTTCGAAGCCATCACCGAAACCTACATCCCGTTGATCAACGTGTTTGACGGGCTGGTGCGGGACGAGGTGCCCTTTCAATTGACCCTGTCCCTCTCGCCCACCCTGCTGTCGATGTTGGCCGATCCGCTGCTCCAGAACCGGTACCGCCGCTACCTGGAGCGGTCGATCGATTTGTCGTGCAAGGAAATCGAGCGCACCCGCCTGCAACCGGAGTTTCATCGGCTGGCGCTCCTGTACCACTGGCGGTTTTGCCGGGCGCGGGACGTGTTCGTCAACCGGTACCAGAACAACCTGATCCAGGCGTTCCGCACGTTTCAGGACCTCGGTCACCTGGAGCTGATCACCTGCGGCGCGACGCACGGCTACCTGCCGCTATTGAACCTGAGCGNNGAACCTCGGCGCCGCCGCCCGGGCGCAGATCGAGATCGCCGTCCAAACCCACGAAAAATTCCTGGGCCGGAAACCGCGCGGCATCTGGCTTCCCGAATGCGCCTACACCCCCGGCCTGGAACACTTTCTCCGGGAAACCGGCCTGCGGTTCTTTTTCGCCGAGACGCACGGTCTCCTGCATGCCGTTCCCCGGCCCAAATACGGGGTCTTCGCCCCGATTTACTGTCCCAACGGCGTGGCCGTGTTCGGCCGCGATGCGGAATCGTCCAAACAGGTCTGGAGTTCCAAGGAAGGCTATCCCGGCGACTTCAACTACCGGGAATATTACCGCGACATCGGCTTCGATCTGGACTACGACTACGTCCGCCCCTACATCGCCTCAACGGGCGAACGGAAGATGACGGGATTCAAGTACTACCGGATCACCGGACTCAACGAGCACAAAGCTCCCTACCACCCCGACCGGGCGCTGGACAAGGCGGCCGAGCACGCCGGCAATTTCATGTTCAACCGGGAGAAACAGGTGGAGTATCTGTCGGCCCGGATGGACCAACCGCCCATCGTGGTGGCTCCTTACGACGCGGAACTCTTCGGCCACTGGTGGTTCGAAGGGCCGGAGTGGCTCAATTTCCTGGCCCGCAAAATCGCCTTCGACCAGGAAACGGTGGAGTTGACCACGCCGTCGTCGTATCTCCAGAAACATCCCACCCACCAGGTGGCCACCCCGTCCACTTCGAGCTGGGGCTACAAGGGGTACCACGAATATTGGCTGGGAGACGCCAACCACTGGATTTACCGGCACCTGCACAAAGGGGCGGAGCAAATGGCCGCCCTGGCCGGCCGGCACAAGCACGCCACCGGGCTGGAAGAACGGGCGCTCAACCAGGCGGCCCGGGAACTTCTGCTCGCCCAGAGCAGCGACTGGGCCTTCATCATGACGTCCGGCACCATGGTCGAGTACGCCATCAAACGCACGCGGGACCATCTCAGCCGCCTGCACCGGCTGTCTTACGAGATCAACCACGGCCGCATCGATCCCGATTGGCTGGCGCATATCGAATCCCGGGACAACGTGTTCCCCGACCTCGATTTCCGGGTGTACACCCATTGATCGGGCGCCGGCGAGCCCGCGGGGTTCGGTTTGCGGAATCCGCGCGGGACGCCCCATCCGGCGGGCCTGGCCCCCCAAAGGGTCCACAGCCCCACTCGCACAAACCCGATGCCCGCCCGCGTTTTGATCCGGTGGGGGGCGAGAAAATGAGACGCGGCACCGCCGGCGAGGACCGCCAGCAGACTGGAGGCGATCAGCGCCAGGGACGCCGCCAGAAACACGCCGATTTAGTTGAAATTCGGATGGGCGGCAAACAACAAGGTCA
>JABAHQ010015194.1_pt1 | contig 10632 bp, 14 predicted proteins | sample 7062091 | NCBI WGS metagenome assembly JABAHQ01 (sample SAMN14534359, study PRJNA622989) | marine sediment metagenome | biome: marine biome [ENVO:00000428]; feature: marine pelagic biome [ENVO:01000023]; material: deep marine sediment [ENVO:00002113] | place: India: Gulf of Kutch | collected...
CGATCCTCTCCTACAGGAATCGGATCAGCAGCCACAGGCTTGCCAGTCCGACGGTGATGACCAAGGCCGGGAACCCTTTTCTCAGGAAGTAGCGATAGGTCAGCGGATATCCGGCCGAGTCGGCGATCCCCGCGGTGACCATATTGGCTGAGGCGCCGATGAGGGAGCCGTTGCCCCCCATGGCTGCGCCCACGGACAGGCAGTAGTAGAGGGCTTTGTCGCCCGCTCCCGGCACGGCCGCGGTCAGGAAACGGATGACCGGCAGCATGGCGGCTGTGAATGGGATGTTGGCCACCAGCATGGAAAAGATCGCGCTCAACCAGGTGACGGCAAGCATGGAGAGCAACAGGCTCTCGCCGACCCAACCGCCGATGAGGCTCGCCAGCATGCTGATAAGGCCCACCTCTTGAATCCCGCCGACGACGATGAAGAGGGCGATGAAGAAAACCAACGTCGTCCAGTCGACGGCCTCAATCATTTGTTCGACGTCGGGACGGATCCAAACGAGAAGGGCGGTCGCGCCCAGGAGGGCCGTCACCGCGGGGAGCAGGTGGAAACTCTCCCCGAGGACGAACAAGAGCAACATGCCTCCGCCGACGACGCCTGCCTTCTTCAGGTGACCTGGTTCCGTGATGGCTCCTCGCTCTTCGAGTTTGGCCAGGAGCACCGAGGAGACATCGCTGGCGGATGCCAGCTCCTTCCGGTAGCTCAGGCTGGCGTAGAGCACCAATCCTGTGAAGGCGAGCAAAACTCCCGGGGTGAGATTGCGGAGGAAGTCGTTGAACGAAATGCTGCCAAACGATCCGATCAATATGTTGGTCGGGGTGCCGACGAGAGTGCTGACCCCGATCACGTTGGAGGCCAAGACTTCAGGCATCAGGAGGGCGAGGGGATTGATCTCGAGGGCCAGGGCAATTTGGACGGTGATTGGAGTCATCAGGAGCATCGTGGTCACATTGTCCAGGAACGCCGAAGCCAGACCAGTGAAGAACATGAGAATAGGCAGGAGAATGAACGGTCGGCCGCCGGACACGCGATAGGCAAACAGGGCGAGCCATTGAAAGATGCCCGTGTTCTCCACGATGGCGATGACAATCATCATCCCCATGATCAGAAAGATGACGTTCCAGTCGACGTAGCGCAGCGCGCCCTCGAAGCCGAAAACATAGAGACCATCGTGGATGATCGCCCCCAAATAGCTTGAAGCGAAGAGCAAGGCAGCTCCCAGCAGGGCCGCCAACGTATTGTGCAGCATGCCAAATGCGATGATGGCGAGCACCAGCAGAAAGATGGCGGCCGCCAGCCAGAACGCCACCGTGATGTTTCTTTCCAGTTGGATCGTGGGCAGGCTGACCGGTACGCCGGAGCTCAGCGAAGCGACCTGTTGGCTCGAAAGCGTCCACCGGTAAAGGCGATAGTGGGGCCGTTCGATGCGCAATCGATCGGGCGTGCGGCCTGAGAGAGGGACCGCCAGGGCAAAGCGCCCGTTGGTCTGGGTCGTGGCCTCCGCGATCGGCTCCTCCGCATTCGAGCTGTAGAGACTGACGGTGGCACCGGTAATCGGCTCGCCTTGCGGATCCTCCACTTCGCCGGTGAGCAGGGTCGATGATCCTGATTGGGTGGCCTCGCTGGCCGACGGGACGAGGAATACCAAGGCGCACAGGAGCAGGAGGAGGAGCGACAAGTACCTGGACAGGGGACGGTTCAAGAGACCTCCCCCTGCGCCACGATGACCTTGGCTCCGCTTTCCGCTTCGATGCGATCCCGGAACTCTTGCATCCGAGCCTCTGTGAAGACGTTCTCCTCCTCCTCCCCTCCGGGCCGACCCATCACGATATGGGAGGCGTTGAGTTCGTCTGCGAGTTGGACGATTTCGTCCGCAACGCTGCCGTGACGCACCGTGCCCTGTGCCGTGATCCCTTGGGNNCTCCGACTGGGCGTTGAGCAGGATGAAATCGCCCATGTTCTCGAGCTCGTCGGTGATGATCCGGACGCGGCTGCTTTCCGTCCGTTTGAGGAAATCCAAATTGACGACATAGAGGAAATGGAGCGGCTGATCGAGCTCCTTGGCCAGGTCAATGGACGCTTGGATAGTCGCCTTGCTGCCGGGCCCCCCTCGAATGGCACAGACTATTGCAGGCATGCATGCCTCCTTGGCATCGACCCGGCCATGAAGGGCGGACAATCGCCCAGCTGGGCCGCACCAGCCGGACCTCTTGTTGCGACACTCAAAGGAGAGTCTACTGTATGTTGGCGCCCGGGGCAGGGTGGTCGGCGCTGGCTTCTTCGCTTCTTTCCGGCCAGAAGCCAGGGAAGGGCGGCGGGCGCAGGTCAACCGGCAGGGTTCCCTCGAAATGAAATGTGGTGCCTGCCTGGAACTGGGCGGCGAGGACCGTCACCCCCTGCTCTTTGGCCCGGCGAAGGGCAGCCGCGAATTTCGAGTCGCGCTCGACAAATGGCGCGAAGCTGTGGGCGTCTTCCCTCACCACGATGAAGACGACAGAAGCTTGCGCGCCTTCTGCCCGCAGCCTTCGTAGTTCGTCCACGTGCCGTCGGCCGCGACTCGTAGGAGCGTCGGGAAAGCGGGCGGTGCCCGACCGGTCCACCAGGTTGACCGATTTCGTCTCGACATAGTGGGTGCTCCCGCCGCAATCCAGCAGCAAGTCGAGACGGCCAGCGGGCACAGGGGGTTCAAACGACTCCAACTTGCAGCCGGCGAAGGTCTCGAGGAAATCTTGCTCGATGGCCCATGCGAGCAGCTTGGGAGGCAGGCGGCTGTCGAGCGCGGCCCAAATGGGCGCTCCGCCCGGGTAAGAGGGGGTTTGGATGAGTAAGAGGTCATGACGGGTCTTGCCAGACTCTCGTCGGCGCTCGAGCATGACCTGCGCCTCGGGTCTAAGCAACTCTTCGAGGCGGCCGCTGTTGGGTAGGAAGACCTTCGTCGGCTCGTCTCCCACTTCGACCAAACAGGCGAAGCGGTTCAGGCGCTCCACAAACCGGCCCTGGACCGGTCTTTCGACAAAGGGAAATTCGGTGGCGATGGGCATGTCAGGGATTCTATCGAATGCCTGGAGCGGTGGCGGGAAGGCTGGGGCCCACTCTTGCAAGCGGGGCGTGCGGGCGGCTCCGCCCTCTCGTCGCGCCATTGCCACCTTGATTAGGAGTGGTATGGATGGAAATGGGGATACTCAACCTGCCTCGAGAACCCCCATCAGTAGCCGGGCCGCCCTCCCCACGAGGGCGCTGCAAGAGTTTTGCTCGCTTCCGTAACCAAGTCGGAGCAGCGCGTCGCAATGGGTGGCGCCGAAGGTTTCTCGGAAGACCTCGAGGTATGTGGCAGAGAGACGATAGGCGGGTTCGTCCGGAGCGTGCGCGTCCGTGCGGCCGTGGACAGCGCCGATCAGCATCAGGGCGCCGATCAATGCGCCGCAGTAGCCAACTTGTGTGCCGCCGATGCCGCCGCCGAAGCCCGTGCCCGCGCGCACCAGCTCCGCCGGCAACGGGTCGAGCACCCGCTCGCCAACGGCGAAGAGCAGCCCTTCCGAGCAGTGGAGCCCGCCTTCGACCAGCTTGGCCGCCCGGTCCGCAATACGATGGCGCTCTTCCCGGCGTGCACCATCCGGCGGCATGGATGGTTTCGGCCCGGAATCCGTTGCCGAGCGCCCCTTGGACGTGCCCCATTCCCAGCCAGGCTTACTTGATTCCATCGTCTTGATAAGCGGCGAGCTCCGGCAGTGGCTCACCCCGCATTGTTGGCCCCAAGGTATCAGCGTCCGGCCTTGCCGTCAATCAGAATTGGACACCGGCCACCTGTTTGGTGACGGATGCAACGATATTGGTTCATCCCGCAACCTTCATGGTATATTCGATATGTCAATACTGCTTTCAAAGGCGCCCAGCCTGGAGGGATCAATGGCCGTAGAGGAGCAGACCAATGTCGGCGGCCGGATTCGCGAACTGCGGGAGGCGCGGGGCTGGTCCTTGCGGGCGCTGGCCGAAGAATGTGGGCTCTCTGTCAACGCCATCAGCCGGATCGAGCGCGGCGAGAGTTCCCCGACGGTGTCCTCCCTGGATCGCCTCTCGCGTGGGCTGAGGGTTCCGATCACGGAGTTCTTCCGCTTTGAGGAGGATCAGAAGACAATCTTGGTCCGACGGACGGAGCGGAGGCGTTCGCGCAGCGAGGGCGTGATGATGGAGAGCTTGGGCACTGGCCTGCCTGGACAGCGCATGGAGCCGTTCATGATCACATTGGCGGCCGGAGCCGAGGCAACAGATGAAGCCATTATCCACCGCGGCGAGGAGTTCATCTATTGCGTGGAAGGGGAGGTGGAATGTCAGGTGGGTGAGATACGCCATCGCCTGGAAACGGGTGACAGCCTACTATTCCGCTCGGAACAACCGCATCTCTTGCGCAACAACCACGTGGAGACGGCGNNTTCAGTCGGCCGGCGAAGATCTGGCCCACACGCAACAGCAGCACTTGATGGCCGACGGTTAGACAACCTCCTTCATGAGTCATTTCAATCCTGGTTGGGGATGAGAAAGGGACCGTGCCTGCCCTGATGTAGAGGCGCGTTTTCTTCTAGTGCCGCCCGCTTCAGGGGTGGCCGCAGGTCGGTCGGGAGGGCGGTTCTGACGGGAGAAGCACCCGAGCCGCCCGGTCGTTCAGGTTTTGTCTGCGATGGTCCAGGCGGTATGATCGTCGCGACGGATGGTCGTTGAAGCTCCTAGCGCCCGTAATGAAAAGGCGATTTGTTNNTGAAGAGCAGCCTCTCCATGAAGGCTACGATCCTTACCAGCCAATGGCGTATGTCGGGCTCCTCGATGATGATCCTCCCTCCCGAGGCCAAGGTTCGCCAGAGTTCGGCAAGGCTTTCTTCCTGATCCCAGAGGTGATGAAAGGCGTCGACAACAATCGCTCCGTCGAAGATGCCGTCAGCGAAGGGTAGGTCTTCTGTCCGTCCGCAAATGGGGTAGCAGCAATCCTTGTCCCAGGCTTCCTGCAGCATGCCGATGGAAGAATCGAGAAGGATCATGTGTTGGGTGGTGCCCGTAAGGGCCTGCGCAATGCGCCCGGTGCCGCCGCCCGCATCCAGCAATCGATGGATACTTCCGGGCCCGAGCATATCCCGCAGTGGAAGCTCCTGTGGGCGGCCAATGAGCCGATCGTAGAAGGGTCCGATCGCATCGAAATGATTAAAGGGGGACATTCAGCTGGTCCTCCGGTGGCCCAGGGAAGGGTCGTGGGCGCCGTTTTTCGGCGCTCGATTCTCTCAACGAGTCACGAGGGATCAAGGCCGGCGCGCCGGACATCAGGCTCCGGACCCCTCCGTTTTGGTGAGAGTCACGAGCTTCGTCCCGATGCTGTGGATTTGCCGGTNNTGGATTTGCCGGTAATTAGCCCCCTCCTTGATGGCTCTCATGACTCGGTCGATGCTGCTGACTTGGGTTCCGGCGATGAGGTCTACGCCGTGATGGAAGAGCAGGGGGCTCAGGGGTGAGCTGGGCCCGAGTAGGATCACATAGGCGTCGGCCGAGATGCTTTCGATGAGCCCGTCGAAGGTCCCGTTCAGCAGCGTCAGGCTGGTGATGGCCACTACGGAACAAGCGGGGAGAACTTCGGGCGCAGCTGATGCCGGCAGTTCCCCCGGGGCGGGATCCAGTTCGAGCACGTACAGCTCACCGACGACCGGCTGGATCTCCGTGATGAAGGGAAAGTGGCCGATGAGCGCAACGCGTCTGTCGGCACCTTTCTGCGCGATGGCCTCCGATGCATTCATTTCTGACCAGACTGACGGAGAGAGAGGAAGGCCGGCGTTGATGGCGGCAAGCCCAAGGGCACGCTCGGTTGGGCTCCCGCTGAAGACGAGCTCGGCCATTTCGCGCAGGGAGCGTCCCCCCAATTCACCGGCGGCAGCGACATCGTCCGCTTCGCCATGGGCATGCGTTCCAGTCACCGTTGAAGCCAGACCGCACTGCCTCTCTCCTCTCCGATGGCTGACGACGGCTGTCCAATGTAGGCCGACGGTGGCCTCCTCCACACGACCGCCCGAGGGCAGTGCGGCGCACAAGTCCCTAAAGATGCGGAGACTTCGACCGTCCGTCGACGGACTGTCTTCGATGTCGCCGGCGGGTTGAGTCACAGGCCCTAGTCCTCTTCGCTGTGGCCGTGCACTCCGCCCCGGGCGTGGAGACGCTCAGGCCGATGTTTCAGCTCCCCCGAGACGAACTCCTGCAGGGCCGTCTCGACAAGCTTATGTTCGGTCAGGATCGGCTCGATGCCGGCTTCCTGGAAATGGCCGAAAGCGCCCGCGCCCATGCCGCGGGCTACGATGACCCGGCAGTCACGGATGGGCTCCATCATGCGCTGGTGGCGCCAACCCCGATGGCCGTGTCCACGCCCACCTCCGCCGCCCGCGCCATGCGCGACGGGCTTCTCGCGCCGCTCACGCGCCTGAACTTGGCCCTTGGATACGGCAACGACGAGGTAGGCGGAGGCCCGTCCGAAGTGGGCACTAATTCGCTCCTCGTCCTCTTCCAGCGCGAAGGCGACCTTGACAGATTGCTCTTTCATGATGCTACTCCTTGTGGATCTCCAGGGTGGACAGTACATGTTGGCGGAGAGATTCGAGTCGGTCGTTGTCCTCCTGAGACTCCCCTAGGTCGATGACGGCGGTCGGTTGCCAGCGAGCCCGCGCGGCCTCCAGCAGGGATGGCCGGACGGTGACGANNCTCCTCCCCATCCAGCAAGCTCATCCCGGCGCTGAATCCCTCCCCCCGTTCGAATTCTAAGGGCCCTAGTTCGTCGATGATGAGAAGGTCGGCACCTCCTGCTCGGTTCAAAATCGCATTTGCCCAGCGAATGGCCTGCTCGTGAAAATGCCAATGGAGGGTCGAGGGGCCCGAGGTGGCCCTATCCGTCCGGGCGAGCTCCCTGCGATCGCTTGTCTCCAAATCCAGCAGGTCGATGGAGACTTTCTTTCCCTCCCGCCGGAGGGCGGGCGAGAGCACCCCGCGCAGGTCGAGGCACGGGACCGCCTGTTGAAGCGAATCCCTCAATCTCATCAGGAACTGAGTCTTCCCGCTGCCCCGGGGCCCTGTCAGCAAGATGAGAGTTCCCCTCTCAGTCACTTGGCTCACCTGTGAGCATCACAATGGGTCGGCCATCGAGGTGTTCAACGCGCAGCGGAGTGCCGTAGAGGGTCTGGAGATTCCCTTGGGTGAGAACGAGATCCCGCGCGCCGGCTGCCAGCGACCGGCCCTGGTGGAGGAGGATCAATGAATCCGCGCCAATGGCCGCGACCTCTGGGTCATGGGTCGTGAAAAGGACACTCATCCCCTCCCGTTGCAGTTGGGAGAGCAGCTCGAGAACTCGACTCTTGTTGCCCAAATCCAGGTGAGCGGTTGGCTCGTCAAGGAGCAGGAGGCGCGGGCGCTGCACGAAGGCACGGGCCAGGGTGGCAAGTTGCTGCTCACCGCCGCTGAGCTCCAAGATGGACCGATGGCGAAGGTCGAAGAGCCCCATCGCTTCCAGCGCGGCCATGGCCGCTGCGGCGTCAGCTTCACCGGGGGTCTCGAGGACGCCGAGGTATGGCGCGCGACCGAGCAGGACGAATTCGAAAACCGTGTAGTCGAACGCGATGTTCTCCAGTTGGGGCACAAATCCGATCCAGCGGCTCAGCTGACGCCGGGCATAGGAAGAGATTGGCTGGCCCTGCAGTCGGATGGACCCCGTGTCTGGCCGGCGCAACCCCAGGATCAGTTGGAGCAGAGTTGATTTGCCGGCGCCGTTGGGCCCCAAGATGGCGGTGCGGGAGTTGGCGGGGATCGACGCCGTCAGCCCAGAGAGGACAGGTTCGCTCCAGCTTCCATACCGGAAGTGAAGGTCCTCAAGATCAAGGAGGGCGCTCATGGCCTTGGCTCCACCCGAGCCGTGATCATCAGGACCATGAAGGCCGAGGCCCCGATCAAGGATGTGAGGATCCCGAGGGGGATCTCACCGGGGAGCAAGGATCGGGCGAAGTCATCGGCGACGACGGTGAACGCGCCGCCCAGCATCAACGACGCGGGCACAGTGTAACGGCCGTCGGCCCCAAAGAGCCGGCGGGCGATGTGGGGGATGATCAGGCCAACCCAACCGACGACGCCCGCCAGGGCAGTGACAGCAGCCGTGCTGGCGACGGCGGCCAGAAGGACCAGCGCTCGCTCACGGCCCGGGATCGTCCCCAGGGATAGGGCGGTCTCATCACTGAGCGAAAGCACGTTGAGGCGCCAGCGGAGCAAGAAGAGCATCATCAATCCGGCCGCCGCGACCGGAAGGATATAGAGGAGGTCATCCCATGTGATCCGCCACAGACCACCCAACAACCAAAACGTAATTTCCGGGAGTTCGGTGAGGGGATCTGCCAGGTATTTGAGGACGCCCGTNNAGATAGGATAGGCCGAGACCGGCCATGCCGAAGAAGGCGGCGGTCAGCTCCATGAGGAGCGGCGAAGCGCCAACCCAAAGAATGGCAAGGGCCGCCCCGAAGGCCGCCCCGTGAGAAACACCGAGAAAACCCGGCTCGACCAAAGGGTTGCGGAAGATCATCTGCATGACGAGCCCGGCGGCGGCCAGGGTCATCCCCAGCAAGAGGGCGGCGAGCAGGCGGGGAGCCCGCAGAGAAAGGACCAGCTGGCGCGCCAACCCCTCCTCCGCCAGCAGGCGTGGAGGCATCCAGTAGGGCGAGGGATAGCGCCCCACAAAGAGCGAGGTGGCCAAGACCACGAGCAGGCCGCAGAGCAGAATGAGCAGCCCGAGGTCGTATCGGGGGTTGCGAGCTGTCATCTCCCGGTCGGTCACGGGACATCGCCGGTCAGCCGCGGGAGGACCTGCTCCCCGACCGCTGCCGGGGTAAGGCCGTATAGATCCGTGTAAAACGAATTGATCTCCGAGTCCAGGTCTATCTCGTTCGCGATCATCGGATGGACTTTGATGGCCAGCCACTGGAGCCCAAGGATCCAGCGCGGGTCAGGCTGATCCCAGCTGAGAAAGTCGCCGGGAAAGCAATGAAGTTGACCCGTCTGCACGGCCCGCAGCGTCGCCCAGTTGGGATCCTGCTCCAGGGAGGCGGCGGCTTGGGAGGAATCGCCGAAGTAGTTGATCAGATAAATCTGATCGGGGTCCCAGGCAGCGATTTGCTCAAAGCCCACGATCGTCCAGCCACCGCCGGTCGCCGCCTCCAGCCAGACAGGCTCTGCCGAGACCATCTCCGCCATCCTGGTCTGCAGCCAAGAGGTCGAAGGCACTTCGATGGAAACGGCTCCGCTCTCTTGCGCGTACTGCACGACCAAGATCCGGGGTGCAGCATCCTGCACGGCGGCGGAAAGCTCTTGAATGCGAGCGGTGCGCTCGCCGTAATAGTCGAGCAGTTCCCTCCCACGAGCGGGATTGGCGAAGACAGCGCCGAGGGAGGTCAGATCGCGAGCGTACTGCTCCGGCGTTTCCAGATCGAGATAGACAACGGGCACGCCGAGCTGCTCCAGCGGATCCCCTAAAGACTCGGCCATGAAGGACTTCATGAGCACGAGGTCCGGCTCGNNGAGAAGGGCCTTCGCTTCGAAGTCGGGGTCGACGAGCGGCAGGAAGGTGGACACCCGCTGGGCCCGCGCTTCAACTGCCACGACACGATCCTTCGCCTCGGGGAAGAGGAACACCGCGTTGGCGAGCAAGGCGGAGGCGCGGCCGGCGATCACGATCCTCTCTGGAGGAGTGTCGAAGATGACCTCTCGACCCAAGCCGTCGATCAGCGCAATCGGCGTGGTGGCGGGGGAGGTGACGGGGGAGGGCGGCGCGGTGGGTGGGGCGGTCGCGGTCGGAGATCGGGTGATGGATGGCGTCGGTGAGGGGGCGCAGGCGCCGATGAGTGCGCTCAGGATCAAGAGGGAGGCGATCTTCCGACGTGTCGTCATCCGGGTGCAGTCCTTGTCTGGGGCTGGAGCGCCTCTCGGCATTGGGAAAGCCAGCTCAGGAAGCTCTCCAGTTGGTGGATGCGGAGTTCGAGGGAAAGCCGGTTGATGGCCCCCCGACCGGCCAATTCATCAAGATGGTGCTCGAGGGCTTGCAGATCGATCCTCAGGTTGTCCTCCTGACGGCGGATCAACTCCGAGGGGGACCATCTCCCCAAGCGCCGACAGAAGAACAACCTCGTCAAGAATTCAACACGGAGAGCTCGCGCCGAGGAACTGGTGGGCTCCCTCAGCCAACGCTCGAAATGGGCGCGCCCCTCCGACGTAGGTTGAAGGACGTAGCGATCCGGCCGTCCTTCTTGGGGTTGGGCGGTCCCTCTCACGAGACCGTCCTCCTCCAATCGATTGAGGATGCTGTACAGCTGACTTTGGCTGATGTACCAGATCTCGCCGAGCTGGGCCTGCAAACTTCTGTGCAGCTTGTAGCCGTGGGATGGCTCCAAGAGCAGCAGCCCCAAGATGGGGTATTCGGGGGAGAGGGAGGCCGCGCGGCTCGATGTCATGGACTGATACTCACTCAGTGAGTATACAGCCTTTTTGTGAAATCCGCAACAAGCGGCCGGCCGTCACGGCCGAGCCATCCGAGAGCGGGTTCCACAGTTTCTTCGGAAGACTTTCACAAGT
>JABAHQ010033602.1_pt3 | contig 10628 bp, 11 predicted proteins | sample 7062091 | NCBI WGS metagenome assembly JABAHQ01 (sample SAMN14534359, study PRJNA622989) | marine sediment metagenome | biome: marine biome [ENVO:00000428]; feature: marine pelagic biome [ENVO:01000023]; material: deep marine sediment [ENVO:00002113] | place: India: Gulf of Kutch | collected...
CCTTGACCGAAAAATCGTCCGGGTAATCTATGACTCCGTCGAACTCCATGCCCTGCCACATGCCCCAGAGCTTCAGTATCTGCTTTTCACCCTGCTCCATGTTATCGGCCTTCTCGCTCAGCACCGAGTGAAGCTGCTGGTACTCAAGCTCTATGGCTGCCCCACTCCTCGGCTGCGCAAAGTCCTCGGTGGCCTTTACACCCCCCATCTTAGCTATGCGGTGTATCTCGGCTATGTCCTGCTTGACCCACTGCCTTATCTCAGTCAGCGACGAATGAGGCGCCTCGAGCCAGTACGGCTTTGCGTTGACCTCAGAGGGGTCAAACTGCAGGATATTCCTCGGACCGATCTCCCTATCCTCAAGCCCACCACCCTTTTCGTAAGGAACGGCGAGCATCGGAAAGGCCGTGTTCTCGATAATCTCTTTTGCGTCCGAGCAAAGGTAGAATATATTTTTGTTGATGTCGGCGATATCCTGGATATCCGATACTCCGAGCATCTTCACACCCGAACGCTTGTTATAAATATTTACTACAGGCACAACACCAAGCGGATGAATCCCGCTATCGAGGAGTACCGGCTCATCGCTCTCAGTGTCGAGGCTCCAAAGCTCCCAGCACTCGCGCGTCCATATCCTGTAACACTCAGGCCCCTCCTTTATCTTGACCATGCCGAGTACCTCTCGACCGTCGGCAAGCCTTATATAGGCCCAGTCGACCATGTTCTCGGGTGTAACGAGCGCAAGGTACGGCCTGATATCATGATTTTGCGCTACAGCCATGGTCTCTGTCAGAACATCCGGTTTATCCACTACAACGCAGACAGAGCCGTAAATGCTTGCAAAGCGCTGCACGTCGCGCATAAACTGATTGAAGCTCGAACCGTCGTGGTCACAGTCACGAAGGAACGATTTAAAGAGCTCGTCGGTTGTAAAGGAGCCGTATTCTCTAAGCGGCGGCTTCCTAAAGAGATGCGAGATCATGATATCGACTATCGGCCCGCAGTAATTGTAATAATATGCGATACTTTTTCTGCGGCTGTAGTTTACGCTGCTCTCAAAGGGATGCTGAAGCAGGTAATCGCCGTCGCGATACATCTTGCCACCAAAATACGAACGAATAAAAAAACACCACTCGTCTAAATACCCGTCATAGAGTGGATGGGTCTTTAGTAGCTCCTCTTTTGTCATCTAATACGCTCCTTTTTCCCGTATTTGCAATTTGCCGCGCCAGTTACTTGTAATAGCGCCTCTTTGGATTGAAGGTAAACGTTCTGAGCGGAAACTCGTTTTCGATAAAGTATCCAAGGGCGTCACTTGCGTGGGTACGCTCCGAGTCTCTCTTGTCAAGGTCCGAGCCTGAGGACCAGCTTACGGTCTCGAAGTCCCTTTTCAGGTAAACGCACCGTGGATGGTGCTTTAGCCTGACCTCGCCGCGCGTATTTACCAGCATTGCGTTGACAGCGTTTATCCTGTCCTTTACAAAAGGGTTAGACTTGCTAACGTTCTGGATGACAAAGCCCATCTCGTAAAGGATCGCGTAATCGCTTTTGCCCGTAGTGGACCTGGCCGAACCGGCGGCATCTCCGTATATGACGATACCGTGCTTTCTGGAGTCGGAGGTACCGTAACGCCGCATAAGCTCGCCTGCCATCTCCATTGTATTGGTGTTTCTAAGCACTATCTCATCGACTACCCATACACTCTCACCGTCACTTTGACAGACCACCCATACGCATGGGGAGACGTTGAAGTCGCAGCAGACTATCAAAGGCCTCAACGGGTCGACCTCTATCGACGGGTCCTGATGCAAGATGACGTTGTAGGCATAATAGGCCCTTGTAGAGGCCCCCTCGAAGCTCGCCTCGTACTCCTGGCGGAAGGTATGTTCATCGAGCGCTCTCTTTGCGGCCTCTATCTCCTGCGGTGGTAATATGTCGCCCGAGTGCCAGCTATAATATCCCCACTCAGGGTCCACGCCGCTCTTTGCGTACTCGGCGAGGTCACGAAAGTGATTTAACCCCTCGGGGACCCCTATTATCCAACACCACCCCATCCTGTCCGATAGCGCCGGCCTGATATTTTCGGTCCATGTCGAGGGCTTCATGTTGGCGTACTCGTCGAGTACGCCGCCATCCCACGGAACACCCTCGATACGCTGGGGTTTGTCGAGTCCCACGACCCAGAGCTCGCTACCGTACTTTGTCACGATACAGAGCTCGCCCTCGAAGACGTTCTTTACCCACTGCTCTGGGACCATTGCCTTTAAGTCCCTCCAGAATATGCGCTTGGCCTGCTCCCTTGTTGGTGCCGCAGCGAAGTATCGCGGGTCGCTCCAGGACTTACCCTCAGTAAGTGAAAGCACAAGCCTTCTCTTTGCGAGCTCGGTCTTACCGGACCTCCTGCCGGCTGGCACCACCTTGAAGCGTTTATCCTCCCTCCAAAGCCTTTCCTGACCCGCGTGGTACCGTAGCCTGCTCCATCTCTCTGGTAACCTCAAAGACCTCCTCATCGTCGACCTCAGAGACCACCTCGGCAGCACAGTTGCCAACGCCCCAGGCCTCCCTCTCGCCTCTAAAAATCTTGCTCAAGGCTTCGGCGGTCTGCTTAAGGTCCTTAAAGTCAAACGTGCTTTTACTCTCTATATCCCTGCCAATTCTGCTTCTAAGCTCCTCCCAGAGCTTTCTGTGCTCTGAGACAAACTCGCAGCAGCCTCCACTCTCACTTGAAGTCCTCGCCTCTGCGTCCGCTTTTGACTTTGAGGCGGCCTTTTTGCTGGTAGAGGGTCTTACCCAATTTTCCTTTTTTGCCTTTTTTCTTATCGTCGAAGGATGACAGCAAAAGGTATCGGCCAACTCGCGTGCCGACACCCCTTCATTTTCATAACCATCCTTAATGGCTCTCCAGTCTATCGCCACTGCTTAACCTCTAAAAAACGTTTAATATGTTATTAGGACTCAGATCTCGTCGAGACCGTCATGGTCGCTACAGCTCCTCAACGGATACAGACTCAAAAACCTCTTCTGACACAGAATGCAGACCTCCACTTCCCTTAGCAATACTTTTTCTCTGCCTCTTGGATGATGCCTAAGCCAATCTTCAAGCTCACCGGAGCGGCCGAAACTGCCTGGGAAAAAATTCATGGAACACCTCCTGTGATTTATATTCATCAAACACACTATGGTGTTTTCTTTCTACCCCCAAACTCATAACAAGGTATTTTAATTGATAAAATTGCTCAAATTTATTCTACCNNTTCCTGCATTTATGCGAAAAAAATGGGGGATACCTTTTTAAGGTATCCCCCACTCTCTTTTTAACGGTAAATCCAGCCGGATGTATGTTAGACTACTCTAAATAATGCGACCCGATTACTTACCTCCCTGCCCCTGGCCTGTGTCGTCCTTAGTAAGCCAGTGGTGCCCGTTCCTTGATCCACTGCTCCAGTGGTCATCGAGAAGGGCATCTGCGCCCCCGCTTATCCCGTAGACCCTGCACTCGNNCATTGTCTGATATTGCCTAAGCGTCTTATACTCGGTCCAGCTAAGCTTCAGCCTCGAAGACCTTGCAATTGTCTCAGGGACCCTCCTCCTCTTCCTGTGGCCTTGCAGACGCAACTTTTTCTTCTGCCCTGTAGAGTATTTCATAAGCCCTCCCGAGTGAAATTCTGTGACTCTCTGCGATTTTCTTCATATGTGTTCTCCAGTAGTGATACTCCACGAATACAGCCCTCTCTCTCGGACTAAGATCTGCAAGAGGCCATAATAACTCCCTTAATTCGACCCCCTCGTTGTTAAGCTCTCCGTAGAAGTTGTCAGCATCGACGCAGTTATCTCCAATCACCGGTGCACACCTCTCTGAGAATCTCATAATATGTGCATGATACGCACATTGTTGGTCAAAAAAATAAAGCCAGCCAAGACTGACTTTTTCAGGAATCATTAGATTTTTACGTCACAGACTAAAAATGCTTCGTAAAAAATATCCAAATAAAACAAATACTTATATTTTATTGCAATTCTTTATGAAGTATTATGTGGTTTTAGTGTGCTGCATAAGCAAAAATAGACTCACGATGAAGCGTAATCAATAAATGGTGTTGTAAATATTATACACGGGATTTACGTGCTTGTCAAGCACTTTTTATTTTACTCTCGGATTTTCCTTGAATAGAGGTGCAAGGGGATATTAATAAGATTGACAAGTTATTATACAAGGCGTGAAGGTGCAAAAAAACGGGCTATGTGTGACTCAGCGAAGTAACACCCCCCTTATGTCTCCAAAGAGCACGACATCCCTGGCCACTGCCCATACAGGCACAAGCGTCTCATCGAAGATCAACTCAACCTTTCCCGAGCGTGAGTTGAAGAGGTCTTTGTCGAGCAGTGCCTCGGCATAGTAATACTCGCTTTCGGCGTATGCGAGCCTACCAGGGTAGTTCGCTTTTATACGAGCCTGCGTATCCCCACTTGCTATGATGCCAAGCAGTATCTCTATTGGCTCGTCTTCGTCTTTTGGAAGGCTGTTTATCTTGAAGTCTTCTCCGTAATCTACCTCGCNNCAATGGGAAATCTAAAGCGTTTGTAAAGCTTATCTTCCTTCCACTTCGATATCTCAATCTCACCCTTTTCGTAATCGACAATCGAGACTTTCTTTCTAACCCGGTCTCCTATGATAGTATTTTCTTCAAAGCTTATTGTCTTAAATCGTTTTCCATCCTCAGCCTCCTCGAGGACTGCGACGTATCTATCGCTCCTTTGGGTAAGCCACCAGGCTATACCCGTGGTCTTGGCCTCGAGGACCGCCACATACCTCTCGCCTTCTCGCTTAAGCCAGAGGCTTCCCTCGGCCACGTTGTCAAAGAGCCAGAAACCCATGATATAGTCAAGACGCTCTCCCGCATACCTTTCTCCGATTGACAATCGTTGCTCATCGACTTGCCCGCCCGTCTCGGCAAACAGATTGCCGGCACCACAGATAATCGCCATGGCGGCAATTACGACTGTAAAAGCAAGGCCACGTACATAGAAAAAAGACCTCCGTCTCGCATTATGTTCTTTCATGGCAAATACTTCCGGCCAAAGCCTCAACTCGGTTGATATAACGACAAGGAGGGTTTTGCAATATAATATCCCTGAGCGTAATCCACTCCAAGCCCCTTTAATATCTCCATGGCCTCCTGGCTGCCGACCATCTCCGCCACCGTCTTTATCTTCATCGCCTTGGCAACATCGGTTATTGCCTTGACAAATATCCTGTCATTTTCGTCGAGCGTCCTGATAAAAGACCCGTCTATCTTGACGAAGTCTACATGGAGTTCCCTTAGATAAATAAAAGAAGTAAAGCCTACGCCAAAGTCGTCCAAAGAGAACTTGCATCCAAGCGCCTTTAGCGACCTTGTAAACTCTGCCGCTTTGTTCAGGTCATCAACGGCGGTCGTCTCCGTAATCTCGAATACTAGATTCGACGGAGTCGCGCCGGTTTCCTTAATCTTGGTACTCAAAAATTCAAGCAGCTTTTCGTCACCGACCTCTTTGCCCGATATATTCATAGTGAAGGTAAGCGAATGACCTTTTTTCTGCATCTCTGATTGCAAACGCATCGTCTTCTCGGTTATTGCCCTGTCGATACCTCCTATGAGCCCGGAACGTTCCGCTACATCGATAAAGGCGCCCGGAAGAAGTACATTGTCGTCTTCGTCTCTTAATCTCGCCAGTGCCTCATAGTGATGTATTTTACCGTCATGCAAGTCAATTATCGGCTGATACCACGGCTCAAAGCGTTCTTGCTCCAGCGCCGTTGCGATTATCCCGCTCCACTTAAGCCTCGAGTGGAGTTTTTCAAGCACCCTGTCCTCGGACCGAAAGAGATGACATCTGTTCCTGCCAAGCTCTTTTGCCCTGTACTTCGCGGCATCGGCGCGGGCAAGCATCTCCCTTGAATTATTGCCATGGAGTGGGTACGAAGCAACTCCCAGACTGACCGTTATATTAAACGGTATACTTTTACTGACCATCCCCTCTACGCTTCGCCTGATAATCTCCCCAAGATCGAGTGCCTCCTCTCCGTCAAGCCCCTGAACAAAGGCAATGAACTCGTCTCCGCCGAGACGCCCAAGGAAGTAACCTTCTTTGACCTTCTCTGTAAGTGGCGCCGGAAGCCTTAAAAAAACCTCTTCAACCAATCTGCCTACGTCGCGCAGGTAGTCATCACCAACGCTGTGGCCTGAGGTATCGTTTATCAGCCTGAACTGGTCGAGGTCGAAGTGGAGTAGGGCTCCGATACCTATCTCGGAGTTTACTATCCACTCATCGAGGAGCTCGACAAAACGACTGCGGTTGTAGAACCCTGTCATTTCGTCATGACTCGCCAGATATCGCATACGCTCTTCTGAACGCACCCTCTCTGTGACGTCCTCCTGGATAGCAAGGAAGTTCGTTATCTCGCCCGAGTCATCCTGGACTGGGTATATGACACCGTTTGACCAATAAAAAGTGCCGTTTTTTCTTTTATTCTTGAATAGTCCGTACCATGTACGCCCCGAGTTTATGGTGCGCCATAGCTCTTTGTACTCAGAATCGGGCACATCCCCCGACGATAGTATGCGCGGAGTCTGGCCGATGGCATCTACCTGCGTGTAGCCCGTAGTCTCGACAAACATCGGATTGACATACTCTATGACCCCATCTTTGTCCGTTATAAAAACGACATTTATTGAACATTCTATCACGGCGGATATCTTTCTTAACTCCACTTCCGCCTTCTTCCTGCCCGTTATATCGAGCCCGTAAGCGTTTACGTAACCGGCATCACCAATAGGAGCAAAGAAAAAGGAGTAGATTGTGGTTTGAAGCTCGGCCTCCTTCTCGAGGTTTACCCCTTTTCCATAACACTCCCTGACAAATGCCTTCCACTCATCAGAGACACTGGACCCTATCGACCACCCCCTGTCGGCGAGAAGCGCCTCGCTCGCTGGATTGGCATAGACAAGCTTTCCTTCTCTATCTATCCTGAGTATGGGATTGGGGTTTTCGAGCGGTACCTTGGCAAGGACGCTTACCTCGTTCTCGATACGTCTCTGCTTGGTTACGTCCTGTACCGTCCCTGACATCCTAAACGGCCTTCCGGAGCTATCGAAGACGACCTCGGCCTGCTCATGAACTGTCTTTACGGTACCGTCGGGATGCACTATGCGATGGTCTATACTGTAATTATCCCCGTCTTCGAGGGCCTTGTCTACGGAATCCATCACAAATTGCCTGTCATCGGGGTGAACGGCTTTCAAGAATGCCTCGTAAGTGGCTTCGAACTCGTCCTTGGACAGACCGAAGATACGAAATATCTCATCAGACCAGAAAAGTTCGTTGGCCACAATGTCCCAGTCCCAGTTGCCAAGCCGGGCTATGCGCTGGGCGTTGGCAAGGCTGTCCTTGATTCTGGCAATGGTCTGCTTGCTTTCCCTTAGCTCTATTGCCTTGTCCTGCAAGTCGAGGATTCTCTCTCGGAGCTTATTTATGTCTTCCATAAGCTCCTTTTTTGTCTTATCTTCGTCGCTCATACTTTTAGTACCGGCATAAAACCGTCACGGCTGAGTTCAGACCTGCTCAAGTCCGCCCGGAACCACATCGGACGCCTTCGTTACGGTCCTTAAATCCAGGATGAATTTGTCTCGGCTTACCCGGCCAAGTATCGGCGGATCATTTGAGAGAAACCTCTTGAATAAACGCTCCGGCTTGATATTTTCGTGGGTTATTGTAACGAGTACGGTCGGCAACTCGTGGCCCGGCAACGAGCCGCTCCCGACCTGAGAGTAGCCACTCTCGAGCTCTAAATGAAATTCGTCGCCGAGGCTGTCTTTGAGAAACTTTCTTGCCTCTTCGGATAATTGCCTTATCTCTTCTACATCATCCCGAGTAAGGAAGGCAATCGCAGGCAGTCTTTTGGCAAGCGAAGGCATGTCAAGATAGAGTTTTAGCGTGGCTTCCAGGGCTGCCATGGTCAACTTGTCCACACGAAGGGCCCTCTTTAGCGGATTTTTCCTTATCCTATCGATAAAGAGCTTTTTCCCGACGATGATACCAGCCTGCGGCCCACCAAGGAGCTTATCACCGCTGAAGGTAACGACATCGGCACCAGCGCCAACGCTACTGCTTACAACCGGCTCACTCTTTGCGGCCAGGGCCTCAAGCTCAACGAGCGAGCCGCTACCAAGGTCCTCTACTACAGCCACACCGGCCTTTCTTGCTATGGCTACAAGCTCCTTTAGCTTGACCTCCGAGGTAAAGCCTACGACACTGTAGTTGCTTGTATGGGCCTTGAGTAAGACAGCCGTATCGTCGTCTATCGCGCAAGCGTAGTCCGAGGGGTGGGTTCTGTTGGTCGTCCCGACCTCTTTTAGGACGCATCCGCTTTTTTCGATTATCTCCGGCAGCCTGAACGAACCGCCTATCTCTATAAGCTCGCCCCTTGAGACTACAACGGCCTTGCCTTCTGCAAAGGTATTAAGGGCTATAAGGACGGCAGCGGCATTGTTGTTGACCACGCAGGCAGCCTCAGCCCCGGTCAATAGGCAAACAAGCTCCTCTACGTGCGAGTCCCTCTCTCCGCGTCCTCCTTTATCGATGTCGTATTCGATATTTACCGTTGACGCAGCCCTCTCGAGGGCCTCTACAGCATCATCACAAAGCACCGCCCTGCCAAGGTTTGTATGCAAGACGACCCCAGAGGCGTTTATAACTCTCTTAAGCGAGTTCCCCTTTAAACGTCGCAGTCTTTTGATAACAGCCTCAACAACGGCTTCAGATAAGTCAATACTTTCAATTTGAATGCTGCCCGAACGAATCTCTGAGCGAAAACGATCGATTACAAGGCGCACTACTTCGCTCTTGTGTCCGTGGCTCACTCCCCCCGCCTCATCGATTAGCTCGGGGCGTTTTAGCACCTCATCTACCGAGGGCAACCCTCTTAAAACGTTATCGCTCATGATTAAAATTTACCACAGACTCAACCTCCGGGCAACACAAGAGTTGGAGGTTCCAGTGATATTAAGATATTGATTTATCTGCGCGTTTATGGCAACATACAGGATATGCGTATATTGGCTGTAATACTATTCGCGCTCGCGTTATCGCTAACAGGGTGCAGCTCCGAAAAGACAGAGGAGCCCAAGGCCGAGAGTAAAGACAGGGCTGAGGGTTTCACTACAGGTATAATCAAGGCACCCAAAAAGGCCAAAGAGGTTTCCGGTGAGCAGACCGACAGAATAAGGCAGCAGGAAAGGTTCCTTGAAGACAGCGAATAAGGCGTGAGCGAAGAAAGTAAAACCGACCTTGCAAGACTTGTATCCATCAATGGATGCGCTCAGGGGGCCGGATGGCTGCCCCTGGGACAAAGAGCAGGACCTCACCACACTCATTCCCTTTATAATCGAAGAGGCCTACGAAGTCGTAGCGGCAATAGAATCTGGCGAGCCGGAGTCTCTGAAAGAAGAGCTCGGCGACCACTTATTTCAAGTGGTCTTTGCCTCAAGGCTCGCAAAGGAGAGCGGCGACTTTGATATTGGAGACGTCATCAAGGGCTGCGCCGATAAGATGATAAGGCGTCACCCCCACGTCTTTGGCGAGGAGAAGGCGGACTCATCGAGCGATGTACTAAGGCACTGGGCCAGGGTAAAGAGTGAAGAGAAACCACAAGCAAGCGTTACAGACACCCTAAAGGATGTCCCGGAGAGCTTTCCAGCGCTCTTAAGGGCGCATAAGGTAAGCGAGAAGGCAGCAAAGGTCGGCTTCGACTGGAACAACGTCGAAAATGTCTTAGATAAGGTATTTGAAGAGATAGAGGAGTTTAAAGAGTCACTTAGAGACAAAGACATTGTCGGAGCGGAAGAAGAGATCGGGGACATACTCTTTGCGCTCGTAAACCTGAGCAGATTTATAGAGGTAAACCCCGAAGACGCATTGCGAAAGACCATAGGCAAGTTCATAACACGCTTTCATTACGTAGAGAAAAAGATAGAATCAAACAAAGCAAATCTAAGAGAGACGTCCATAGAAGAGATGGAAAGACTCTGGCAAGAGGCCAAAAAAATATAATAATGAACGATTACGAAAGGTTAACGAGATTTCCCCACCTCTTGTGGAAAAACTGTTGAAAAGGGTGTCAATGCAAAAAGCCGCAAAAGCGTATTCAATAGTCCTGCGGGTTTTTGCCTAAATATTAATCAGCAAATATAGTACTATAATTAAAGGGTTACGTCATTTTCAATGATTTTTCATTTAGACGTTTCCCCACCCCCTACTTTATCCACTTTATCTCTGATTATCTTTATCAAAAACATAACTTCCGGAACCCCAAAGAGCCTGCAAAGCACTACATAGAATCCCGCTCCACCGAGTATCGCGCAAGCGATGACAATCACCCTCGACAAAAGAAGTCTGTCATCCCAACCAACAAGATAAACTCCGATATAAACGACTATACCCATTACTACAGAGGCGATGAAACTCTTCAATGCCGATGATATGACTTCGGTTCCCTTGAAAGGACCGACCCTTGACTTTAGTACAAAGATAAGACAAAGGAGGTTAAAGAGCGATGAAAGAGTGGTTGCAAGTGCAAGGCCGCCATGCCT
>JABAHQ010003153.1_pt1 | contig 10626 bp, 8 predicted proteins | sample 7062091 | NCBI WGS metagenome assembly JABAHQ01 (sample SAMN14534359, study PRJNA622989) | marine sediment metagenome | biome: marine biome [ENVO:00000428]; feature: marine pelagic biome [ENVO:01000023]; material: deep marine sediment [ENVO:00002113] | place: India: Gulf of Kutch | collected...
CCGTAGCCGGTGGAGCCCCGGGGATTCGTGTAGAGGACCAGGTAGCCGTTGGCGGCGAAGTTCTGGTAGGAGTAGCTGAAGCCCACGTCGTACATCCCGTGGGGCCCGCCGTGGATGTGGAGGATCAGGGGACGGGGGGCCGAGGGATCGAAGCCCGGCGGCTTCACGATCCAGCCCTGGACCCGGGTGCCGCCGGTGGACTCGTACCAGATCTCCTCGACCTCGCCCAGGGCGATCCCGTCGAGGACGTCGTCGTTCACGTGGGTGAGCTCGGTGAGGCCCGCTCCGGCGTCGTGCAGATCGTAGCGGACCACGTCGCCGGGCTCCTGGGGCGCCTCGCGGATCCCCACAGCCGTGCCGTTTCGGGCCACGCTTCCCAGGGAGAGGACGTGGGCGCCCTCGGTCACGGGCCGCACCCCGCCGTCCAGGTCGGCGAAGAAGACGTTCTCCGCGCCCCGGTCCTCGGCGGTGAAGTAGAGCCCCGAGCCGTCGGTTGCCCAGTGGACGTCGTCGGGGCTCCGGTCGAAGTCGCCGGAGACCCTCTCCCGGCGGGAGCCGTCCAGGTCCACGGTCCAGAGCTCGTCGGCCTTGTAGGTCTGGACGGTCCAGGGATAGCCCGTGTAGGCCACCGTGCGCCCGTCGGGCGAGACCCGGGGGTTCGCCCAGGGTCCCCGCTCGCCGACCAGGGTCCGGGTTCGGCCGCTCTCCACGCTCACCGCGTGGATGTAGGACTCCCGGTACGCCGCGTCGGCGTCGGGGTCCATGTTGCCGTCGAAGACGATCGTTGAACCGTCGGGGGTCCAGTCGAAGTCCCCCGCGCTCCAGGCCCCGGAGGTGATCTGCCGGGCGGAGCCGCCGTCGGCGGGCACGACGAAGAGGTGCTCGTCGCCCCCGGGAAGGAACCCCTCGCCGTCCTCCCGGAAGTGGATCCGGTCCACGATCCGGGGAGCCTCGGTCCACTCGGCGTCCTCGGGGGGCGCGGGGAGGTCGATCGGCCAGGCCGTCTCCCGGGGCACCAGCATCCGGAACGCGATCCGGGTGCCGTCGGGGGACCAGCGGGGGTCTTCGGGCGTCTCGGTCACCCGGGTCACCTGGGAGGAGGTTCCTCCGTCCTCCATCCAGCGGACGAAGACCTGCGTGCCCTCGGGCTCCCCGTCCGCGGTGTAGAGGATCCGGGTGCCGTCGGGGGCCCAGCGGGCGTCGGTGCCGTCCACGAGGTGGCGGTTCCGCGTCCCGTCGGCGCCGACGATCCAGAGGGCCGACTCCCAGTCGTCGGTCATGGGGTTCACCCAGCGCCGTGTGTAGATCACCCGGGAGCCGTCGGGGGAGATGCGGGGGTCGTCGGCCTCCTCCCAGTCCAGGTAGTGGTCCACGGTCAGCAGGGTGTCCGAGGGGGTCTCCTGGGAGCCCGCGCCCGTCGCGGACGCCAGAAGTGCCAGGGCCGCGGACACGGCGAGGGCGGCGGCGGTGGGGATCGCGGTGCGCATCGGTCCTCCCGGGGTGGGTCGTGGGGTAGGATAATGAGTGGGACCGGGTTGGCCGGCCGGCAAGCGCGTCGGGACTCGCCCGCTATATTGCCCACGGTCGTTTCCGCGGAATCTCTGCCCACCGGAGCCGCGCTCCATGGCACGCACCCTCCGGATCGTCGGCGCCACCCTCGCCGCCCTCCTCCTGGCCGGCGCGCTGGCGTTCTTCACCCTGGCGGGCGGCCTGGCGGACCGCGCCATGAACCAGGTGGGATCGCCGCCGCCCTACGACGTGCCTCCCCGGGCGGCGGCCCTCCACGACTCGGTCCCGGCGGTGGCCGATCTCCACGGCGACGTGCTCCTCTGGGGGCGGGATCCCCTGGAGCGCCACGACCGGGGCCACATCGACCTCCCGCGCCTCGGGGATGCCGGGGTGGGCCTGCAGGTCTTCTCCGCCGTGACGAAGGTCCCCTTCGGGCTCAACTACGAGGAGAACGAAGGGACGAGCGACCAGCTCGTCTTCCTCAGCGCCGCCCAGCGCTGGCCGATCCGCACCTGGACGAGCCCCTTCGAGAGGGCCCGGTACCAGTCGGGGCGCCTCCATGACCTGGCCCGGCGGACGGCCGAGCGCCGAATTCGGTCCGGAGGGGACGGCACGGGGCCCGGAGGGGTGGGCCTCCCGCTGCTCCTCCTCCCGATTCGTACCCGGTCCGACCTGGACTCCCTGGTGGTCCGGAGGTCCCGGGGGGAGATGGTGGTGGGCGGCCTCCTGGCCCTGGAGGGGATGCACGCCCTGGAGGGGGAGCTCGCGAACCTGGAGCGGCTCTACCGGGAGGGATACAGGATGATGGGCCTCACCCACTTCTTCGACAACGCGGTGGCGGGCTCGGCCCACGGGGTGGAGAAGGGGGGTCTCACCGAGCTGGGGCGGCGGGCCCTGGGGCGCATGGAGGAGCTGGGGATCGCCGTGGACCTGGCCCACGCCTCTGCCGAGGCGGTGGCGGAGGTCCTGGAGACCTCGAGCCGTCCGGTCGTCGTCTCCCACGGAGGCGTGGACGCCACGTGTCCCGGGCCCCGGAACCTCTCCGACGATCAGCTCCGGGGGATCGCGGCCACGGGAGGGGTGGTGGGGATCGGCCTCTGGCCCGGGGCNNAGCAGCTCCGCGGGATCGCGGCCACGGGGGGCGTGGTGGGGGTCGGCCTCTGGCCCGGGGCGGTCTGCGACACCACCCTGGCGGCCACGGCCCGGGCGATGCGCCACGCGGCCGACGTCGTGGGGGTGGAGCACGTGGCCGTGGGCTCGGACTTCGACGGGGCGATCCCGGCCCCCGTGGACGTGACCGGGCTTCCCCTCCTCACCGCCGCTCTCCTCGACGAGGGGTTCACCCCCGCGGAGGTGCGCGGGATCATGGGGGGCAACGCCGTCCGGGTGCTTCGGGAGCTCCTGCCCGAGGCCGCCCCGCCCCGGTCCGCGCCGGTCAGCGCCGCCGCCGCGCCCGCCCCCTCCTCAATCGCCCAGCGCCCGTAGCACCCCGGCCAGGCTCGACAGGCGCTCGGCGTCTCCGCCCAGCCGGCCCGCCCGGACGGCCCGGACGTCGGCCTCCAGGAGGGTGGCCACCCGGGAGAGCTCGGCGGCCGACGCCCGGCCCGCCTCGGCCCGCTCGAGGACGGCCTCCACCTCGGCGGCCCGCTCGTCGAGGATCCGCCGGCTCCGGACCAGCTGGTCCAGGTAGGCCCGGGCCACGGGCACCGCGGCCGGCCAGGTGAAGCGCGGCTGCAGCTGTGCGTTGAAGTCCTCGAGGCGCACCAGCTCGGCGGCCTCGATCTCGGCCCCGGAGAGATGCTCGGTCGGCGCGAGGCGGAAGACGTCGAGCCCCCGGGAGATCTCGGCCCCGTAGATCCGGCCGTTGTACCAGTACGTGGACCAGTAGCCCCCCAGGTGCATCGTGGTGTCGCTCAGGGGGCCCCGGTCGAAGTAGGCGATCTCGAAGGGGTTCTCGGGATCGGTGAAGTCCATGAGGGACACCCCGCCCTGGTACCACGCCTGGACCATGATGTCCCGGCCGGGGACGGGGATCAGGGAGCCGTTGTGGGCCACGCAGTTCTCCTGCGCCGTCTGGGGGACCGGCAGCTTGTAGTAGCCCGCCAGCTCCATCTCCGTCCCCGACCGGCGGAAGATCGCGTCGGCGCCCCAGGTCGGGGGATCGGTGACCCGGCAGCGGGGTGCGCCGCCGCCGCCCCACTCGTCGGTGAAGAGGAGCTTCGAGCCGTCGTTGCTGAAGGTGGCCGAGTGCCAGTACGCGAAGTTGGGGTCCGCCACCGCGGAGAGGCGGACAGGGCTCACCGGGTCGGTGATGTCGATGAGGATCCCGTTCCCCGAGCACGCTCCGGCGGCCAGCCCGAGCTCGGGGTACGCCGTGATGTCGTGGCACTGGTTCGTCTGCCGGGTGCTCTGGGTCCCGGGCCCGTGGTCGCCGCCGGTCCAGAGCCCGGCGATCTCGCCGGTCCCTGCGTCGGCGAAGATCCGGGGCTCGCTCACGATCTCGGCCTCTTCGGGGGCGTCCAAAGGCACCCGCACGACCTCGATCTGGAAGTAGGAGGTGTTGGGGTCCACCTCGGGGGACGCGGCCGAGCAGCCCGCCAGCTCCGCGGCCGGCCGCACCGAGCTGGTGCCCGAGATGTAGACGTAGAGGTTCTCGGGGTCGTCGGGGTCGGTGACCAGGGTGTGGGTGTGGGACCCGCGGCAGCTCTGCACCGCGGCCACCTGGCGGGGGTTGTCCAGGTCCGAGACGTCGAAGACGCGGATCCCCCGGAGGCGCTCGGTGCTCACCGAGTCCTGGACGCCGGAGATCCCGCAGTCGAGCCGGCCCCGGGTCTCCTGGGCCGACATCACCACCAGGTCTCCGTACACCGAGACGTCGCCCTGCCCGCCGGGGCAGACCACCGACACCCGGTGCTCCAGGGCCGAAGGATCGGAGATGTCGTAGATCTGGAATCCGTTGTAGTTGCCCTGGAAGAGGACGTCGCCCCGGAAGGCAAGGTCGGTGTTGCTGTAGCGCCCGTCGCCCGGGTCCTCCGGGTTGAAGAAGCCCTCGGGACGGGGCAGGTGAGCCACCAGCTCCAGGCCCATGGCGGCCTCGCCGGCGTCCCTCCAACCCGCGTCCAGCCCGACCCGGGGATCGTTGGGGTTCCAGGTGAAGCGGGGCGTGGAGTCGGGGGCCGCCTCGACCCGGAGGGTCATGGCCTGTCCCTCCTCGGGGGCCTCCGTGGCCTGGCCTCCGGCGGGGGCGGGGGCCATGGTCAGAGCCGTGGCGACGCACAGCGCCGCGGCGGCGACCCAGGGGCCGGTGGCCAGGGTTGCGATCGTTCCGGATCCCGGCTTCGTCATCCGGGAAAGGGCTCGCGCTCTCATTCTCGACCTCGTCCGGGTATCATCGTGGTGTTCCCATCGTTTCGAGCATCCCCTCCATCCTCCGGATCTCCATCCGCTGATCCGCCTCCACGTGGGAGGCGAACTGGAAGACCTCCGACGCCTGTCCCCCTCCGGGCGCGGCCAGGAGCTGGTCCACCATGACCAGGGCGCCCCGGTGGTGGTAGATCATGAGCTCGAGGAAGAGCCTCACGAACTCCTCCCCCCGGGCCGCCGCCAGCCGGCCCATCTGCTCCCCGGTGAGCATGCCGGGCATGAGCTCGCCCTCTCCGTGGACGCCGTGGGCGCCCTCGCCCGGCACCGGCTCGCCCCGGGAGCGCAGCCAGCGCTCCATGAGCCCGATCTCATCGCGCTGGGAGATCTCCATGCGCAGGGCGAGGCGCCGGAGCGCGGTGCTCTCGGTTCGGGCCGGCACCAGGGCGGTCATCTCCAGGGCCTGGGCGTGGTGGGGGATCATCCCCTGCATGAAGCGGACGTCGGCCTCCACGTAGACCGGGGGACCCGGGGCGGAGGCGTCGTCGCTGTCCACGACCCGGCTCGGCTCTCCCGGGGCCCCGGGCTGGACGGTCCGGGGGGCGGAAGCCTCGGGGCCCTCGGCTTCCCGGGCCGGGGCTCCGGAGCCCTGGTCCTCGGGGGGCGGCGCCGGGCCGGCGCCGGGCCCGTCGGAGGCGGGGCTCGCGCACGACGCGGCGATCCCCAGGGTCAGGGCGAGGGCGGCGGTTCGCGGCGGTGAAGTTCTCATGGAAACGGGCGCGAAATGTAGGGCAGCCCCCGCCGGCGAGGAAGGGGCCGGAGCCCGGGCGCCACCGGCCTCGGCACCCGATTCGGGAGATCCCGGGAATTTAACGCTCGAGCCGGCGCCGCCGTCTCCCCATGCGAAGCCGGTGCTCCGTCCGGAGGCGGGGAGATCTCCCGCACCGGCGGCCGGCTCCCCCCGGGGAGCTCGCGGAAGGCCGGGACGATCCACCCCAGAGCGGAGGGGGCATGAATCGCCGACTCCGGGCCCTGAACCGCTTCGGCCTCGGGGCCCGCATCGGAGAGGCCCCGGGCCTGTCCGAGGACGCAGCCCGGGACTGGCTCCACGGCCAGCTGCGAGCCGAGAGCGCCCTCCTTCCCGTGGGGGACGGGCTCCCGGGCCTCGACGAGATCGGGGAGACCGTGGGCCGACGCATGCGCGTCCGGAAGGAGGCGAGCGAGGACGAGCGGGAGGAGGCCCGGCGCCGCTTCCGGGATCTGGTCCGCCGGGAGGCCACCGCGGCCCTAGGCCGGCGGGTGGCCACCGACGCGCCCTTCCTCGAGCGGCTGGTCGCCTTCTGGTCCAACCACCTGTGCGTCTCGGCCCGGGGGGCCCCCGCCGTGGCGGCCCTGGCAGGCCACTACGAGCGCACCGCGATCCGGCCCCACGTCCTGGATCCCTTCGAGGAGATGCTCCTCGCCTCGGCCCGGCACCCCGCGATGCTCCTCTACCTGGACAACATCCGCTCCCTGGGCCCCGAATCCCGGGCGGGACGGATGTCGGCCCGCCGGGGACGGAACCGGGGGCTCAACGAGAACTACGCCCGGGAGCTCCTGGAGCTGCACACGGTGGGCGTGGACGGGGGCTACGACCAGAACGACGTGGAGGAGGCCGCCCGGATCCTCACGGGGTGGTCCGCCGACCTGGGCGCGGGCGGCCCCGGCGGCGGCCGCGCCATGATGCGCAGGCGCCGGACGATGGGGGGCGGGCCCGTGAAGCCGGGCTTCGTCTTCCGCCCCGAGCTCCACGAGCCCGGTGAGAAGACCGTCATGGGCCGGAGGTACGGCCCCGGGGGTGTGGACGAGGGCGAAGCTCTGATCCGGGGCCTGGCCCGCCATCCCTCCACCGCCGACTTCCTGGCGACCAAGCTCGCCCGACACTTCGTGGCCGACGATCCGCCCCGGAGCGCGGTGGACCGCCTCGCCGCGGCCTACCGGGAGAGCGGGGGGGATCTGGGTCGGGTCGCCCACGCCCTCGCGGACCTGGAGGAGGCCTGGGATCCGGATCACCGGAAGCTGCGCACTCCCCAGGACTGGACGGTCGCGGCGCTCCGCGCCCTCCGGGCCGAGGAGTTTCCCCTGCCCCTGCTGGGGGTTCTCTCCGAGCTGCGCCAACCCCTCTGGGCGCCCCCGTCGCCGAAGGGCTTCGACGACCGGGAGCGGGCGTGGGCCGACCCCGACGCCCTCATGAACCGGGCCGAGCTGGCCCGGACCGTGGCGCGGCGCGTCGCCCGGAGCGGAGCCGACCCCCGGATGCTCCTGGAGGTCGTGGAGCCCGACGACGGCGGCGCCCTGGCGGGGATGCTCGCCGACGCGTCGATCCCGGCCGACGAGCGCTTCGCCCTGGCCCTGGCCGGGCCGGCCTTCCAGTGGAGGTGACGACGATGGACGCCCCGACCGATAGCGAGCGAGCCGGACCCCGACTCTGGGACCGCCGGGCCTTCGCCAGGACGATGTGCCTGGGTGGGCTGGCGACCTTCGTCCTCCCCGAGGTGGCCTTCGCCCGTCTTCCGGGCCGGAGACGCCTCGTCTTCGTGCTGCTCCGGGGCGGGTTGGACGGTCTCGCCGCGGTGGTGCCCGTGGGCGACCCCGCCTACGCCGAGCTCCGGGGACCGATGGGATTCGACCGCTCCGAGCTCACCCTGCTCGCCGACGGCTTCGGGCTGGCTCCCGGCCTGGCGGCCCTGGCCGAGCTCTGGGGCGCGGGCGAGCTCACGGCGATCCAGGGCGTAGCCATCCCCTACCGGACCCGGAGCCACTTCGAGGGACAGGCGATCCTGGAGACCGGCCTCGACCGGCCGGTCGGGGCCTCCGACGGCTGGCTCAACCGCCTCCTCCAGGTCATGGACGGCGAGCGTGCCGGGATGGCGATCGCCGCCGGCCTTCCCCGCTCCCTGGAGGGGGAGTTCCCGGTCACGACCTGGTCCCCCACGGAGCTGGGGGTGGTGGAGGACGCCTACCTGGACCGGCTCCACCACCTCTATCTCAGGGATCCCGACCTCCACGGCCGCTTCGAGGCCGCGCTCCACATGCGGGAGATCGCCGACGGGGTCGACGGGGACGGGGAGGCGATGGAGGGGCCGGGTCGCAGACGGGGGCCCAGGGGCGCGGTCGCCCCGATCATGCGGGCCACCGCCCGCTTCCTCCGGGAGGAGACGGGTCCCAACGTGGCCGCCGTCGAGTTCGGGGGCTGGGACACCCACGCCCGCCAGGGCACCGGCGGCGGACCCCTGGACCGGAGGCTGGCCGAGCTCGCCGAGGGGATCCTGGCCCTCCGGGCGGAGATGGGTGCGGCCTGGGCCGACACGACCGTGGTGGTCCTCACCGAGTTCGGGCGCACCGCCCGGCCCAACGGCTCGGGAGGCACCGACCACGGCACCGCCGGCGCCGGCTTCGTCATCGGCCCCCGGGTCGCCGGGAGCCGGATCGTGGCGGACTGGCCCGGCCTCTCCCAGAAGGAGCTCTACCAGGGCCGGGACCTGCGCCCCACCCTGGACACCCGCTCGGTGCTGAAAGGGGTGGCGGCGGGGGTCTTCGACCTCACCGTCTCCCAGGCCGAGCGGATCTTCCCCGGCTCCCGTGGGGCCCCGGGGCTCTGGGATCTCATGGGGTGAGGAGGGGCCTCCCCGGGCTCGGGACGCTCCCTACTCGAAAACGTAGGCTACCGCGTCGGCCGCCTGCTCCAGCGTCTCCACGGTGAGCGTGGCCAGGGCGTCCAGCTCCTTGAGGGCGTGGATGTTGTCCTCGCTCCGGATCAGGATCAGCGGGAGCCCCGCGGCCAGGGCCCAGCCGGCGTCGGCGGCCGTGTTCCACTGCTTGTACTTCGGCCCGAAGTAGGCCACGGCCAGGTCGGCGCGCTCCATGAGCACCCGGGTGCGCAGCGTGTTCACCCGCGCCCCCATGAGGTCCCGGTAGCGGGGGCCGGGCTGCTCCCCCAGGATCGCCTCGCCCACGTCGTCGGAGCGCTCGTGGACCTCCTGGGGCCCCACGAGCTCCGCGCCCACGTCCCGCTCCTCCAGGGCGTCCCGGAGCCGCTCCCTCCAGTCGCTGTGGATCTCTCCCGCGGCATAGATCGTCAGGTCGGACATCCTCTTTCCTCTCGTCTCCTCTTCGATTCGATCGGGTGTCACCGCGTACCATCGGGGGCCCTCGTCGGTCCCCCTGAACCCTCCCGGGCGCCGCCCCCGTAGGGCCGAGGGCGGGTATCCTCACACTCATGGAAAAAAGGACGGAGGCGGCATGCCCCGAGGCGAGTTCCTGGGCGAGTTCGAGCAGATGGTGCTCCTGGCCGTGGCCCGTCTCGGGGAGGAGGCGTACGGGATGGCGATCCTGGACGAGATCGAGGAGAAGGCCGGGATCGAGCCGTCCGTCGCCTCGGTGTACGCCGCTTTGGACCGCCTCGAGGGCCGGGGATACGTCACCTCCCGGATGGGGGAGCCCACGGCCGAGCGGGGCGGCCGGGCGAAGCGGTTCTTCCGCCTGGAGCCGGCGGGCGCCGAGGAGCTGGAGCGGGCCCGGAGCGCCCTGGACGCCCTCTGGGAGGGGCTGCGCCTCGACCCGGACGGCGTCCCGTGAGCGGCTCCCCACCTCCGCCCCGCTGGGCCGAGCGCCTCGTCGCCCTCCTGGCGCCGGAGCGGGTCCGGGAGGAGCTCCTGGGCGACCTCCGGGAGGGCTACGCCCGGCGGGCCGACGATCCCCGGAGGGCCCGGGCGTGGTATGGGGGCCAGCTCCTCCGGACCGTCGTTCCCGCCCTGCGCATGCGCCTTCGCAGTGACTTCGTTCCCTCGGATGACTCGGGACACACCATGGAATCGCTGATTCACGACCTCCGCTACGGCCTCCGCTCCCTCTGGCGGAGCCCGACCTTCGCCACCGTCGCCACCCTCACCCTGGCCCTGGCGATCGGTGTGAACACGGCGATCTTCAGCATCGTCAGCGTGGTCGTGTTCGCGGACCTGCCCATGCAGGACGCCGAGACCGTGTCGATCGTCCGGGCCGTGAACCCCGAGCTCGGCGTCGACCAGGGAAGCCTCTCGGTCCCCGACTATCTCGATCTGGCCGAGCGGGCGGAGAGCTTCGAGTCCCTGGCGGCGCTCACCGAGGACCAGTGGGTCCTCACCGGCCTCGATCGGCCCCAGCGGGTGACCGGCTACCGGGTCACCGCGAACATCCTCCGCCAGTGGCGCCTGCCCCCGGTCCTGGGCCGGGACTTCGCCGGCGGAGAGGACCGGGAGGGCGCCGGGAGGGTCGTCATGCTCTCCTATCCTTTCTGGCAGAGCCAGTTCGGAGGGGAGCGCGACGTTCTCGGCAGGACCCTGCGCCTCGACGGCGCCGAGCACACGATCATCGGCGTCATGAGCCCGGAGATCGGCTTCGCCGAGTTCGGCGAGGCCGACGTCTGGACGCCCCTCTCCCTCTCCCGTGACGGGGCCGAGCGGGACGCCCGCCGCCTCTTCGTGACCGGCCGGCTCCGGGAGAACGTCGGCCACGAGCGGGCGACCGAGGAGGTGGCCGCGATCGGGCGGTCCCTGGCGTCGGAGCACCCCGCCGCCAACGCCGGCTGGAGCCTCTGGTCCGCCCCCGTCATGGAGTCGTTGATCAACGACGACGGGTGGACGATCCTGACCCTGCTGGTCCTCATGGTCGGCTTCGTCGTGCTCATCGCCTGCGCCAACGTGGCCAACATGCTCCTGGCCCGGGGCACGGCCCGGGCCC
>JABAHQ010001996.1_pt1 | contig 10624 bp, 14 predicted proteins | sample 7062091 | NCBI WGS metagenome assembly JABAHQ01 (sample SAMN14534359, study PRJNA622989) | marine sediment metagenome | biome: marine biome [ENVO:00000428]; feature: marine pelagic biome [ENVO:01000023]; material: deep marine sediment [ENVO:00002113] | place: India: Gulf of Kutch | collected...
GGCACTTGCCGAAGGTGTGGCCGCCGGCGATCAGCGCGACGGTTTCCTCGTCGTTCATGGCCATGCGGGCGAAGGTCTCGCGCACGTCATGGGCGGTCTTGAGCGGGTCCGGGTTGCCGTCCACGCCCTCGGGGTTCACGTAAATCAGCCCCATCATCACCGCGGCCAGCGGATTTTCCAGATCGCGCTCGCCGGAGTAACGACTCCCTTCGCTACCGCTGGGGGCGAGCCACTCCTTCTCCGAACCCCAGTAGGTGTCCTTTTCCGGATGCCAGATATCTTCGCGGCCGAAACCGAAGCCGAAGGTTTTCAACCCCATGGATTCATAGGCGATGGTGCCCGCGTAGGCGATCAGATCAGCCCAGCTGAGCTTGTTGCCGTACTTCTTCTTGATCGGCCAGAGCAGACGGCGCGCCTTGTCCAGGTTGGCGTTGTCCGGCCAGGAGTTGAGCGGCGCAAAGCGCTGGTTGCCGGTACCGGCACCGCCGCGTCCATCAGCGACACGATAGGAACCGGCCGCGTGCCACGACATGCGGATCATGAGACCACCATAGTGCCCCCAGTCCGCCGGCCACCACGACTGGCTATCATTCATGAGCGCGTGCAGGTCCTTTTTGAGCGCTTCGAAGTCGATCTTCTTGACCTCTTCCCGATAGTTGAAGCCCGCTCCCATCGGGTTGGTCTTGGTATCGTGCTGATGCAGAATGTCGAGGTTCAGGGCCTTGGGCCACCATTCCATGTTCGACATGCCGCTCTCTGTGGCACCGCCGTGCATTACCGGGCATTTGGTTATGTCATCCATCGTTTTCTCCTGAGGTATCCTTTGTGTGTTTCGTCCTTCCAGCCAGATGAGGACGCACCTTGACTCTATGCAAGTTTTGGCAATTGGTGAAATCGTTTGTCTCTATATGTTTGATAGTAATTATCTATCGGGGAGGGGTCAGGTCTCTTCATGGCGAGGGTCAGGTCTCTTATTGTAGCATTGGCCAACTTATCTGAGTCCAGATGCAACAATGCGAGAACTGACCCCCGACTCTGCTGGGCCGGCGTCCTGCCGGCCCAGCCCCCTTCCTTGGGGTGTGCAAAAAGGCTACTGGTTGACCGGCGAATCCGGATCCAGGAGGTAGGCCATCACGTCGCGGATCTGTTCCTGGGTCAGGAAACCGTTGGCGCCGAAACGTGGCATGTTGGTGCACGGGAACGCGACGTGCGTGTTGTAGACGACCTCGTAGGTATACTTCAAGGTTGCATCGCTTCGTCCACGCGTTTTACCGTACCCGACAAGGCTCGGGCCCAGGGTGCCGGACCTGGGCGCTTCCGCGGGATCGAGCAAGTGGCAGTTCATACACAGGCCGCCCGGGCTGCGCTTGCCGTGGTTGTCCACCTTGTGGCCAACCCGGTAGCCATAGGCGTTTTGGGACAGGGCCTGGCCTTTCTTCCAGTCGCCCAGCCTGATGCCCGCTTTCGGGTAGACCATGTTTCCTCGTGCGATCTCGGTCACTTTTTTCGCGGTCGCGCTATCGACGTCGCCGTCCTTCAAGGCGGAACACGTCTTCTGGATTTTGTCCTGTGTCAGACGATCGCGAACCGTACCCCCTTCCTGGGTCTTCTGATCGAGATCGAAGCCCTCGGCCTCGAAGATCAGGTGCTCGGCGAGCTCCTCCGCGCTCATGGCCGTGTAATCCGCCTTGGGGGAGTCAGCCGAGGTGGTGCCACTGGCAAGAACGAAAAATGATACAAGGGCAGCAAGCCCGGTCTTTGTGAGAATTTTGTAGCACATGACTAGAACTCCTTACGCCTCTGTGATCAGCGCTTCAGGTCCGGCAGAATGGCAGGCTGGCCGCGGGCCGCGTCAATCCAGAAACTCATCAACGCGATGGCGGCATCGGAGCGTGGTTTGATTCGGCCCTGGCGCATCTGCCAGTAACATCCCCGCACGCGTTGGTAGGGGCTGCGCACTTTATGCTTCCCCACCCGGTGGGCCGGCCAGGAGACCGATTTGGTCCATTCCTCAGGGACGTTCATGTTCGGCAGCACCGAGGCCCGGATCTGTTTCCCGGTAGCGCCGTGACACGTATTACAGCTGAAATCGAGCTTGCTGGCCCGGCGATAAAACAGCACTTCACCGGCGTCGAGCATCGCCTTTTCCATGGGATGATCCAGCGGTGGATTCCATTTGTAGCCGTTGGACTGGCTGGCAATATAAGTCAGCAATTTCCTGAGTTGCCCACGCTTCTTCACTGCGGGGTCGTCGTCGGAGAAGCCCTGGATCGTCTTGATGCAGTGCACTAGGCGGCTCTCCGGGTCCATCACCTTGCCGGTGTCCTCGAAATACCGCGGCATCTCAACATAGGCCCCTTCGAGAACACCGGGGCCTTTGCCGAAGTCGCAGGCTTCCAATGAGGCATTCTTCGGGCCACGCTTCTTATGGAACAGATCCTTTCCCTCCTCGACTACGAAGTAGGCCGGGTTCTCGGACATCATCATGCGGTTCTGGGGGCTCTGGGTGAGGTAGTCGGAGTCGACCTTTTCAATGAGCGCCTCCAGAATCTGCTTCGGCGGTTCATTCGTGCAGAGAGCACACTGCGCAAACGTGGGGCTGCTCGTGCCCCCAAGGGCCAACGTTACCGGTAGCGCGAGTAGCGCCCTCCTGAATATCCACATTTTGTACAGAATTTTTCTCATGGGCAGTCCTCCTATTCACATACAGCAGGCGGCACCGGACGGACACTGGTAGGTGCCGCCAGTCCGTACACAACGGGGGACGAGAGGTCGTGAACGCGGCGACGGGTCGGCGGGCCTTGGCAAAGATAAAGTTCAGGAACCTTTGGTCCGCCTTTGGAGCCGCGTTGTTCGGCCACTCCCCCGCTGATCGGGGCCCGCGGTCGAGGCAGCACGCGGGTCCCCATCACCCTAACTCCGCCCGGCGGTTCGTCGCAACCGTAGCGAGACCGGGGTCGAACCTGAGCAAGCCACTGATTTGCCGCAAAAAATGCGCTAAGATAGAACACAAAATGCGCTCATCTGGCCCATTTCGTGCCTGGAATGGCAGCTTTAAGCAATTGAGCGTCAGCCGATGTGGCATCGGATCGCAGTACCATCATGTTGATGACAAAGCGCGTCGGCTAGCGCCGATATAGACGCGGTTCGGAGTCCAATTCTTGGAAAAGGGCTAGGCCTGGAATGCAACGCGATGAGACCCGTGCCCTCAATCAGCTTGTCGATCGCGCACTGCTCCAGCCAACGGATTATCACCGGTGGAAGATCCTTGAGTCGGCGCAGCATCGCGATCTGCAGCGATTGATCGAACGGATTCGGCGGCGCGCGACGCGGCTTGGCCGCCGTGAACGCGGGAAGGCTGCAGACATCCTCGCGGCTCGGGACGAGCTGGTGATGGCTATTTATGCCAGTCTTGCGCCCGAGGGGTGGACCAATGCCTGGTGCGACGGGTCCAGCGTCAAACTGGGATCCACGCGCAGTGCCGGGATCGGTGTCATCTTGACAAATGCGACTGGCAAACGCATCGCCCGCATCAGCCGTTTCGTGGGCGACAGAAGCGCCTTCGAAGCGGAGGTCGCCGCCTTGGTGGCGGCGCTCGAGACCGCCTCCGCACACAACATCGAGCGCGTCAGAGTGAACACCGACAGCAAGGCACTGGCGCAGTTGTGGCAGACGCGGCGGCGAGACCCGCGCCTGGCTTCGCTTCATCGGGTCGCTTCCCGGTTCAAGGGGATTCAGATTCGTGCTATACCTCGCCGTCACAATCAGGCTGCCCACGCCCTGGCGCAACGGGCTGCGTCCGTGAGGCGCAGATGAAGTACTCCCTCTGGCTGGACAACGACGGCGGGCTACTCTCGAAGGCCTGGCCCTACGAAGATGAAACGGAATGCATGGCCGCACAGCGCCGTCCGCCGTCACCGGGCGCGGTGCTGCGAGCCGGCACCAGGGAACAGCTCATGGAGCGTTTCGGTCTGCGCGACGAGGATTTCGCGAACGGATAGCCCTGTCGCCCCGTTGGGGCCAGGATGCTGCATTGACGGCAGCTACCCCGCGCTGACCCTGGTTCGTTTGTCGCCGCCACCGTGCTCGCGATTCTCGCAACTGAACTTCGTGTTGTCGCACGCGCCCCTTAGAAGTTGAAACGGACGCTGAATCGGGCGATATAGTCAGTCTCGAGGGCGGTTCCGTTGAGATCCTGCGACACGGGGATCTGCACTGCTCCTTCCGCGATCCAGCGTCTGGTGACATATTGAATGCCCGGGGTCAGAAACAGACGTATGCCGCCGGAGTTGGGATCCGCACGCCCATTGATCCGGTCCTTGTCCTGATGAATCAGGTTGGCTTCGATTACCCCGTAGAGAAAGTCGGGAACACCACCAGTCAGGCGGCGCGGCCACNNTCTGGTGTGTCAATACGACACCCGCGAAATAGTCCCAGGAGCCGGAGCCCGCCTGTATACTGGCCGGCAACATACCCAGCGCATCACGTGCATTATCCTTGCCCGTGGGAGCCTCGACGCCAGCGAACGGCGCAACGCGGAAGGTGCGTCCCGGCCGGTCCGCTTGATACGCGGCGTAACGCCCGAATAGAGAAAGATCGCCGAAGCCGTTGGCGCCGCGGGTGACCCGTTGCCCACCCGCAGTCACGTCCAGATCGATGTCCCGGTAGGGCAGGACGCCGAACAGCGCCCACCGCCCCGTGACACCGTAGCCCAGAGCGGTCACGGCTGTGACTTCCGTGCGGTCCCGGTCGGCGCCGCTCGGGTCGTCACCCGACTGGTTTACGACCAGTTGTTCACGAGCGACGAACTCGCCTTGGGCAACCGGTAGGGCCGTGTTGAACGTGATCGGTGCGCCCACCGCCGGGCCGGCATCGGCCAGTGCATAACAGAGTAACGAGGCGGGCACGATACGCGTAGCGGAAATCCTCCACCGGCTGGGACCGGACATTTGGCACCGAATCCTCATGACTCCAGCCAGATGCGCAATGGCAGGGCAAGATAGGCGGCGAAGAAACCGATCACCCATATCGTTACCGATATCCAGTGAACTCGCCGGTTCCAGAGCCGGGCCCTTTCGCACAGCGCGCCGAGCTCGGGGTCACTGGGACAACGGCGACCCGGACGGTAGAGCAACCAGCCGGACAGGCCCAGCATGGCGCCTGAGAAGCTGAATACCCAGATCTTGTGCTGGCTAAGCACGATCAGAAGGGGGAAGGCGCTGGTCAGCGCCGCCACCGTGGAGCCCAGCCCCAGCGTGACCAGGATGATGGGCAACGCGCAGCAGATGAGTGTCCCCGTCGAGGCGAACAGGGTCAGCCAGGTTGCACTTCGGTCCTTCAGTTGTGTGGGCTCGAGACTCACACGGGTTTCTTGGTCATGCTGCGATAGGTGAATCCCGCGTCCTTGAACAGCTTCTTCACCTGGGGTTCCGTGAGCTCCACGCCCTCTCGCACGTTCACCGTGACCAGGCCTTTGTTCAGGTCGATGTCAATCTTCTCGACGCCTTCGATCTGCTTTAGTTTCTTTTCGATACCGTAGGCGCAATAGGGGCAGGCGAGGCCGTCGACCCGCATGGCGTACTGCGTGCCCCCGGCGAAAGCCGCCAGACTCCAGAGCAACAGGAGCGGCACAACAAAATGGCGTTTCATCACATCGCCTCCTGCGCCTTATTGGCGTTCATTCAAATAGACTGCAGATGCCGTTCGAGCACCAGTTTGGCGCGGTAGTCGGTCTCGTCCCGGTGGCCGTTCAAATCGCTGACAATCGGGATCTGCACATCAGACTGAACACCGTATCCACGCCCTGTTGTCTGACCCGTTTGCAGCAACCTCGAATATGACGGCGTTGACAAACATGACAACTTGGAGCCGACTCAAGGTTTCGGCCATCAGGGAAACGATCTGAGCTCCGTAAACAGGCTACAGGCTGGAGTCAACTCCAGGTCAAGCCCTGGTTTCGCCTCCTTCCGCGGAAGGCGAGATCTTTCAGCCGGACGATTGACTCTGTGCTTGGGTGCGGCATTCATGCTGTGTTCGAATGGTTGGACGAAGCGGGTGAGAAATGCGGGCTAGGGTGGCAGCGAATCCCTCCTGCCTGCTCGCATGGCGTCGAAGAAAAAACCGACGATCGGGTCGAGCTGGATGGCTCAAACTGCGGTATCGCCGCTGTCTTCCACCGGCAGGCCGTCGGTCCTCCATTCCGGGAAGCCGTCCTGAAGGCGGCGTGCGTTGCGGCCACGGCTGCGCAGGCGGGCGACCGCTTCGTAGGCGAGCACGCAATGGGCGCCCCGGCAATAGGCGACGACCTCGCGTTCGGGGTCCAGTTCACCGAGGCGCTGCTCGAGCTCGGACAGCGGGATGTTGACCGCGCCGGGCAGGTGGCCGGCGGCGTATTCCTCCGAGGGGCGCACGTCGAGCACCGTGACCAGCCCTTCCCGCACGCGCTCGAGCAGCTCGCGCCGGGGCACCGGTTCCAGATCGTCCTTCACCGTGAGATAGCTCTGGACAAGCCGGTCGACCTCGGCCAGATGCCGCTCCGCGCTGTTGCGCAGGGCGTTGAGCAGCGCAACCACGTCGTCGCCGCTGAGCCGGTAGTACACCCTCAGGCCCTGCTTGCGGCCCCGCACCAGCCCCGCTTGGCGCAGGTGCTGGAGGTGCTGGGAGGTATTGGCCATCGACAGGCCGGAGACCCGCGCCAGCTCCTCCACGCTGCGCTCGCCCTGGGCCAGGTATTCCAGGAGTTCCAGTCGGTTGCCGCTGGAAAGGGCCTTGCCCATGCGGGCGAACAGGCCGAACAGATCGTGCTTGAAGTTGCTGGTTGACATGGGAACCTCGCAGGGCTAGGCTTTAATTCAACTACTCGATTGAATACTTGTTTCCATGTTCATTATAGCAAATGCGCGCCCGCGGAGAGCACGAGCCCGGGCGTAGTGTCTTGAACGGGACCGGTTGAGCGGTGGCGGGCTCGCCGGGCGGTCGCACGGGTGGCGCGCAAATCTCGCTCGCCACGTCAGGGCGGCGGCGTGGTTACCAGCTCGAGGTGACGAGAATGATGGATGGGTTCGGGGGATGGGGACCGGGTTTCGGTTGGTTTTTCATGCTCCTGCTTTGGGGCCTGGTCATTCTCGGCATCGTCGCCATCGTGAAATGGCTCATGGGGGCGCCCGGCGCCAATACCGGTATGCCACCGCCCAAAACGGCGCGCCAGATTCTCGAGGAACGCTACGCACGGGGTGAGATCGACCGGGAAGACTTCGAGCAGAAGAAACGTGACCTGGAGCCGTAGTCCCGCCTCATCGTAGGCGCATCGATTCGCTGGCAGGCCGCCAGAGGGGCAGCGACGGATATCGCAGATACCGTGATTCACGTTCGCCCGCATCGCAAGCTCTATAGGGTAAATGACCCTGGGAACAGACATGGAACAGCCCAAAACAGTGCTCGTCCTCGGCGGCGGCATCGGCGGTGTCGTCGCTGCGACACGGCTGCGCAAGCGATTGCCGCGCCAGCATCGCGTGATATTGGTTGAGCGCGAAACCACGCATGCCTTCTCGCCTTCATTCCCCTGGTTGATGATTGGGAGGCGCAGCGTCGAATCGATTACTCGGACGCGGACCAGATTATCCAGGCGCGGTGTCGAGCTGCTCCAGGGCGATATCGAGAAGATTGATGCAGAACAGCGCACCGTCCGGGTGGGCGGACGGACATTGACGGGCGACTACCTGGTGATCGCGTTGGGAGCGGAGTTGGCGCCGGAGACGATTCCCGGTCTGAGCGAGGCCGGGCATACCTTTTACACCCTGGAGGGGGCAAAGCGTCTCAACGAGACACGTTGCCGATTTCGCCGCGGGCGCATCGCGGTGCTGGTGTGTTCCGTGCCGTTCAAATGCCCGGCAGCGCCCGTGGAAGCCGCCCTGTTGCTCGAAGATGACTGTCGTAGACGGAGCATACGCCGGGACGTGCAGATCGACCTCTACACGCCGGAACCCGGCCCGATGCCCCTGGGCGGTCCTGAAAACTCCCGCATGCTGCGGTCGATGGTGGAGGCCAAGGGTGTTGCTTATCACCCGGAGCACAGCGTCGCCCACGTGGATGCCGATACCAAGCGCATCCATTTCTCCAATGGGGCCACGGCGGACTTTGATCTGCTGGTCTATGTTCCGNNGCGAGGCCGGGCTGGTCGGTGAAAGCGGTTGGATACCCGTCGATAAACACACCATGGCGACGAAATTTCCGAACGTGTATGCCATTGGCGACGTTACGGGGATAAAGCTCCCGGTGGGCAAGCCCTTGCCCAAGGCCGGTGTCATTGCCCACGGCGAGGCCGAGGTGGTGGCGCACAACTTGGTGCACGAAATCACCGGCAAGGGGACGGCAACACAATTTGATGGCCACGGCGCCTGTTTTATCGAAACCGGCGATGCCAAGGCGGGCTTTGGAAAGGGTGAGTTCTATGCCGACCCGAAACCCGCTTTGAAGCTCTATCAGCCCGGTTATCTGATGCATCTGGGCAAGGTCGCCTATGAGAAATACTGGTTGTTCAAGTGGTTCTGATCCAAGTCAGAGGCACAATGTCATTCACGTTCCATCGAAAAAGGAGTCCACGATGATGCGTCGTGCAACGTTCGTGCTCATGCTGCTGATTGGGGCGGTCGGGGGTGGACCGCTGTTTGCGGCGGGGCTTGAGGTCCAAAAGGTCGCGGGTGACGTCTATGCGGTTGTCGGGGCGATCGGTCAGCGCGATCCGGAAAACCTCGGCAACAGCGCGACTTTCGGGTTTATTGTCACCAAGGAAGGTGTGGTGTTAATTGATGCGGGCGGCAGCCACAAGGGAGCGCAACGGATCCACCGCGCGATCAAGACCGTTACCGATCGGCCCGTGGAAATGGTGGTCAACACCGGCGGTCAGGATCAACGCTGGCTCGGCAACGGCTACTTCAAGAAGCAGGGCGCACGCATCATCGCCGCCAAGGCGGCTGTCGCGGATCAAAAGAAACGCGTCCACGAGCAGCTGGACTTGCTGGAGCGGCTCGTGGGCGAACAGGGCATGGCGGGAACGCGCGCGGTCTATGCCGATGAAACCTTCGATACAAGGCACGAGCTGACCATGGGGGGCGTGGAATTGCAGCTGCACAATCCCGGGACTGCGCACACCCCGGGCGACACCTATGTCTGGTTGCCGCAGCAGAAGGTCGTGTTCAGCGGCGACATCGTCTATGTCGAGCGAATGTTGTCAGTGGGCTCGGTGTCAAAATCCAAAAGCTGGATCCAGTCGTTCGACGCGATGGCTGCCTTGGACCCCGTTCATATCGTTCCCGGCCACGGCCACGTCACGGATCTCAATCAGGCCCGGGCCGACACCTACGACTATCTGGTGGCGTTGCGTCGGGGCGCGGCGGGCCTCATGGATCGCGGGCTCGGCCTGGAATCGGTGAGCGAGATCGACCAGTCCGAGTTTGCCTATCTGAAGTTTTACGAGGACCTCAAGGGCCCCAACGCGCACGCCGTCTTCCGCGAGGTGGAGTGGGAGTAGATCGCGTGTGCGAGCTACTTGGCATCAGCAGCAGTCGGCCCGCGCGCTGGGATGATGCGCTAACCCTGTTTCGGAAGCGCGGCGGTGACACAGCCGACAACCCCGATGGCTGGGGGCTCGCGTATCGGGATGATGATGCCTGGCAACTATATAAGGCGGCGGAGCCGGCGAGCCGCAGTGAACAGTTGGCACGATTGTCGCAAACTGTAGTGACGAAACAGTTGATCGCCCACGTACGCAAGGCCAATCCACCCAGCGACTGCACATTGGTCAATACGCATCCGTTTGTGCGGGAATGCTGCGGTCGGTCGTGGGTCTTTGCGCACAACGGCAGGGTCCCGGAGGTGACCCAACCCCAGGGTTGCTGTTACCCCCACAGCTCACGTCCGCAGGGGCAGACCGATTCAGAGCACGCGTTCTATTTTCTGCTCGACGAGATTGCCGGCGTGTTTGGCAGGGCGACGGACCGCGAACCGGCCGAATGGTTTGGCAGGCTCGCTGCGCTGAGTGCGGACATCGCCGCTTACGGGCAGTTCAACTTCCTGATGTCGGACGGCGAGCACTTGATCGCCTATGGGCACGACCGGCTGCACCACCTGCAACGCGGCGGGCACGGCCTGCGGGCGATGTTGATCGCATCCGAGCCATTGACCGGCGACGAGCCGTGGGAGGCCTTTCGTCCGGGTGAGCTCCAAGTTTTTCGAAACGGCGAGCGGATCGCCGGGCTGCAAACGAAGCCGGTGCGGCGGGCCGACGAGGCGCGGGGTTGACCAAGAGAAATAACCCAATCATTGCAAAATCCTGGCTGTAGGAGCGGCCTTGGCCGCGAACATTCGCTCATGGGTGAACAAGCCGGTCCAGATGCTCGGAGACCCAGGCATTCAGGCTCTTACCGGCCTTCTTCGCGGCCACGACCAGATCCCGGTGGAGAGCCGGGCTGGTGCGCAGCATGAACTTGCCCGAGAAGGGCTTGTCCGGGTCCTCGCCCCGCTCGGCGCACAAGTCCAGGTAGTCCTCGACAGAATCCTCGAACGCCTGGCGTAGCTCGGCGACCGAGGTGCCCTGAAAAGTGATCACGTCGCGGGTATTGATGAC
>JABAHQ010015375.1_pt3 | contig 10624 bp, 6 predicted proteins | sample 7062091 | NCBI WGS metagenome assembly JABAHQ01 (sample SAMN14534359, study PRJNA622989) | marine sediment metagenome | biome: marine biome [ENVO:00000428]; feature: marine pelagic biome [ENVO:01000023]; material: deep marine sediment [ENVO:00002113] | place: India: Gulf of Kutch | collected...
CGAGATGCGGCGCGGCCCGCCTGAGGCGCGACCGCCCGCGCGCCCGGAGGAGGAACCGGATCGCCGCGAGGACAAGCCGGCGCAGGACGAAGAGGCGATCATTTACCAGCGCGAGGTGTATTGAGAAGACCGATGCGCCACTCACTACGCAACCGCTCCAGGAGCCTGTCCCGCCTCGGACGGCGCGTCCTGCCGGCACTGGCGCTTTGGCTCTGGGCGGCTGGTGTGCAGGCCGCGCCGGGCGACGTTTTGTTCAGCGATGATTTCGAATCGGGATCGCTCGCGCCCAACTGGTCCGCAGCCGGCAGCGGAGACGCGGGCGTGGGCGGCCAGACCGCCAACTCCGGAAGCCTTTCGATGTTCACGCGCTGGAACGCGGTGACGGTGACCAGCGTGCCGATCAATCTGGCCGTCGCCGGGGCGGAGCTGCGGTTCTGGGTGCGCCGGGGAGACGACGCCTTCAGCGAAGACCCGGACGCCGTCGAGGGCCTGGTGGTGGAGTACCTGGACAACACTGCGAGCTGGGTGACCCTGGAGACGTTCATCGGCGCGGACACACCGGGCGAGACATTCGATCGCACCTATGAGCTGCCCACAGCGGCGCTGCACGGCGCCTTTCAATTGCGTTTTCGCCAGCTGGGGGGCAGCGGCTCGGACTGGGACTATTGGCACATCGACGACGTGATCATCACCGAGACCGAGGCCGCCACCAGCTCGACCCAGGGCGGCTTTTGCGAGGACTTCGAAAGCGGCCTCGCGCGCTGGAGCATCAGCGGGCCGGGCGGTGCCGGCACCAGCGCCCAGACCGCCAATTCACCCTCGCACGCCCTGTTCCTGCGCTGGGACGATGTCAACGTCACCAGCCGCCAGGTCGACCTCCAGGGCCCCTCGGCGACGGTAAGCATCTGGGTGCGCCGCGGAGACGACAGCTTCAGCGAGGACCCCGACGGCAATGAAGACCTGGTGCTGGAATATCTCAACAGCAGCAGCACCTGGGTGGCCCTGGAGACCTTCTCGGGCAACGGCAGCCCCGGGGGCGTCTTCGATCGCGAGTACACCCTGCCCGCCGATGCGCGCCACGCCGGCTTTCGATTGCGCCTGCGCTACGCCAATGCCGACGGCCCCGATTTCGACTACTGGCACGTGGACGACGTGTGCATCCAGAACAACGCCGTCGCCGAGTACCAGTTCGAGCAATGCAACCCGCTTACCACCGTGGAGGACACCTCCGTCAACGCCTACGACGGCACCGCCAACGGCAACATTCTCACAACCATCGGCTCCCCGGCGCTGCCCGGCGACCCGGGCACGTGCCGCTATGGGATCTTTGACGGCAGCGGCGATTTCGTCTCGGTGCCGAACCAGGGCGGTGCGATGCAGCCCCAGGAAGCGCTCTCGTTTGCGGCATGGGTCCGCTGGGACGGCACCGGCCCGAGCGAGCAATACATCATCGCCAACGGGCATGCCGACCGGGCGCTAGGCGTCACCGGGCCGGGTCACGCCCAGGGCGCGGGGCTGGGCTGGTTCCGCCTGCCCTTCAGTGGATCGCCGGTGACCCTTTACTCATCCACGAATCTGAACGACGGCGCGTGGCACCATCTGGCGGGAACTTTCGACGGCCAGAGCATGACGCTTTACGTGGACGGCGCGCCGGAGGATTCCCAGAACGTCGCCGGAGGCGGTGCGCCAACTTCCGTGCGGGTGAGCTACTGGGTCCGCCGGGGCGCGGACAGCTTCAGCGAAGATCCCGACGGCGGCGAGAACCTGCGGGTGCAGTACCTGGACAACGGCGGCGGCTGGAACACCATCGACAACTTCCCGGGCAACGGTCCGCCGGGCCAGGTCCTGGGACGGACCAACTTCGTCCTGCCGGCCGACGCGTTGCACAGCGGTCTCCGGGTCCGCTTTATCCAGCAAAACGGCAGCGGCTCTGACTGGGATTACTGGCACGTCGACGATGTATCGATCGAGGGCGACCTCCCCCTGCTGGGCTGGCAAAGCTACTTCTCCGACGACTTCGAGGACGGCAGCCTGGCCGGCGACTGGAGCATCACTGGCAATGGCGACGCCGGCGTCGGTACGCAGACCGCCAGCTCCGGAAGCCGGTCCATGTTCACCCGCTGGGACGATGTCACCGTCACCAGCCGCGCCCTGGACCTCACCCAGGCGCCCGCCGCCACGGCCGACCAGGGCGGCAACGACAGCCGCGTGGGCAGCGGCTACGGCAGCGATGAGTTCGCCGGCGACATTGACCAGGTGCGCATCTACGCCCAGGCCCTGGACAACGCCGGGGTCATGACCGAGATGAACACGGCCCACGCCTGTGCGGTCACCTGCGAAGTGATCGATCACTTTGCGGTGGTTCACGACGGCAGCGCCGTGACCTGCCAGGCGGAGCCCGTGGCCATCGAGGCCCACGACGCGGGCCACAACCTGGACCCGACCTATATCGGCACCATCAGCATCGCCGCCTTCAACGGGAGCGTGAACCACGGGGACTGGCTGCTGGTGAGCGGCAATCCCGGAAACTTCGCAGCCGGTGCGCCCAACAGCGGGACGGCCACTTATACCTTCGACGGCAGCGAGCCGGAGCCCGGCCTCATCCGCCTCACGCTCAAGAACACCTTCGTGGAGACGGTCTCGGTCAATGTCTCCGACGGCACCTTCAGCGAGACCACCGGGGCGGCCATGGCCAGCGAGGATCCGGACCTCGCGTTCGATGAGACGGGCTTTCGTTTTATCGACGGCGCCTTCAATCCGGTCGTCGGCAACCAGATCGCCGGAAAGGACTCCAATACTAATCCCGGCGCCCAGTCGCTATACCTGCAAGCGATTCGCACCAGCGACCAGACGGGCGCCTGCGAAGGCGTGTTCGCCGACGGCGCCACGGTGGACGTCGAGCTCGGCTCGCTTTGCATCAATCCCGCGAGCTGCGTCGCCGGACGCCGCGTCAGCGTCACCAACAACAGCATCACCACGGCCATTGCCAATCCCCAGAACCCGGACGGTGGCTCCAGCTACACCAGCGTGCCCCTGACCTTCACCACCGGCTCCCGGGCGCCCATCGTGATCAACTATCCCGACGCCGGCGAGATCCAGATGCGGGCGCGCTATGACATCCCCCTGGAGGACGGCACGCCCTCCGGCAATCTGATGCAGGGCAACAGCAACACCTTCGACGTGCGGCCCTTCGGTTTCGATTTCACCAACATCCGGCAGGGTGCGACCGTCAATCCCGGCGGTCTGGCGGACGGAACGGGGAACGGTTTCATCGCCGCAGAGGACGTCTTCGAAGCGACCGTGGGCGCGTATCTGTGGAACGCGGCGGAGTCCGACGCGGCGGGCAATCCCCTCGCCGGCGCCGATCTGACGGACAACGGGCTCACGCCGAACTTCGCGTGGAATACGACACTTTCCGTCTCGCCCACGGGCGCGTTTACGCCGGCGGGCGGGGTGCGCGGAACCCTGGGCGGGACCACCGGACTGCTCGCGGGCGATTTCTCCGGCGGCACCGCGACGGTCAGCGATCTCACCTACAGCGAGGTGGGCAGCATGACCTTGCAGGCCGACGCCGCGGGCTACCTGGGCGCGGCGGGCTTCGACATCACGGGCACCAGTCACGAGCAGGTGGGCCGCTTCTACCCGGACCATTTCACCCTGCTGGCCGGCAGCAGCGTTGCACCGGGTTGCAGCGGCGCGTTCACCTACATGGATCAACCCGCGCTTGGCATCACGTTCACCCTGGAGGCGCGCAGCATCAACGACAATGCAACCGCCAACTACGACACCGCCGCCGGCTATGCCACGGGCACGGTCAACATGCTCGCCGAGAACAACAACGACGGGACCGATCTCAGCCTTCGCATCAGCAACCCCGGCGGGACCTGGGGCAACGGACAATGGGCGGTCAACTCCGCCACCGAGACCTTTGTGCGCGCCGCGGCGCCCGACGGCGCGTTCCAGTCACTGCAACTGGGGGTGCAGGTCACCGGGGATCCCGACAACCGAACGCTGGCAAATCGCGACATGGACCCCGCCAACAGCGGTAACTGCGCCGCCACCGCGAGCTGCACGGGTAAGACCATCGGCGCCGCCACGGACGTGCGCTTCGGGCGGCTGGTGGTGGACAACGCCTTCGGCTCGGAGCTCGTCGATCTCCCCGTACCGGTGCGCAGCGAGTACTTCGCCAACGCCACGAGCGGCTTTGTCCTGAATTCCAATGACAGCTGCACGTCCTTCCAGGGCGCCGACGTGGCCTTCAGCAACCGCACGGGCAATCTCGGTGCCGATCCCGCCATTCTCAACAGCCCAATCGCCATCAACAACGGCGAGGGCTCCATCCTCCTGCAGGCCCCGGGCCCGGGCAATGAGGGCAGCGTGGATCTACTGGTGGACCTCGACGCGGCAGCGGCAAATCTGCCCTGGCTGGGCTACGACTGGCTCACCGACGGCAACCAGGACGGGGTCTTCGACGACAGCCCCCTGGGCACGGCCACCTTCGGCATCTACCGGGGACAGGACGAGTTCATCTATTTTCGCGAGCGGTACTGATAGGGCCAGAGAAGAAAGATGTACCCCACCTCTGAGGGATCGGCGCTGCGAAGCCGGACCACCCCGGAAGCTGTGCCCACCCCGGCGTCGACAACCCCGATGCCTACAGGAAAGATCGCATGCTCCGTGGGCAAACAAACTCGGTGTGTACAGGTGTAGCAAAACTTTACACATTCCGGCCCTCGATAAACGGCGAGCACCTACCTGCCGTTTACTTGCTTTCTCTCGACCTATCCACCTGATTCGGGCGGACTTTCGGTCATCTTATCGTCGTTGAGCCTCCGCTGGCTGAACCAATAGTTGATCGAGGTCAGTCAGTGCGGCCGACTGCGGCGTCAGTCCTTTTTACATCCCGAGCTCAATACTCCCTTAAGCGGGGGCACGCACGCAATTGTCTTCATGGATTCTTTCCAGTGGCACAGACATTGCTGCATGGTTAGAGCTTTCTTTGGCACACCGAAGGGTCAACCACGAACCGCTAGACATTCGTCCGGTATTTCTGAAGCACACTTGACGTATGTCAAATGCAAGCTCGTGCGCTTGCGTTACAGGTACACAAAGAGCTCACGCGTGTAGGCCGCAAGCAGGCAGGTGAGGGGTCTCACCCGCGGCAAGCGGGCGCACTACCAGACTCGAGAAGGCTGTCAGGTTCGAACATTCCGCCGAGGAAACGAAGGACTGGACAAGAGATTTTGGACATGCACAACGAGCGTCCAGCGGTGCGGGCAGAACGGTGTTGCCCGCGAGGCGGAACCGCACTTTGCGGCTGCGTCCAGCTATGGATCAACGCAGCAAGTAACTTTGGGGCCCTGTATGCGGCTAGCGATAGGAGATGAAGATGCGCTATACAACGAAAAAACTAGTGCTTTCGGCGGCCGTTGGTCTGCTCTGTGTGAGCGGTGGTGCTTCGTCCGGCACGATCAGCGGATCGGACCATGATCTTTCGGGCAAAACGTACACCGGCGGACAGATCTGCGTAGCGTGTCACACGCCCCACGGTGGCGATACGAGTGTCACGGATGCGCCCCTGTGGAACCATACGGTGACCACACAGACCTACACGCTGTACTCCAGTCCCACCCTCGACGCCACGGTCAACCAGCCGGCCGGGGTCTCCAAGCTGTGCCTGTCGTGCCACGACGGGACGGTGGCCATCGATAGCTTCGGGGAGTTTCCCACCGCCACCGACTTCCTGACCGGGTCCAAGGCGGTTGCCGGCGACGCCGAGCAGCTGACGAACGACCACCCCATCTCGTTCACGTACGACACGACCCTGGCGACAACCGACGGCGCGCTGCACGACCCTGCCTCCAAGAGCGTGACCATCGGCTCGGGAGGCAAGACCAAAACCGGCACCGTCGCCGACCTGATGTTGCCCGACGGCAAGGTGCAGTGCAGCTCCTGCCATGATGTGCACAACACGTACACGGCGGCTGCTCCGCTGCTCAAGGTCCAGAAGAACGGCAGCCAAATCTGCCTGACCTGCCACGACAAGTGAGGGTCCCGTAGGTCTCTCTTTGCCCCGGCTCCTGGATGGGGCCGGGGCGCTCCCCGGCTCGCGCCGCCATCGGAGAGGCCGAAAAGGGTCTAGCCCGCATTTCTCACGGGGCAGCGCTGGCCGGTGAGAGATGCGGGCTAGCGGCGATGGCTCCCAAACCGGAGGAATACTCGTGCGGTCAAGGCAATACCGAACGGCGGAGCGTCGTGAATCCAGCCGCATCAAGGTCCTGTTCGCATTGCTCGGGCTTCTCAGCCTCCATGGCTGCGCGCCCGCCCCGCCGGCCCCCGAAGCCGGCCCCGCGTTTTATCCCCCGCTGCCCAATCCGCCGCGTATCCAGCACCTGGTGAGCCTTGCCACCGCGGACGACTTTGCCGACCCACCGAGCAAGTTCGCCGAGTTCGTGGTCGGCAAGGAGGGCAAGCAGCCGATTGTGACAAAGCCCTACGGCATCGCTCTGTTCGAGGGGAAGATGTACGTGGTGGACATCCGTGGCGCCGGCTATGCGGTTATTGATCTCGAGACCGGCAAGCGCACGTTCATCGCCAGTAGCGGCGCCGGCGCGATGAAAAAGCCCATCAATATTACGATCGACCGCGACGGAACAAAGTACATCACGGATACGAAGCGCAAACAGGTGCTGGCCTTCGATCGCAATGACCGTTTCGTCCGGGCCTATGGAGTCGAAGGGCAATTCAAACCGTCCGACGTTGCAGTGCTGGGTGATCGCCTCTATGTCGCCGACCTGAAGAACAAGTTGATCCAGGTCCTCGACAAACGCAGCGGCGAGCTGTTGTTCAGGATGGCGACGGCCGACTCACCCGATACTGCAGTGCATTTTCCGACCAACCTTGCTTTTTCGGAGGCCAGCGACCTGTATGTGAGCGACACCGGAAACTTTCGCGTCCTGAGATTCGACCCTGATGGTGGGCTGGTGGGCAGCTACGGAGGCGTAGGCAAGGCGCTCGGCCGGTTCGCGCGCCCAAAGGGAGTGGCCGTCGACCGTGCGGGCCGGATCTATGTGACGGATGCCGCTTTCGAGAACATTCAGGTCTTCAGCGATGACGGCAAGCTGTTGCTGTTCTTCGGCGAACCGGGCAGCCGGCCCGAAAACATCAATCTACCCGCCGATCTGGAGATTGACTACGAGCACGCAAGGTTTTTCCAGCGCTATGCGGCGCCCGGTTTCAACCTGGAAAATACGTCATTCTGGTGACCAGCCATTTCGGGGTCAACCCGATCAACGTGTTTGGTTTCGGTCGCATGGAGGGCAAGGACTATTCGGAGGCCAAGTAGGCCGGGTCGCGGCAATGGTCGCGCGCCTGTACAGGATTTCGCAGCTGACGGTGGCGCAGTTCCACGGCGCCGCACGATAAGGACGTGCTCGATGTGCTTTCAGGGTGCATCAGGCCCGAAGCCGGGCTTACTCGAATCACAGATCCGTGTTCCTCAGGGGAACGGCAGATCGAGACGTTTGGTGGGTGATGAACAGTCCAAGGGTCCCGAAAAGGGCACGCCCGATCAGCGGCTGGCGCCGGGGTGCATTCATCGGCATGGCAGTGATGATGTCCTGTATGCAGCGAATCGCCTGGCCTGAGGAGATCCGGCCTTTCCAGCTCACAGGTGTGGAAGGGAAGGTTGAGCTGCGCTACTTGCAGGACGAGCATTCGACGGGGAGAACAGGCGGCGCGGGCACCACTGAGAGCAGCTCAAGCTTCGAGCAGGAGATCTTCGTCCTCACCCACAGCTACATCTATCACCCCAGACTGCTGAAGATGGACCTGGGCGGCGGTCCGGTGTTCGCACAGACCGAGTTCGACTCCAGCACGGGACACAGCAGCTCTAATGACATCCTCTACAATCTGCTGGCGAGGCTGAGCTTCCTGGAGAAGAAGCCTTATCCGTTCAGACTCTTCTACGAGCGCACGAATCCGTCCGTGCTCCCCTCCCTGGCCGAACGAGTGCTGCAGACCAACACCCGATACGGCTTCAATATGTCCTTACTCAGGCCGCTGTCGCCCGTAAACGTCAATATCGACGCATTCCGACTGCACTCGGAGGGAGAGGGCCTGACCCGGATCATAGACGAGACCACCGACCAGCTCGGCATCCGGGCCTATCGCTCATTCGGCGCGGACAACTACGCCCAGTTTGCGTATCAGTGGAACCAGCGGCAGTCCAAAAGCGGCAGCCCGAATCTACTCATTACCCCATCGACGATGACCACCGAGGCGATGAGTCTCGACACGCAGAATGTCTTCGGCAGTCAGCGGCAGTATCAGCTCCGCAATGTTATCTCCTACACCACCGAAGACAACCCCGAGCGGGAGGACTTCAGATTCGCCCCGGATCTGCGCTGGCAACATTCCGAGACGCTGCGATCGTTCTACCGTTACAGCCTGCGCAAGACAAGCTATCTGGATGTAGACAGCACGGCGCAATCGGCCATTGCCGGTTTCAGCAAGCAGCTCAGCTCGGAGGTGTCGATCGGGGCCGATGCGCAGATCGATGACGAAAGCCGTACCGGACTCGACGTGCGCTCCTACCGGGCCAATGGGTCGATCAGCTATCGCAGGCCGCTCAGCTTCGGGACCCTGCGGCTTGGAGCAAGCGCCGGTTATGCCCGCCACGACCGTACGGCTGCGGTTACCCAGGTGGATGTCCTGGGGGAGCAAGTCGTGCTGGATGACGCGATCGCGGTGGCCTTGACGCACGATTTTGTCGTTCGCTCCACCGTGGTGGTCAGCAACCTGAGCCGCACCCAGGTGTACGTGGAGGGGCTGGACTACCGCTTGATCGTGATCGGCGCCAGAACCGAGGTAGAGCGCCTTGCTGGCGGCAACATCCTCGACGGCGAACAGGTCCTGGTTGACTACTCCTATGATGCGGAAGGTACGTACGCCTACAGCAACTTCCGCCAGAGCTATCATGCGAGCCTGGATTTCCTTCGCTACTTCAACGCGTACGCCCAATATCGCGATTCACGCCAGAAGCTGCTCTCCGGCACTCCAANNCACACCAGAAGCTGCTCTCCGGCACTCCCACGGTACCGCTGAACTCCAAGCGCAATTTCGTTGTGGGCGCGAGGGCTGACTACCCACTGCGGCACGGATGGGTAGTCGGCGGAGAGCTGCGCTTCGAGAAGCAAGACGAGGACATCGCACCTTATGTGCGCGAGAGCGCTGACGCCTATGTGCAGGTCCCGCTGCCGCGCGCCAGCACGCTGCGCGTCTCGGCCACTCGTGTCGTGGGCGACAACATCGGGTCCCCCGAGGACATCGACCTCATCCGCTACAGCGCCATCCTGCGCACCCGGCCCTGGAACCGGGCCGTGCTGAGCGCCGAGTTCAGCCAGGAGGACGACACCGGCGGTACGCTCAGCCGCCACCGTTCGGCGGGATCCGTACGGGCGGAGTGGCGCATACGACAGCTCGTGCTGACCGGAGAGGCCCGATACGTAGACGAGCGCCAGGGCCTGTCCGAGCGCGATCGAACACTGGTCCGGGCAATCGTGCGGCGGGAGTTTTGAGGATGGCGGTTCGCTGGTCCCGATCGATTATGGCATTGGCCGCCGGGGTGGCCTTGGGCGCCTGCGCGCCAGGTGCACGGGCGCCGCAGCCCGAAACGCCGCAGCAGCGTCCGGTCTGGCCACCGGATTCTGCCGAGCCGCGGATCAAGTATGTCCGCAGCGTATCCCGTCCCGAGGACCTGGGGATTCAAAAGGGGCTGCTGCAGCGCATACAGGAGCTGATCGCCGGACCGAGCACGACGCGTATGGTGCGCCCCATGGCCGTGGTCACCGGGGCCGACGGAGCGCTGTACGTGGCGGACCCGGGCGTCAACGGGGTCCATTGTTTCGATACAAACAACGAGCGCTACGTTCTGGTTCGGCGCAGCAAGAATGAACCGCTGCCCTCGCCCGTCGGGCTGGCGGCGCATCCCGGCGGAGAGGTCTACGTTAGCGACTCGTTTCTGGGGCAGGTCTTCGTCATCGCGCCGGGATGCGGTGCTGCCTCTCCGCTTGCCCTGGGCGCGAAGCTGGGCCAGCCAACCGGCGTTGCGTTCGATTCGGCCAACGGCCGACTATACGTCGTCGACACGGCCGAGCACCGCGTGAAGGTGTTCGACGACCACGGGTCACTGCATGCCACCTTCGGTCGGCGCGGAACCGGCGACGGCGAGTTCAACTTCCCGACCATGATCTGGCTCAGCGGTGAGGGGCGCGTGCTGGTTACCGATTCGCTGAATTTCCGCGTTCAGATGTTCGGCGACGATGGCCGCTTCCTGAGCAAGTTCGGCAGGGCGGGTGACGGCACGGGCGAAGTTCTGACTGTTCTGCCTTTCCAGAACACGCTGTCCACCNNGCGGGTGACGGCACGGGCGACCTGTCGCGACCCAAGGGAATCGCCACCGACCGCTTCGGGCACGTCTATGTAGTCGACGCCATGTTTCATGCCATGCAGGTGTTCGACCACACGGGTGATTTTCTTCTGAACGTCGGTCGGCGGGGAAGAGCACCAGGGGAGTTCTGGCTGCCGGCGGGAATCTTCATCAACGGCGAGACCATCTACGTTG
>JABAHQ010035960.1_pt3 | contig 10622 bp, 10 predicted proteins | sample 7062091 | NCBI WGS metagenome assembly JABAHQ01 (sample SAMN14534359, study PRJNA622989) | marine sediment metagenome | biome: marine biome [ENVO:00000428]; feature: marine pelagic biome [ENVO:01000023]; material: deep marine sediment [ENVO:00002113] | place: India: Gulf of Kutch | collected...
CCTTGCGCGCAACTCGATGACAGACGTCTTCGCATTCTCGGGGATGTTCGTACTCGACGACTTCTCGTTATTTTTCAAGGCGCTGTTTTTTATCTCCACGGTTTTTGTCGTACTCATCTCCTTTAGGTACGTAAAGACCGAGGATATAAACANNGTCCAACGAGGGGGCGATGAAGTACGTCATACTCGGCGCCTTTTCTTCCGCAGTGCTGCTCTTTGGTATCTCGATTATCTACGGGATAACCGGCACAACCCAGCTCGGTGCCATATATGCCTCTTTAGGCGCAACGAGTGATTATCCCGCCGCACTGAGCGTTGGTCTTGTCATGCTTATAGCCGGGTTTGGCTTCAAGGTCGCGGGCGTACCGTTTCATATGTGGGCCCCGGACGCCTACGAAGGGGCGCCGACGCCGATAACCGCGTTTATGAGTGTAGGGGCCAAGGCCGCGGCCTTTGCCGTAGTACTGCGGGTCTTCACCGACGCCCTCTACCCGCTCCATGAGCAGTGGGAGGTAATCGTCTCGGTCGTTGCGGTGCTTAGCATGGGGGTCGGCAACATCGTGGCCATTGCTCAGAGTAATATAAAGAGGATGCTCGCGTACTCGAGCATTGGGCACGCAGGGTACGCATTGCTCGGCGTGATTGCAGGCGGCGAGGAGGGCACGGCAAGCGTTATGTATTACATGCTCGCCTACGTATTCACAAATATCGGGATATTCGCATCCGTAGTGATGATGAGGGTCGGCACGCAGCGCGGCGAGCTTATATCCGATTACGCGGGGCTTGCAAAGAAAAACGGGGCTGCTGCACTCGTGATGCTTTTATTTCTCTTTTCGCTTGCTGGCATCCCGCCCTTTGCGGGTTTTGTCGCCAAGTTCTACATATTCATGGCCCTTATCCACCAGGGGATGATACCGCTTGCGGTCTTGGCGGTCGTATTCAGTGCCGTGGCGGCCTACTTCTATATACGGGTGGTGATGGTCATATACATGAAGGAGCCCGAGGGCGAGTTCAGCTTCGCAGCCTCGCCGGCGCTTCTCTTTGTGCTGGCAATCACGGTAATNNGTGCTCGGGATATACCCGGGGTATTTTCTTGAGATAGTCGAGAGGGCATCGGTCCTCCTTTGATAACGTTATGATAGAGAGTATTACAGACATAAGGCCTCTTTTAGCGGTGCTTGCCTCGCTCGTTGCGGTAGTGCTCATAGTGGCCTCGAGGAAGACGCCGAATTTGAGGGAGTCCTGGAGCTTTATCGCCGGTGCGATAAAGTTTCTCCTTGTAATCTCTATGCTCCCGGCGGTACTCGATGGCGCGGTCTTTGAGTACACGGCCTTTACCGTGCTGCCGGGTATAGAGCTCAAGTTCAGGGCCGACGCCCTTGGGATGGTATTCGCCGTCACGGCCTCTTTCCTCTGGATGGTGACGACCGCCTACTCGATAGGGTACATGAGGAGCGAGAACGAGCATGCTCAGACGAGGTACTTCTCGTGCTTTGCCATTGCTCTATCGAGCGCGATAGGTGTGGCGTTTGCAGCCAACCTCTTTACGCTCTACCTCTTCTACGAGATACTGAGCATCAGCACGTACCCGCTTGTTGCGCACCACGAGGACGATAGCGCCTGGGAGGGCGGCAGGAAGTACACCGTCTACCTCGTCGGTCTCTCAAAGAGCTTCTTGCTTGCAGCCGTGGTTATGACCTACATGATGACCGGCACACTCGACTTCCAGCCGGGCGGCATATTCACGACCGATATGCCGGCCATGCTCGTCATACTGGCCTACATACTCTTTCTCATGGGGCTTGCAAAGGCCGGCATCATGCCGTTTCATAACTGGCTTCCATCTGCGATGGTCGCTCCTACGCCCGTTAGCGCACTTCTCCATGCCGTTGCGGTTGTAAAGGTCGGGGTCTTCTCGGTTGTTAGGGTCATGCTCCACGTATTCGGGCTCGATGTGATGAGCGCCTTCGGCCTCGGGCTCGCAACAGCGCTCTTTGTCTCATTTACCATAATAACGGCCTCGGTTATAGCGCTAACAAAGGACGATTTGAAGGCAAGACTTGCTTATTCAACCGTAAGCCAGCTCTCTTACGTCGTGCTCGGTGTGGCGCTTCTTACCCCAAGCGGGGTGCTCGGCGGAATACTACATATAGCCAATCACGCGTTTTCGAAGATTACGCTCTTTTTCTGCGCAGGCGCGATATACGTAAGCTCGCATATAAAGAAGATAAGCCAGCTCGACGGCATAGGCAGGAAGATGCCAGTAACCATGACCGCCTTTACAATCGGGGCCTTTTCGATGATAGGGGTACCGGCCGTGGCGGGCTTTACAAGCAAGTGGTACATGGTGGTGGGCTCGCTCGAGGCCGACTCGCTCGCAATACTTATGGTGCTCCTTGCAAGCACCGTACTCAACGCCGCCTACTTCCTGCCGATAGTCTTCCGTGCGTTTTTCAAGGCCCCGAGCAGCGACGAGCACTTTGAATCTATCAAGGAAGCGCCGGCCTTTGTGCTCATCCCGCTATCGTTAACGGCGGTACTATCGGTTGTTATAGGGATATGGCCCGATCTCTTTATAAGTATAATAGGGAGGGTATTCTAAGCGGTGGCTAAAGAGAAGACAAGAACCCTTAAGTGGCTCGTATACGCCGCAGGTGTAGTACTCATAGTGGCGGACTTCTTTATAGAGAGGCACCACCCGTACTTTCCGTGGGACCACGTGCCGGGCTTCAACGCCGCATACGGCATCGGGGCGGTGCTTGTAATAATATTCTTTGCAAGGGCGCTTGGCGGGCTCTTTATTCAGCAAAGGGAGGACTACTATGACTGGGACTGAGTCGATAGTTAACGGAGGTTGTGATGCCTGAGTGGGTGCACCCTGCTGCCATACTCATACTCGGCTCCGTGCTAGTACCTCTTTTCAGGGGGCCGGTGAGGAGCGCGTATCTGCTCCTGCTGCCTCTGCTTGCCGTCTACAGCGTATTTACAATGAGCGAGGGCGTCTACGGAATCTTTGAGCTCTTTGGTCAGAGTGTGGTATTTGGGCGGGTAGACAAGTTGAGCCTCGTATTCGGCTACGTCTTTTCTATAGCGGCCTTTATCTCCGTGCTCTATGCGCTCAAAGTACGTCAGAGCGGGCACCACGTGGCGAGCCTCGTCTACGCAGGGGGCGCGCTCGGCGTGACCTTTGCCGGCGACTTCATTACACTCTTTGTCTTCTGGGAGTTCATGGCGTTTTCCTCTGTCTTCCTCATACTCTTTAGAAAGTGCCGGAAGTCCTACGATGCCGCCTACCGCTACGTACTCGTGCATGTCTTCGGAGGGGTGATGCTCCTTGGCGGGTTCGTCCTCCTCTATAAAGAGACCGGGAGCTTCGCCTTCGAGCTAATGGAGCTTGGGAGCACGGGTACCTGGCTCATCCTCGTCGGCTTTATGGTAAACGCCGCCGTCATACCTTTTAACGCGTGGCTTCCGGACGCATACCCGAGGGCGACGGTTGCCGGCGCAGTATTCCTCTCGGCCTTTACCACCAAGAGCGCGATATACGTACTTGCGCGCGGCTTTGCCGGCACAGAGATACTCATATGGTTTGGCGTGGCGATGGCCCTCTACGGGGTGATATACGCAGTACTCGAAAACGACATACGCCGGGTCCAGGCCTACTCGATAGTAAGCCAGCTCGGCTACATGGTCACGGGCATAGGCATAGGCACACACCTTGCGCTAAACGGCGTGGTCTCTCACGCATTTGCGCACATACTCTACAAGGGGCTCCTCTTTATGGCGACCGGCGCCGTCTTGTACATGACGGCAAAGAGCAAGATGACCGAGCTCGGCGGGCTTAGAAAGTACATGCCGTATACCTTCGTCTTCTACATGGTCGGCGCACTTGCGATATCCGGCTTTCCGCTCTTTAGCGGCTTTATAAGCAAGTCGCTTATAATAAGCGCGGCAGGAGAGGAGCACATGATGTACCCCTCGCTGCTCTTGACCCTTGCAGCAGCCGGCACCTTCCTCTACACAGGGCTTAAGCTTCCGTATCTCGTCTTCTTTGGAAAAGACCGCTTCGCACCGGAGGTTAGAGAGGAGGGAGATAAAGTCCCGGCCGATCCGCCGACGAACATGCTCCTTGCGATGGCCATTGCCGCCGCTCTTTGCATAATACTCGGCATCTCTCCAAATGTACTGTACCACGAGCTGCCCTTTGAGATGCACTATCTGCCTTATACCGCAGAGCACGTAATCTGGAGTCTCGAGCTGCTGCTCTTTGCTGGCATAGGGTTTATGATATTCCATAGGACCCTTGCCGCCACGCGTACGATAAACATAGATACCGATTGGCTCTACCGCTTAGGCGGGCGCATATTCATGTGGGTAGCCAGGCGCATAGTGGCGGTAGCAGACGATGCCGTGAACGTCTCGTACATGGTCGTGTTAATGAGGCCGATGAGGGCTGTTGCAAGGAGGTCTCTCGGCTTTGACCAGGGCGTCATAGACGCCGTCGTAAACGGCGTAGCCGGCTTCTTTGTCGGGCTCGGCACGGCTTTGAGGAGATTCCAGACCGGTCAGATGCACGATTACGCGCTCTCGGTCCTTATAGGCGTGCTCGTTTTGCTGACCCTCTTTATACTTATCATCTAGGGCCCATCGGCCTCCAATCGGGGCTATAAAGCCTCTTTCTGAAGATGTCCGAAGCAGTCTCCACCAAGACGATCATCTCTCCGGCGAAGCTGAACCTTACTTTGCACGTTGATTGCGAAAGGGCCGACGGCTACCATGATATAGTCTCGCTCATTCAACCGCTCTCGCTCGGCGACGAGGTGAGTGTCGGCGTGGCCCCGGGCGAGGGTATATCGCTTGAGTGCAGCGCAAGAGGAGTGCCGAGCGATGATAGAAACCTCGCCTGGAGGGCCGCTGAGCTTGTGCTCGGCGAAGCCTCGGTAAAGAGGAGCGTCTCTATGGAGATAAAAAAGAATATCCCTGTGGCAGCCGGGCTTGGCGGCGGAAGCAGCGACGCAGCAGGGGTGCTCATGGCGGTAAACGAGCTTATCGGCTCGCCGCTCTCTAACGAGAGGCTTGGCGAGATAGCACTCGAGATAGGCTCGGACGTGCCGTTTTTTTTGCTTGGGAGTGCTGCGATTGCAAAGGGCAGGGGAGAGAAGCTTACCCCCGTGAGGCTTCCAAGGCTCGATTATCTCCTGATAAACCCAGGCTTCGAGGTCTCGGCAAAATGGGCCTACTCCAATTTAAACTTGACAAAAAAAGCTGATAATTATATCCTTAATGATTCATTGACGTCACTCGATAGCCCAGAGTCTGTTGCGTCTTTGCTCGAAAACGACCTCGAGGGGGCCGTAATCAAGGCCCATCCGGGGTTAAGCGAGCTAAAGACGCTTCTAAAAGATAACGGGGCTCTCGGAGCCCTTATGAGTGGGAGCGGCCCAACTGTCTTTGGTCTCTTTCGCAACGCCGAAACTACAGAGAGGGCAGAGCGGGCGATTGCTGCGGCACTGCCAGAGACGATGACAGTACTTAGAGCCGAGGGGATGTAAAATTTTACTTTTGGCAAGTTTAAGCCGCCTGGGCCTTTTGCAAGAAACGATGGTGCTCGTTAAGACGGAAGGGGTTATAAGGCCAGTATTCCGGTAAGTTACAGTCACCTGGCGCTTCGACAATCGCTGCCATGAATATTGCCGCTTTGTTGGGTGGAGGCTGCATTTGGGCACTCAGGCCGAGGATGACGAGGACAACAGACGGGCGGCTTAAGGCCACCCCTATTTATGGCCCCTTATCGGTTTATATAAATAGCTGTTGGGGCGTAGCCAAGCGGTAAGGCACGGGGTTTTGANNTGGCACAGGCTGGCTTCAGTCTGTAACAAGTTTTATTGGGGCGTCGCCAAGCGGTAAGGCACTGGGTTTTGATCCCAGCATTCGGAGGTTCGAATCCTCCCGCCCCAGCCAGGGTACTTGCTTAGAGGCGGCTTGAAGCATGAGGTAGTAGCGGCTTGAGCTGTATATATACGGGACTAACGACAACGGCGGCGGGGTAGGCTCTTTGCCCCGCACAGAGACTCTAAAATCATCTTACATACAGGGTGGCCATGTTTGAAAAGATAAGGGTGTTTTCTGGGAATTCCAATCCAAAGGTGGCCAACGAGATATGCGCCACGCTGGATATAGGGCTTGGCAAGGCCGAGGTAAAGAGCTTCAGCGACGGCGAGATATGCGTAGACATTCAGGAGAGCGTAAGGGGGATGGAGATATACGTAGTCCAGTCCTTATCCACTCCCTGTAACGACAATCTGATGGAGCTCCTTATAATGCTCGATGCGCTAAAACGCGCATCGGCAGAGAGTATTACGGCGGTAATACCCTACTACGGGTACTCAAGGCAGGACAGGAAGGTCGCGCCGAGGACTCCGATATCGGCAAAGCTCGTAGCCGACCTTATCGAGGTTGCAGGAGCTACGCGCGTTGTCTGCGTTGATCTTCATGCCGGACAAATCCAGGGTTTCTTCAACATCCCTGTCGACAATATATACGCCACGCCGGTGCTGCTTCCCTATATAAAGGAGAAGTTCTCAGACGACATAGTCGTCGTCTCGCCCGATGCCGGCGGCGTTGAGAGGGCGAGGGCCTTTGCAAAGAGGCTCTCGGCCACGCTGCTTGCGATAATAGATAAGAGGCGCCCTGAGGCGAACGTCTCGGAGGTGATGAACATAATCGGTGACGTAGAGGGCAAGTCCGCGATCCTTCTTGACGACATGGTCGATACCGCCGGCACGCTCACCCAGGCCGCAAGGGCCCTTAAGGACCACGGCGCAGCAAACATCTACGCCTGCTGCACCCACGGCGTGCTCTCGGGGCCTGCCATAGAGAGGATAGAGGATTCGCCGATAACCGAGGTCGTCGTGACGGATACCATACCCGAGAAGGTCAAGTGCTCGAAGATAAAGTACCTCTCGACCGGGCCGCTTCTTGGAGAGGCTATAAGGAGGATTCACTACGGAGAGAGCGTAAGCTCGCTATTTGTCTGATCGGGCGGCGACGCCTGATGTTATCTTAAGGAGGAAGTGAGATGGAAGAGTTGAATATGTCGGCTGAAAGCCGCACCGATTGCGGCAAAGGCCACTCCGGGAGGATGCGCAGAGCGGGGTTCATACCCGCGGTCCTCTATGGGCCGGGCGTGGAGGATAACTTGCACGTCAAGTTGAATCATAAGGAGGTAGACAAGGCACTCCATACCCATAGCGGCAGCAATGTCATAGTCAACCTCAATGTCGATGGCAAGGACTCATGGACGGTTATGTTCAAAAACCTCCAGGTGCACCCGGCAACCGGCGTAATAGAGCACGTGGACCTGGTTAGCGTAATTATGGACAAAAAGGTGGTCGTCGAGGTGCCGGTGCAGATAATCGGCAAGGCCGAGGGCGTAAAGCTCGGTGGAATACTCCAGCAGGAGACAAGGTCTATAAAGCTCGAGTGCTTGCCCGACCGCATACCGGACTCGATAGACGTCGATGTTACAGAGCTCGATATAGGGCAATCTCTGCACGTAAACGACATAAAGCTTGCCGAGGGGCTTAGCTTTGCTGAAGACGAGAACCATACGATAGTGCTTATCTCGGCCCCTGCCGCAGAGGTCGAGGAGGCCCCTGTTGAGGAAGAGCTGGAGGGCGCAGAGGCGGCCCCTGCCGCCGAAGAGGCCAAGAAGGAGGATTGAGGCCTTTTGTAAAAACCGGGCTCAAGGTCATGCAAATAGAGAGCGAGAGGGATTGTTTTGTTTCTTGTCGTTGGGCTCGGTAACCCCGGGGCCGAGTACGAGCTTACCAGGCACAACGTGGGGTTCATGGTCGCAGACCATCTGGCCCAAGCAAGTGGTATAAAGACAGACTCGAAAGCCCCGCTTTATCTCTGGGGCAAAGGCAGGGTAAGGGGCCGCGAGGTGGTCATAGCAAAGCCCACGGCCTTTATGAACCGAAGCGGGATTGCCGTGGCCGCACTCATCGAAGACCTCGGGTGCGCTACCGACTCGCTCATCGTCGTCTGCGACGACTGCGATTTGCCGCCAGGCAAGATAAGGGTAAGGCCAAGGGGCGGCCCGGGAGGGCAAAAGGGGCTTGAGTCGATAATTGCCCGCATAGGCACCGAAGAGTTTACACGCGTTAGGATGGGTATAGGACGTCCTGCATCGGATAGCGACCAGCAGCTTGCCGATTACGTATTGAGCCCGTTTGAGGCAGAGGAGAAAGAGGGTATGCTCGCCGACGAGATAGAGAGAGGCGTCGGCGCCATAGAGGTCATAATAGACAGAGGCATAGAGGAGGCGATGAACCGTTTTAATTGACGTTTGTCGCCTTGCTTGTGGGCACTTTAACCTTAAATCAGAGACTTACTTGAAGAAAGGAGTCAGCGGCAACCATGGAAGCAATCACTAAGTTATCACCCGTGCTGGCCATAGTAGGGCTTGTGGTGGCGGCTATAATATACGCCTCTATAAAGGGCAAGTCCCAGGGCTCGCAGAAGATGAAGGATATCGCCGAACTTATCCACGACGGCGCTATGGTCTACTTAAAGAGGCAGTACACGATACTCTGCGTATTCATAATCTTTGTTGCAATACTGCTTGGAGTATTCATAAGCGGCGATACCGCGATAGCCTATATAGTGGGCGCGGTATCGTCGATGTTAGCCGGGTTCTTTGGGATGAAGGCGGCCACGAGGGCAAACGTAAGGACTGCCGAGGCGGCCAACAAGCACAAGCCGTCGTCTGCAAAGGCGCTTGCTATGGCGTTTTTCGGCGGTTCAGTGATGGGGCTCTCGGTGGCAAGCCTCGGTCTTCTCGGAGTAGGCGCGCTCTTTATAGTCTACGGAAAGCCCGAGACGGCGTTCGTGATAAGCGGCTTTGCTATGGGCGCCTCCACTATAGCGCTCTTTGCGAGGGTAGGCGGCGGGATATACACAAAGACCGCCGACGTCGGCGCAGACCTCGTCGGTAAGGTCGAGGCGGGCATCCCCGAAGACGACCCGAGAAACCCGGGCGTTATCGCCGACAACGTAGGCGACAACGTGGGCGACGTCGCCGGGCTCGGCGCAGACATCTTTGAGAGCTACGTCGGCTCGATAATAGCCTCCATCGCCATAGGCGCTACAGCCATGGCCGGCTCCAAGGTCGCCTCGCTCGGCTCGTCAGAGGCACTCATGGGGCTGCCGATAGTATACGCCATGGTCGGGCTCGTAGCCTCGCTCATAGGCATATTCGGGATGAAGCTCCTTGAGAACACGAACCCGGCCTCGGCCCTCAGGAACTCCACACTCGTAGCACTCGTGTTATTTCTGATATTCGCCTACGTCGCAACAAGCTACTTCGGCGTAAGCACCGGCGTTTACTTTGCCGTGCTCGCAGGGGCCATAGGCGGATTCCTCATAGGGCTCGTAACCGAGTACTATACAGCGGCAGGGCCGATAAAGAAGATAGCCGAGGCAAGCCAGACCGGTCCGGCAACCAACATCATAACAGGCATGGCGGTCGGTCTCGAGAGCTGTGCGCTGCCGGCCCTGACAATATGCGTGGTGATATTCATCTCGAATTACTTTGCGGGTATATACGGCATAGGGATAGCGGCGGTCGGGATGCTCGCAACGACCGGGCTCATAATGAGCGTGGACGCCTATGGCCCGATAGCCGATAACGCCGGCGGGATAACCGAGATGAGCGGGCTCGGCAAAGACGTACGCTCGATAACCGACAACCTCGATGCAATAGGAAACACCACCGCCGCGATAGGAAAGGGCTTTGCCATAGGGAGTGCGGCCCTTACCGCCCTTGCGATGTTTACCGCATTCGGCCAGGCCGTATCGACGTCCCAGGGCAAGCCCTTCGAGGTGATTGTAACCGAGCCGACGGTCGTCATAGGGCTTCTCATANNCTTGAAGGCAGGGAGGGCGTAAAGCCGGACGTAAACAAGTGCATCGATATAAGCACGACCGCCGCAATAAAGGAGATGATAGCCCCGGGTGTGGTCGCGATAGCGGCCCCGGTGCTCGTAGGCTTTCTCCTCGGCCCGACGGCCCTTGGCGGCATGCTCGCAGGTGCTACGGTCGCAGGCGTGCTGCTGGCCCTTCTCATGGCCAATGCCGGCGGGGCGTGGGATAACGCCAAGAAGTACATCGAGGAGGGCAACTTCGGCGGCAAGGGCTCTGAGGCCCACCATGCTGCAGTCGTGGGAGACACGGTCGGGGACCCGTTCAAGGACACATCCGGGCCTTCGATGAACATACTCATAAAGCTTATGAGTATCGTCTCGCTCGTAATCGCCCCGTTGCTCGTATGACGGAGGCAAGCGAGCTCGAGTGAATACAATACGTATCGGGGCCGCCCTGAGCTCAGGGCGGCCCCGAGTCTTTTTGAAAGCGAGCAAAAGCAGCCATGGGATTTAACTGCGGGATAGTGGGGCTCCCAAACGTCGGCAAGTCGACTATCTTTAATGCGATGACCGCCGCCGGGGCAGAGGCCTCGAACTATCCCTTCTGCACCATAAACCCGAATGTCGGGATGGTCTCTGTCAAAGACGAGAGGCTCGATGAGATCGCAAGGCTCGTAAAACCCGAGAGGGTCGTGC